>OGHL01000397.1_pt1 | contig 32146 bp, 46 predicted proteins | sample 1571391 | NCBI WGS metagenome assembly OGHL01 (sample SAMEA2581948, study PRJEB24529) | metagenome | biome: Human gut stool | place: China | collected 2011 | reverse complement strand
TGCCGATTGCGCCGACGAGGGCGAACGGGTCAGGACACCATCTAGAAGCCATTCTTTGGGGTCTTAGACGGGCTCTTACACCGAACCCTAGTACTTTTACCTCCCAGCGCTGAAAGGCGCCCAGAGAGGCCTTTATTTGATTCAGGCTGGACATTTGCCACGGCCATGGCATGGATGCGTCGCCCGCTGGCCGCCGTCGGCGGGCTCGGCCATGGCTTGGCTTGGTCCGCCCATGGAAGGCTTTTGTGTGATGCCGACCGTGGAAAGTCTTTGAGTGACACTGCGGAGGCCGTTCGGCGTCGAGAACCGGTGGAGGGCGGCCATGTGCGGATGGCGGCTCGTTTTTGCCTCCGGGACCATATGCGAGGGCCGTTCCTACAGCGTCATTCCAACGTTTTCGAGGTGTCGCGCCATCACTGCGGCCATGTCGGCGGCGGGCTGACTTGACAGGAACGGCCAAATGGTGTGTTGGTGTCTTGGTTTTGGCTTGTTTCCAGCGCTGAGCCTGTGGATAACTCAAGTCATGGGCAACAAATTCTGTGATGGAATTGTGAACAAAACTTCAGATTCGGCGAAGACCACACAAAGTTCGGCACCCTCGACACGCCGTGTTTTGTCATGCCAATGGTGTATCACGCGCGCGCACGAGAATGACCCCCTCAAACCCCAATAGATGTAGTGTGTAGGTGTAGGTATATAGGGTATATAGTTTTTTTTTTATTAGTCTATTAGATATAAGCGCGTGACGTGCGCGCGCGCGCGCGTATACACCCCCCGGGCATGGTTGTCAAGGGCGTGTCGCAAGAAAAAGATAAAAAAAAACCCTAGAACACTCGGCCACGTTTTCCTACGTCCTACGTTACGTGCGGAAACCAACGATTTCCGACGCGCCGTAGTTGAAAACTCATAGCTGGTGTGCTAGGGTTGAACCTGTCAGAAAACAACCCTACCACAGGAGAAACCCATGAGTCACACATTCCGCAAGCCGCAAGACCCGCCAGCGCTCGACATCAGGCCATACCGGAACATCCCCAACGGCCTAGCCCGGGAAGTCAACGGCCTTACCATGGCCGCCCAGAACAGCGAACACACGTTCACCGACGCACGGCTCCAAACCGTCGCCATGCCCGTCATGGACGGCACCGGCAAGCCACGCTGGGAAGACGCGTACTACGACGCGTTCTGGTCGCTCCGAAACGGCGACCTGCGCCTCAGCGAAGACGGCGCGACCATGTACGCCCGCGACACAAACTGGCTCGGCGGAGACATTCCCAACACGTGGCATCCCATCAGCAGCCTGTCCGAAGAATTCGGCTTCCCCACCGGAAGCCACGCCGTCCGCAACCTCGAACCCATGTTCCGCGCCGAAACCCTCAAACTCCCCCGCCTCACACGCGGAATGATGTTCGGCAACACCGCCTTCCACCCGCAAGGCAAACACAGCGTCGTGACCGAAAACGCCGACGAAGACAGCGCATACCTGTACGTGGACAACAACACATGGCTGTACGACAGCAAGAAAACCGCCAAAATCGTCGAAAAAGCCAACAAGTTCATCGCCCAGCTCACCGCCGACGACGCGAGCCGCGAAAACCTCCTCCGCATGTTCGCAACCCCCTTCCTCGAACCGTACAAGCATCTCTTCTACGTGTTCTACGGGCACGGCGGCGACGGCAAAAGCTTCCTCCTCGGACGGCTGGGCGACACCTACCCCGACAAAGCCAGCGGCATCAGCATCAAAGCCCTCAACTCGCCCAGCGTGTTCGAAAGCGGCAACGAGGCGTTGAAGCTCGACGGCCGCTATTGGGTGTACGACGAGGAAGGCGACATGCTCACCGACAAGGACATGGGCATCATCAAACGCGTCGCCACCGGCGACACCATCCACGCCCGCAGCGTCGGCCGCAACAGCGTCAACGTGCGCTCGCAGGCCACGCTCGTCATCGCCAGCAACCATCCGTTGGCAACCGGCAACGGCGACGCCAACATGCGCCGCCTCGTGCCCGTCATGTTCTCCGGCCGCAAAACCCCGCAGCAGATGCAGCCATTGGCCGACTTCATCGACGAGTACGGCATGACCCCGTTCATGCTCGCGAGCGCCATGCTCTGGGCCGACAAACCGTTGGACGACGACATCCACCGCGACATCAGCTTCAACGACGGCGAACGTGACTTGGACGAACGCGCCATGTGGATTGTCAACGAAATCTGCGAGAACGGCTTCGCCGACACGCGCCTCTGCCCGTACCTCGGCCACACGAGTGGTAACACGTACAAGATGCTCGGCGTCGGCCTACGCAACAAGCGCATCGACGGACATGTCTGCTCCGTCCGCATCGTCATCGACGAAGACCGATTCGCACCATACCGCGAACGCTACGAGAAGGAGCTGAACGAAACCCGCCTCCCCCTGCTCGAAGACCTGCCCGTACCCGAAGCGCAGACCGACATGGAACGGCGTGTCACCGAATACGGCGAAATCGTCAACGTCAAAGCGCCCGAAGGCTTCAAGCTCCACAAGGAGCCGACCGACCCGGACAATCCGAAAGCCGTCCGCAACTGGAAGAACGGCACGCAGGAAGACACGGTTGAAATCGGTCAAGGAGACGTGTACGCCGTCATCCCCCAGCCCGGCTACATCATCATCGACATGGACGCGCCCAAGGACGACCACAGCCGCCACGGATACGACATCCTCCGCCCCATGCTCGCCCCCACCCTCATGGTGCATACGCCGACCCACGGCGGCGTCCACGCCTACTACCGCCTCCCCGAAGGATGGACAGGCAGACTCAAGAACACCAACCACGCCGACGGCATCCCCGTGGACGTGAAAGTCGATGGACGCGGATACGCGCTCGGCGCCGGTTCCAACATCGACGGCATCGGCTTCTACCAGCTGGTAGGCGACGAGACCGACGTGCAGGAAGCGCCAATCGAACTGCTCAACTGGCTCATCGAACACGGATACGGCGTCGAACCCATGCCAAAACCAGCCAAAGTCATGCCCGGCACGCCGCGCAACGGACGCCCGGACCTCACTCCAGTGCCCGAAGGACGCCGAAACGACACACTCTACAGGTGGGCTTGGGGACGTCTCCACAACCATGAAGACAACGAAACCAACATCCACGACGAACTCGTGCTCCGTGGCCACGTCAGCGGCCTTGGAGACGCCGAAATCGAACGCATCTGGCAGAGCGTGAAGGAAACCGCGTGACCAACCCAATCGGTCGCTTGTGCGACACCGGCGCGCGACACGGGGCGGACGTGGCAATCCGCCCCACCGGCCACGGACTGACATGCGACTACGAATGCCCGCAATGCGGGCAAACACTAGACGCATGCCACGTGACCGACGACAACCGCATCATGTTCAACATGCGGACTAGAATGATAACCACGCGCAATGTCAGACTGGCATGCGCAATCATCGGACGAAACCTAGGAAAGGAGCACAAATGCGCGACAAACTCACCGAAATCGCATACGGAGCAATCGTCATCATAGTGACCGCCATGCTCGCAATCGCATGGTATTGCGAATACGCGAACACGCCGGTGCATTACACGACGGTACAAACCTTTGACGAAGGCGGCTTCGAACACGACTGCCTCGTCGTAACCTACAAGAAGGACATGGCACTTGACTGCACCAATCCAAACGATTGAGAAACAAGCCCGCACAATCCAAGAAGAACTCGGACGGCACCTCGCCGCACTTCCCGAAGACTTCGACGATGCGAAAACACTGAAAGCACAAATAGACCTACGCAGGGCGTATAATGCTGCTACGGACATCGTGGAACTCACGATGAGGCTCAGACTGGAAAGGCTGATATGAATTTTCGTTCACGATATAACCACATCCGACTAGTGGAAGGAACAGACCCGAATGCGACCGGTACCGGAATGGGAGGCTCTGAAGGCCAGAATGGAGGCTCAGAGGCCACGGCACAGCAGGAGCCTACAATCACCCAAGCCCAGCTCGACGCCATCATCAGCCGAAAGCTCGCCAAGGAACGCGAAAAGCTCGAAGCAGCCCAGAAAGCAGCCGAAGACGCCCGAAAGCTAGCGGAGGAAACCGAGGCGCGCATCGACGAGGCCCGCGAGAAGGGCATCAGCCTCGGCCTGTTGCAGGCGAAACGCAACGCCATCGCCGAACAGTACGGGCTGAGCGCCGAACTCCTGCCGGAAGACGAGACGCGACTCGACGAATTCGAAAAGCAGCTCGCGGCAAGCATCAACAGCCGCACGCGCGTCACCCCCGTGACCGTCGAACCGACAGCCAAGACCCCCGACTGGATGGGAGCCGCGCATGCGTGACATCCGAATCCTCAGCATGACGATGCGCGACGAAAGCGTTCCGGCGACCCTCTCAATCATCGACGACGACATAGTGGTGACAACACCCATGGAATTGGATGAAAACGCGAAGGACAAGCTGGTAAAACGTTTTGCCGAACGCATCATACAGCTGGGACTCTCGATGCACGACTGGAAGGAAAAGAATTGACCGAAGAACTGAAGCCGCTCGCCACCGTCGAAGACACCGAAGCATACCTACGCCACAAAGTGCCAATCGACCTCGTGGACTACGAGGAACGCAAACGCGGAGCCGCTTCCAACGTGCTCCGCATGATGTACCGCAACCAAGGCGACGATTTGGACAAGCTGGCCACGGAAGACCCGCTCACCCGCCAAATGGTCGCAGACATCATCGGCGTCAGCGTCGCACAGGACGTGAGCCGCAAGGAAAGCACGTCCGAAAGCGACACCGACCTGAGCGCGTTCAAAACCTTCACCCAGACGGCGGGCGGCTACAGTTTCACCGGCGAATGGCGAGGCAACACGGACGACGTGTTCTTCACCAGCAACCAGCTCAAACAACTGGGCGTCGGACGCGCCACCATAGCAAGGTTCCAACTCTGATGCACTACGGACTCAAAACACACGAAATCACCATCACCACCGGCGACAGACAACACACCGTCAAAGGCATCGTGACCGTGAACACCACAAGCGAAGACACGAGCACGTTCGACAACATGACCGAAGTGGACTCGCTCACCATCCACGTCACCACGCCAGACATGCCACCGGAAATCGACGGCGGCGAACTCGAATACCATGGGAGCACCTACCACGTCACCTCAACCAAACCGCCGATAGACCCCGAAAACAGGGTCATGTTCAACCCGTTCAAATGGAGCTTCAACGCGAAGCAGGTGCAATACTGATGGCAAGACTCAAAGGCGCCAAAATCATGGTCGCCGCACCGAACGCGGCAACCAACCTCGTCATGCAGTCGGCGGGATTCCAACAGGAGTCCCGTCGCGCCGCATCGCGAATCATACCACAGCTGCGGATGGACTCATACAGGGGCAAACCGCCGTCCATGACCACATACCGCACGCTCAGCACATTCAACGGAACACGTCGAGCCGGAACGGAAGTCAAATACTACAAGACACCCCATTCCGGTGACACACTGAAAGGACTCGGACTGTGAGCAAAGACAACGAAATCGTCAACGATATCATCGACGGACTGACGCAGCGACTCAACATGCGCGTATACGACAAGTATCCGACGGTGAAAAACACCGGCCAGTATCCGCTCATCACCGTCACACGACAGAACGCGTCCGACATCACCCCCTACATCCGACACTTGGACATCGCCATAACCGTGGTGACACGCGAACTCTCAGGCGAAACCGACAACACGCTCAGCGCCGAAATCGGCGACGCCCTGACCGACTGGTACAACCAAAGCCAGTGGGACATCATGGGCGCCCCACTGCTCAACACCACCGACATCCAACCCACCAAAGACGGGCGCACGTCCACCGTCTACGACTACCAGCTGGAGTATCTGAGTTGAAGAGCACACAGGAGTCGGTCGAAGACCTCATGGAAATACTTTCACCGGCCGCAAAAGACATCATCACCGACGAACAAGTCAAGCAAGCCCAAGCAGCCGCAGCCAGCGGCGACAAGCATCTGGCCGGAAGGCTCTTGGGAGACATCTGGAAGCAGGTCGCCGAAAAATCCGCAGGATTGGAGCTAGAACGGCTCGACTCCGACGCCTTCGGCAAGAAAATAGGCTGGCTCACAAGCCAACAGCATTCCGAAAAAACAGTCAGGGACTTCCTCGCGAAATACAAGCGCGAACTGGCAGTACAGCCAATGCAGGAGGCGACCAGCAACCTGTTCGCCATCGACTCGACAACCGAAGTCGTGCGCGAAGCGGTAGGCGAGACATGCCAATGGTGCCTCGAACGGTGCGGAATATGGCATCCATACGACGCGAACCATTACGGCGTCTGGGCCAGACACGCCGGATGCGACTGCAAAATCTATGTAAGGAACAACCTCGCATGACCCCCACCACCAACAACACCAACCGCCATGAAAGCCCGACGTGCCGTACCACGATGAAAGCTGGAATGGTACGATGGTATCTGAAACAACGACGCCAAATGGCCGAACATTTAAGGAGGAACCATGGCAGGGAAAACTGAAGAAGCCCTCTCAAGCCGCATGGAACAGGTCAACAGACTTATCGACAAAGCCTACTCGGACATGGAAGAGTACGCCCAAAAAGCCGAAACGTCGGACGATGACCGCGAATACAACATGAGCATGGCCGCCAACGCGCAACGAAACTACGTCAGCTTCATGCAACTGCTCATGACCATGACCAAAAACTTCGACGAAGCGGTGAAAGTCGATTCACACAAAAGCAAGACCACCGCCACCAAAGCACCGAAAACCACCCTTCAGAAACTCGTAGCGAAGGAAGCGAAACGCTCATGACACTCACCATCGTGGACGAACAGGCAATCTCATTCCCATGGGTTGAACTCGTCAAGAACGCATACTCCATGCGCGTGCGGGTCACCAATTTCAGCGCGGTCGGCAAACGCAGCTTCACCCGCATCCTCTCCAAAGCGGTCGGCGGCGCCAACTCCTACTTCCTCATGCAGGACGGCGACCCACTCAGCACCGACTACCTCCCCTCCGAAGAACTGCAACTGGAAAAGGTCGCCGCAGTAGGCTTGGACGGACGCTGCTACGACGAGAACGCCAACGAAATCAACGAAAACCTCCGATGCCTTACCCTCAGCCACGCGCCCGTCACCGACCAAGCCGTACTGTTGGCGCAGCGCGCCATGGTCATCGAAGGACTTATCTCCAAGAACATCGAACACCTCATGCTGCCCGAACCGGTCGTGGTCGGCACGTCGCCCGATGTGGTAATCAAAACCGACCCGAGCAAGAGCGCGTCCGATTGGACGAAATTCGACGCCAACGACGACCACGACACCATCGTCCGGCCCGAAGTCAAACGACTTAGCCAGTGGGACAACGGACAGCTCAAAACCCTCCTGCAAAACACGGCGCTGAGCTTCCAAATGGAAACAGGACTCCCCCCGCAGGACACGCAGGTTCTCGACACGCTCGGCGCGACCACCCAATCGTTGGTGTCGAACCGTGAAAGCTTCGTCAGCCGCATCTACACCATCAAACAGGATTTGAGCGCCGTGTTCGACTCATTGGGCATCACATTGGATTACGAACTCACATTCCCGCAAACCGCGCAGGACATCGCATCCATCGGCGACGCCTATGGCAAGGGCGCCAACGCCGACATCCTCAAGAAGTATCAGGTGGTGTGACATGCTGGTAAAGAATCCGAATTGGAGGGCGAACGTCCGCCCCACGTCCGACGTGGCAATCATGGCCGCCGAATACGTGAACTGGGGTCGAGGCAACGGAATCCTCCCATTTCAGGTCGAATTCCTCAACAACGCCTTCCAACGCAAGAAGGACGGCACTTGGAAATACAAGCGCGTCGCATTGAACATGCCGCGACAGAACGGCAAGACCAAAATCCTTACCGCCCCAATCCTCTACTACCTGTTCGTGCTCGGCCTGAACGTGCTCGTCACCGCGCACGAACAGATTGCCGCCAACAAAATCATGGAAGACCTGAAGGACGCCATCGATTCCAACCCCGAACTGAAAGCCGAAGTCACGCACTTCAGCACCACCATGGGACGCGAGCGCCTACAGTTGAGGAACGGCGCGTTCGTCCGGTTCCGCTCACGTAAGAGCGCTTCCGCAGGTATGGGCGGCACGTTCGATTTGGTTATCTTCGACGAGGCGCAGGAACTCCGTTCAGAATATGAGGCGATGATTTCCAAGACGCTGAAGACGCGCCGCATGGCGATGATAATCTATACCGGCACGCCGTTCCTCCCCTCGTCCATTGGCGACACGTTCAACGTGTTCCTTGACAACGCGGAAGACGACGACATGGCGTACGCAGTGCGCTACGGCATCGACGACGAGACGGCGGACATCGAGGATGAGCAGTTGTGGGCGCTCACCAACCCGCTCTACCCGGACGTGATTCCACGCGAAGCGTTCCTCACCGACGTGGCGATAGCCAAACAGGGTGGCGCGGACGGACTCATCGATTTTCGTATCCAAGACTTGGGGCTATGGTGGGCGGACAGCATCCCTCCTGCAATCCCGATGGACTTGTGGGACGGCGCCTACTCCGACCTGCAACATGACCGTGACACGCTCGTCTACGCGCTCACCTTCGACCCGGCCACGAGCACGCTCGCCTTGTCCGTCGCAGCCAGCACCGAAGAGGTGACGGTCGGCTCGCAGCATTACGACAAGTGGGCGTACATCATCGGTGAAATCGTGGACGAACGCCCCACCGCCGAATCATGGCAGTGGGTTTCGGACGAGCTGAAGACACGACCCCGCAAGACCACGCTCATCTTGGATGCTGGCGGGTTGAACAATCCGATAAGGGACATGCTGCCACGCGGATTGAACGTCATCCAATTGAGCGGCACAGAATTCCTCGCCTCCCAGCAGGGATTCCTTGACCTGCTGAACGAGGGCCGCTTCAAGCATACGAACAACCCCCAGCTGACCGCCGAAGTGCAGAACGCGCAGAAGCTCAAATCAGGTTCGAACGACCAATGGAAGTTCGCGCCGATACGCAAGACCGAAACTACGGCCGGGTTGAAGGGCGTCAGCATCGCCGCATGGTATCGTGGCGTCAACCGTCCGAAGGAACGTCAGGTCAGGGAGGTGATTGCCTGATGGGCAAGGATACGGGACTCTACCATCGCAACCGCACCATCCTCCGCGAGCGCACCAAACGCACTGGGGCGCCATGTTATTATTGCGGTGCGCCGTTCTACTGGGGCCGCAACACGGCGCACCCATTATCCTTCACGGCTGACCATGTGATACCGCGCGCCGCTGGCGGAAGCGACAGGATGGATAATCTCGTGCCCGCCCACATGCAGTGCAACCGCGCCAAATCAGACCACATAGCAAGTCCGGCGACACGCCGGACGCGAACCGCGACGAGAAGGTGGTAGAATAAATACCGTTACGCAGCAATGTGTGACTCCTCTCTTGTGATTCTGATTCGCACAGCACCCCGTTTGACGAAAGTCAAGCGGGGTGTTATGCTATGTCTAGGAGATGGTCGGCAGACAATCGGAGCTTCGTCCGCCACGCCCACCGACCAACTCCCCAAAATGTACCGACTTGAACCGTCCAGCACAGTCGTTAAACAATGCAGGACACTACCCACGGGCAACCGTGGGGTCGAGGCGCACACAGCCGGAAACAATCGTGGTAGAGGTCGAGTCGGGGCCGCAATGCAGAATGCCGACATCATTCACCACGAAAGGCAACCCATGTCCCTAGCGACAATCGAACTGAAGCCCGGCTTCGTTGACCGCAAGCTGATTTCCGAACAGCCCGCAGCCGGAGCCATCGCCAAGATTTCCAACAGCACCCCAATCGACCTCATCGGCACCCAGATGCAGACCATCGACTTCTCCGGCGAAATGGGCATCTTCGGCGAAGGCGCCACCGGCGAAACCGAAGCCGAAAAGAAGAAGTCTTCCAACGACGCCACCAACGGTGTCGTGACCATCAACCCCATCACCTTCTACATCTCCTATCGCTTCCCGAAGAAGTTCCTCAAGCTGTTCGGCGTTGACGGCGCCTACAATCCGACCGACGCCACCTTCCGCGCCGGTTCCCCGCAGACCATGCTTCAGAGCATCCTCGCGCAGCCGTATCAGGCCGGAATTCTTGACCAGTACCGAACTTATGTGAACCGCGCAATCAGCCGCGCCATTGACTTCGCATCCATCTTCGGCGTCAACCCGGCCACCAAGGCAGCGTCCGCCGTCGCACGCACCAACGGCTACGTGCTCGACAAGGCCGGAGACATCAACTACACGCCGGGCACCGGAGCCGAAGCCGCCACCGCGTTCAAACAGGCCGTGCGACAGGTCGCCGCACAGGGCGACGCGTCCGCGCAGGGCGTCACCACCTCCGCGTACTTGGCCGAAATCGGCGACGGTCTCACCACCATTGGCACGCCGACCCAGTATGCGGCCGACGTTCCGCTCATCGGCAACATGGTCAACCTCGGCGGCGTCACCCTCGCAGCCTCCAACACCGTGTCCGACACCGCCGCAGCCACCGGCTCCGGCCAGCTGACCAACAAGGTGCTCGATGCTGTAGTCGGCGACTTCGCCAACCGTTTCGTCTGGGGCGCCGTCCCGCTGTCCGGCATCGAAGTGTTCGACTCCGGCAACCCGGACAATTCCGCCGAAGGCGACTTGGGCGCAGTCAACAAGGTGATGCTCCGCACCGAAGTCGCAATCGGCTGGGGCTTCATCGGCGGAACCAGCAAGTTCTACGCCATCACTCACACCACCGAGTGACCATACGCATGGGCGGCGGAGACGCCGCCCATCCCACTGATTGAACGCTAACAACGAAAGGAATTAAGATGAGCGCAAAGCAGTCTTCCGCAAACGTGACATTCTCCAAGCCGGGCGCCAGTGCCAACAAGTCCGGCTATATTTGGGTCGCTCCACTGGGCACCGCCATCCCCACCGACGCAACCACCGAACTTAATGCGGCGTTCGTCGGCCTCGGCTACCTGTCCGAAGATGGTCTGACCGAACCAGCATCCCTCACCGCAGGCGATGACATCGTGGCCGCAGGCGGCGATACCGTCGCACAGGCCGACCCGACGTTCTCCAAGAAGTGGACGGGCACCTGCATCGAAGCCCTGAACGAAGACCTGCTCAAGGTCGCCTACGGCTCCGACAACGTGACCGTCACCAACGCCACCGGTACCAATAATGGCGTCATCACCGTCAAGGAGCAGGCCGGAAACCTTGAACACCACGTCATCGTCATCGACGAAATGCTCAAGGGTGGACGCAAGCGCCGCAACGTAATGGCGGACGCCACGTTCCTCATCACCGGCGACATCACCCACGTGCATACGGCTCTCGTGAACTTCGAGTTCACCATCAACGCGTATCCGACCGCCACCCAGCCCGCTCAGACCCAGTACATCACCATCCCAAAAGAGTAGCGGGGCAGACAGGTATCAAAATCACCGACATTAGCGATTACGAAGCCCCCGCAACCATTAATGTCGGTGAAAGCGTGCAACTGAAAGCTAAGGCGGTGTACTGATGGTTCAATGGTCGGCAAGCAACGATAATGCGACCGTAGACCAGAATGGCATGGTGACGGGCCGCAAAGCCGGTTCCGTCACCATCACCGCCAAGGAAAAAGGGTTCACGGCGACTCATACGATGACCGTTATTGACCCTGTTGGCGGCGATACCACGAACATTGTAGGCAAGGCCATTGTCGGAAAGGCGGTATTATAATGGTCTACAGTAAGCAGAAATTGGGCGGACGGTCAGACAATTACCGCCGCCAAACTGAATGCGATGGACGATGCCATCTTCGGAGCGTCGGCAAGCATTCCAGCCGTTAATTACGACGGCAATATTCTCAGAGACGTGTCAAACAAGCCTCTCAACGTGACCATGAGCGGCGAGGGAGCGTTTCCCAAGAAACTATTCGCCTCCGGTCGGAACATCGTGAAGATGCCGACATCCGGCTCCGGCACCGTCCGGGGCCTCACCTACGAGTTCACGCCGAACGGTCTGAACGTTCATGGAACCGCAGAGGCGGGTAGCGGCGCAGTGGTTGAGTTGGCTCCGCTCCTCACGGACAACGGAATCTGCCTCCCTGACGGGTTCTACCTCGTTATCAACAAGAAGGTCCCATCCAATTGCGGCATCGTCGTTTTTGATGACGAACAGGTGGCGTACCACACTGGCCCGACTCAAGGAAGCAAGATTGGCGCCACTGGCGGATTGACGCACGTCGCATTCTGGGTCGCCGGAGCCGGTGCTGTGGATATTGATGACCTTCAGATTTCCATCATTTACGGCGGAACCAGTTCATACGAATACGCTAACGGAGCCGGAGACGTTTACGATACGGGCGTTGCGGAAGCATTTTCTGGTCTCGACTCTGCTACCGTGACAGTTCCGGCGTTCGAGAACGATGGTGACACCATCATTCTTCTCACCGACAGCGAGACGCAGCCTACGTTCTCCACTGAAATCGTCGGCGGATTTTCTTCGGTTATTGCGATGCTTGAAGCCAGCAACCCGCTCTGGGGCAAGCATTACCATGCTTGCGGCGATAGTTTTACGGCAGGTCATGGCCTGACCGACTTCGACAAGGCCACAGGCGAGCCGTTGACGGCCAATTTTCTTGTCGCCAAATGCAATAACATGAAGTTCACCAAGGATGCTATCGGCGGCAGCGACATGACAAACGTACCCGATGCCCGCGAGCCGTTCAGCGTTGACCGTTACCTCAACATTCCCGAGGATACCGACTATCTGACCATACAGTTCGGCCTGAACGAGCTTGAAATCGCCGATGAACCGTCAACACTTGGTACCAGCGCGGACTCCGACAACACGACCATGTGGGGCGCGTACAACACCGTGTTCGAATGGATTCTCACGAACCGACCGAACGCCAAGGTTGGTGTCATCATCTCAGATGGTTGGATGAGCGAAAACTACGCGAACGCGCTCATTGAAATCTGCAAGTTCTGGGGCGTCCCGTGGCTCGACCTCGGCGGCGACCCGCAGGTGAGTCTGAACATTGGCGGGCGACGAAACGGTTCGGGAATCACTTTTGGCGAAACCGCGAAGTCGCTGCGCGACAATCAGTTCAAGAATTCCAGTAGCGACTCGCATCCGAACGCAGCGGCCAACCGTTGGCGCTACACCGCCTTGCAGGAGTTCCTTCGCCGACTCTAACCAGCCCGGCGTCTCGAAGGGATAACATCTCAAACCCGCACCCCACATGCCATATCACATTGACCGACATGTGGGGTATACTTATATGGAAAAACGTTTCACGAAAGGAAGACCAATGGCAAAACGCAAACCCACCATCACCATCGAAGACTTCAAAGACGACTGGGCCAACGCCTACGCGAAGCTCCTCCGTAACCGCAAATTCCAGCAAGCCATCCACTCCGAAAACGTTGAAGACAGCGTGGAAACCGTATGGCTCATCGACAAGCTCATGCAGACCGTACTGACCGAAGCCAAGTACGAACAGCTCATGAACGCGGTTGACGATGACATCATCGACGCATGGGAATACCTGTCGGGAAAATTGCCGACAATTACGGAATCACAGTCGAAAGACTAACCTATGCGATAAACCCAGACAAGTGGGACAGCCAAATCTTGGCCGACTTCGCAAGTCAATACGGCAGTCCACGGCAATACTCCCTCATAGAGAGGGCCAAGCTCATAGGTACGTTCGGAGCGACCGCACGACTGCTCGACATCATCCAACAGTCAACGCTCGCCCCCTACTCTGGCAAGGGGAGTAAGCCGAAAAGCGTACTGCCGGAAAACCGGAAGAACACCAAAACGGAGGATTACGAACTCGATTCGATGAACACCGAAGACATCAACAAGGCGTTGGGTCTTCACCGAAAGGAATAGCAGATGGCAAAGGGCAGCATCGCGACCGCATGGATACAAGTACTCCCATCATTGGAAGGCTTGCAGTCCGCACTTGTCAAGGCAAGCAAGGGCGCGGTGCTCACCCCAGCCATCCAGCCCAAACTGGCGTCCGGCACAGGCCGACTCTTCTCTTCGCACGGCTTGGGTATGTCACAACTGTTCTCCGGCTCGTTCAATAAGAGCCTCGACCTGCAAGGCGGCGTGAAAGGCGCGCTCAACGGCGTGTTCTCCTCATTCACCACCGGTGGGCGGCGTTCCGCCAACGCTTTCGGAGACAGCTTCGCGAACCTCGACCTCGGCAAGTATATGAACACTGCCGCCGCCATCGTAGCGGTCGCATCGGTCGGCAAGGCCGTCAAAAACGTCACGTCCAACATCGTCGAAATGGGCAACCAGTGGGGGCAGACCACCGCGATGCTGAAAAACGCGGTGGGCGACACCGGCGACTATAAGGACTCTCTCGAAACGTCGCTGAAATACGCGAACAAGGTCGGCGTCGCCACGGACGACTTCGTCCAGTCGGCGACACGACTGCGCACGCTCGCGCCGGAAGTCGTGACCAATTACGGCGACGCGGCCAAGTTCACCGAACTGCTCGACATGAACATGGTCAGCACCGGCGCTTCCACGCAGGAGGCGTCCAGCGCCATGCGGCAGATTACACAGGCTTTAGGCAAGGGCATCGTCAACGGCGACGAGTTGAATTCCATCATGGAGAACTCGCCGCAAATCGCACGAATGCTCGCCAAGCATCTCAATGTATCCGTGGGCGAGCTGAAACAGTTGGGCAAGGAAGGCAAAATCAGCGGCCAAGCCCTCTATGATACGGTGCTTGAGAACGCCGACGCCATCGAGAAGCAGTTCGCCGCCATGCCCGTCACGGCAGACCGCGCGTGGAACAGCATCAAGAACACGGTCGGCGTAAGGTCTTCCGAAGCCGCCACCGCACTGTCCGCGAACGTCGGCAAGGCGTTGACCGCCATTTCCGGTTCCGGCATGGTGGACACGTTCGGCGAAATGCTCGCGGGATTCGTGCCATTGTCGAACGCCGCGTCCACGTTGGCCGCCACGTTCATCAACCAGCTGGCGCCAGCCGTCAACAAGGCGTTCAACGCGCAGCAGGTCGAACAGTTCCTCGCCCAATTGACGAACATTATCAGCCTCAACTCGCAGAACGCCAACCTCATATCCTCCTTGGGCGACGCGCTGAATACCGTAGGCGTCATCGGCACCACCGTCTTCAGCCTCATGGTCGCCACGAACGACCGGTTCGCATCCCGCATCCCGTTCATCGGAACCGCGCTGGTGGGAGTGAAGAACACGCTCATCAAACTTGGTTCCGGCTTCACAAGCGCGTTCGGAGCCGCCGTGTCCGCATCGGCCACGGCCATCGACAAGCTCGCGTCCATGTCCGACGCGATGTCGAAAATGCTGTCCGAATCGACGAGGGCGCAGAACGCGGTCGGCAAGTTCAACGTCGCGTTCGAAGACTTGGAGTCGCACGCGTTCAGTTTCGGCGAGAAAGGCGCGGAAGGCTTCGATATCGTCCAGAAGGCCGCGACGAACCTGCGCAACGGCATCGGACACGCGTCCGACAATGTGAAGCTTCTGCAAAACGGTTTGAACGCGATGGGTTCCGACGCTGAAGCGCTTCCCGAAGCGTTCCTCAAAGCGTTCGAAACCCTCAACACCGAAGTGGATGCCGCCGCACGGAAGAAGGCCCCCTCACTCGTTCAGGCGTTCCGCGACATTCGCGCCGCCGCAGACACCATCGCCGTGAATTCTGACATCTACCGTTCGTTGGATGTCGCCGGACAGGACGCCGACATCTACCGTGACAAGCTCGTGCAGGTGGGACGCGAGTTCAAGGAGCTTACCGGCCTCAAGATTCCGAACGTGTTCCTCCCCTTGGTCGGCTCGGCCGTGTCCGCGTCCGACAGCATCATGCAGACGTTCGACAATCTGAAGAGCGGATTGTCCAACTATGCCGCGAACACGGCGCAGCAGTGGGCGCCGGTCAAGGACATTCTCGCGGAAATCGTCTCGAACGCCAAGACGAAGATGGAAGTCCTTCGCGCAGACGTGGAATCCGGCGTGCTCACCATGGTCGAGAACGTGAAGGGCAAGGCGGCTGAATTCAAGACTGTGTTCGACGAGATGCTGGATTCGACCGGCATCAGCGACACCATGTCCAAACTCGGGTCGGCGGTAAGCAGCGGACTATCCTCCGTCAAGGGCGTGCTCAAGTCGTTCGGCGCTGAAGCGGCGTCCACGTTGGCGTTTCCGTTCCGTGGCATTCCTGAGAAGATTTTCGGCTCGTTCAAAGGCCAGAATCCGTTCACCCCGTTGACGTCTGCGGCGAAGACGGTTGGTGCAGGATTGTCCGCCACGTTCGGCGGAGCCGTGTCGCGTCTCGTCGGACGGTTCAGCCCGCTGGCGTCGGCCGGAAAGGCCGCGTTCGCCACCATCGGCTCCGCCGCGTTGAAAGTGTCTTCCGGCGCGTTGAGGGGATTCGGCGCGGCCGTGAATGGAGTCGGTGCGGCAATCGGCAAGATTGGCGGCATCGCATCCCAGTTGGGTGTGACCGGCGCGATATTCACCGGTCTGACGGCCGGATTCCAGACGCTGTTCAAGCTTGACCCGTCCCAGATGTCAGGCAAGTTCGATGAATGGCAGAAGAGTCTCGACAGCGCGCTTATCGGCGTCCAGACGAAACTGCCTGCCATGGCGAGCGCGTTCGCCGCCGCACTTCCGCAGATGGTGTCGAGCGTCACGTCCGCACTGCCGGGCATCGCCAACGCGCTCGTGAGCGTCGGACAGACGCTTGGTCCGGCGTTGATGACGATGCTGCCGCAAATCACGCAGGCGTTCTCAGGCATGTTCGCCCAACTGCCAACGTTCATCAGCACTTACGGTCAGCCGATGCTGGAAGCGTTCGGCGCGCTGTTCGCCACGTTGGCGGGCCAGATTCCGTCGCTCATGACGTCGCTCGGTCAGGCGCTGATAGCAGGCATTCAGGTCGCGTTCTCCGCAATCGGAGACAACAGCGGGGCAATCGCCGGTTTCATCAGCGGCTTCGGCGCATCCTTGGCTTCCGGCATTCAAACGTTGGGCGCCACCATCGTGGCCGCGCTCCCGTCCATCGGACAGAGCATCGCTTCCGCGTTGCCGACATTGATTCCGGCGTTGATGTCCTCCATCACCGGCGTGATAACCTCGTTGGCTGCCGCGTTGCCGGGCATCGCCGTTGCCATCATTAACCAGTTGCCCGCAATCATCGGCGGGTTGGTGACCGGTATCGTCAACGGTCTGCCCACGCTGTTGAACGCCTTCATCAGCGTGGTGACCAGCATCGCCTCGAACTTCCCAAGCATTTTCATGGCCGTAGTAGGCGCGATTCCTGCGATTATCGGAAACATCGCCCGACCGTTCGCCGGGTTGGGTGGTAGTATTCTCGGCTTTATTAAAGGCATTCCGGGCAAAATCATTGGCATGTTCGCAGAAGCGGGCTCATGGCTGCTCGACTCCGGTGCGGCGTTGATGAACGGTTTCAAGCAGGGTATCCTCAACGCGGTCGAAGGCGTGAAAAGCGCGGTCAGTGGCGCGTTGCAGAAGGTTCGAGACTTCTTCCCGTTCTCTCCTGCGAAGGTCGGCCCGTTCTCCGGCTCAGGCTACACCAGTGTGTCGGGCGAGCATCTTATGCGCGACTTCGGCAAGGCCATCGGCGCCCAAGGCGCGTTCGTGCGCGGTCAGGTCGATGACGTGCTCGGCTCCTTGGATTTCGACCAGATTGACGCAGCCAACCTTGGCATGGTGTCGGCTCCGCAGCTTAAAGACTATACTGGAATGGTGGCGGCTGGCGACCAGCGGTATGCTGGCGGCGTCCACATCGACAATGTGGTGGCAAGCCCGTTGAGCGACGTGGAACTCGTGGCCCGCCGATTCGGATACGCTTTGAACAATGAGATGATTGGAAGTGTCAGACCTTGAGCACGATAACCGTCACCGTTGGTGACATCACGCTTTACGGCGATGCCGGACACGAGTTCACGCTGGTGGCCATGAGCGGTTTCGACGATTTGCCGTCAGCCAAGACCGAACAGGATTCTTGGGCCAGAGCCGACGGCAACGCCGTTCCCGGCACCACATACTATGATGGGCGCACCATCACCGTCAACGGATACTATTCGACCGGCACGGTCGAAGCCACCGACGAGATGATGCGCCGTCTTCGAGGCATGGCCGGACGTTTGGTTCCGGTCACCGTGCAGAAGGGTGCTGGCGTCGCATTGTCGTGCGATGCGGAACTCAGGTCGATGACCGTGGACGAATACCGGTATCGCGGCAAGGCCGCGTTCCAGATTGGACTGCTCGCACCATCCCCCTACCTGTATGGGCCGCTGCTTTCGCAGACGGTCGGCGTGCCGACTGACGGCGAAGGTATTCTCGACCCGCTGACCGACCCGCTGACGGAAGGCGAGGTCGGCAATCCGGGACGTGTCGCCATCACCGGAAGCGGTTTCGCTCCGACGCATCTTGTCGTGAAAATCAGAGGCGGATTGTCGGAAGGCGTGCGCATCCACTGCATCGAGACCGGCGAAGCTGTCGAATTCCATCGTCAAATCAACCCGGACGAAACGATGGTGTTCGATTTCGACAATGAGCGCGTCCTGTTCCAGAACCAGTCGGATTTGAGCATGTTCCTCACCGAAGAGAACTGGTTCCGTCCTTCGGGTGATGCGACGATACAGTTCACGCCGTTGGGCGTGCAGTCGGGCACGCCGTCGATGACGGTCGAATGGAAGGAGGCTTGGAGGTGAGAATCTATCTCGCAGACCTGCTGACCGGACGCCGCATCATCCCGCTGCCGCATACTTCCGCCGAATGGGAGATGAAGCTGAACGACACGGATTCGCTTACGGTGAAGGTGCCTATTTACGCAAGCTCGGATGATACGAGGCTGCAATATATCGCCAACGATGCGCGACTGTTGGACTTGAGGAACACCGCCGCCATCGGCAAGACGGTCATGGTGGCGGAGGATGACGGACTTGCGGTCGGCGGCGTGCTCATGCGACGCGACTATGACGCCGACTCTGGCGTTCTGACCTTGGTCGCCTCCGGCATGTGGACGTATTTCGACCACAGGACGATTCTTCCGGCGAAGGCGATGGGCAAAAGCCTCGTCAAGTCGGACGGTTCGCCGGACCCTCAATACGACACGCACTACAGGGATGTCACATGGAACACGGTCGCGCGAAATCTCGTCGAACAGGCCATGAGCTGGCCACACAGCCATGTGCCCGTCGTGCTGGAGACGGCGGAGACAGGCAAGTCCGAAGCGAACTATCAGGCCGTTGACCTCAACTATGTGGGCGAGGTGCTGACGAACATCACGAACTATCAGAACGGCTGCGACATCGGATTCTTCCCCACGCGCACGTCTGACGGATTGGGGTACGAGTGGCATATGAAGACCGGACATCCACTGCTCGGCGGCGAAACACACTATTTCAGCGCGTCCGCCATGCAGCCGGGCATCGCCTCGCTGTCCGCGACTGATGATGGCGACAAGCTCGCATCCCTGCAATGGTTCACGTCCGGCAAATCGGACGATAAGACGCTCGTCGCGTCCGCCTATACGGACATTCTGGACAAGGCCGGAGCGCCGATATGGGAGAGCGTTGATTCCAGCCATTCGACCGTGAAACTACGGAACACGTTGCAGGCGTATGCGAACGAGGCGGCCGCCGTCTACTGGCAGCCCGTATCATCCACTGAAGCGAAAGTGCATCGCGGATACCTGCATTCCGTGAATCAGACGCTCGCCAACTATACGGTCGGCGACTATATCAGGTTCACGACGAAGGGCGACTGGTATTATGTGGATGGCGCGCATACGCGGCGCATCACCGGCATCAAAGCCGATGAAAGTTCGAATTGGATTACGTTCACGTTGGGAAACGTGTTCGACGGTGTGAAAGTGACGGTGGAATAATGGAAATCGTAGTGCATCAGGGCGAGTCGGCGGACGGAACGCCTTTTGCCGCCGATGATGCGGACGTTCTCGACGCGAAGAACCCGGCTCAGGCGACCAACAAGCTCGTGTCCACGTTGAACGAGTATGGTCGCCGGTTACGCGAACTGGAAAAACCGTCCGGCTCGCAGTTGACTCAGGCGATTCAGAAGGTGTTGGACATCAGCGCGAACATCGACCAAACGGTAGCCGCGTCCATCAACAGGAACTCGTATGACCGGGCGACCATCGACGCGAAATGCAATGCTTGGAATTGGGGCGTATTGCCTCCGGGCCGTGGAGGCACGAATACGACAAACGCCTATAACAACGTGTTTTCCGCAGGCTCGTGGCGTGCGGTGTGGGCGTTGTCGGACGGCACGCTTGGCACGGCCCAGTCCAGCCGTAAGGTGAAGCAGGATTTCATCATGCCGGACATCACGTTGGAGCAGATGCGTGCCGTGGATTGGACTCTCTACAGGTTCATCGACGATGTGAACCGGAACGGCGATAGCGCGGCCATCCACATCGGCATGATTGCCGAAGAGTTGGACGACAACGGCTTGGGGCAGTTCGTCGAGTATAATGATGATTACGAGCCTGTCGGCATCAACTATCCGATGCTGGGCGTGTGGGCGATACATGAGGCCCATCTTGCCCATGACCGTATCGACCGGCTTGAGGAACGTTTGAAAACGTTGGAAGGAAAGATAGACAATGGCATTGAGTAATAGCCTGTTCGCAGTGTCCGGCAAGGCGACGTTCTTTGATGCGCGCCGCGACATGAGCGGGCTTTTCGTCTGCGACAATACGACGATGAAGCCCGTTCCGGGTATTCTCGACCGTTCGCAGGACAATCTCGTGACGGGCAATAGTGATTCCATGAGTGTGACGGTTCACGCGTTCAACGCGGTGTTGAACCGTTACGGCGCGCTGCTGATGCAGAATGACGGCGATGTGAAAGTGCCATTGTCGGCAGCTCCGTCCGCTAATTCGCGTATCGACGTGGTGTATGTGAAGCAGAACGAGTCACGCTCGCCAATGTCCGACGGTTCGGACCTTGCGATGTTCGGCGTGGTGAAGGGCACTGCGGCGGCGACGCCTGTGGCGCCCAGTGTTCCGGCTGGTGCTTTGGCTTTGGCTCAAGTGCTGCTTCCGGCTGGCGTGTCGAATACTGCTGCTGGCGGCGTGGTTATCACGCAGACGTATATCGGAGCGGCCATGAAGGGCGACAAGCTGCGAGTGCAGACTTCCGTCCAGCGTGACGCTCTGACCGGCGTGCCTGAAGGCACGTTGTTGCATAATGTGGCCGATGGTTGCGATTATGTCAGACGTGACAACGCTTGGAAGCCTTACAGCGGGCAAACGATTGAAATTGGTCTGCCGTTTTTCGGTGGAGATTTCCTCAAGTTGAGGATGTTGAACGGTGTCGTATATGCGACTGGTTCCGGTGGCCCGAAGGAGAATGTGAACGAGTTGAATATGTACGACAAGAAAGGTACTGAAACCGTTCCTATCGGCTGGCGTCCGAAAAATAAAACAATCATCGACGGATTGAACCACACTGATTTGCCATCGTTCGCATGTGTTGTCACTCCGAGTGGGGAGATGCGTATGTTCGGCTCATGTCGCTTTGGCGTACACGCGAATGTTTCAGCCTCTTGGCCGACAATCTGACATAACATAAAGCCCCTCAAAACGAGGGGCTTCGCTTTAATTCTAGCCAAACGTGATATAGCCGAAGGACGGCGACTTGTCCCAAGTGCCATCTTCACGTCTGACATAATCTCAACCATCGGCTAGAATAGTGCCATATGAGCACTGACATCATCGTCGCCCTCGTGACTGGACTATGCGCCATTGTAGTCGCGGCCGTCACTTGGGCGAAAAACAGACGCGGCGATTTGAGCGAAGCCTATCGGCGACTCTCTGAAGCCCAATTGAACATGCAACAGGAAATCGACCGGCAGGACGAGAAGCTTGCCGAGTTCATTCAGGAACGCGACCAGCTCCGCTATCAGGACGATTTGAAGACCTCCTACATTCGGGCGATAGGACATTGGCTTGGTGAACTCTGCCGCATCCTCGACCCCGAGTTTTTGAAACAATATCCGAAACCCAGCCTGCCGGACAGTCTGAGGAGTACAATAGAACCGTTGGAAAACAACGATAGTAAGGAGCAGAATATTGTTCACTAAGGATTTTTGGGTTGACACGTTGGAGCGTGCAATCCGCACCGCATGTCAGGCCGCATTGTCGGCTGGCGTGGTCGGTGGCGTCGGCCTGTTCGACGTGGATTGGCTGAATGTCGGCGGCATCGCCTTGGTCGCCGCCATCGCAAGCGTGCTGACGAGCGTGGCTTCGAGCGGCAAGACCGATTCAATCAGTCCGGCTTCCTTCGCAATGTCCGACAGGGCGAAGGTGACCGGCAAGCATATTGCAAGCAATGAAATGGAGGTTTCCGAATAATGAGGATTGTGGATATCAGCAATTGGAAGGCTGACGTTGACGTTTCCAAGATTGACGCCGATGGCGTGGTGGTCCAGTGTACTTGGGGCGCAGGCGAATGTTCGAACGACTATGGTCTGGTGAATTCCGTGTGGACTGGCGCGGATGCGAAGATTCAGGCAGCAGCAGCCCGTGGCATGGCGGTCGGATACATGCACTATATCCGTGGCGTGGGCGCTTCGGCGGAAGCGTATTTCTTCGCCAAGAACACCGAAGGCTATCTGAAGAAGTTCGTGCCGTGCGTTGACTGGGAGGCGGATGATAATGCCGCTTGGGGCAATCGAGCCTATCTCGACGAATTCCTCTACCAGTACATCCGGCTGACCGGCGTGAAGCCGCTCGTGTATGCTTCGCGTTCCGAAATCCCGTTCATCAAGGATATCTGCGCTAAGCATGATTGCGGCATTTGGGAGGCGTGCTACGCTTCCATGGATGCGGTCGGCTGGCAGGACGCTAACTCGATTTGGTCGTATGTGTCGTATCCGATGCGCCAGTACACGCCCAACGGTCACATCGGCGGCTATGACGGTTCGCTTGATTTGAACTATTTCGCGGGCGACAAGACCGCTTGGGACAAGTATGCCGGTGTGGGAGCGAACACTCCTGTGAACCCGGCTCCGGCCCCGGTGGTTTCTCCCTCTCCGACTGTTGTCCCCACCACGTATGAGGTGGTTGTCGATGCGTTGAACGTGCGTACCGAACCGTCGTTGAATGGGCAGGTTGTGGCCTGTTACGGTCGCGGCGGTAAGGTCGTGTTGGATGGTTGGGGCGTTTATGCTGATGGCTTCCTGTGGGGTCGTTATGTCGGCGCTTCTTCGGGCCAGTTGAGGTATGTCGCTATCGGCACCGAGTCCGGCAGCGACTGGTATTTGACAATGTGCCGTTAGTCTGATACGATAAAGACTGTTGGAAGTCATTCCGGCAACCCTCCTTTGGTTTCGACAAAGCCCCCAGCAAGGTTCATGCTGGGGGCTTCTCTTTTAATCATCCAACAGTACGCATATCATGTCAGCCACGATGGCCATCGCCACGTATAGGATGAAGATGCGCGTGTTCCATGCGTTGCATGCCCACATGATGGTTGCGACGAACCCAAGCAGGATGATGGTGCAGACGATGAGCTTCAGGGTTTCCATCAGAACTTATCACCTTGCGCTTCTATTTTTTTTCGGGCAGTAGTGGTTGACGAAGTATGTTTGACCTTTGCCGGTGACTTTCGCGGTGCGGTTGATGGTCACGTGGCCGTCCGAGTGGGTGATGGCGGTTTCCTTGATGCGGAACAGTCCCAAGTCCATGGCTTTCTGGGTCGGCACGTTGCGGTTGGAACCGGTCTTGCCTAAGTATCCATCTTCGCGGAGTTGGGCGAACAGTCGGTTTTGGCCGATGTCCAATCCGTTCTGGCGTAACATTTTTGCGAGTTCTCCGACAAGGCATGTGCCGTCTGACGCGGCCACGGCGTCAGCGAACCGTGCTTTCGGTTCAAGTTCCTTGACTTTCTCCTGCTCCTCCTTCAGCTTGGTGGCGAGCTGGATAAGGAAGTCAGGGCTGGTGAGCGCTTTATCCAACGTCTGCTGTGTCATGTATGCGCCATGCTTGCGAATGGACGGCAGCACCTCATGCGTCACCCAACGCTGGAACTCCTTCGCCTCCGGCTTCCGCGAGCGCATGACCAGACGATACAGGCCGGGCTCACTGATGATGTACGCCTGCTGCCGACGGCCAATCGAATCGATGACTTCAGTAGTACTGAACTCGTCATCATCAAACATTTTGACAGTCTCGGTTGGATTACCGAGGTCAAGGATGCTCATGCAATCCTTGAGTACGAACCATGGTTCGCCATTCTCGTCGGTCAGAGTACGCAGTGCAGCGCCTTTGAAGTCGAATTGCTGGATTTCATTGCTCATTTGTTTTCCTTTGCTTGTCGATTATTGTTCGGGTTTCCACCAGAACTCATCACCTTGCCTTTCCTTCTCATTCGTCACCGCGCAGCCTCCAACATTTCGTACAATATCCGTTGTATAGCCACAGCTCTTTCGTTGTGAGTTTTTTTAGGCAATGCTTGCATAGCGTCGGGTCGAGGTGGGCTAGTGCTCTAATAACACTCATCTGTATATTCCAGTCCTTCGTTCTTGTCCGTCAACACCGAGTCGATTTCCCGCTTGCAGTCATCGCACGGCATTTCCGGATACCATTTCTCCAACGTCATATAGCGCCCGCAGTTCAGGCATTGATGAAGCAGTCTGACACTCATATCATACCTCCACAGCCGGTTGAGGGGCGTTCTGATGCTGATAGTGGCCGACCATGCCGTAAGGCTTCATCGAGGCGGCGTTCAGGTATTCGAACGATACTTGGCCGATTCTCATGCCCGGTTTCAGCATGATGGGGAAACTGTTCTCGTTCTTCAACTCGACGGTGATGGTTCCGATGAATCCGGCGTCGATGAAGCCTGCGGTCACGTGTGTGCAGAGTCCGAGTCGGCCGAGACTGCTTTTCCCGTCGAATCGTGCCATCATGTTGTCTGGGAGACTGATTTTCTCCACGGTTGCGCCTAGGACGAACTGTCCGGGCTGAAGCATGTAGTGTCCGTCGATTTTGACGGGCTTGGTGTGGACGCCGTGCAGAGTGTGGTCTCCGCCGTCAGCGTAACCGTCTTCCGCATCCATGGTAAAGATAAGAATGGTGTCCTGCAAGGTCACGTCATACGAGTTGGGGTTCAACTGTTTTTCCGTGTATGGCAGGATGAGGTCTTGATATTCCACGAACTGTTCGATGGTGATGTCGTTAAGCATTTTTTCTCCTTACTCGTCGCAAAGGCGCTGCAACAGCTCCTTGTCGTTTATCGGTCTGATTTCATACAGGTACATTGCGCATACGGATGGGTTTTCCATATTCGCCTCCGCCGGGAACCGTTCTTTGAGTTCCTGCACGGTCATGCTGGTTAGCTTAGCGAACATGGTCCATGTCCAAGGGCTGGCCTCATAGTCGCCGAACGGGGTTTCCGAGATGATGATGGCGTTGCCGAGGTGGATTCCGGTGGTTGCGTCGGAGAATACGAAGGCCACAGTCTCGTATGGCGATTGGGTTTCGCGGAGAACGAAGCTCGTCTCCCCGGATTCTATCTTCCGCCACTCCTCACGGCCTACTGTTAGTCGCGTCACATTGCGGTTGTCGCTGCTAATCATTGTTCTTCCTTTCCTGCATGAATGCTAATGCCATTGCGAGATATGCGATGGCGTCCATATACGAGTCTTCCTTGGTGCGGTCGTGTTTGATGCGTTCGATTTTCAGTTCGGCCATCATGATTGCGACTTCCACTTCCGCGTTGTCACAGTCGAACCATCGTTTGGAAATGTTCTGGAACATGGTGCGTGGATTGCCGTATTCCTCGGCTTTCTCCCCGGTGAGCATGTTGTTCACATGGATGAGGTTGTCGGCGATGCGCGCGTAGATGGTTGACGGGATGTTTGCGTTTTCCACAACCGGCGGGTCGATGGGGGTGCTGTTGGGTGTTTTTGACCCGTGATGGTCGTCGGGAATCGCCTTGTTGACGCTTTCCATCACGTCATCCCAACTGTTGTTCTGTCTTGATGATGTCATCGAGTGTTTTCCTTCCTTCTATCACGTCCATGACCTTGCGGTTCCATGGCGTGTCCGGTACGAGTATGCGCTGCCGCCCCTGATAGGGGCTTCCGCGTCGCACCAGTCTTCTGTTGGCCTGCTCCCAATCGGCGTATGTCCATGGAAGGTCGAGCCATATCTGGTCTTTGATGAGATGCTGCAAGCCGTCCACGCCGGTGCCCATTGACTGCGGGTTGGCGACTATGAGCCGGTATCCTTCCCGTTCTTGGTCAGTCATGGCGAGGAATGTTTTCGCATCCGTGCATGGCGTCCAAGTCCGGTAGATTTCGTCTCTTACCGCTTTGAATCGCGTCCATACGAGCAGTGGTGTCGGGTCTTCGCGTCTCTTGGCTTCATCGTATACTGTTTTGAGTTTGGATACGCCGAACCAGTAGGATTCTCCACGGTCTTCGGTCTTGTAGGCGAAGCCGTCGTCGAGTTGGGCGAGTTTGACGGCTGCGGCGCTCGCGCTTGCCGCGTACACGTCTTCGGCGAGCTGGTGGGTGTTCGTCCACTGTTCGAGCGCCGCATCCTCCTGTTCGGTTTTCGGGGACGGGAGCCATTCGGTTTGCGGAAGCGGGTTGCCGCCACGTCTGATGTCCAACACGAGCTTTTGCAGCTGTCGGCATGCTTCCTCGACCATGGGCTTGGAATACGTGTATTTGACCACTGTGCGCCCTTGTACGCTCATCGTGTAGGGTTTACCGTATCGTATCCTGAAAGCCCCTAGAGTACGCCAAGAATCTCCTAATAGGGTTATCCTGTCCTTGGCGTGCGGATACATGACCATGGTCTGCCCGTACAGGTCTTCCAAATCCTTCGGAGCGGGCGTGCCGGTCAGCATCAGCACGTCCTTGGCAAGGTCGCTGATGCCTTTCACGGCTTTGGAACGTCCGCTCCTAGGGTTCTTCACCATGTGGCTTTCATCCACGATGAGACTGAAACCGTCCGGCACTTCGCCAAGCTTGGAGGCCATGTTATAGGACACCACGAGGAAACGGTGGTCTTCCGGCCAGCCATGCTTGCGGTAGTCGTCGATGGTCAACGCCTTGCCGTGCGACCATTGGCGGATTTGCGGCAGCCATGCGGTTTTCACGACGCTTGCCGGACAGATGACGAGGATATGTTCCGCGTCATCCAGCAGGTCCATGCTGCGTTTCGTCTTGCCTGTTCCGGCCTCGTCGAAGATGAAAGCCCTCACTGCGTGTCCTTCCCGTGTTCGGCCTCCCATGCGGCTATGCGCTCGCGTCCTTCAGGCGTTTGCTTCCATCTGCGCCATGTCGTATAGCTGACGCCATGCTCTTTCATGAACTTCGCCTGCCATTTGCGGCATGCGGCCCTGCATTCCTCACGATGCTGCTGCCGGTATAGCACCCAATAAGCGAGCATTCTCTCGTGGTTTTCATTCATCCACTTCTTTTTAAGCTTCCGCTTATGATTCACTTTCTTAGGTGTCATGTCGGCATAGCGGGTGACGGTCTTCTTTTTTCTGGCGGGGGGCATTGGCTTGGGCTGTCGCATCTTTTCGATGTCGGCCCGGGCGCCTTCGTCAAGCCATTCGAATATGCTGTCATTCATGGTGTTCTCCGTGATGGTTAATGGGCGTCGATGATGCCTTTGATTGTGACGGTGATGATAAGGATGGCCGCCGCGATTCCAAGGAGGGACAGGATGGTGGCGAGTATGTACAGGCAGTTCATCATGAACTCATGCATTTTTCCTCTCCTTCACCACGCTGAGGCGCGTTGTCGATGATGTTTTCTGGAATGGGGTCAGGTCGGCCGGATGCTGGCTGAAATACGCCTTGTAGTCGGTGGTGGTGCGCGTGGTTTCGGCCAGTCTTGCGACGTGTCCCGAACAGGCCACTCGTTCGCCGGGGTGTTCTTCCAGCCATGTGGAGAGCCGTTCCTTCAGCGTCTCGTACTGGTCTTTCGCCTCCAACAGTTCGGCCAATAGTTGGTGTCCGACAGTGTCCGCGTCCGTAGGTTGCATCGCACGCTCGTATTCCGCCGCATGCTTTTCCAATGTGCCCGTGTCCATCACGTCGGGGACGACTACGATGTCGAGTGTCTTCTTGATTTGTTTGGTGATGTAGTCGGGGCTCATCCTCTCCCATGACGGGGGGCGTTGCGCGTAGATGATTTCCGCACACTCAGTGTCCATCATGCGTGCTTCTATCTGCGCCTGCGCGGAATACTGCTTGTGCTGTTCCTCAGTGAGGAACGTATAGGATGGCTTGCTTCCGGTCTTCACTTCGACGGTGTGCAGCATGCCTCCATGGTCTCGGTATGCGGCGTCCAATGAGACGTGCAGGCGTCCGTTAGTATAGAAGCTGTTGTCATACCATGCGAGCTGTCCGTTCTTCAATTCTTCGACTGGCGTATTCTTGGCGGCGATGGAGAGTTGCAGGTGCTCCGCGTACAGTTTGACGAGCATTGGCTCCCAGATGCTGCCGAACCGTAATGCCGACTGTACGGCCGGAACGTCAGGCGGGGGGGAGGGTAGCTGTCCGGTGGCGATGAAATGCGCGAGACTGGATGCGCCTGTCGTTTCCTTGCGCGCTTCGAGCCATGTTTCACGGTCTTGGAAGACCTTGTATGTCAGATTTTCTTTGTCCATTTCATTTTTCCTTCCGAATCGACGACGAGGATGTCGTGGTACATGTTCGTCAGGTCAACCAAGTTCCTGTAGAGCAGGATGGTGTCAACGGCCTTCATGCCGTATAGGAGCATGACGTTTGCATTATGTTCGGCGAGCGCCTTGAGTTCGCGGCATTGGTCCGGGCTTGGCTTGCCGACCGTGCGTTTCAGTTCGATGAACCATACGTTGCCGAGCGGGTCGACGGCGGTCACGTCGGGGAACCCGTTGCGTGAGCGTCCTTCAGTTTTCTGCACGTACCATCCTTGCCGTTCCAAGACTTTGATGAGACGGTTTTGGATGGCGGATTCCAATGGTTCCGGCTTGTGGCTATTCAGTTTCAGCATTGGTGTTTTCCTTGATTCTTACCGCGCTGACCCATACCGCGTATGTGCCGTCCGGTTTTCGGCGTGAGACTGCGGCGTAGTCGACGTTTGGCTCCGTCCATGAGGTGATGTGCTTGCGGATATGGTAGGCGATGGCGTTAGCGGTGGTGCGTTTCCCGTATGAACGGTATTCTGCCCATCGGCCTAGATTGCGTTTAAGCATCGTGTTGAACACGGTGTCTACCCGGCTGTTGGCAGGGGGGGTGTCTAGGAATTCCTTCATTCGTTTTCCTTCGGTTTGAAATATGCGGGCATGATTGACTTCGGTATGATTTTGCCTTCGCGTTCCAACCGTTTCGCTCGGGGGAACAGCCAGCCGCGCGACACGTTGAGCGCACGCGCGGCTTGGTCGATGTTCAGGCAGGTTGTGAGTTCGTCAATCAGGGTGTCGTCACTGTAGTTGATTGGCGCGTTCATGGCTGGTTAGAATTCCGGGTCCGGTTCTTCGACGCCCTCGTTCTCTACGGTCAGCTGCTGGTATACGCCGAACTTGTGTGGGGAGGGGGTGTTGTTCTTTTCGACTCGCAGCAGTTGCACGCCGGTCATGAAGTATGTGAGCTTGCCTTCCTTCGTGCTGCCGATTTTGAATGCGACGTTGGCGAGCGTGCCGTCGCCCGGTTCTTCGGCCAGTTCCACATCGTTGGCGTTTTGGTCTACGATGCTTGGCTTCCACTTAGAGGTCAGGTTGATAAGCCACTTGCCACGCTGCGGCTGGGTTCCATCCTTGAGGGTGATTAAATCGCCGTCCTTGTAGCGGAGGTTGTCGCCGTTGGCGCGCACGCCCAGCTGTTTCGCCGACGCCACGAGTTCCTTGTGCACGTCGCCGTTCTTGGGGAAAGCGAGTTGCAGCTGGTAGTTTGCTTCGATGCCGCGCTGTTTCGCCGCGTCGGACTGGTACTTGTCTTTGATGTGGGTGAATCGGATTTCGCCCACGGCTTCGATTTCGAGCATGTCGTTTGCCATTGTTTTTCCTTTCGTTGGCCCCTTGCCGGGGAGTTTTGGTTAGTTGAATTCTTCAGTGAGTGAGGGGCGTGGGAGGTTCACGGCTGTTTTGCCGTCGTCGTCCATCACGGTTGTGAGTCCAAGCAGGTGGATTAGGGCATAGCGTCGATAGTAGGTTTCGAAGCTGCCGACTTGCTGGGCTGCGGTCGCGGGATACAAGTAGCTGCTGCTCACCGCCTCGCCGTGCTTCACCATGTCCAAGAGGTTTTCGCACTCGTGCGCGGACTCGTAGACGGCCACGGTCAGCGTGTTGTATACGGTTGGCATGTCCGTTTGCGCTCCGACTATTTCGCTCGCGCATACCGCAGTCCAGCCTAGGCCATGTTCTTCCATGCTGTTCTTGACGAGCTGCCATACGTCGTCCAGTGTGGCGTACTTGTATCCGTATCCTTCTGTTGTGCGTTTGACGGCTTCGACGGACTGCTGCACTTCTGCGATTCTGTCGAACACGTCGTGGCGTTTATCGTTCTCCATTGTCGTTGCTCCTTCTTTTGAGTTCGTTCTCGATTAGCGTCTCGTTTATGGCGAACCGGTATGAGTATTCTACGAGGTCGTCGAAGTCGCTTTGGGTGTGGGGCGTGTGTTCGCTGACTGCGTATCTGGCTATCTTGGCAAGGTTTTCGTCCGTCGGGTTCGACTTGTACTCGTCGATGCGGTCTTGCCACCTGTCGTGGCGTCCTTGCAGCCATGCGGCGAGTGCGTACTGGTAGTCCTTGGCCGTGCATGGTGACGCCATGTCGTATACGATTATGGTTGTCACCGCGTCGATTCCGGCGTTGAGCGTCCTTTCGGGCAGGTAGGTGAGGAACGTTTTTACTCTATCGCGAAAGTATTCCCAAGTTTCCATTTTTTTGCCTCATTTCTTTGGTTTCATTATTTATTATATCAGGGTGTGCCGTGCGACACGCCCGAAAACTCATCAGGCGTCCCAACGCATATCAGACACCCATACGCCACACGAGTATTCCATCGGGTCGCCCCTAAGCCACTTGAGACAGCCGCGTGGGGTTATAAGCGCAACCGCTCCTTGACCGTCGAACACGGAATCATCGTAGCCGCTTCCGACCCACGCGTCAGTCATGTGGCAGGAGTCGGACGAGTACGGGCCGCCCTCATAATCGTATGCGATGCCGCTAGGGCTGGATGGTCAGGCGGTCAGGAGGTTGATTAGCAGCAGCGTCTCCGTGTCCGTCGCATCCTTGCTGGTTATGGCCTTCAGGCTTGGCGTGCTGATGTACACGCCGTAGTCGGCGAGCGGAACCAAGCGGACGGTGTTGTCGCCCTTGGTCGCGGTGATGTTGCCGTTGCGTCCGAACCTCAGTTCGTATCCGCATGCCTTCATGTTGTCGGTGAACGTCTGCTTGTCCATTTCGTACCTCCTTGGTTGATACTTTCAGTATACCACTTGATAGACTGTTGTCAATGTCGGCGTGTCGCAGTCGGTCGTAAGGCTCCAGCTCTGAGTGTCGCCACGTTGTACCGGCGATGGGGCGACACCTTCGTTGATGGCGCCGCCCCACCGGCGCTCAGTCGATGGCCGCCCGGCCGCCCTCAAGTTCGGCGTACGCCTTCGGATGGTCCGTGGTGGTCAGTGGCGTGAGCTCGCCTTCGTGGTAGGCGTAGACCTCCCCGGCCGTGGTGACGAACACCCCCTCGCCGTTCCTGATGTAACCTTTGCCGTTCAGTGCCTTGTGCATTTCGTTCCTCCTTGATTGGTTGACATATTCAATATACATCAACATGACACTATGCGTCAAGTCGGCGTGTCGTGAGAACGGTTCCCGATAACAGAATCGAACGTGTGAACTTGGCTGACGCATGAACCCGGTTAATACGTGAACACGGTCAACACATGAACGCCGTCAATCCATGAACACGGTTGACAGATGAACGCCGTCAATCCATGAACACGGTTGATACACGAACGAGGCCAACACATGAACGCGGTCGACAAAACGAGAACGATTCCCAACAACGGACGGAGCACGCCACAACACACCCCGGGGGGGGCACCCGAAACCGACACACGCCGAGC
>OGHL01000396.1_pt1 | contig 32177 bp, 27 predicted proteins | sample 1571391 | NCBI WGS metagenome assembly OGHL01 (sample SAMEA2581948, study PRJEB24529) | metagenome | biome: Human gut stool | place: China | collected 2011 | reverse complement strand
TGTTCGGCAATTTTTTATTCTCAAAATTCTTTGGTAACTCCATAGATGAAATCGCAGCTTGCAGAGGTTCAAACAGGATTTGAACCTCTGCTTTTCCATTTTCAAGGGGATTTTTGCAGCCAGCGCCCTTTTTCAGGGGGCTGCGGCGGCTGGATTTCAGAAAAATCGAAGAAAAATCTTTCACAAAGTTATGGGCGCTGGATTGTTGGTTTTCACGGACCAATGACCAGCGCCTTTTTTGTGCTCAAAAAGGGCGCTGAGAATGGAGGTGTATTGTATGATAGCAAAATGGCGGCATCCCATTGATACAATAAGATGCCGCCATCTTTAACAGCCCGACTCGGAATTCAGAGCCGGACTGCTTGCTTATTCAGAAAAAATCAACGCTCCAAAGTACTTCGGAAGATGGAAATCGGGCCGTTCCGCGTCCACGCGGTTCCACGCAAGATAATGCTCCTGCACGGTCAGATCGCCGCATTTGTAGAAATTGCCCCGGATTGTTCCGGACGGAGCAAAATCCGGGAAGAACAGCCGCAGCAGCTGAAAAGGAAGCTCGTACGTCACATCCCAGCCACTGGGCGTTCTTTCGCTGGCTGCATGCAAGGTCTTTGCGCCGTCCGGAAGCAGGATCCGCATCAGATCCTCTCTTCCGGTCCCAAATCCGAAATAGATGCACAGGCTGGGGTTCAGCTCAATGTTGATATATCGCGCATCCTGCTCTGCGGCGCTGAAGAAAAACTCCAGGCAGCTGTCCTGACACGGCTGATCGAGAACGCCGGTATTTTCGGCGCGGATCATTGGTTCTTCCGCGTGAAGATGCACATACAGTCTGCTGTCATCGTACGCAAGCTGCGCGTAGGCGCTGATCTGCTCACAGGGTAGCCACAGTTTTTGGTCGATCGGCGCTTTTTCGATCTTATTCCAGTCCGGTTTCCCGGTGATTTTTTGAATCTGATATTGTCTGGTCATCTTTTTTCCTTTCTTCGTTTTCCGTGTCAATGCTTCGAGAAGATTGCCTCAAGCGTCTGCAAGACGGCTGCCTTTCGGACATCCTCGTATTTGCAGTCAAATAACTGGAGATTCAGCGCTCCAGTGCTGGTCAGGATGTGAAATTTCTCCGCGAGTACACCATTTCTGCTCACGCCCCTGCGGGAGGGGCGACGACGCCGACCGGCATGATGATGATCCACAACGTCCAATTTCTACTCACGCCCCTGCGGGAGGGGCGACAGCCCCCAGTTTGCATGGTTCCGGCTCGTGCCGATGATTTCTACTCACGCCCCTGCGGGAGGGGCGACCTATTGGGAGATCCTGTTTGAGCAGTGGGACGCATTTCTACTCACGCCCCTGCGGGAGGGGCGACGGACGATTTTATTCAGCATTTGTAGCGCCCTCCATATTTCTACTCACGCCCCTGCGGGAGGGGCGACGGGAGACTTTGAGCTGCTGACCGGCAGCAAGTACCTATTTCTACTCACGCCCCTGCGGGAGGGGCGACGTCCATCTGGCGGGCCTTGCCTACCCCGTCGAGGAGCGCAGATTTCTACTCACGCCCCTGCGGGAGGGGCGACGCGGCTCATGGGGCAAGGTCATTGGGAGGTTCGTCTGCATTTCTACTCACGCCCCTGCGGGAGGGGCGACTCAGAATCAACACGGACTGTGCCGTTGTACGGATCATTTCTACTCACGCCCCTGCGGGAGGGGCGACCCATTCTGCATAGGAATCTGCGTCGCTGCGGTTATTTCTACTCACGCCCCTGCGGGAGGGGCGACGAGCTTGGACGTCAGGCCGTTCACCACGTCGCCGAGGTTATTTCTACTCACGCCCCTGCGGGAGGGGCGACGGAAAACTGCTGGTCAACGGAACCGTGATCGGATAATTTCTACTCACGCCCCTGCGGGAGGGGCGACATTTTACACATTGGGAAATGAACACTGAAAGGATGATTTCTACTCACGCCCCTGCGGGAGGGGCGACTACAACACAGACGGCACGCCGTCAGAATGGAGCATTTCTACTCACGCCCCTGCGGGAGGGGCGACTTGCAGGGTGTCGACGGATACGTCGATCAGCTCGATTTCTACTCACGCCCCTGCGGGAGGGGCGACCTCGTCGGCGCTGAGTTTGCTGATGATCGATACGATTTCTACTCACGCCCCTGCGGGAGGGGCGACGATCATGCTGGCCAAGCTAACGCCGGGGAGGGAGATTTCTACTCACGCCCCTGCGGGAGGGGCGACCGGAATCTCCGGCCACGCTTTGAGCGGGCAGAAATTTCTACTCACGCCCCTGCGGGAGGGGCGACAAGCTGTACCTGTGCGGCTGTCTGAGCGCGAAGATTTCTACTCACGCCCCTGCGGGAGGGGCGACGATCCTCGAATATGCGAGGTCTGGCATTGCCCCAATTTCTACTCACGCCCCTGCGGGAGGGGCGACCCCGCTCGGCCTTTTTGCGGCTCTTGTAGCGCAGATTTCTACTCACGCCCCTGCGGGAGGGGCGACGTTTTCTTTCAGCGGGAAGAGGCGGTTTTTCACATTTCTACTCACGCCCCTGCGGGAGGGGCGACGAGCAGAATTTACTACGTAGACGCAGCAAGCTACATTTCTACTCACGCCCCTGCGGGAGGGGCGACGGTCGCCTTTGCGATGGCCCGGACGGTGCAGTCCCCATTTCTACTCACGCCCCTGCGGGAGGGGCGACACCGAAAGCACGCGATCTTTGATCGCAAGCTCGATTTCTACTCACGCCCCTGCGGGAGGGGCGACGCCTCACGAAAATGGTCGGCCCCATTGCCGATACTCATTTCTACTCACGCCCCTGCGGGAGGGGCGACCATTTCCAATAACGGAAGCAGCGAGCTCGTCGTATTTCTACTCACGCCCCTGCGGGAGGGGCGACCAAAGCCGTTTGCCATCGCCATGTTGGTGCCGTATTTCTACTCACGCCCCTGCGGGAGGGGCGACCAATGCGAGGGGACTCCCCTATTTTTTGCTACATATTTCTACTCACGCCCCTGCGGGAGGGGCGACGGCGGTCGGCCTGAATCCGAAAAAGCAAATGCTTTTATTTCTACTCACGCCCCTGCGGGAGGGGCGACCGTTGTTGCGACATTTTGTTGTCACGTTTTGTATTGTATTTCTACTCACGCCCCTGCGGGAGGGGCGACATACGGCTGGCACATATCCAACCTCAGGATTTACATTTCTACTCACGCCCCTGCGGGAGGGGCGACGTCCCCGGCCTATTTTTTTATTCCCGCGCCTATGTATTTCTACTCACGCCCCTGCGGGAGGGGCGACGCGCATGGACGCGGCGAACATTAGCAGCCAGCGAATATTTCTACTCACGCCCCTGCGGGAGGGGCGACGGGCGGCTTCCGCCGTTGCGGAGATCAGAGCGTCATTTCTACTCACGCCCCTGCGGGAGGGGCGACCCGTTATAAAAGCAAACAAAAATCCGTTGCGCAATTTCTACTCACGCCCCTGCGGGAGGGGCGACGGACTGTGCCGCCGCAGCCGGGGCCGCGACTTTCTATTTCTACTCACGCCCCTGCGGGAGGGGCGACGACAGCCGGATCATAGTGATAGCCTTTTGACACCATATTTCTACTCACGCCCCTGCGGGAGGGGCGACAGCAATTTTCCACAAGTCCGTCATGAGGTTTTGCGGCAAATTGCCGAAAGATGATACAGTTTTATGTCTGGCTTCCTTTGGTTTTCCAAGAAGAGATCCAAAAGCTGTATATCTTGCATGGATTTCATGCGCCAACCTGCCGCAAAAATGTGTACGGCAGGGGTTGGCGTTAAAAGATCAAGGCACTTCCTGCTTCCACGAGGGGCTTGCGTCCCATGCTTTCGTTCCGGTTCTCGTATGAATTGCCGAGTCGATAAAAGCGGACAGAATCCTGCTCCATATCGATAGCTTTTCCCAGTTCCTGTTTCAGCACGACCAGCTGTGCAGCGTCCACGAGCACCTCAAACACGGAGTTTTGAACACGCATCCCGTGTCGTTCACAGATCTTTGCTACTTTCCGCAAGCGCTTTTGCCCGGCAGAATCCGATGTGTCCACATCATAGGTTACGACCAGCATCATATGTCATGACCTCCACACAAACGGCGGGTATCGATCCAGATCCCCGCGCAGCACACGGGCAAACAGCATAGACTGTACGTATGGGATCATCCCAATGGGAACTTTCTCCTTCAAAAACGGGTGCTGAATGGACTCGCGCTTTCTGGCCCGCCACTGTTCAAGAACCTTTCGCCGCCCTTTCTCGCTGAGGTATACCGCTTCAAAGTCTGTCGTAAAATCCTGCGTCTGAAACTGATCCCTGTTGAACATGGAAATGACCAGCCGGTCGCACAGGGGCGCACGCAGCTCCTCCATGATGTCCAGCGCAAAGGATAGCCGCCCCGGGCGAAGGGTGTGCAAATACCCGGCGGCAGGGTCCAGCCCCACAGCTTCCATCGAAGATCGAACGTCATGTGCCAACAGCGTATAGACAAAAGACAGCACCGCATTGACTTCGTTCAGCGGCGGACGCCGACTTCTCGTCTCAAAGCGGTATCCCTTCGGACTGGAGAGCAGATCGTCAAAGCGAGAGAAGTAGACAGACGCAGCTGCGCCCTCGATTCCGCGCATGGAATCAATGTCCGTACAGTCATCCAGACGATTTGCGATTGCGGTCAAATCAGCTGCCGCCGCAGCAACGCCGCTCTTTTCTGCTTCATCAGAGGCAGTACGGGCATACCGCACCAACACAGATCTGCTGTTTCGCAGCTTACAGAACAGCAGATCCTTGACAAACCGGTTTGCAAAGGCTGTATCTGCCAGTGTTTCATACTGGCGCTTTCTTAACAGCACATTTCCGCTGACCGGGCCGCATAGTCGCCCCAGAAAAAAGCCGTTCTCGCTGAGAAATGTAATCGTCACGTCGTTTTTGGAGCAAAATGAGAGCAACGCAGTTGAGAGTGTGTTCTTTCCGAACAGAACGATGGAGTTCACCTGTGTGATTGGAACAGCGGCCTTTTCTGCACCTCCGATGGAGATGCAGATATTCCCGTTCCGCTCAAACAGATAGCTTTCAGGCGTTGTAATATAGAGCGTCTCCAGCAGCTTTTTCATGGGACATCCTCCTCGTGCATGGCCTCTTTGCGCAGCTGCATACAGTAGCCGGACGCGGATCGCTGCACGCTGGGAAGGCAGTGCTCCCGCAGGGAGCACGCCTTGCATTTCGCCCCGTATTCCGCCGGCGGGATCGAAAAGCTTCGGCGAAACGCCTCGATCCTTTCGATTGTTTCCTTTACAAGGCTGCGGAGCTCCGCTGTAAAAGAGACCGGATAGCGGCGGTGCGACGTGATGTAGTAGATGGCGCCCTCCGGGATCTGTGTCTGGAACATTTCTTCCAGACACATGGCCTGCGCGCACAGCTGAACCTCATATTCCTGTTCTGCGCGGAGTTTTCCGTGCTTGTACTCAACCGGATACAGCCTGACCGGGAAATCCAGCGCAGGGATCATGCAGCCCTGGGCGGATGCTTCCGCTTCTATGCAGTCGCATTTCCCGGAAACTCCCATAGCTTTGGAGAATACAGGGAACTCATACAGCTTTGCTGAATCGCCCCGGCGTTCTATCCGCTGCATATGGACCCGCTCATGCTCAGAACGTCCTTTTGCGGTATCCGCACTTTCCGCCCAGACCTGCTCATTGGTCAGCAGTGCAGCCCGACGCAGGCAGAACCCTGCGTGAGACAGTCGGGAAAGAGGAATCGGCTCCCACTCATCCATGGCAGAACCAGTCTTCGTCTGCGGGAAGCGCGTCCCAGACTACCGGCTCAAAGGCGCTTGGCTTGAACCCGATCTGCACGCCCTTGGGAACCCTGTCCAGAGAGACAAGCGCGTCATAATCCCGATAGCTTCTGGGATAGGAAACGGAAGCTTTTTTCGTGACCTTGACCAGATCAAAGAGCTTGTGGGCCGGGGCGCAGCCCAGTTTGGCCTGACGGATTCTCTGTGCCGCGTCGGTATCCGTGCCAACGTGCCTGAAAATAATCAGCGGAGAAACGACGGCCATTTCGCCCTTGCTGGCGGAGTGGTCATGCTCGTACATATTCAGAATGGCTTCAAACAGGACATTCAAATCTTCGTCATCAAACCCGGTCTCTTCAGCCAGGTTGGCGCTGACGAAGCCGCGAACCTCGTACAGGCCGAAGGGGATGATCTGCTTGCGGCCCATTGTGCGAAGCTTGTCCTCCGGCTGCTCCTGCTCCCATGCCGCGTAATCCTCTACTGTAGCGCCATCCTTTACCTTGTCGGCAACCGCCATACGGGTGATGGAAATGTCCAGCGGAAGAACGGCGTCCAGACTTTTTCCGTAGGTGATCTGCACCGGCCCGCGCACCTGCCCCGCGTTGGGGCCAGTGGACATGACTGCGCCGAAGGTACGTACATCGTAGAACAGCTCACAGGCCTTTTTTCTGCCCGCGTAAACGGCTTCCTTTGCCTTTGCGCAGTCTTCAACACCGGCTGCCCGCTTGGCCTCCGCGATATGGCGGTTGATGTTGGTTGCCTGCTGGATGATGATGTTCATGCCGGGCTCGCCCTGATGGGCCAGCTCCACGTAATTTCGAATGCGGCGCTTGGTTGCAGCGTCGGTGATGAAGCCCTGCATGGTCTGCGGATCGAGCCGGGGCATATTGCCCATGTCCGGGTCTCCGTTCGGGTTACAATTTGTGCACGCAACGTAATACATGAACTCATATCGGTTCTGAATTGCCATAAGATACTCCTCCTCTTATTCTTCTGCCGCGCCGGTCTTTTCTCTGGCGGCGGCGACGTTTCTGTTTCTCTCCTGATTGAGCTTCGCGCCCATCTGATAGTAGCCCAGCGCAAAATAGGACTGCTGTTCCAGATTCAGCGTAGCAGGAATGGACGTCCCCAGCGCGACGGAAATTTCCTGCAGCTTCTCGCGGTATTTATCGGCGAGCCATCCGTTTTCGATCTTTTCCAGATGGTGATTTGAGCGGCTGCTGAGCTGGCCGATGACCAGCGCGGGCATCTGAATGGCGGAGGCGTAGTACCGCTCCACAATGCCGGTATTGACGTCCGGCATGGCCGTCCTCTGGATCGCCGCATATACGGCCATCAATCCGCCGCAGTGATATGCGGCATTGCGAAGATGCAGATTGTATGCTTCCAAAATTGTTCCCTCCTGATGATGGATTCGATTTTTCCGGAGCAGCCAGACCTTCAGCCATTGGCAGGCCAGACTGTTGGGCAGGGTGCTTCGCGTGTCGCTGTCGTCGTTCGACAGCAGCTCCGAGCGAATATAGGCCAGCGCCTTTGCCGCGACGGCATCCGGCAGGCATCCGCCTGACAAAATCGCCTGCACGACCGCCGGGGTGATCCCGGCCAGCTCCTTTGACAGCCGCTCAAAGGGTCGGCTGTCGGTTTTCTGGAATTTTAAAAGACGAAGCAGACGAGCGGCCAGCTTCACAGGCCTGATGTTTCCGGTACCGCCCTGATTGGTCAGTGCCAGATCGGCATACCATTGTCCCAGATTGCGGCGAAGATCCGGATAGCTGCCTCTGTCATATCTGCGGATCATAACGCGGCTGTTTGCGCCGGACAGCAGCAGAATATAGTAGGATACGTTGTCCAAATCGGGAACAAGCTGCCCGGAATAGACGCTTTCCGGAATTTGATTCGCCTGATTTCGCGCTGTCAGCTCGTTGACGGCGGCTTCCGGTTCTGCTTCCTCGTCCGTTTCATCCTCCGGCAGATCATAACCAAAGTCCACAGTATAAAGCGGATCATCCTCCTGTGGAATCTCGCGGTCAAACCAGTGGACAAATTTCATTCCTGCAAGGATCGGCGCATCCTTCAAAAGATCATCCAGCGCAGCCTTCACGACGCTGAAAGCCTCTTCCGAAACAGGTGCGTTCGCCGCTTTTTTCTGGTTATAGGAGCAGAATGCCGTCTTGTCAAAGCAAATCAGCGCATCCCCGCTCGCGTGCCCTCCGACGACTCGCAGGCCCTGTATCGGCGTGGTCGTCGTCATGGGAACCGTCGGTTCGCCGGTGATCAGGCACAGGGCGGATGGGTGTTCGTCCGCCGCGGAAAACTGCTTTCGGTAGGACTTCCACCATGTACGAAGTTTTTCCGATTGCAGGATAGACTGCCCGTTGACCCGAAATGAGATCCGATCTCCCGGCTTGATTTTGGCCCGATCCAGCTCTGCGCGAACGGCCGCCGCAAGTTCAGGCGTTTCCAGTGCACGGACGCAGACCTTCAGCAGCGGTTCTTCCTCTGCCGCGCTGCGGAGTGCCTCCAAAAAGAATGTGCTTTTGCTTCCGGGCTCCTCGGGAATGACGACGGAGCGCTTCTCTGCAAGAACATTGCTCTTATCCTTGCCGTTGGCCAGACTGCCGATATCCGGGCATGGAACAGGCTCATTTCCACCCAGATAGACGCTGACATGGTCATCGCTTTCAGAGAGGGAAATATATGCCTTCATGGTTTTCCCCGCGAATCCCGGCGGCAAAGCCAGCTGGCGGCGTACTCCGTAGTCATATAGTGCTTTCAGCATAGGCCTTCCCCCTTCAGAACCTCCGGACTGTCATAGGGCGGGATCAGAATCACGCCGTTCTCCATGACCGCGTGGAACAGGGACATTTTGATCTTCGTCTTTTTCGTGACCTCCACATCATCCGGCGCAAACAGGTCGTAGACCATCAGCCCTGCGTCCATCGACTGCTGGATAGGCGAACGCGTCCCGTCGCTCTCCTCAAAATAGCAGACAAACTCGCGCATTCCAAGCTCCGGCTGATGGAAACATTTTCCCGTTCGGATGCGCCGCAGCGCCTGTTCATACAGCTGGGGCTCTTTTCCCACAAAAGCCGGGCGGGGAATGATCGACGCCGCGATCCGGTAGCGGACGTCCTGCAGCGCCGTCGTCTGCCGCTGCGTTCGCTCCTCCTCGGTGGAGATCGGCTCCGAACCGACGGTACATTTGACCTCGTTGCGCTTGAAGCTGATATAGCGGATGGGGTTCAATACCTCAATGCGGTTGATCTGCCAGCGGAACTCCCGTTTTTTTAGATAAATTGCAGAAAAAATCCCTCTGGCGGCTGATGGGGTTGGAAAGGGGTAGGTCAGCCGCTCGACTTTGCTGTATGGAGCATTGAAAGCAGCGAAATCTCCCCAGACCTCGATTGTGATTTCTTTCAAATAATGTTCACCTCCATGATTTGTTCGCTCTGCTCCGGATTACGGGCAGAGCATTCAAATAATACTATACCTATTTCTACTCATCAGCTTAGTGTAAGCTGTCATGTACAGTATAATAAACCGTGAAATGGATGTCAATAGTTTTTTCCAAAAATAGAATAGCACACCAGCTGTCCAATAATCCGGACAACCAGTGTGCTTTTTTTTCAAAATATAGAATCAAATCGCTCTTCCTGCGGAAAATGCAGGCCCAGCTGCTCAGAATACAGGTCCTCATACTGCGGGCACAGCAGATAGACATTGCTGCCTGCGGCCTGTTCGGCAGACTGTTCTCTGCCACGGCGGGCAAACGGAATCTGCTCGGCATACAGGGCCAGATTTTTTGCAAAACAGGTCAGGGTGATCGGCGCTGCCTGCTTCAGCAGCGCGCCGGTGACGCCCTGCGTTCGCAGCTGCTCTGCGATCTGTTCATACAGCTTCCGCTCTGCGGCGTAGGGAACAATGACCTGCGCACCGGCACTGGCGATCAGCTTGTATTGCGCCGCCGTTTCTGCAAAGGCCCGTGCGTCGATTGCCTTCGTCAGCTCCGGTTTATCGACCGTGCCGTCAAACAGCCGCCGGTAGTATTCCCGGATGTTCTCCGGATCATGGATGGAAAACGGCGGATTCATTTCCTGTACTGTGACCGCAGCATTGTTGTACCAGCCGTCAGGATACGGCATACGGCTGTCCTCCGGGCGAAATACGATCACTTGCCCCATAGAATCGCAGCCGTTCCGGTTGCAGCGTCCGGCAGCCTGAATGATGGAATCCAGCGGCGCCAGCGCGCGATACAGCGTTTCAAAGTCAAGGTCTACCCCAGCCTCGATGCACTGGGTCGCCACGACCCGGCAGGGCAGCTTCTGCTTCAGCCGCTGACGGATGATCTCAATTTGCCGGCTCCGGTGCGCGGGGCACAGGTCCGTGGTAAGAAAGAAAACCGTGTCTTCGGGGCAAAGCCGTGACAGTACGTCAGCGATCTGTCGGGCGTGACGGCGCAGGTTGACGATGGCGCAGACCCGCGCACAGCCCGCCATTTCCTCCGCAATGGCTTCGAGGGGCGTTTCATTCCCGATCCGCCATTCCACATTCACCCGCTTCAGAGCCTCGAACAATTTTCTGTGCTCCGGAAGGATCTCACAGGGCGTCCAATTCAGATCCTTTCGCGCGGCAAAATCCGGCTGCGTCGCTGTGGAGAATACCATGGTCGTGTGATAGCGGCTGCACAGCGCATTCACTGCGCGAAGCGTGGCGGAGGTCAGACTGGCGGGCAGGCTCTGGGCCTCGTCAAATACCACAACGCTGCCTGCAATGTTGTGGAGCTTTCGGCAGACGGTCGGGCGGTCTGAAAACAGAGCTTCAAAAAAACGGACAGACGTGGTGATGATGACCGGAGCGCTCCATCTGGCGGCCAGCTCCCGGGCCTCCTCCGGTAAATCACTTTGGCTATGGTCGATCAGCACGTTTGGAATGATTTTAGCATACGTATCTGCATTCTGTTCCGCCAGCGTCAAAAACGGGAGGACAATAATGATCCGCTTTTTTCCATGCTTCAGGCAGTGCCGCAGCGCAAAGTGCAGCAGCGCCAGCGTTTTTCCGGTTCCGGTAGGCGCCGTCAGCGTATATAATCCCTCCGGCTTATCACCCATCTTCCCACACTGTTCAAAGACCTGATCCCGGTACTGATTCAGGGTTTTGTCCGCAGTGGAGGCTTGCCGGATGCTGCCGCAATAGGCGTACAGTGTTTCCAGAAGCGCCTGCGGGTCAAAATAGCAGTCCTCCGCACGATCAAGGTATGTACTGTCGTCATTCATTGCAGAGGCCGTGTAGTCTGCATCCACCAGACAGGAAAACAGCAATCTGGTATACAGCATGGATTCCAGTTCATCGGCAGGAGGTATCGGAAGCTTTGGCAGTCTGAAATCAGGAAAATCCTTTTGAAACGCGGCGTTTGCCTCTTTCAGCTGCGCTGCGTTTTCAATCGAGGGCGTTTTTCCGGCGTTTCCGTGGGCTTTCTTACGATCATCTGCAATCGCGTGCAGCTCCGCCTTTATCATATCGTAGGCCACAAGACCGGCATGGTGTCCATTGACCGCCTCTATCACAGGACGGCTGCCGGGTCTTCCCCTATAGCAGCATTCCAGAAAGCAGGCCCCGCTTATCGCATGGTCAACGCCTGTTCGTTTGCCTTTCCACACATCCTGAAACGCCTCGGTATACTTTCCAAAATCATGTACCAGCCCTTCCAGTCCTGCGGCATCTGCAAGGCCAAGCGCCTCCCCGTACTCCCGCGCAAGCGCAGCGACCTTTTGTAAATGCTCCTTCACAGTTTCCTGATGCCCCTGCAGATTTTCGGATTTCGCATAGTATTCCATAGCTGCCTCCCCGGCTACCGGTTTTATCCATTCCATTATACCAAGCGCACGCACCCATGCCAACAGTTATTACGGAAAACGGAATAATTGCCTTCGCCGTGCAGGCGTGGTTGGCCGTTTGGATAGAACAGTATTCTTTGCGCCAATGGCAACGGGTACTGAGCGCAATGTGGAGTTCCTGGCTGCGTGCGTTCAAAGTGGTCCCTTGTTCATATCGGCGGACGACTTCCTTTTTAAAGGAAGGGATGTATTCTTTTGGCATGATTGTACTTCCATTATACCCAATCCGCAAATAGTTTCAAGTAAAACACGTTATTCGGATAACACTGCGGATTTTCCGCTCCAGCGACGCACGACGAAGCAAGAGGTGAAGAAACAGGAATCTGAAAGAAGCGCGTTCTGTTTCTCCATCCTCGCCAGACGTCCTTCCGCCAGAACCGCCCTTTCCATATCACGCACTTTCCCGCATCCAAACGGACGTCTCCATATGTAAGGCAAGCGAGCGTACTTGCTGATTACAAGAGCAATCACGATCAAATGCTGATCTTTTTCCGCAAGCAGTATGGGCGGTATCGGAATTTCCCCGTCCGGTGCATGATTTCTTACGATTTTCTGAAAATATACAGTTTGTTGATAAATTTTGCCGCAGATGTGATATGATATCAGCAACTACTTGGAGGAGGACGGCATTTGTGGCAGCGTCATTCCTGAAACGAAAACCGAAGGAGCCGGACGGGCCGCAGCGGCGGGAGATCTCCGTTTTGGAGGCGGACGCCGAGACGGGCTTAAGCGCCGCGCAGGCGCAGGAGCGGCTGGACGGCGGCTGGGGCAACGCGCCGGTGGAGTCTCCCGGCGCGTCGGTCCGGGAGATCATCGCAAAAAACGTTTTTACGTACTTTAACTTCCTGTTCTTCCTGCTGGCAGGCTGTGTGATCGCCGTGCGGCAGTGGCTGAATTTGACGTTCCTCGGCCCCGTGTTCTGCAATATGTTCATCGGCATCGTGCAGGATCTGCGGGTGAAGAAAAAGGTCGATGGGCTGAAGATCATGGCCGCGCCGAAATGCCGCGCCGTGCGGGACGGGCAGATCGTCGAGCTGGACGCGGCCCAGCTCGTGCGGGACGATATCGCCGTCTTTTCCCCCGGCGACCAGATCCCGGCGGACGCCGTCGTTGCGGCGGGTGAATGCCGCGTCAACGAGGCGCTCGTCACCGGCGAGGCCGATGAGATCGTTAAAAAGCCGGGCGAGCGGCTGCTCTCCGGCAGCTTTGTCGTGTCCGGCAGCTGCCGCGCACGGCTGACCGCCGTGGGCGCGGACAGCTTCGTCTCCCGGCTCACGCTGGAGGCCAAGCAGACCGGATCGCAGCCGCAGTCAGAGATGATGCATTCGCTGACGAGTCTCATCAAATGGATCGGCTTCCTTGTCATTCCGCTGGGCGCGGTGATGTTCATCAAGGAATATCTGTGGCTGAAAAGCCCCATCACGGACGCGGTGACGAGCACGGTCGGCTCCATCGTCGGCATGATCCCGGAGGGGCTGTATCTGCTGACAAGTCTTGCGCTGGTGGCCAGCGTCATCCGGCTGGCAAACCGGCGCACGCTTGTGCACGACATGGGCTGCATTGAGACGCTTGCGCGTGTCGATACGCTCTGCGTCGACAAGACCGGCACAATCACAGAGCCGAAAATGACCGTCGACGACATTGTTCCCTTACAGCCGGAGCGCTATATCGCCGACGATATCCGCATGATCATGGCCGATTACGTCTGCGCCATGCAGGACGACAACGACACCATGGCCGCGCTGCGGCGGTATTTTACCGGCGTTTCCATGCAGACGGCGATCGAAGCCGTGCCGTTCCGGTCGGCGAAAAAATACGGCGGCGTATCCTTCCATGAGGATGAGACGTATCTGCTGGGCGCGCCGGAAATTCTGCTGGCAAACTGCCCGGAAAAGGAACAGTATCTGCCGCTGGCGGAGGAATGGTCGGCGAAGGGCTGCCGCGTGCTGCTGCTGGCGCTTTACGACGGGAAGCTGTCGGACGAAGCGCTGGACGCGGAAATGATGCCGCTGGCGCTGATCCTGCTGAGCAACAAGATCCGGCCCGAAGCGCCGCAGACGTTCTCCTATTTTGCGCAGCAGGGCGTGCGCACGAAGGTCATTTCCGGCGACAATCCCCTGACTGTTTCGGAGGTCGCGCGGCGTGCCGGGATCCCGAACGCGGAGAAATCTGTCGACGCGCGGACGCTCAAAACGGACGCGGAGCTTGCGAAGGCGGCGGAGGACATGACCGTCTTCGGACGCGTCACGCCGGATCAGAAAAAGAAGCTCGTCGCAGCCATGAAGCGGGCGGGGCACACGGTCGCCATGACCGGCGACGGCGTGAACGACGTGCTGGCGCTGCGCGAGGCAGACTGCTCCATCGCCATGGCCTCCGGCTCGGGCGTCGCGTGTCAGGCATCGCATATCGTGCTGCTTGATTCGCAGTTTTCCGCGCTGCCGTCCGTCGTGGCCGAGGGCAGGCGCGTCATCAACAATATTGAGCGCAGCGCGTCGCTGTATCTCGTCAAGAATATTTTCACGTTCGTGCTTTCCCTCATCACGCTGTTCTTTACGCTCCCCTATCCGTATACGCCCGCGCAGCTGAGTCTGGTCAACGCGCTGACCATCGGCATCCCGTCGTTCATCCTTGCCATGGAGCCGAACGAGAACCGCATCAGCGGCCGCTTTCTGCCGAACGTCATTTACCGGGCGCTGCCCGCCGCGCTGTCTGACCTCATTCTCGTGGTTGGCGTGATGCTGTTCTATCTGGCATTCCATATCAAAGAGGATATGCTCTCCACGCTCTGCACCGGCATTATGGGCATCGTCGGCCTGCTGATGGTCCATCAGACCTCGCTGCCGATGAACAAGCTCCGCAAGGCCATGCTCGTCGGACTGTGCATCGCATTCGTGGTGTGCTACTTCTTCCTGCCGGAGCTGTTTACGCTGAGTGCGCTGGATAAGCCGTCGCTGCTGATCCTCGTCGTGCTGGGCCTGCTTGCGTTCTCGGTCATGTTTGTCTGCCGCCGGGGACTGCGCAAGGCAAAGGCACGGCTGGACAAGGGAATTTTCCCGCACAGGAAAAAAAGATAAAAATCCGCAGATACTAGAGCCAGCCGGGAAAACCGGCTGGCTCAGACTTTTCTATATAAAGGAGAATGCATATGCACTACCATGTGAATGAAGACGTCTGCATCGGCTGCGGCCTGTGCGCCGAAACGTGCCCGGAGGTCTTTTCTCTCAGGGACGACGGCTTTGCCGAGGCAGCGCCCGGCCCCGTGCCGGAAAGCGCGCAGGAGACTGCCGCCGAGGCCATGGACGCCTGCCCGACGAGCGCGATCGAAGAGGGCTGACAAGGGGCAAAAAATCTGCTATACTGGTTCCATCCTGTCAAATGGGGTGGAACTATGGAAGAACGTTATGTGGCGTTCGACGTGGAAACGCCGAACGCGCAGAACCGGCGCATGAGCGCCATCGGCGTCAGCGTGATCGAGCGCGGCGAGATCGTGCAGGAGCTTTACACGCTTGTCGACCCGCAGACGCACTTTGATCCGTTCAACATCGCGCTGACCGGCATCACGCCGGAGCAGGTGCGCGGCCAGCCGGACTTTCCCGCGCTCTGGCAGCTGCTGGAGCCGATGCTGGCCGACTGCATTCTGGTCGCGCACAACGCGCCGTTTGATCTGCGGGTGCTGGCCAGCTGTCTGCACGATTATCGCATCGACTGGAAGCCGGAGGCCGCGTATCTGTGCACCTGCCAGATGGGCCGAAAGGCATATCCGTACCTGCCGAACCACAAGCTGAACACGCTCTGCGACCATCTGCGGCTCGACCTCGACCACCACAACGCCGGCAGCGACAGCCGCGCCTGCGCGCTTTTGCTGCTCGACTATCTGCAAAAGGGCCTGCGCCCGGAGCCGTTTCTGCGCACCTACCGCTTCGCGGACCGGAAAACGCTCCCGTACTGCACGGTATAAGCGCCCGCGCCCATGCCTCCCCCTGCCATGCGCTGCATGGCAGGGGGAGGCTTTTTGCCGTGTCAGCGCAGCGTTTCGAAGCGCTTTACGCCGCGGGTCATGAGCCAGCGGGCGGTAAGCGCGTACAAAATCGCCATCAGGGCCAGGATCAGGCCGAGGAAGGCTGTTGTCGGCATCAGCTCCGCCAGCAGGAAGAAATAGAGCGCGCCGACCGCCACCACAAAGCCAAAGCCCAGCAGCATACTCAGCAGCACGCCTGCGCCCTGCTTTGCCGCCTGCGTCTCGTTGATCCAGTCGAGGTTGCAGTGGCGCAGATCCTCCATCAGCCCGACGTTCGCCGTCAGCAGCACGAACAGCAGCTGACAGGCCAGCAGCAGCGCCGTCTCGGCAGCAGGCAGCCGCAGGGCAAGCGCAGCGGCCAGCGTCATAAGGAGTGCGGGCGCAATTGCCAGAGAGTTGGACAGGCTTAGCTTTGCCTGCAGAACCTTTTTGGTTTCGACCGGCATGGAGCGCACGATCCAGTAGCTCTTGCCCTCCAGCGACACGGACGACGCCGTAAAGAATACCATGCCGGAAACCATCATGCAGGCCAGCAGCAAGATGGGGGCGGCTGCTGCGTACAGCTCCGGGATCGCGGTCAGCGCGCCCAGAAGCTCCCGCCGCTTGACCACCGCCAGCACAGCCAGCACCAGCTCAAACACAAGGCCAAGCCCGGCGTTGAGCATATAGCCGGAGCTGCTGGTCAGCCGGGCAAGCTCCCGGCGGTAGAGCGCCGCGTCCTGCGAGGAGGCGCGCATGGCTTTTTTCTCGTACCGCACCTTGACCTGTCCGCGCCGCGTGGTGACGATGCGGATAAAGCTGCGGTTCAGCAGCACATAGGCCAGCACGAACGGCAGGACTGTCCACAAAAGCGTCAGGCCGAGGTCTGCAAGGCTCCCGTCCGCAGCGGCCCGGCCCAGCCAGACGAGCGGGGCAGCCGAGCCGAGCGCGCCCGCGATCGCCGCGCCGTTCGCGGCCAGCTGCGTGACATAGCTGTTCATGCGGAAGCAGAACAGGAAATATGCCAGCATGAACACGACCGAGATCACCATGGTCACGGCAGTCGTATTGCGCATATGGCTGGTCACAAGCGAGACAAGCCACGCAAACAGGCAGCTCACCGCCAGCGAAAACAGCGGCAGCGTCAGCACGATCACGACGAACGCCGTAATGCCCGTTCCGCTTGTCTCACCGTATTGCAGCCACGAAACAAAGACCGGGAGGGCCACGACAAGCTCAAGCACGAAGTTCATGGCCAGCAGCGCCGCCATGCGGCTGAGCAGGATCATGCCAGGCGGCACGGGCATGGACAGAAGCAGCTCGTTGTCCTTCGCCTCAAACAGCTGCGATTTGGCCGTAAACACGCTGCCGATGAACATGAGCGCAAAGGCCATGATCGCGAACATGGCAAAATACAGCCAGCCGAGCCCCGCCGGGAAAAACGCGGCGGCAAGCTGGGAAAACGAGGCATAGAACAGGAAGACGAACGCGCAGAAGCAGTAAAGCATCAAAAATGCATAGCCGACGGCCTTGCCCTTCGTCTGGCTCTTCCGCTTCCGGCTCTGTCCGGTAAACGCGGCGAGCAGCGCCGCCATCCGGACGCGAAGCAGCGTTTTAAGCATTCTTCTCACCCTCCAGCTCCAGGAACACAGCCTCCAGCGACTGGTCGCCCTTGACCTCGTCCATCGTGCCGGAGGCGATGAGCCGCCCCTGCTTGATGATGGCGACCTTGTCGCAGAGCTTTTCCGCGACCTCCAGCACATGCGTGGAGAAGAAGATCGCGCCGCCGCGGTCGCAGTGCTCGCGCATGATGCCCTTGACCTGATAGGCTGCCGTCGGGTCGAGGCCGACAAACGGCTCGTCCATGATGATGAGCTTCGGGTCGTGGAGCAGGGCGGAGATGATCGCCAGCTTCTGCTTCATGCCGTGCGAATAGGCCGAGATGGGCTGCGCCAGATCGCCGGTCAGGTCGAACAGATCCGCGTATTTTTCGATCCGCGCCTCGCGGTCGGCCTTCGACACGCCGAAAATATCGGCCACGAAGTTCAGATATTTGATGCCGGACAGGAATTCATACAGATCCGGGTTGTCCGGGATGTACGCTAAACGCTGCTTGCAGCCGAGCGGGTCGGCCTTGACGGACTTCCCGTCTATGGTGATCTCGCCCTGTTCAAACTGCAGAATGCCCGCGCAGCTTTTGATCGTCGTGGTCTTGCCTGCGCCGTTGTGGCCGATGAAGCCGTAAATTTCGCCGGGCCTGATGTGCAGGCTCAGGTCGTCGACCGCCTTTTTCTCTCCGTAAAGCTTTGTAAGATGCTCAATTTTCAGCATCGAATTCACTCCTTTCAAGATGGGTAGCCTTTCAGACGTTTTGTTTGGACAAAAGTTCCCATGTGTCTATATCATAGCAGAATTTTTCTGTTTGTACAGGCTAACATTTTAGCAGTCATATGGCTAGACTGCTAAAATTAACACTCCGTTCATACAAACATGCAGAATTGTTCACAGACCGGGCCTATCATGTGACTTGTAAACAAGAGATGAGCAAGACGCTCAGATCGAGTTTTCAAACATCATATATTACAAGACTCAAGGAGGTCTTTTCCATGTTAGTACCGTATGCACGTAAAAATCACAATGTTTCCAATTTCAATCCGTTCCACGATTTTGACGAGCTGGAGCGCGCGTTCTTCTCCGACAACGCCCTCGGCGAGTTCAAGACCGACATCCAGGAGGACGGTGACAACTTCGTTCTGGAGGCTGACCTGCCCGGCTTCAAGAAGGAGGATATCCACGTGGACGTCGCCGACGACCGGCTGACCGTCTCCGCCGAGCGTCATTCCAACTATGAAGACAAGGACAAGAAGGGCAATTACCTCCGCTGCGAGCGTTCCTATGGCTCCTACGCCAGAAGCTTTGATATCTCCGGCATCGACGCCGCAGGCATCAAGGCCGCATACGCCGACGGCGTCCTGCGCGTGACGCTGCCGAAGCAGAAGGAAGTCCCCGCCTCGTCCAGACGGCTGGAGATCGAATAACAGATAGATCTTCTACCGCATCGAGGGCGAATTCGTGTCCGTCGGCGCCGTGATCCACGGAAAAACAGACTATCTGGATGTCCTTTTTCAGAAAGAACGGTAAACAAAATTTCCAAACAGAAAACCCAGCCTCTTGTATAAGAAGCTGGGTTTTCTGCGTAATTGCAGAGCCCCGCGCGCAACAAACGACGCGGTTTCCATGACGCTTGCTCCGCCGCCGGAAAGAACACGACTGGACGGTTATGGGTGGCTTGGCAGATGGTTTGGCCGGGCCGGGTGCTGGCATTGTATGTCTTGTTTTATCCCTTTTCCAAAGCCGTCCGGGGCTGTTTTCCTGCTGCGGCGCAAAAAGTTTACAGGCCGGAAACAAATTTTTGCATGATTGCACTTTCCTGTTGTGTCCGTATGTGGTACAATGTATGCGGATTTTTATGCTGTTGCGCAGATTTGGATAGATAAAGGAAGATCATCATGGAATTACTCGCTCCCGCCGGTTCGATGGAGGCGCTGCGCGCCGCCGTCTGCAACGGCGCTGACGCTGTTTATTTAGGTGCCGATACCTTCAACGCGCGTATGAACGCCCGCAATTTTTCCGCCGCCGATCTGCAGGAGGCCGTTGTCTACTGTCATGTGCGCGGCGTCAAGGTACATCTGACGCTCAACACGCTCGTGCTCGACCGCGAGATGCCGCGTGCGGCGGAGCTGATCCGGCTGGCTGCGTCCTGCGGCGTCGACGCGTTCATCGTGCAGGATCTGGGCGTGGTATCGTTATGCCGGCAGCTTGCGCCGGATGTGCCCATCCATGCCTCCACGCAGATGAGCATCCATTCGCTTGAGGGCGTGATGGAGGCCGCCGCGCTCGGGTGCAGCCGCGTCGTGCTCGCGCGGGAGCTTCCCGCGGAGGAAATTGCGCATATCTGCAAGAAAAGCCCGGTCGAGATCGAGGTTTTTGTGCACGGCGCTTTGTGTATGTGCTATTCCGGACAGTGCTACCTGTCCTCCGTCATCGGCCGCCGCTCCGGCAACCGGGGCCAATGCGCGCAGCCCTGCCGCCTGCCCTACGGCTACGGCCGATTCGAATCGACGCGCTACCCGCTCAGCCTCAAGGATAACTGTCTGGCGGGCGAGTTGGACGAGCTGCGGCGCATGGGCGTCGCGTCCATCAAAATTGAAGGCCGCATGAAGCGGCCTGAGTACGTCGCCATCGTCACGCGCGCTTACCGCACGGTTTTAAACGGCGGCAGGCTGATGCCGTCCGATCTGCAGGAGCTGGAGACGGCCTTCTCCCGGCAGGGCTTTACCGACGGCTATTTCAGGGGCCAGACCGGCAGCGATATGTTTGGCCGCCGTCAGGAGGGCGAGGACACGGCCGACCTGTTCGCCTCTGCCCGCGCCACCTATGAACAGGGTGAGCCGCAGCGCATCGGCGTGCGCTTCTACGCCATGATCCGCCGCGGAGAGCCTGCGCAGCTCGCCGTCGAGGACCCGGACGGCAACCTCTGCCGGACCCGCGGCCCCGTGCCGGAGCAGGCGGTCTACCGGTCGCTCACGCCGCAGGATCTGGAGCAGCAGCTGAAAAAAACCGGCGGAACGCCGTATCTGTGCACCGCCGTCCGCTCGTCTCTGGACCCCGATCTGATGCTCCCGGCGTCCGCCATCAACGCCATGCGGCGCGATGTGATCGCGGAGCTGACCGCAAAGCGCGGCCGTGCCGCGCCCGCGCGTCTGAACGCGTATGACGAGCCGCCGCGCTACGACGGCATTGCCGGGGAGCCGCAGCTGACCATCGCCGTCCGCACAGCCGGGCAGATCACCTCCCGTATGCTCTCCATGAAGCCAACGGTGCTCTATGTCCCCCTGTCCGAGCTGGCGGAGCACCCGGATCTGCCGCAGCGCGTAAGCGTTGAAACGCAGCTGGCGGCCATTCTGCCGCGCGTGATCTGGAGCGGGGAGCTTGCTCCCGTCGCGCGGCAGCTGCGCACGGTCTATGAGATGGGCGTGCGGCAGGTTCTGGCCGGAAATCTCGGACAGCTGCACATTGCCCGCGCGGCGGGCTTCGCCGTCCGCGGCGATTTCGGCCTCAATATCGTCAATTCCCGCGCCATGCGGTACCTGCGCGAGCAGGGGCTTGATTCGCAGCTTTTGTCGTTTGAGCTGACGCTGCCGCAGATCCGCGATATCTCCAAGGCCGTCCCGGCGGAGCTGCTGATCTACGGGCGGCTGCCGCTGATGCTGATGGAAAACTGCGTCATGAAGAACCGCACCGGCATCTGCGCCTGCCAGACCGGCACGGTCCGTCTGGTCGACCGTGTGGGCGAGGAATTCCCCATCGTCAAGGATCCCGGCACGTGCCGCAACGTGCTGCTGAACGGCAAGAAGCTGTATCTGCTCGACAAAAAGGACGCGCTGCGCGGCATGGGCCTGTGGGCGCTGCGCCTGCAGTTTACAACGGAAAACCCCGGCGAGATCGACAAGGTGCTGATGGACTATCAGGGCCGGGCCGTCTTCGACGCCGGAAGCTATACGCGCGGACTGTATTCGCGCGGCGTGGAATAAGCAAAAAAGAAGGAACTCCTTATGATCATCCTTGCATCGCAATCTCCCCGCAGGCACGAGCTGATGAAGCTCACCGGCCTGCCGTTTACCGTTCGTGTCGCGGATATCGACGAAACGATGGATCCGGCGCTGCCCGTCCAGCAGGAGGTCACGCGCGTCAGCCGCAGGAAGGCACAGGCCATCGCCGCCGGCGCGTCGCCGGACGATATTGTCATCGCCGCCGACACCATCGTGGTCATTGACGGGCGCGAGCTGGGAAAGCCGCGCTCGGAGGAAGAAGCGCTCGGTATGCTCCGCCTGCTCTCCGGCAGAACGCACGAGGTCGTGACCGTTCTGTCCGTCTGCAAAGGCTCACAGCTTAAGTCCGAAGCCGTCGTGACGAAGGTGACGTTCCGCACGCTCTGCGAGGAGGAGCTTCGCGCCTATGTCAGGACCGGCGAGCCTATGGACAAGGCCGGAAGCTACGGCATTCAGGGCTACGGGGCCATGTTCGTCAGCCGCATCGAGGGCGATTATTTCTCCGTCATGGGCCTGCCCCTGTGCCCGCTGTGCCGGATGCTGCGCGCGTTCGGCGTTCCGATCCTTGACGTGCAGGAGGCGCAGGCATGAAGAAAAAATTCTGGACGGGCCGCCTCAAGACCATTCTCATTGTCGCGCTCATCATCGCTATCTGCGCCGCCGTAACGCTTGCCATCACAAACGGGACAAGCGCCATTGAAAACGTGGTCGGGACGATCCTGTCCCCCATCCGTGCGGGCGTTGCGTCCATCGACCGGCTGGCCGAGCGGTATTACAACTATATGTTCCGCTATGAGACGCTTGAGGCGGAGAACGCGGAGATGGAAAAGCAGATCCTTGCCATGCAGGAGGATATCCGCGACGCCGAGCAGCTGCAGCGCGAGAACGAATGGCTCAAGGCGCTTCTGAAGCTGTCCGAAGAGCATGAGGATTATAAATTCCTCACATCGTACATCATTTCGTGGGATTCCTCCGACTATAAAAGCGCCTTTACCATCGGCAAGGGTACGAACGCGGGGCTGGAGGAGGGTATGTGCGCCGTGACGGAAAACGGGCAGGTCGTGGGCCTTGTGACCAAGGTCGGCGCCAACTGGGCCACCGTCACGACGATCATGGACTCGTCGCTTGAAATTTCCGCCTCCGTGGCCTCGTCCGGCTATACGGGCGTGGTACAGGGCACATTCCTCGAGGACGGAACGGAGATCCTGCGCATGAACTATCTGCTGACGGACGCGATCGTCAAGAATAACGATCAGGTCGTCACGACCGGCTCGACGCTCTATCCGCGCGGGCTGCTGCTGGGGTACATCACGAACGCCAGCCTCGACGAGACGGGCGTCGCGAAATACGCCACGCTCGAACCGTCCTGCGACCTGTCCAAGCTGGAGCAGATCGCGATCATTACGGAGTATAATGTGCAGTGACGCAAGAAACTATTGTAGGGGCGGACGTCTCTGTCCGCCCGCAGAATGCAGCGTTTTTTTGAAAATCTCCAGCGAATTCGCAACATTTCCAGGGCCGGCAGAGTCGTCGGCCCCTATAGACAACCTGCAAAAATGCAGCTTGACGTGTATATGACCGAAAGGAGGCCCGCGCGATGCACGCGACCTATAAAAATGCGCTGATGTGGACGCTTTACGGCGTGCTGTTTCTTTTGATCGCCGTTTTGCAGACGGTCGTGTTTGGCCGGGCGCGATTCTTCGGCGTCAAGCTGACGCTGATCCCCGTCTGCATCGCCTGTGTTTCCATGCTGGCAGGCGCGGAGGCCGGGGCGCTCTACGGACTTTGCTGCGGCACGGTCTGGTGCTTCACGGGCGCGGCCGGCGGCGCGATGCACATCGTCCTGCTGACCGTCTGCGGCGCGGTGATCGGCTATATCTGCGACCGGTATCTCGTGCGGCAGCTGCTGTCCGCCATTCTGATGAGTCTGTTGGCGCTCGTATTCTGCCAGACGCTCCTGTTTCTGTTTCAATGCTATCTCGGCACGATCCACATCGGCATGATCACTGCTCTGCCGGTCCAGATCGGCCTGAGCCTGCTCGCGTGCCCGCTCCTGTATCTCGGAGCCTGGGCGATCCGAAAGGTTGGTGCCAAATAAATGCAGCGAATTTCCCGCTTCCGCATGATCGTATTCATCGTCGTCATTCTGGCCATGATCGGCGTGTTCTCCCTGCGGCTTTACAAGACGCAGGCCGCCGTCACGGAGGACTCCCTCGTCGCGGCGGACGCCGACTCCATGGAGTACCAGTCGACGGTCGAGGCTGCGCGCGGCAATATTCTCGACCGCAACGGCAACGTGCTGGTGTCGAACCGCGCAAGCTATAACCTCGTCATCATCAACTTCGTCTTTTTCAACGCGCCCGACCCGAACGGGAACCTGCTGAAGGTCCTGAACCTCTGCGACGAGCTTGGGATCGCGTATGAATCGCATTTCCCCGTCTCCGCCGAGCGTCCCTATACCTATACCGATACCGACGACACCGCCTGGCAGGGCTATTTCCGCAGCTTCCTTGCCAGCCGGAGCTATGACCTCGATATCTCCGCGCCCACGCTCATGAAGCGCCTGCGCGACGAATATAAGATCCCCGACGACTGGACCCAGCAGGACGTGTACCGCGTCATTTCCGTCCGCTATGAGCTGGAGCTGCGCTCGGTAGACGAGATCGGCATGGAAAACTATATGCTGGCAGAGGACGTCGACGCGGAATCGCTGGCTGCCGTGATGGAGCTGGCCGTGCCGGGCGTTGTGGTCGAAAACGGCACGGTGCGCGAGTACAACACCACCTATGCCGCGCACATTCTCGGCTACATCGGCCCGATCTGGAGCGAGGAGGCCGCTGAATACCGCGAAAAGGGCTACTCCATGAACGCGCTTGTCGGAAAATCCGGCGTGGAGCAGGCGTTTGAGGAATATCTGCACGGTTCAAGCGGCATCAAGCGGACGACCGTCTCCTCGACCGGCGAAATTCTGAACCGATACTATGTGACGGAGCCTGTGCCGGGCAACAACGTCGAGCTGACCATCGACATTTCGCTGCAGGCTGTGGCCGAGCAGGCGCTGGAAAAGGTCATTCTCGATCTGCGGGAAAACGGCGTCGGCCGGAACAAGGAGGGCAAGGACGCCAGAGGCGGCGCGGTCGTCGTGCAGATGTGCAAGACCGGTGAAATTCTCGCCATGGCAAGCTACCCGACCTATGATCTTGCCACACGCGCGGAAAACGCCGTCGCGCTGAACGAAGACGAGACTGCGCCGATGTTCAACCGCGCGCTCGCAGCCTACCCGCCCGGCTCGGTCTATAAGATGGTCACGGCCATCGCCGCCGTCGATATGGGCGGCTTCGACCCCGGCTATATCATCGAGGACAAGGGTCTTTACACCTTCTATGAATCCTTCCAGCCCAAGTGCCACATCTGGTCGCTTGCCAACCCGCGCACGCACGGCAAGATCAATCTGATGGAGGCCATCGCCTACTCCTGCAACTATTATTTCTATGAAGTCGGCCGTCTGACCTACGACAGCTATAAAAAGGAAACGGGAAACAACCCGTTTGATATCGTCGCCAAGGCCCTTGGCCTCGGCGAGCCGACGGGCATCGAGCTGCCGGAGGACACCGGCGCACGCGCGAACGCAGAGGAAAAGAACAAGCAGTACGCAGGCGAGGACGCAGGCTGGTTCGGCGCGGACGTTCTGCAGGCCGTCATCGGCCAGAGCCTGAACAAATTTACACCCCTGCAGCTGGCCTGCTACGCCTCGGCGCTGGCAAACAAGGGCACGCGCTATGAAGCGACGCTTCTGTCCCGCGTCGTCTCGTGGGACTATCAGGATCTGATCGAGGAGTCCAAGCCCGTCGTGGCAAGCACGCTGGAGATCTCGGAAAAGGCGCTGGCCGCGCTCGATCAGGGTATGCGCATGACCGCCTCCATCGGCACGGCGGAGCAGTACCTCAGGGATTACCCCATTGCCATCGCCTGCAAGACCGGCACGGCGCAGTGGCAGGGCACGACCTCCACCGGCTCGTTCTCCGGCTCTGACCACGCCTCGTTCGTGCTCTACGCTCCGGCGGACAATCCCGAGATCGCCATCTCCGTCTATGTCGAGCGCGGCTCACAGGGCGGCAATCTGGCGAATGTCTGCATTCCCATTCTCGACGCCTATTTCTCCAGCTCCGCCAAATATGAGACTGTCGCGACTGAAAATATCGCTTACTAAGAGAGGAACCGCACATGACCGACCTTTCGCATATCCGCAATTTTTCGATCATCGCCCACATTGACCACGGCAAATCCACGCTGGCCGACCGTCTGCTGGAGGAGTGCCATTCCGTTGAAAAGCGCGAGATGGAGGACCAGATTCTCGACTCCATGGAGCTTGAACGCGAACGCGGCATCACCATCAAGGCCCGCGCCGTGCGTCTGGACTACCGCGCCGACGACGGCGAGAAATATGTCCTGAACCTCATCGACACGCCGGGTCACGTCGACTTCAACTATGAAGTCTCCCGCAGCCTGTCCGCCTGCGAGGGCGCGGTGCTGGTCGTCGACGCGTCGCAGGGCATCGAGGCCCAGACGCTGGCAAACACGTATCTGGCCGTTGACAACGGCTTGGAGGTCCTGCCCGTCGTCAACAAGATCGACCTGCCGGCGGCGCGGCCCGCCGAGGTCAAGAAGGAAATTGAGGACGTCATCGGCATCCCCGCCATGGACGCGCCTGAAATTTCCGCCAAGAACGGCATCAACATTCATTCCGTGCTGGAAATGATCGTGAAGAATGTCCCCGCGCCCACGGGCGACCGCGAAGCGCCTTTACAGTGCCTGATTTTCGACAGCCAGTATGATTCCTACCGCGGCGCGATCGTCTATCTGCGCGTCGTGAACGGCACGGTGTATCCCGGCATGGATATCCGCATGATGGCCTCCGGCGCAGTCTACAAGGTCGTGGAGGTCGGATATCTGCACCCGAAGGGCATGATCCCGGCCGAAAGTCTCGGCGCGGGCGAGGTCGGATATCTCACAGCCTCCATCAAGACCGTCTCCGACACCCGCGTGGGCGACACCATCACGGGCGTGGAAAATCCGGCAGCCGAGGCGCTTCCGGGCTACCATCAGGCGCAGCCGATGGTCTTCTCAGGCGTGTACCCGGCGGACGGCTCGAAATACGGCGATCTGCGCGACGCGTTGGAAAAGCTGAAGCTGAACGACGCGTCCATGAGCTTCACGCAGGAAAACTCCATCGCGCTGGGCTTCGGCTTCCGCTGCGGCTTTTTGGGCCTTCTGCACATGGAGATCATTCTCGAGCGTCTCGAGCGCGAATATAACCTCGACCTCATCACGACGGCCCCGAACGTCGTCTATAAGATCACCAAGACCGACGGCACGCAGCTCGACGTCTATACCCCGCTCAACTATCCCGACCCCGCCGAGATCGCCGAGGCGCAGGAGCCGTATGCGAAGGCGAACCTCATCGCCCCGCCCGAATACGTCGGCGCGATCATGGATCTGTGCCAGAACCGGCGCGGCGAATTCAAGGATATGCAGTACCTCGACCCCACGCGCGTTGAGCTGCACTATTCCATGCCGCTCAACGAGATCATCTATGACTTCTTCGACGCGCTCAAGAGCCGCACGCGCGGCTACGGCTCGCTGGACTATGAGCTGGAGGGCTACCGCCCGTCGAAGCTCGTCAAGCTCGACATTCTCCTGAACGGCGAGATCGTCGACGCGCTGAGCTTCATCCTCTTCGCCGACAACGCCTACGCAAGAGCCAGAAAGATCTGCGAAAAGCTCAAGGACAATATCCCGCGCCAGATGTTTGAGATCCCCGTGCAGGCTGCCGTCGGCGGCAAGATCATCGCCCGCGAGACGATCAAGGCCCTGCGCAAGGACGTGCTTGCCAAGTGCTACGGCGGCGATATCACGCGCAAAAAGAAACTGCTCGAAAAGCAGAAGGAGGGCAAGAAGCGTATGCGCACGTTCGGCACGGTCGCCGTGCCGTCCGAGGCGTTCATGGCCGTCCTCAAGCTTGATGACGAATCGTAGGAGGTTTTTTCGTGGCGCTCATTCAGATCGTTGAAAACAAGAAAAAAAGCCTCGGCATCTACGTCCACATCCCGTTCTGCCGGAGCAAATGCGAATACTGCGACTTTTATTCCGTTCCCGGCGCGCGCAGCCGGGATCTGATGGACCGGTATCTCGACGCCGTGATCCTGCACATCCGCGAGGCGGCGCAGGGTGCAGCGGGCTATGAGGTCGACACCGTCTATTTTGGCGGCGGCACGCCGTCGTTCTTCGGCGCCGGCGGGCTTGCGAAGATTTTTGCCGAGATCGACCGCCGCTTCGACGTCAGCCGCGACGCGGAGGTTTCGCTTGAGGCCAACCCCGACTCCGTGACGCTGCCCATGCTCACGCGGCTGCGCCGCGCGGGCTTCAACCGCATCTCCATCGGCGTGCAGTCGGACGACGACGCGCAGCTCAAGGCGCTGGGCCGCCCGCATACCTACCGGCAGGCGCAGCAGGCCGTGTCGCTCTCGCGGCGCGCGGGCTTTGACAACGTTTCGGTCGACCTCATGTTCGGCCTGCCGAGCCAGTCGCGTGAGCAGTGGATGCAGACGCTTCGCAACGTCATCGACCTCAAGGCCGACCACATCAGCTGCTACGGGCTGAAGGTCGAGCCGGGCACAAAGCTCTGGACGTACAAGGACTGCGCCAACCTCCCGGACGACGACGCGCAGGCGGATATGTATTTTTACGCCGTCGAAACGCTGGAGCAGTTCGGCTATCACCAGTACGAGATCTCCAATTTCGCGCACGACGGCTTCATCTGCCGCCACAACATGAAATACTGGGTCGGCGACGAGTATCTGGGCTTCGGCCCGTGCGCGGCGTCGGACTTTGCCGGACGGCGGTTCACCATCAAGCCCGATCTGGAGGGCTATATCAAGGGCGTGACGGACAAGGGCCAGATTTTGTCCGAATCTGAGCTTGTCCCGCTGCGCGAACGCGCGGGCGAATACCTCATGCTCCGATTGCGGACGGTCGACGGCATTGAAAAGAGCGAATACACCCGCTCGTTCCTGCTGCCGTTTGAGCCGATCGAGGACATTCTTGTCCGGCTGCAGGCGCGGGAATACGCCGCGTTTACCTCCGGCCGCTGGCACCTGACGCCGAAGGGCTTCATGCTCTCGAACACCATTCTGGTGGAGCTTCTCGAAGCGCAGCAGAAATCCAGACCGCTGGCGCAGAAGCGCTGAAGACAAACAGAGCCGGGGAAGCGTCGACGCTTCCCCGGCTCTTGCCGGAAAAAACAGCCCTTCCGGTCAATCGGTGCGGCCGGAACAGGAGACTGCGAAGAAACCAGGCAGCTGCTTTTCGGGCTCCGCCCGGATCAGCGGGACGCGGAACCCCCGTTCTGCCTGCCTTCTGCCGCTCCGGCGAAGCGCGGCGTCTGACCGAAACGCGCACCTGCGTATGGATCATCCGGCGGACAAAGCATCTCAAAAGCGTTTGCCAACGATCTCTCTGGCCATAGTATGCGCAGGGCGAAGAAAAATACACAAGGTCTGATTTGACTTTACAGGCGCAAAACGGTAAGATAAGAAAAAAACGAACAGGAAGCACAAAGGCAATGGAAGAATTTAAAAATTTACAGGAAGCAAAGCTCACGTCCCAGCCGATCTTTGACGGCGACGTGCTGCATATCTACAAGGATACCGTCCGCCTGCCGAACGGCAAAACCTCCACACGGGAATACACCGTCCACCACGGCGCGGTGTGCATCCTGCCGCTGCTGGAAAACGGCGACGTGCTGCTCGAGCGGCAGTTCCGCTATGCCATGGGTGAAGTCCTGACGGAGATCCCCGCCGGGAAGCTCGACTACATCGGCGAGGACCCGCGGGAGGCCGCGCTGCGGGAGCTGCGCGAGGAAACGGGCGCGGTCGCAAGCGAGCTCATCCCGCTCGGCCCGTTTTACCCCACCTGCGCGTATTCGACCGAGGTCATCCAGATGTTCCTGGCACGCGGGCTGAGCTTCGGCGAACGGGAGCTGGACGAGGATGAATTTCTGAACGTGTTCCGCATGCCGCTGCGCGAGCTGGTCGAAAAGATTCTGAACGGTGAAATTCCGGACGCAAAAACGCAGGCCGCCGCGCTTCGCGCGTGGTGCATGCTGAAAGAAGGAAAACTCTCGTGAGGCGGGAGCTGGTTTATCTCTCGTCCATCGGTGAAGACTGCTGCGAGGCTGCGCGGGCGTTTGGCCTTGGGATCGAGCTTGCGCAGTTCTGCACCGCCGCCCGGCTCGACGGCGCGCCGCCGGAGCCGTGGGAGCTTCCGGTGGAACGCTGCCTGTCTGCATCAAGCCGGTTCGTGCTGCACGGGCCGTTCAACGAGCTGACGCCTGCGGCCATCGACCCACTTGTGCTGGATGTGACGAAGAAGCGATACCGGCAGGCAATCAAAAAGGCGCATACAATGGGCATTCAGAAGATCGTTCTGCACGCAGGCTTTCTGCCGCTGGTCTATTATCCGGAGTGGTTCGTGGAGCGCAGTGCCGCCGTGTGGCGGGAGCTGCTCTGCGATGTTCCGGACGATATGACCGTGTGTCTGGAAAACGTGCTGGAGCCGGAACCGCAGCTTTTAACGGCGATCATGGAGGCCGTCCATGACCCGCGCCTGCGTATCTGCCTCGATCTCGGCCACGCGAATACGTGCGCGTCAGCGCTTCCCCCGGAGAACTGGCTGCGCGCCTGTGCGCCGTACCTTTCCCACGTGCACCTGCACAACAATCAGGGCGACCGTGACCTGCACGCGGCGCTCTTTGACGGCGTGATGGATATTGCGGGGCTTCTTTCCATGCTGGAAGCGCTTTCCCCGCAGGCGACGTGTACGCTGGAGCTGACGCAGGACAGGCCGAGCCTTGACTGGCTCGTGGAAAAGCACCTTTTGGAGTGAACCCTATGGAACAGACTGAACGGCAGCTTGTTTCGCTGCTTTCCGAAATTACCCCGCTTTATGACGTGCCCATGCGCGAGGCGAAGGCCCGGCAGGACGCACTGGCCAAGCCGCCCGGCAGCCTCGGTCTGCTGGAGGACCTTTCTGTCCAGCTGGCGGGCATCACCGGGCAGGTCAAAAACGAAGTCAGCCGCACCCGCATTTACGTGCTTGCGGCAGACAACGGCGTAGTCTGCGAGGGCGTTTCGTCCGCACCGCAGTCGGTCACGCGGGCGCAGGCCATCAACCTGACGCGCGGTCTGACCGGCGCGTCGTGTCTGGCGAAGCACTTCGGCGACGAGCTGGTCGTCGCCGACATGGGCATCGCGCTCCCCTATGCCTGCCCGGAAATTCTGAACCGCAGTCTCGGCAAGGGCACGGCGAACATCGCCGCAGGCCCGGCCATGGCGCGGCAGACTGCCGTGCGCGGCATTCTGACCGGCATGGGGCTTGCCGCACAGGCAAAACGGGACGGCATTCAAATTCTCGGCGTGGGCGAAATGGGCATCGGCAACACGACCACGTCCTCCGCCGTCTTGTGCGCCCTGAGCGGCAAACCCGTCGAAGCCGTTACGGGACGCGGCGGCGGATTGACCGACGCGGCATTTTTGAAGAAAAAACAGGTGATCGAACAGGCGCTGGCCATAAACACGCCAGACGGGAACGATCCTGTTGACGTTTTGCACAAGGTCGGCGGGTTCGATCTGTGCGCAATGGCGGGCGTATTTCTGGGTGCGGCGCATGAGCGCCTGCCCGTCGTGGTTGACGGGTTCATTTCCGTCGTCGCCGCGCTCTGCGCTGCCCGGCTGTGTGGGGCCGCAGCGGGCTATTTCATCGGCTCGCACGTGTCCTATGAGCGCGGGTACGAGATCGCAGCCCGGCTGCTCGGCCTGAGGCCCTGTCTGCAGCTCGGGATGCGCCTCGGCGAGGGCAGCGGATGCCCGCTGGCCTTCCGCGTGGTCGAGGCGGCCTGCGCGGTGATGAACACGATGGCAACATTCCCGGAGGCCGCCATCGACGACGGATATCTGACCGAAATACGCGAAAGGGACAGCTTTACGGTATGAACTATTTTCTTTCCGGCGGCGCAAAAAACGGGAAATCCTCGCTTGCGCAGGAAATCGTCTGCGCGCAGAGCGGTCCGCGCTATTATCTTGCGACCATTATCCCGCACCCGCCGCACGCAGCTCACACTGACGCTCTACATACAACAACTGACCTTAATAACCGAATCGAAATGAGAAGATACCTGATCTATTTCCCGCTTCTATTCCTGACCGTCTCCTGCGAAATCATCGAGGAGGATATCTCCGGCCGTGCGGTGACGACGATCGCCCCGGCGGACGACGCGGAGGTTCCTGCGGGCGAGACGCTCTTCCGCTGGCGGGCCGTCGACCGTGCGACGGGTTACGAATTGTGCGTCGCTACCGAGGGGCGGATCGTCGCCGACACGCTCCTTGCGGCCGATACGCTGGGCCTTGCACGCAGCTACGGCTGCCGGTTACGGCTCGAAGCGGGCCGTTACGAATGGACGGTCGCGGCCTTCAACTCCGGTTACGAGACCTCCTCTCCGGCGTTGCGGCTCACGGTCGCCGAGGAACCCGTGCCCGAGGAGCCGGAGAAGTCGGACAATCCCGAATCCGCCGAACCGTGAAATCGCGCTGGACGACCTGTCTGCTGCTCGCAGCCGTCGTGGCTGTCTGGGGCGTCGTGGCGTGGCGGATCCTCGCGCCGGCACGACCCGCCGCGCCGGATGTCCGACCCGCGACCGACACTCCGGCGGTACCGCAGATCGTCGCCGAGACCTTGCGGCTGGACTATCCCGACCCCTTCCTGAAAGGCGTGGCCGCTCCGACACCTGCCGCACGGTCCGTCGTGCGCC
>OGHL01000393.1_pt1 | contig 32313 bp, 20 predicted proteins | sample 1571391 | NCBI WGS metagenome assembly OGHL01 (sample SAMEA2581948, study PRJEB24529) | metagenome | biome: Human gut stool | place: China | collected 2011 | reverse complement strand
GGTGTCTGTTCGGATGTCCTAAACCCTGCCATAAAACCGGTGGTTGATTTTAAGATTGCTTAACTTCAACAGGGGCTTTCCATCCTTTGACAAGAGTGTACCGTGAAAAGCGGCAGAAGTTTATGGACTCGTAGTCCAAGTCACCCACCCTCTTAGTCCATATATTGTATACAACAGTCCCAAAAAGCAAAAAAATCCCGCCTGAAAAGCAAAACCTTCGCTTTGCCCTCAGACGGGATGTCTTTCGACACGACTGTTATAAATTCAAAAAAACTCTTGATTAACATAATTAAAACATGTAGCTTTGTAACCATAAATTTATTAAACAAATTTAATTTACCATGAAAAAGATTGTAATACCTCTTCTTTGGGGTCTTTTTGCCACAATTCCCCAGCCACTTCCGGCAACCTCCTACAAGAGCATTATCGTCAACCAATCAGATGGCTCCGAAATGAAAGTAACCATCGAAGACGATATGAAAACAACGGTCGCCGAAGGAAATCTAGTAATCACTTGCACCAAAGGTGACATAGTCCTGCCTGTCATCGACATAAAAAACTGGACATTCTCTACAAGTGCAGGCAGCGATGACGTGTGGACCGGAATAGAATCGCCGACCGCAAGCGGAACAAATTGCATACTCAACTCCGACAGAATCATTCTCAGTAACTTACCCGAGGGATCCACCGTCTCTCTTTGTTCCATCGACGGACGAATAGTTAAAAGTAGTCGTGCCGAGGGCGATTACGAGCTCTCTATTTCCGAACTGCCCAAAGGCATATATGTATTGACTTATAATAAAAACACACTTAAAATAGCGGTTGCAAAATGAAAAAAATTCTACTTCTCACCGCAGCCGTTCTCATAAGCGGTTCTGCAATGGCTCAACACGAACATTTCCATGTGTTCCGTAACGATAAACAATTCAATACGTTCAACAACGTACAAGAAATAACCTATCAAGGATCACCCTCCTCGGGTTACGACAAAATGCAAGTAACCGATGCCAAAGGTAATACGACCACTATCGATATAGAGGCTATCGACAGTGTTGTAGTCCGTTCCACAGGGATTCCCGAATTTCACGTGAATCTAACCGATCACCCCGATTGGACGGAACTTACCGGCAGCAAGAGTGACGAACATCCGGCCATACTGCGCATGGACGGGAACGGAATGTACGACGACCTGCCCGAACAAGAAGTTATATTTCGCGGTCGAGGTAACTCCACGTGGAATATGAAAAAGAAACCCTATCGTTTCAAAATGGATAAGAAAACAGCGGTCTGCGGCATGAAGAAAGCAAAATCATTCGCGTTGATAGCCAACTACATCGACTGCTCTCTTATGCGCAATACCGTAGCTCTTTGGCTTGCCAATTACCTCGAAATGCCTTTTGCGAACCATTGTGTACCGGTAAAAGTTTATTTCAACGGCCTCTGCAAAGGCCAGTATATGCTCACCGAAAAAACAGGAATCGGCAGTGGCAGTGTCGATATCGATGAAGAAAAAGGAATGTTATTCGAAATAGACTCGAACTACGACGAAGATTACAAATTCTCTTACGATCTCTATTCTCATACCGCAGTTCAAAACGGGTATAACAACACCCGAACCCTACCCGTAATGATTTCCGACCCGGATCTGACCGAAATAGCTCCTGCCCTCGGACTCACGGCCGATGAATATTTCGATACATGGAAGAACGATTTCTCAGCCATGCTCACCGCCGTGATGACAACTCCCTCGACAGGTAGTTTAAAAGAATATATCGACATTGAATCGGTCGTTAATTTCTTCATGGTCAATTCTCTATCTTCCAATCATGAAATGAGGCATCCCAAGAGTTTCAAACTTTATAAAGATTCACTCGATGGAGTCTACAAATTCGGCCCGGTATGGGACTTCGACTGGGCATTTACATTCGACGGAAGAGAAGGTGCTCCTGCCAATACTCCTATGGTCGACAACAACGGAGACTGTGGCGGCTACACTTTCATCAAAGCCTTGCTGAGCAATGAAGAGATACGCACGCTATATCAACAAAAGTGGAATGCTTTTGTCAAAGATGGTTATCCCGAATTGAAAGCCTATATGGAAGAATACGCTACCCTCATAGAACCTTCGGCCAAAGAGAACGGAGTGCTTTGGCCTGCCGATTACAGCGTGGATTGGAGATTAAGCGAAAGCTCTTTCGACTTCCGAGAAAACTTCGATAAGCTCAAAGTGTGGATTCAACAGCGTATAAACTATTGTAATGAAGACCCCAACTTCGGTCTATACCGTTGATTTTCGTAATTACATCTCTAACCAGACTATCATTATAACGATTTAAAAGTTGGAAAAAACTTCATTACGTCATTCAAAATAAAAAAGTCCGGCAGAAACCGATTCTCGATTTTTCTGCCGGACTTCATTTCTTATTAACACTACTCCACGATAATTTTCCGATTATATATCTGCCCCGACGATTTCACGGAAACCAAATAAATTCCGGGGGACAACCCCTCAACAGGCAAAGAAGTAACCGATTCTTTAAGTTTTTCTCTCATAACAATTTCCCCTTGTGAATTTATGACCGAGAGTTCCGATACGCTATCTCCGGGAAAAATTACGGTTACATACTCGCGAACTGGATTGGGAGCAACCGTAAAATCTACTCTCTTATTACCGTCAACACCCGTCGTCACCGTATATTTCCAAGTAGCCGCCTCGGTAAATGCCGAATAATTTTTCAAATCATCGTGCGAAAAAGCAGCATAATAGTAAGTCGCTTTTTCTAACTCGGAATCCGTATAGCACTCGCCCTCTCCATCATAAACAACCTCGCCGTCCGTTTCATCAGCAGCGAACCGGTCATTACGGCGGACAATAGTCGTCGCCTCAAAATCGGGAGCCGGGTTAATAAGTCCTGTCATAGCAATATCGTCGAGAGCCAACACTCCACCGCTGCACGGTGCACTACTGGGAACGACGAAATCCAACGAGATCACTCGCAAAGCATCACATTTCTTACTCGTATTCGGATGCCAATCGAACGCTTGGAAAGTGCGAATATCTATTTTCGCTTTTTTCCATTCGGTCGAATTCAACGGTAACGTTTCGTTATACCACCAGTCATCGGCATTACCGTCCAAGTCGTTATCTTCTTTTACAATAAGACGCAATGTCCGGCTCGACCCATCTCCCTTATACCAAAACTCCAAATAAGGAGAATCAGAAAAATCTCGTGCCTTTTCAAAAGCGAGAACCGCCGCATATTCACCCCATGCCTTGTCGATATCATAAGTCATTTGAAGAGCCTTTCCCTCATAACCGTCTACCTCTTCAAGAGATCCGCTACCACCGCTATCGCCTACACCTTCGACCGAAGTTATTCCATTTTCGAAATCGTCCACCGTGATATTCACCGGTATTTCATAAACCGGATTTTTCCAAGAAAGCGTAATTCTCCCATCGACAAAATTTCCTGTAAATTCACTCGGTGCAGGAGGAGGCGTAGTATCCCATACAACCGACACCTTACCTTTGGCATAAGCCCTTACGGGAGCATTCACTCCATCGTCGATAGTTCCATAAATCCAATAATCTCCTTTCGGTTGTAAATTGCGTACATTCCAATCGTACGAGTCTATTGCCTGTATATCGCTGGATAACCCTGTTACAATAGAAGTTCCGTTAATACTGTCCAAAGAATAATACAAATTGATTTTTGCCGTACCCTGAGGATCGAAACAGGTCCATTTGATTTTAAAACTATCGGTCACCGGGTCGTTATTTCCGTTCGGTTCCGTAATATATAAACTCGGCTTTAAGCCTCCCGAACGAGTAAATTCATACGAATAAAATTCATTCCCGTCTCTGTCGCGAGCAATCAATTTGACCTTTTCACCACTCTCCGACACATCGATCGTAGAGAATCCGGCAATCTTATTAAACATCAAACTATACGGTTTATCCACCATGTTATATTGATCCCGGTTGCTCCCGTTCATCGCACCCGGACGAAGATAGTGCACGCCCGCTTTATACAGATGCTCGAAATTATGTTCGTCACCACCAAAGACAAGAATATGCTTACCCGCCAATGCGTGTTTCTCCAACAACGGCGCTATATATTCCTTTTGGCTGGCCGACCACTGCCCATGATAACTGGTTGAATAGACATTGACATGCGCAAAAATAAATATCCATTTCGAATCGGCATTCGTTAATTGCTCGTCCAACCAAGTCAACTGTTTCGAACCAGTGGCAAACGAAGGATCGTCTTTACCTTCATTCCAGTTACAACCGATAATTTTCACATCGCCGTAGTCCATAGCGAAATAGGACTCTCCTCTCGGGTCTATCCGTTCATCGGTATCGATATATCCATGAGATGGGACAGAAAAATAATCGTAATAAGTAGTAGGGCCGTTTTCATCGGATTTATCCATCGTTTCATGATTACCGATAACGGAAGTAAGAGTCTTCGCTGTAAGCATGGATTCTCCGGGAATAAAAAATGCCGAGTTCCAAGTGCGCATATCGCCTTTATTTACCAAATCGCCGATAGTAATCCACATATCGGGATCGACACCCAACATAATCGGAGCCGAGTTCTGCCAAATCTTTTCATCGTTATCATGTACATCGCTGAACGCGACCAAACGGAAATCGGTTCCTTTCTCTGGGGCTGTTTTCGCCGTACAAATCGTTTCATAACGACGACTTTCGTCCCCCACCTGATAATAATATTCTGTAAAAGGTTCGAGTCCCGTCAATTCGATGACGTGCACAAATCCCTCGCCGTCCACATTCCAACCAGTCTCGGCTGTGACCTTTTGTCCTAAATCGGGTGTTTTCCCATAATAAACCGTACCAGACGGATTAGCATCCAACGTCTGCCAAAGAATACGCACCGAATGGGTTGTCGGGGACATACTGTATGGTTTTTTGAAACACTCATAAGGCAATTCGCCTACCGGTGCGTTTTCAGTAGAAACGCCCCAGCGCGGGTCGCCCAAATCGCTACCGTCATCACCGGCTCCCACAGCCGGAGAATCTTTGTACAGTTGGAAGTTTCCATTCTCTGCATCTACAAACAGAGGATTCTTGGATATAATATTCTCTTTCGGTGCACTTCCATACAAATCCACGTTATAGGAGATAACGTTCTTTACAATGCTTTCATCTCCGTAGGCCGTAAAGCTCTTGGTATCGTCTCTTCTTTCCGAAAATGCCGAAATACAATTTTTTATCGTCGAACGGCCTGCATTATACAGATATACGCCACGACGGTCATAGCAGTTATAGAAAGTACAATGGTCGATCAATACAACCGGCATCAAGACTAGTTCTTCGCCACAATTTATACGGAAGAAATAATTGCTCCCTGTATTAAAATTAAGGAATGTAGAATTAGTAACGGAAAGAGTTTCGACCTGCGTATGAGCGCTAGAAGCATAAATCGCTTTGTTTGTCGTACTGTTGTCCGCCCCTATAAACATACAATCGTCGATCGTCAACGATTCTATTTTACCGGACAAAGAAACATAGACAAAACGATTGGTATAATTACGTACCGTACAACCGGATATAACCACCGGAGCTCCGGTGACCGTATTATCGATTCGAATCGCATCGGCAACTTCGGAGGCTCCATCAAAAACGATTCCCCGAATGGTAGCCCCGTCTTTTATCGAAAGCTTTCCTTGAATGATCGGAGCCGACTCCAACCCCTCGGCAGCACGTAGAGTAAGGGACTTATCTATCGTGACATTTCCTACATAGGTAACAGCTTCGGACAACTCGATGATATCGCCTACCACTGCCGAAGAGACAGCGTCGGCAATAGTTTCCGTTCCCGAAACCGGAACAACCGCCGCCCTCACATACAGAGCTGACAAAAATAATGATAACAATAAAAACTTTTTCATTTGGATTAAATTAAGGATTAATAGTAAGTATAACTCTCGGCAAGCATAAACGGTTATTGCCATTATCCGGCATTCACCCTCATTATTCGCCTTTTACATCGGCGTCAAATTCGATTTTTTGGCCGCTTACCAAACGATCGCATTCTATGGTTATCTCCATACCGGTACTACCGGCCGGTATCCCTACCCAACGGCTCTGACCCGGCTGTAAGTCTTTCAAGCTGGACTCGGAACGAACTCCATTGACTGCGACGTAGGCATCGTAATAAATGGGAGCCACTCCCGAATTCTTTATCTGTACACAAGTAGAGTCCTCTTTCACTCTCACATCTGTTATTTCATAACGATAGCCGCACAGCATACTCGCTTGTTTGATTCTATTCATTGTCTGGTACGAAGGCTGGTTATTCCCGATCATATAAGTTATGTGAAACCGTTTGGACTCACCTTCGAAATTCCGGCCATGTATACCGTCGGGATAATCCAATACATGTTCCTGATCATATTTCGTATAATAACCGAACTCACCTCCTGCGGGCGAAGTCTGATATCGTTTTTCTCCCAAAATCTTCCAATTTTTGCCGTTATACTCGTCGTGCGTCTCGTGCATAAACGAGTCGTCGAACACACCGAATTTTAGATTTCTCAATGAAGCATCGGCTTCCAAAGGAGTATATTCCGAACTTGCGGCATCGATAGAAACGCTCCACGGTGTACTCTTGAATGTTTCGCTCATAAACCTGAAAAACTCGGCTTGAAATTCTTTGGAGGGGAATGTCTGTCCCATAATTCTCGGCCCATCGTATATATGGTACTCAGCCCATAAGCCGAAACCGGTTTGAAGGAATGCCAAACGCGGATCATTGTCATACCGTTCTGCAAACTTCTGATAAAACTCTTTGTGGAACCGTTGTAACTCGGGATGCCGCCAGTCGGGAAATCCGGTCCGTTTTCCCTCACTCAACGCCACGGTTTCTTCATAATCGGGCAACTCGCGGATATATTGAGGCACAGCGCTTTCATATCCCGGATAGGTATACCAAAATCGGATAATGGCTTGATGCTTTCGGGATGCGACAGCATCGAGAATTTGTTCGAGAGGAGTCCAGTCATACACGCCTTTTTCTTTCACTATATCCTTATATTGCATATACGAATATTCAAGGCTGATGGCATCGGTATTCCGCTTGGCGTTATCTGCCCACAAAACGATACCCGTCATCGGTTGTACTCCTGTAATTTGCGACTGCAACGATATCTTTACGAAGCCGTCGAAATCCGGTTCTTCCATTTCATGTTTCGCTTCTGTATCGTGACAAGAAAAAAGAGAAAGCATAATAACCGGGAAAAAGAGATGTATAATTTTTTTCATCATGATATATCGAATTTAAGAAAATAAAAGCGGAGCGGCGGGATTGCCGCTCCGCAATAAAAGAATGAAAAAGCTATGTAATTATAATGTTGTAGGAGTAAATGTGACCGTAAATTTCTTACCGTTTGCCGGAACAATCGTGTAATACTCACCGTCCAGATTTTCTTTGTCGACAGTAAACCCGTCTTTCAAATCGACAACTATTTTATAGTAAGTTTCTTCTGTCGGAACAGGCAAAAGCAAACCGCTATCGCCAGCAGGAGTCACCCCGTCAAAATATTTCGCAGAAATACAGTATTTACCATATTCCTCTGCCGTATAAGGAACTGCCCAGAACGAAACGTCACCACCCCACGGCAAAACGGTAGCTATCGCCTGATAGGTATTCGCCGTCGGCGAAGTGCGATACAACGTTAAACGAGTCTTTTCACTCCAAGAGCCACGTTCAATACCCATAAATCTATTCCAACACCAGCCGTCCATATAAATTACATCGGGATAACCCACGTTATTCATGACGTAAACCGTCCCCGAGAAAGCATCAAGACGTATCAAGTATTCGCCTGTCGGGGCAATCATCTTCCAAGTAGGATTACCGGCCCCGGTAAACACGTCGTGATCACAATAAGCCATAGACAAATCGACTCCCTCGGCCGTTACGGTTTGGTCTTTCGTCAACTGAGCCAATCCCTCGTACGAGAAGTACTCTCCATCGATCAACGCCAACGAAGAGCCACAGAAAGATATGGCAGAAGGAGCCAATGCTCCGTTAATATAAATACCTTCGTTGGTATAAGCCAATGTGCGAGTACCGTCGCTCAACTCTACTTTGGTATATTCTTCGCCTTCTTTAAACACTTTCATCGAGAAAGCTCCGCCCAAAGTAATCGAGAAGCTGGCAGCCTTGTCCTCTGCTCCCAAAGTCAATCGACGATTGGCGAATGTCAAGAAATTATCTTTTCCTCCCTCTTTGAAATAAAATTGTCCGGCAACGATAGCGCCCCACATATCGGTTTCTACGCTACCCGTACCGTCCGACGGCGGAGTCCATGCCCAATATTTGCGATTACCATTTTGATATCCCTGCATCTTCGTTTTCGAACGTTCTATCCAAATACCATTGTCGGGAGCATCGTTATCGTCCCAGTGACCTGAAATCGTACCGAAGATATAAAGCGATTCGCTAATCGGCGACCAATTTTGAGCATTACCCAAAGTCAATTCGAAACTAACTGCATTAAACGAAATTTTGAAATAGGCTTCTTCCTCGCCACCGAATACGATATTGTCTTTTCCAAGAGCTATAATCTCGTCTCCTTCCATACCCCACGACATACCGGTTTTGTCGCTATTGGCATAAATCTTACCCGTAGCACCGGCCGGAATAAAATCTTCCACAGAAAATACATTTCCGTCCTTTTCCATCGTATAGACCAAATTGTTATCTAAGGCCAGATAAAGAGCATCGAATGTCGGAAGCGTTACACCTTTAATGCCAACCTCTTCCGTACTCAACTCATTGCTGGAATTTTTCACCGTAACCGAAATAGTCAAATCCCCGGCCACTGCATTTTTAGGTAACGGAAGAGCTATCTTTTCATTCATGTCATACGTTTTTCCGGTAAGCATTTTTGTCGTTTCATAAAACGCCCCATTGGCATTACTTACCGAAATCATATATTGACGCAAACCTTTTTCATCGGCAAATTTAGCCGTCAAAGTCACCTCATCGCCATATTTTACATCGGCATTCGGAGTTACCGCCAGTTCTGAAATAGCAGAGTTCCCAGCAGTACCGCCGCCTCCATTAGGTTCATCATCGTCTTTACAAGAAGTAAATACAACCATTGTACTTACCAGTAAAAACATAAAATACTTCATTGTTTTTTTCATCACAGTAATTTTTTTGGTTAATAAATTATATCACTTCATTTACGAATCACTCATTTTTTCGTAAATACTAAATCTCCATTATAGATATCGGTCTTCTCATCAGAAGTTACATTAATTCTCATTAAAAGACTGTTATATCCGGTTTCAGCTTCCCAAACGCCTTCATTCGCCAATTGTATCGAATAATCGGGATTATCCCTCAATGTTTCCATAGGATCCGGCAAATTCAGATAAATATCATAATCTCCAATCGGCATATCGGTCGGCAATCCGGCTTCTATTTCGATAGTGCTTTCCATATCGGGTTTCCATTTACGAGGGTCGACATCGAGAGGCAAAACATAAGTAGTCTGGTCCGATACATTTCTCAAAACCAACTCTACCGCCCGAGGATTAAACGGAGCGGCATATCCTTCATTTTTCACCCGCAAAACGACTTTCAGTAAATGACCCGGAGTCACATTAGTCGTATATTCGCCCGAAGTAAGGACAAAACGATATCCCATCTCCCGCTTAATTTTATCCATACAGCCCTGAGCAATCCAACGATCGTTCACGCCTTTATAATAATCGCTGTTCAAATAAGACCAACGAAGGTTACGCATTTCTTCCTGAGCCTTACTACAATCGGCAGGAGAAACCCCATCGGGAGGACAAGTCTCTCCACCCATAGGCAAATAAAGGCCTTCCTGACCTAAATATTTTTTATCTTCGGTCACATTTTGGTACGTTCCATAATCGGTCTCACTGGCCATGAAACAGTCATTGTGGTGGCCAATACGCGCTGCAATTCCATTGGTATAAGCATTTGCCGCAGTCAATGCCGTGGTAGGCTTCCCGTTCAATCGGAGATATTCCTGCTTATATTGAGGCGTGCGCACTTGAACAACACGTCCCTCCGGCAATGCTTCAAGCAATTTATCGAGGACAGCCTTACGAGCCGACGGTGTATTCAAGTTATTGGTCGTATAATACCACTCTCCCCAAGAACCTATAAACCCCGCTTGCCAAACGGCTATTACATCGGCGTTCTTTGCCAAATAGGGTTTCAATTGGTCGATATGTGTTTGAATAATAGACAGCGGTGCATCAGGCTCAGTCTCCAAACTAGTATAAGCAAAACGTAACACACACTTTACACCGGCCTCCCGCATAGCCGCCATATCTTTATCGAAAAATTGAAGAGCTTCGTCTGTAAGGGCTTTATCTCTAAAATTTTTCAAATAGAAATACCTGAATATCAAAGAATATCCATTCGCACGATAATTTTTCAACGTAGATACACTCAACGCTCCCGAAACACCCATTTCACAAGAAGTCGCTTTATAAAAACCTCGTTCGGGATTAACTATTATTTCATTGGAAGCCTTATAAGAAACCTGCTCCATAGGTATATCCGGTTTCCCGCTTTCTCCTTTTTCTTTTTCACAAGAAGTACATGCCACTCCCAAAAACATCAATGCGCTGGCACCGAATAATTTAAATATCATATTCATAGCTTTTTCATTTAATTATTGAGTTCATGTCAGAGAAACCGGTGTCCCTCGTTTGAGGGACACCGATCCCCATCTCTTAAATAGTATATCCGGGATTTTGAATTACCTTTCCTTTACCATCGACAATAACCGACGGAGGCAATGGATAGACATATTTATATTTCGAAGCATAAGGGGCTTGGCCGGCATTCAATTCCAATACCCTATCCAACAGTTTGTCGAAGCGAATCAAATCGGCTCTGTATTGACCGCTTTCACACCAAAATTCATGAGCCCTTTCTATCAACAACTGATCGATAAATGACTCTTTCGAGGGAAAATCGGATAACTTTTTATCATCGAGTTTAGCCCGGCCACGAACATCATTCATCAAGTCGACAGCCTCTTGCGTCACACTACCGCCCGGTTTCATCACGATAGCTTCGGCCAACGAAAGCAATACATCGGGATAACGATATACGACTATATCCAAATCGGAATATCCGCCACTACCGGGAACCGCAGGATCGACCTCATACTTTTGGGGAAGAGGCCCCAAGTCGAGATATTGATCGGGATTTTCCCGATTACGAATCACGCCGTCTCCTGTCGTATATTCAGGAATCAAATAGGTTTTACGCGTATCGTTAGGCTCGAACGAATCATAAAAATACCACGTGCTTTGTACCGTTGCCCAACCTTGAACGAGACCATCGATATCCGGCGGCATAGCCATCATGTGCCACTGGTTCTGACTGGGGCCATCGATAGCACAAGGAACGACATAAATATATTCCGACGTGCATTTAGACTGTCCTGCTAATTCGAACAAGGACGGGTAATCGTCGACCATCGCATAGCCATAATCAGCCGTCATCATCTCTCGGGCAATAGTCTCTACCTTGTTATAATAAGATTGATCCTCGGGAGTTTCATGCAGATATAGACGAATTAACAACATATTGGCCAAACCTCTACTGAATTTTCCATACTCGGTATCTCTCGGATAAGGCAAATTATCGGCAGCGAATTTCAAATCGTCTTCGATAAACTTAACCATCACCTCACGAGACAAACGAGGGAGCGGAGTTTCATTCAGAGGATTGTCGAGTACCTCGATAGGTGCAATCACCAATGGACCGAACATATCGTACAAAATATATGACAGATACCCACGAGCGCAACGTACCTCGGCGATATAACGATCTTTTTCCTCGCGAGATAATTCGCTCTTTTCTATCATATCCATTACCGTAGTACAACGACTTATCTTACCGATAAAACCGTAAGGTTCGTCACGAGTATAATAAAAATAGGTTACATCGGTAGTTTCCGTATTGAAAGAAAGCTCATGGCAATACTTCTGAGCGCCAAATTTCCCTGCCAAAATTTCGGTGCAAGCATCGTTCACAAACATTTACCCCCTTTCGGAAGTCGTATTGATACCGTCCCACCAGCTACCGCGCAGAGGATAATAACACGAAAGCACCATCGATTGTAAATCCTCTTCGGATTTAGGGAATATTGATGGATTTATATCGCTATAATTAATTGGATCCAAATCACAACTATTCAGGAAGGGAACCAACAGCAACAACAGTGTGAATTTTCGAAAAATCTTTTTCATTGTATTCCGTATTATATTGTTGTCTACTAAAATTTAATATCTACACCGAACGTGAACGTTCGGGCATTGGGATAAGAAGCCGCATAAGAATCGGTTTCAGGATCGAGACCTCCGTAAGGAGTAAAAACACATACGTTGTTCACGTCAAAATGGAAACGCATATTCTGGAAAACCTTACGAGTAGTTACCGTAGAAGGAATAGTATAACCCAATGTTATATTTTGTAAGCGGATATACCAAGCATCTTCATAGAACCAGTCTCCGTATCCATAAGTCGAACCGGCAAAGAAAGAACTGGGATTTTTTGTCGAAGGTTTATCTGGCAACCAACGGTCGTCAAGGCTTCGCAAGCCATTATAACCATACTGTGCCATTCCCCAAGCATTAACACCATAAGCCATACGGGTGGGATCCATCATTCGACGGTCAAATGAACCATAGAAATTGAAGTTCAAGTCGAAGCCTTTGTACCGGAAAGTATTGTTGAAACCAATTGTAAACCCGGGATCAGCGGTCCCTATCAAACGCATATCGGCATCGTCAATCTGCCCATCGGGTTTTCCGGTCAAAACAAAACGTCCGTTACGAACTACGGGGTCACCAGTCTCAGGGTCACGCAAATAACCGTTCAAGTCCTCAATAATCAACTGACCCGGTCTTAAATCGGGTTGTGCCGCCGGAGCCTCGTCTCCCTCTTGCATAATACCGATGGCCTTACGAGAATAGATTGCCCTCATGGGATCATGGTCTCCTTCATACACCGAAGGTTTCCAATCGGTCGTATGCTCTACCCACCAGTTCTTCACACGAGAGAAAGTAATGTCGGAGAACCAAGAGAAATCTTTTGTCACGATATTTTTCGTATTCAAGGTAAACTCAAATCCCCGACCACCCGTTGTACCAATATTGGCAGCAACCAAAGTCAAATCGTGGTACGTATTTAAAGGCTTAAATGTCAACAAATCCGTTATCCGACGTTCAAAAAATTCGAACGTACCGCCAATACGTCCATCGAACAAAGCAAAATCCAAACCGACGTTGAACTCTTTGGTTGTTTCCCATTTCAAATCGGGATTCTCCAAACGTCCTAAAAATACACCTGTTTGCGGGCTATTATCCTGTTTATTATATGCCAACTGTGCATAATAAGCTGCAAATGCGTTATCGCCTACACCTCCGGCATTTCCCACCGTACCATAGCTGACACGGGGCTTCAACATTGATACTACCGAGCGGGCAGGTTCCATAAATGGCTCTTCGGCCATATTCCAAGCCAACGCTACCGAAGGGAAATATCCCCACTTGCGATTACGGGCAAATACACTGGCTCCATCGGCACGGAAAGTCGCAGTCAACAAATAACGATCCATGAACGTATATCCTACACGAGCGAACGCCGAATAAATCTTATTCTCACTACCACCTGAACCTACTTGTTTCGTACCTTCCCCAGATTGAAGACTGTTCCATAAAAATGCATCGGTGATAAATCCATTGTTACCGGCGCTTACATAATAGTCCTTATTAAACTCGGCCGACCAACCCACTACCGCATTAATACGGTGGTTACGATTGAACTCTTTCATATAACTACCGGTCGTCTCGATCAGATATTTCTCGCTATCGTTTTCACTAATCGTAGCGATACCGTCGGAAAGGCCTCCATGAAGCGTTTCTTTTGGCATATAGGTCTTACGACTTTGATGAGCCCTATCCATACCCATACTGAACTTGAACACCAAATCTTTGATCGGCTCATAAGTCACATACGCATTTGCCAAGATACGATCCATCAATCCCTTATCCGTATTCAACAACAATGAGGCCGGATTCGGCTGGGTCGGTAACTGCGGATTGACAGGATAATTACCATCTTCATCTTGTGCCGGAATATTCGGATTCATCTGTACGGCAGCCCGAATCATACCCGATTTTTCATATTCAGCAGCCCCCAATTGAGTATTGTCGTTATCAATACGCGATGCCGTAATATTGACACCGGTTTTGAAATATTTATTGATAACCTGGTCCACATTAATTTTTGCCGAATAGCGTTTCATTCCCGAATTCTTAATAATACCACGATTATCATAATAGTTCAATGACATCATGAAGTTGGTAGTCTTACCTCCACCTTGTACACTTACATTGTGTTGTTGCACGCTACCGTTACGGGTAATCAAGTCGAGCCAGTCGGTTCCTTCACCGGCTGCCGCAATCTGTTTATCGGTAAACGACAGTTTATAGGCCAAACCGTTTTTAGGAGAATCGATAGCCTCCTGCAAGGTACGATCTCCATAGGGATAGACATTATTCTCATACATCCACAAATCCCAAGTTGCGGTATTCATGGCGTTCATCCACTCTTTCAGATTATAGACATCGTAATTGTCGGTATATTGCTGAATAGAATAAGAACCCGAATAAGAGACAACAGTACGGCCCTCCTTTCCTCGCTTGGTCGTAATTAAAACCACACCGTTAGCTGCACGAGAACCATAGATGGCCGTAGCCGAAGCATCTTTCAGAACCTCGATAGATTCGATATCGGCCGGATTGATAAAATTCAATACGCTCTGCGTTCCGGCATCCATTCTTTCATTCGTCGTACTGGGTTGGTCAAGCTCTACGATAGGGAATCCGTCAACCACGTATAACGGAGAAGAACCTCCTATCTCCGTACCTAAACCACGGACCTGAATGTTCAATCCGCCACCCGGTTGGGCACTATTTTGGGAAATCACCAAACCGGCGGCTTTTCCTTGCAAGGCATGAGCAACAGAAGGCGCTACTGCAAGACTCAAGTCTTCGCTCTTCACCGAAGAAACAGATCCTGTCAAATCACGTTTCTTTACCGTACCATAACCGATAACGACTACTTCGTCGATGTAATTCCCATTTTCGGTCATAGTCACATCTAATTTTTTCGAACCGCCTATTTTCACCTCTTGGGTATCCATACCCACATATGAAAAAACAAGCGTTCCATCGGCTGGGGCCGAGATGGTGTAAAAGCCGTTATAATCGGTAGAGGTTCCTTTTGTTCCTCCTTTCACAAGAACACTGACACCGATTAACGGATCTCCAACAACATCTTTCACAACACCGGATATTTGTATATTCTGAGCCATTGCTCCCAAATATCCGCACACAAGAATCAAGGAGACGAAAAATCGCGTACAAAACCGAAATTTCATACTGTGTTTTCCATGATTCCGTTCTACTTTCTGTAATAGATTCATAGATCGAGATTTTTAGTTTGTTAAAAAAATTATATAGAGAAATTTGGACTTTCACTTTTTCACCTCGTTCGCTTGGAACAAAAGCGCTCTCTCAAACTTGCAATGCAATCGAGCCTCAGGACCCTCAACCTCACCCAACGAAACTTCATTGAAGTAATCATACAGTTCATACTTTTTACCTTCTTCCAGACCTTTCACAAGGATATCACCATCGAACGACGAAGCATAAAAAGCATAATACAACGTGCCGTCCTTACGAATGACATGAGCTTCGGGACGAGAATAGCCTATATCATACAAGCCATTTACATATTCTCCTGTCGAAAGCATCTTCTCGTTATACAGCGAGAACCATTTCTTCCAGATAACCTCCTTCTCAGGAGTCAATCGATAATCGGCTTTTACCTTAGGATTATTCTTGGGCCAAGTAAATTTGGTTCCCAATACGGCTCCAATACCGAACGACGAAGCAAAGTCATCGCCATTATCGCTCAATTCGACATGATCGCCGAAATAGGCCGTTCGAGGAACCAGTGCTTTATAGACATATCCTTTCAAACGTACTTGCCAGCTACTGGTCGGGTCGGAGGCTACCGTTTGGTTGGTATAAGGCAAATTATAAAAAGACATACAGCAGCCGCAGGGACAGTTTTGAATAACCGCATGCGGATTGATTGACCGGGATTCGTCATATATCATCTTGAAGAATCCGGGTAACTGCTCATAAGAATATTGGGGACATTCGGGGTGATGCTTCCAATTATAATCGGGATGCACGCTATTCAAATGCTGACCATCGAGTTTCAATCCGTCGAAGTCGTATTTTTTCATAAATCGATCCACCAGATCTCGACTATACGACACCACGCCCGAATCGACAGGGGAAAGGTAATAACTGTCCCACCAAGTAATATAATGCGGGGTCTGTTGCTTGGAAAGCGTAATAAAATCGGGATTTTCTTTCAGCACTTTCGTACCCGGATCGGCAGCCAGCGGAGCCCACCAAAGTTGAACTTTCAAACCATAGGCCTTCATCTTTTTCACCAAATCGACCATATCCCTATCGCCACCGGGGAAACGTTTGGTATCGAGCTCCCAGTCTCCTTCGGCAATTTGGTAACCGTCATCGACAGTCGCCCATTTGATGCCCAATTCTTTCACCTTAGGCAAAGTCCCTAAGATTTCGGCAAAAGTGGCTTCTCGTTCATATCCCCACGCACACCACATGGGCTCGAATGCGGCCGGTTCCGATTCGGGCATTACCAACCCGGAAGCCTGCATATATTCTGAAAACTGTCGAAGCGGAGCAAAGCAATCTCCTTCATATACCGATACGAATGTCCGCACCGTAGAAATCGTATCGCCCTGTGTAAATGCCACGACCGATTCTTCCGCACTTTCGACCGCAACCTCTGCATAGTTATCGTATTTCGATTTCTTCACCGGAAGCGAGACCAACCGGGGAGAAAGTTCTACATGTCCCACGGCAATGCCTTGATCTCTACGCCACAAACAAGTTACAGGAATACCTCCACCGTAATCCGAATCGTTCATTCCCATATAGTTACGTTGATAAAAGGTAGAATCGACTGGGAGAATCCAATCGGCTCGTTCTATGGTAGACTGACCTTGAAAAGACCAGAACGCCGGAGTATCTTCGTTATCGATCACCCGGAACGCATGGTTTACCCACTTCACTACATGTAAATCGCGAGACGATTCATTCACATATTTTACTTCGGTAACGGCCATACCGGGGAAACGACGATCCACACTAATCGTTTGTATTTTCTTGATAGTACCGCCGAAAGGCATCGAAGCCTCTCCAATCAACGTATAGACAGTAGTATCCCCGGCCACCCGAATATCCCGGCTTTTCAATTTAAAATCAGATACCGTCCCCTCTTCCAGCTCTATATATTCAGTCTGGCTTTTTTCGGTCAAAGGAGCATCATTTCCGGTTAACCCGACCGTCATGCGCATATCCTTATCCACAGACAGAATCATCGGACCGCTTTTTATTTCGAGACCTTCGCTGCAAGAAAACAGTAAAAACGAGGACAGTATTGAAATAATCGTGTATTTATCGATGTGTTTCATGGTTTCTTTTCTTAAATTATTTCATAATTCGAATAAAATTTTCCCGGTAGATTTTTCGCAAGACTTCATCGGGAAGGTCAAAACCCGAATAATACCAGTGATAGTGATAATCGGGAACATAAAAGTGTTCGTCGTCGGTTTCGAGAATCCGAAATGTCGTTTCATACATTTCGGCAGACATACCGTTATCGGTCCCATATAAAATGCGATCGGCATAACGAGTATAAAATTTCCTCATGTAGCGAGGAATACTTGCCGTCTCTCCGAAACGGGCCGACATATCGACATATAAATTGGAATACTCGTCGAGTAACCTCCCCACGATAGAAAGATCATAACTGCAATTGATGAAATGGCAGGCGACAAACAACGTGTTCGGGTGATTCTTAACGGCCTCTGAAAATTGCGCAATCAACTGTTCGTGGGATTGCATGCCGGGTATGGACATATCGATTTTCCATTTCTTCCCATTCATTAGCCCATCGTTATATTTATCATCGGGCAGATACATCCAATAAGGCTCTGCTACATGGATATTCAATGGCATCCCCAACTCTGCACAAGTTTCATAAATCGGCGACATCAAAGGGTCGTTCAAATGGATTCCTTCGGCCATATTCGTCTGAAATGCGACATATACGCCCAATCCTTTATCGGTTACCTCTCCGACACCCTTAGCTCCCATTTTGTGGCAACGCTTCAATTCCTCAACGGCTGTTTTTACAAACGAAGACTTTCCGTAATCCGACAGGTCGAGGCCACACCACAAATCGAACCGGTCCTTATAAGGAGCATAAACTTCTACGATGGAATCGAAAGAAGCCCCGGTATACCCAGTCAATACAACTGTTTTCTCGATGCCTTTCCTATCCATAGTTTTCACCCACTGAGCAACCTCTTCGAGTGAAGAAGGGTAATCGTGAGAGTGTGCATCGATAACCGGATATTTCGCTTTCTCGACCTTCGTTTCGGGTATTTTATAAATAGATTTCGGCATATACTCTTCCAACAGTATATTCTCCTGTCCATACCCGGTCGAAACAAAAAGCAAAGCGACTAAAAACAGATAACCGTGTTTCATATACCAAGATTAAGTTCGTAATAATTCTTATTGTCATTCGGTGGCGCTTCCCACCATTTTATATTTATCGCACAATAGTTCTACCACAGAATCGGTCGCCTTAGGGAATACTTTTCGCAAATCGATTTCATCGCTATTCTGCAAGGTTTGTTTCAATGCCCGCATAAACGTGTCTTTTATCTCTGTCGCCAAATTGACTTTGGCTATACCGTTGCGAATAGCCTCCCGAACCATATCGTGAGGAATACCCGAACTCCCATGCAAAACCAAAACCACATCGGTTGCGGCATGTATCTCGGCCAAACGGTCGATATCGAGACGAGGTGTCGATTTATAAAATCCATGAGCCGACCCAATAGCCACAGCCAAAGCATCTACCTGTGTAGCCCGGACGAAACGAACGGCATCTTCCACAGTCGTAAAACCGGACGAATCTTGCATTTGTCCCAACTTAGGCACATAGCCCAATTCGGCCTCCACATTAGCCCCGTACGGTCGAGCCATCTCTACGACCTTACAAGTCGTTTCGATATTCTCCTCCATACTCTTTTCGCTGGCATCGATCATTACCGACTCGAATCCGGCATCGAGGCAACGTTGCACCAACTCGACAGAACCTCCGTGATCCAAGTGTATGCAACCGTCAAGCCGGTAGTCTTCGAGTCCCTGACGCGCCAATACAACCGCCCGCTTCAATCCCATATAATCGATCGAGCTCTTCGTCAATTGTAACATAACAGGCGCCTGCACTCGCGATGCGGCTTCGAGTATGCCTTTCAAGGTCTCGTAGTTGTAAAAATTGGTCGCCAGAATGGCTTTCCTTTCAAGCTGAAACTGTTTAAGTTTTTCCTGAACTTTCATATTCTGTTATAATGTGATGTGCTGATTAAACCTATTCCGTGCTATCTCCTCGATGGTCTTTTTATCGGCAAAAGCTCCCGTTCCTCCTGCCGCAGTCGTGTTGATGGCGCCTGTGAGATTCCCGAATCGCTGACAATCTTCCAAAGTCTCGCCTTTGACAAATCGCGAAATACACCCGGCATTGAAACTATCGCCGGCGCCGATTGCATCCACGACTTCCGTATTCAAGAACGAAGGCAGAAATGCCGGTTCTTCTCCCCGACGAACCAACAGAGATCCTTTACTCCCCATTTTTATAATCGCTGTATTGACATAAGGTTTTATTTTCCCGACAGCTTCATCGATCGTTTCGGAAGAAGTCAATAACATGAGCTCTTTTTCATTCGGCAAAAACACCGAAACCAACGGTAAAATGCGGGTATAATCGAAATCCCAGATTTCTGTCGGGTCCCATTGCGTATCGAGCGAAGTCGTCACGCCTTGTACACGAGCGTAATCGAGTATCTTTTCCAAATCGGCTTTTAACGCCGGTTGTAGGAATATGGAAGATATATGGATATGACGACATTTCTCAAATACCGATTTGTCTATATCGGCAAACGACATGACCGCCATCGCACCCTGATAAGTTACCATAGCACGGTCTTCGCCATAATTCAGTACAATCGTCGCCCCCGAAGAGTGTTCATCGGTTTCTATCAACATGGAGGTGTCCACTCCTTTGGCTTCGAGGCTCTCTCTTATCAGATTACCGAGAGTGTCTTGCCCTATCATTCCCACAAAGCCCACTTTTGCGCCCAACGCTGCGGCATTGGCGGCAAAAATAGCAGTCGAGCTTCCCAACGTAAGAATCATATCCCCGGCAAATTTCTCTTTCCCCACTTCGGGCTCTCCGTCGATATTATTCAGAATCAAATCGACATTCAACTCCCCGATAGCCAAAATATCGTACGGTTTCATAGCAGATAATCATTAAGGTTTACCAAATTGAACGCATTGAAATACTTATCCATATCGTGTTCGATGCGCATCAAAACAATATCTTCGGACTCATAACCACTCCGATTCAAGTTTTCATAAAGTTGATTGCGAGCGACTATCGCCTCCGGTTTTTGCCAGATATAACGACAACTTGTCCGCACTAACCATAATTTCCTCTCCTCGGAAAGCTCATTGAAATGATGGCCTTTTTCCGATTCGAGCAACCATTTGCGCCAACGATTCGATTCATCGACAAGTTTCCAAAGCACATTTTTCATATCGGAACAAACAGCGACTCTTCCCTCCGCATGAAGTCGCTTCTCTATTCCTTCGAGTTCCATCAACGCATCATATTCACTGATTGTAAACTCAGGCCCTACATTGGCAGCTCCCATTCCACACGACGGATAATCTTCGGGATTCAAAACCCCGTCGGTATAGTGCCCCTTGATGTAGCTCCCGAACTTCGCCACCTTAGCGGTCAATTTACGCGCTACCTCCTTATCGAAAGTAACCGTATGCAAATCGGTTCCCACTTTACCGACAATGAAGCAGGGCCATACATCGTCCAAACCGCAAGCCTTCAATCCGGCTTTCAACTCGACGATAAACGTATCGAACACACTCTCATCGGCCAAACCTCCATGAACTTCTTCCGTCCCCACTTCATACGAAACCGGGGGAAAACCGTTAGACCGTCGGAATGTTTCGGTATGTTCGATCAGCTCCACCGTACGTTTAGCTACCAGATGTATATCTATGATTTCCCCTTTGGGAACATGAATATCGACAGTCGGATCGACATGTATCAAATCGTAACCGGCAGCAACCGCAGCTTCGAACGATTTCTTAACCGCAGCCATAGCTCTATCGGTATCCCATTTCTCGACGGACTGTACATCTTTCAACCACGGTCCTCCGTGATCCACGGCCACGATATAAGGCCCCGTGTAATCGACTGCCTGAGACTCCATACGCAATACATCGGTAAAAACCGACTGAGTCATTCCGGTATATCCTCCGTCGCAATCGACTTGATTAAGTGTCGCCGCAAATTTTATAGGCGCATTATTTCGTTTAGCCGAACGGAATGCCGCCTTAATGACCGCCATCGAATTGGGGCACACGGCCAACAACGTGCGGGATATATGTTGCGTTTCTTTCAGTTCGGCAATCCTCCTCAGGATATATTCAGTTTTCGGTTGTGTCGTTTTCATGTCGTTCGATTTAAAGGTCATAGATTTTCACACCTTCCACTACACGGGATATATTTCCCGAAACCGAAGGTTCATCGGGATTCAATCCCAAATTCTCCGATTTGAAATAGCCTAACAATTGCCCCACCAAAACATAAGGGATACAGGCATATTCATTTTTTTGCAATTCCCCGGGATTTGTCGCTGCAACGACACAATCGAGATTCACCCCCGGTATGACTATCCCCGAAGGCGAGACCGCTATTTGAGCTACGACTTTATTATTTTCGTTAATTTGGCGTATCAGATCACGCTCGTAATGAAACACTTTTTCATCATCTGAACAAAGATATACGAGCACGGTATCTTTATTGATCACAGCTTTGGGACCATGACGGAATCCAAGAAACGAATCGAACTTGCAAACGACCAATCCATCGGTCAGCTCTTGTAATTTCAAATGACACTCTTCCGCTATTCCCTTCAATGCGCCGGAGCCTAAAAATACAGCCCTACCGAATTTTCGCGCAGCAATCTCGGAAAGCGATTTTTCACCGTTCTTCAAAATATCCCGTGCAAAAGTTACTATCGCCTCTATTTTACTTTTTTGCTCCGGCAACTGCTCTATATTGAAAATCAAAATAGAGACCAATGCCATAGTCGTAAAACTGCTGGTCATAGCCAATCCTTTGTCGTTTGTTTCCGGTGGAAGTAACACCAGCAACACATTATCCCGAGAACTTTCTCTCGCTAAATCGCCCGTTTCATTACAGGTTATGATAATATGAAATACTTTCTTACAATATTTATCGGCAATATGTACGGCCGCCAAACTCTCAGGACTGTTTCCCGAACGGGCAAAAGAAATGAGGACGACAGGTTTTCCGGTAGGCAAACAACTTTCGGGATAAGTAATAATATCGGTAGTCGCTACGGCTCGACATTGAGAATAGCCTTTTTCCACAAAAATCCCGGCCAATGCATTTCCAATAAAGGCCGACGTTCCAGCACCCGCCAAGATAATTTCGGTATCCTTTCCTATATGGTTGTTCGAAATGAAAGTTTGTATCGCGGCCTCATTTCTGCAAACCAAATCATATGCCTTCAACCAAACATCGGGTTGCTGCATAATTTCACAATATGTAGCCGTTTTATGATCGCTTGAATTCATAAAGTACTGTGTTAAAATAAATTGAAAACTCTATTATCACTCTTTTGTCCTATTTCTCTATTACAAATATAGAGAACTACACATTTCGAATCGAAATATTATACCAATAAATATCTAAACAACACTTTATAAAAGCATATAAACAAAAGATTATCAACGATTTATATAACAATAAAAATATTTCGAAATGTTTCGATTGTTAAAATATATTACAAAATAAGGATTTATCGATATAATATTTATTAAATTATGGTGTATTATAAAAAAATAATCTACCTTAGTAATAAAATAATTTGGTATAAGTTTAAAATTAAACATAAACACTTTCGATTCGAAACATTTTTATCCCAGAACCTTATCATTAAACTACGCAACAATGGAAACATACTATTCAGCCAAAGAGCGCCGAGCGCAAATCCTACAACTTCTAAAAAGCAGACCCAAAATATTGGTATCTTCCCTTAGCCAAATGTTTAATATATCGGAAGTTACTATCAGAAAAGATTTAGAAGAGCTTGAAAACAGGAATTTATTGATACGAGTCAGAGGGGGAGCAATACGTTTACCGAAATTAAACATTGCAGAAGAACAAGCTACGACTGAGAAAAAAAGATTTCATTATCGAGAAAAACGAAGTATCGGGCGCATGGCGGCTACACTGATACAAGAAAACGAAACCATCATTCTCGATTCGGGCAGTACAACGATGGAAATTGCTAAAAACCTGCACTCGTTCAAACAATTAACCATCATTACAAATGCCATAGACATAGCCATAGAATTAAGTAAATACAAACGGTTCAATGTCATTTTACTGGGCGGTCATTTAAGAGATTCAAGTCTCTCTACGGTCGGTCCCATAGCCGAGAACACGCTCAAAATATTTTATTGCGACAAATTATTTCTGGGTGTGGACAGTTTTAATTTGGAACGAGGAGTTTCTACTCCCAACATAGAAGAAGCAAATATCAATCAAACGATGATTACAATGGTAAAAGAAACTATCGCCGTTTTCGATTCATCAAAAGTCAATAAAAAAAGTTTTGCCTTTATCGCCCCCGTTTCTAAATTGAGTGCAATCGTCACCGACAACAATATGCCGCTGGACATTAAAACACAAATCAAAAAAATGGGGGTGAAACTATACGAAACCGAGCCTGATTCATAAAAATAAATATATATGATTAATAAAAGAGGATACTCCTTATAAACGGGAATATCCTCATAATAGTATTAGATCGATAATCTTTTATCAATAGACCGTATTCTGCGGATCCATATTTGTCCAACCGGTCGTCCAATTATTAGCAGCGGTCTCTGTGGGTCCGAACGCACCTATATAGGCCACTTGTTCAAAACCGGAAGAAACCAGAGAATGGCTCCAATCGGCAGACTGACTTACTAACGGACTGTCCTGAGAAGGAACCATGCAGAACGATGTCAAATTCTGAGGGTCTCCTTGCAGTTTCAAATCGTCAATAGCCGTATAAGCGATATTCTTGCCTCCTTCTCTATTGAAATAGCTATCTGCAAAAGCTCCGTTATCCGAAGGATCGAACTGTGTACCATTCGCCCAATATTGTGCATCTTGATAGTTCTTAACCATACCGGCGAACACACAATTCGAAACGACCAATTTCCCCTCGGTGGCATGAGTCTGGGTCTTTGAATTTTTGTCATTCTCAATGATTAATCCAATGGGGAATCCGGCAAATACAGAATTAAACACTCTCAACTGTGTATTGCGGCGTAAATGCATGGCAGCCTGAAAACGAGCATCAGTAAGACTTCCATTTACGCCAGCCTCATTAGTGTAATTCGTCGGATCAAGTACCGGACCGAACATCGATACGTTTGCAAACACGCAGGAAGTATAAGGTTCAACGGTCGCAGCGTCGGCACAATTATCGGATTCGAAGCCGTTGGATGCCGATTTATCCCCAATCTTCGGATTCCGCAAAGCAGCCAAAAACTGCAATTTACCAGAAAATCCGTTATCCGTATCGAAGTCATCGTCCCAAGTTCCCAACGCTACCAAGTGTTTACAATTTACCGAACCGCCGAACCATTCGTAAGAATCGTCTCCCGAGTAAGAAACTTGTACATAATCGACTGTCGTTCCGCTACCCACCGAACCAAACGTAATGGCATTGATTTCATTATCAGTCGAATATTCGATACCGGCAAATTCGCAACGCACATATTTCAATACACCAGAGTTATCGGTATCGTCGTTACCTCCATGTTTACTTCTGACACCGCCTTCGATAGTCTGCTCTCCCATGTTGTTTTTGGCTTTACCCAAAAGGATAATACCGCCCCAGTCACCGGGTTTACGTTTGCCCGGAGCCTGTGCCGATGTAAATACAATGGGGCGTTCGCTCGTACCCTCGGCAATGAGTTTGCCTCCGCGCTCCACAACCAACGTAGCCTTAGACTCTTTCTCTCCTTTGATAACTACACCCGGCTCGATAGTGAGTGTAGCCCCTTCGGTAACATAAACGAACCCTTTCAAATTATAGGTGTTCGGATAGGTCAAAGTCATATTGGACGAAATCTCGTAAGCATTCGAACCGTCTCCCAAATCGAAAGTCTCTCCACTCGGAATGGGATTGTCATTGTTCTCATCACAACTTACTACCGCCATTGTCGCCAAGCATACAAAAGCAATTGTTTTGAATCGTTTTTTCATTTGATTTTTCTGTTTGATTAGTATTATAGAAAAGGATTAAAAACTGAATGTGATACCTACGCTCACCGAACGTCCCGGTTTATACGACTTCGTAGTCTGTTCGCGTTTCTGTAACTTTCCTTCGGCATCATAAAATTGCGGATACTGCTTATATACCACTTTTTCACCGATGATATCTTTCACTCCGGCTTTCAACTCGACGAGCTTACCGAACTTCTTAGACACCGTGAAATCGAGACTATTACGCGGCAGTTCATAGGTATCGGGGATATTCACGCTCACATCGTGCGTAGTACTGTTGGACTTTCCGATGCCGATGATACGCTTTCCCAAACGATTGTAAAGCAACGACGACATCAACCCCCACCTTTCATTCTGATAATAAAGTCCGGCATTGACGATATAAGGCGATTGCCCTTGCATTTCCCTGTCTTCGGTTTTAACAATACCCGATTCGTCGAAACGTACTCTACTCTTTATCAAAGTAGCATTGAGTAAAAGGCTTAATCCTCTCATTCCTAAGAAGTCGAGAGACTTGCGAATTTCAACCTCCGCACCGAAACTCTGTGCCGAAAGTGCGTTCTCATAATTATATCGCAGCGATCCTCCCATATCTATAAAGGTCCATTCTATGGGGTTCTTGAAGTATTTGTAGAAAATACCTAAGCTGATGACTTCTCCCCGTTGCGGGTAAAACTCGTACCGGAAATCGAGGTTGTCTATCTTACACGTCTTCAAATTCTCGTTCCCGCCTATTTCATTAAAAAGATCGAAATCGTAATATACAGCCGGCGAAACCTCTCGAAACTCCGCCCGATTCAAAGAACGTCCATAGGCCAGACGAAGCAAATTGCGCTCATCGAAATTGTACGTGGCATTGACCGAAGGCAATAAATCGAGATCGGTATAATTGCGGCTCGTCATCAACACTTGCGATGCCGACTGAGATTTATCCCATTTCATTCTCAACCGATTGTATTCAAGCCTCAAACCGGCATAAACATTGAATTTACCCATCGGCAATTCCATCGCGCCATATCCCGCTCCATATATGTTGTATGCCTCATAAGCATTTTTCTTATCGGTAATCTCGTCTATAAAGACTTTATCGACACTCAGCCAATCCTCACTCATCATTTCTTCATAAGGCAGATACAGATAAGATGCACGTTCTTCAAGAGAGAGATTCTCGTACCGATAGATAAATTCGCGAGGCGTATAATTACGGGTACGATACTCGGATATCAATCCGCCTTTCACAGTAGAGAGTATCTCGCCCATAGGAACTGTTCCCTTGTAGTCCACACTACCCGAAAAGACATGGTCGGACAAAGATTGGAAATAACGTTTGATGCTCTCATTGCCTACTTTTAACTGCGACACGTCTACTCCATCGCTCATTCCCGCCTGATTAACGACTATCCGACGGTCGGGCTCGGTTCTATAAGCATAACTATATCCCATGTTCCACGCCAGAGAATGGAGCTTCTTCTCATCTAAAAAATGATTACCGGTCAGCTGTCCCAAATAGCTCAGACGCGATTGGTACAACATCTCCGTCTCTTCCCGATAGGTCAAACCGCTCACATTTCTTTCTCCCGAGCGTTCGGTCAATCGGTTTTTACCCAACATATTAAACAGGTTTCGGAATTCCAATTTATTTTTTCCGTCAAATACAAAAGCCCAATTGTGCATTGCGCCCAATCGCACATCGTTGGAATACTGGTTATCGACATAATCATTGAGATACACCGGCTTATCGGCATCCGAAGAATAAATACCGAAACGGGCATTCGTGATATCCTGTATCGTTTTATAAGTATTACTATAATTGATATAGGTAGTCATACCTATATCTGTCCCGCCCTCGGTTTCGAACCGCCGATTAATCGTCAGAGATAAACGTTGGTCGGGAATCGGATAATAACTTTTCACCCGCCAATCGTTATTAAACGAGCGTGTAAGCCGTGTAACTTCCGCCGGATCGCTACCGGCAACGTCCATGTGCGAAGGCATGCCATTCGACAAAGGTCTCTTGTTCAAATCGAACCCCAACCAATCGGTAGTACTGCCGGGATTCAGACGCGTTTTTACAAATTGAGTATTGGTATTGAATCCTGTCGTATAACCAATCTGAATGGAGTTACGCAAAGGTAAACTCTTGGTAGAGATACGAATAAATCCACCGGCAAAATCGGCCGGAATTTCGGGAGCCGGAGACTTATAGATAATCATATTCTCGATTTGAGAGCTGGGCAACATATCGAATGAGAAAGCTCGGCTATCAGATTCTAAGCTCGGAGAACTGTTCCCATTGATCCACACATTATTATACCGTTGCGACAATCCACGTACCACAACAAACCGATCATCTATTACCGATATACCCGGTACTCGTTTCACCACTTCCGATGCATCACGATCGAGTGTTTTGGCAATCTGTTGCGAAGATATACCACTCGCTACCTGTACTTGCGCTTTCATTCCTTCCAACAAAGACATCTCCGTATCGTTCCTGCGATAGGTAGAAACCACGACTTCATTCAAGGCGACCCCGTCTTCCTCCATCTCAATTTCAAGACCCGCGATAGACTCTCCCTGCTTCACGTTCACCGGAACCCGAACCGTCTTATAGGATAAATATCGGCAAACAATCGTCTGCTTTCCTATGGGAATATTTTTCAAACTAAACTTTCCGTCCAAATCGGTAGCTGTCGCTACCGAACTATTCTCTATTTGTACGGTGGCCCCTATAATCGCCTCTCCACTTTTCTTATCTCTGACTTCTCCGGTAATCAAACTTCCTGCCGAAGCCGTTATCCCCAATGCATGAATCGAAAAAACAAAACCTAAAACAACCGCCAGTAATCCGCTTTTATACATATATTTTTACCTTTTTCTTTCCGCTGCAAAAGTAAAAGCAAAAGAATACGAAAACATGACAGCAATATGAATCGATATATAACATGTATTACATTATCGTATACCGAATTTTGCAAATATATTTCAGTACGATATGCAATATTGTATCTCAACCCGATAGACCCACAGAGAAAAAACTACCTATCGTTCGACCTACATGTAACGCTTTCTACGGAGCTCGCATAAAAATTCAGCTTATTTAACAACTTCTACATGACTGATTTCCTGCAATGGTTACATTTACGTAAGTTACTAATATCGATGTTTCTTCTTGCAAATTGTTTCGCAAAAATTCATCTTTGTATTGAAAAACAAAAGTTATTAACGATAATCGAAGTAAACTTAAAACGAAAAAACGATGGACAAAATCACAAAAATCAATTCAGGAGAAAAGTTTACCCACACATCTGTCGGAAAACTCGCCGAGTTCAATGGTAAACAATTCCTCAAAGACACTGTCGGTACAACCGGTTGCGAAATTTCATTCGGGACAATAGAGCCCGGCCAAGCCGCACCTTTCTTTCACAGCCATAAACAAAACGAAGAAATTTATATTATTCTCAGTGGCGCCGGCGACTTTCAAGTAAACTATACGGCTTTCCCCATTGCCGAGGGATCGATTGTCCGTGTAGCCACAGCCTGCAATCGTTCCATACGATGCACATCAACCGAAAAAATGCTCTATATCTGCATTCAGGCAAAAGAAGGTAGTCTCGAACAATGTACTATGGAGGACGGTGAAATCACCCAGCAAGAAACAAAATGGTAGTAAAACAAGGAGGCTGTTCTATATTATTCAAGAACAGCCTCCTCTCACATCATAGTTAAAGTTATTTATTCCGCCTCAATTCCAATACCGCTGCACCGCCAGCAGTAAAAAATACCAAATTCCCATTTTCGAGTATGCCATAAGTCCTCACATTATTCAAAGCTGAAAGTATGTTTTTCTCTGTCTCCATATCGGGACACATCATACGAGTTGCAGCCACACCGTGGAAAGAGATAGAATTTTCTACGGTCTCATCACTCCGTAATTCCCCTGTTATACGATTACAACCCGAGTTTCCACTTATTCGACCGGCAGCAATATCGAACTTGACACCCGGTCGCACTTCCAAATCGGTAGATAAAGTATCTCCATACACTTTAACAATATCCCATTCTCCTTCCAATTCAGATAAAGGAACTACCGAAAACCTCTTACTCAATAACATGACAGGTTCTTTATCCGAAGCATACAGGGCAATTTTATTTTTACCCGCGCGTTTAACGTTCTTTACCGTAGACAACACTTCGATAAGTTTTCCTTCCAATTCCATATCGGGACAAGCCATGAGAGTGGATGCCATATGACCCAATTCTATTTTATTGTCTCTGGAAAGATCCAGACTCCCCATTATACGGTTACAACCGCTATATCCATATACTCTCCCTTTCTTCGTATCGAATCCGATAAAAGGGTTCGATTGAGCCCGAACCGGTTCACCCTGAATTTCTACCACGTTCCATTCACCACAAATATCATTTTCCGATACCATATCTCTCGCCGTTTTACAAGAAGACAATAATAAAACTCCCAAGAATACCGACAAGTACATCTTTTTTGCATTCATATCTCTATTTTTTAAATCTACTATATGCGACTTCAATAAATAATTGGAGAAAAGAATATAATACTGCGTCTTTATATATTAAAATTTTTTAAATACGCTATTTCCCTTCAAAAGTCTCCCTTTCCTCGATAGTATTTACAATATCCATCATACATTTTTGCTACCCTTACTAAATATTCATTTAAACTACGGATTTAGCATGAAAAAGAAAAATTTTATTCCTTTCATTGCAATCGCTGTTTTATGTGCAGCCTGTCACGACAAAACTACTTTAACCGGAGATTGGATTGAACCAGTACCGGGTAATACAAATACGACACAAGGATTCAGTCTGAAAGAAAACGGAGAAGCAACGTCCATCAATATGGCCACCCTTCAATATAAATCTTGGGCGCAAGAGGACAACCGGCTCATTCTATCGGGAGAAAGCATCGGCAATCACCAAACAATCTCATTCTCTGATACTTTAAAAATTTGCAAACTATCGGAAGACAGTCTGATTTTGAAAAAAGGTGATTTGGTTAAAACATATACACGTCCCAAAAGTATCATTCCAGCGACTCCGATACAACCAGCTATATCTACTACGTTTACAGTAAAAGGGAAATTAGTCATCGGACATGAAGTACGCTCTTTTATCGCAGAAGGCGACACCACCTCATATTGGATCATCGACGATTCGGGAACACTGAAAGAGGAATATGAAAAAACTATCGGCAACAACCCCAAGCCATATACTCCGGTATATGCCGAACTAAAAGTTATCGATACCGGGAAATCGAACGAGGGATTTGCCGCCGAATATGCCCGGCCTGAAGGTAGGTCAGCACGCAGAGCACGAGGGTCATGGCGATGCTGTGCCCGATGGTGAAGCGGAACAGATTGCCTTCCTGCCCGACCATGTTGGTCGCGGCGGTGGCTACGGACAGGGATTGCGGCGAAATCATCTTCGCGGTAACGCCGCCGGAAGCGTTGGCGGCCACGGCAAGCTCGGGGGACATGCCCACCGCCGTGGCGGTATCCTTCTGCATCCCGCCGAACAGGGCGCACGAGGAGGTGTCCGACCCGGTCAGGAACACGCCGAGCCAGCCAAGCAACGGCGAGAAGAACGGGAACAGGCTCCCCGTGTGCGTGAAGGCAAGGCCGAGCGTGGAACTCATGCCGGAATAGTTCATCAGGTAGGCGAGGCCAAGGATCATGGCGATGGTCACGATCGGGAAGGTCAGCTGCCCCAGCGTGCGCATGAAGCAGGCGATGGCCTTGCCGAAACCGTAGTTCGGCATCATGGGCACGGAGACGAGGCCGGAAAGCAGGATGGCCGTACCGCCGGCGGACAGCCAGTTGAACGCGAACGTCGCGCCGTAAACGGCGTCCTGCGCCACGATGGGCGCGGTCTTCATGACTTCCCCATGCAGGCCGGGCCAGCCGAAACTGAGATTCGCGCCGGGAACGGCGTTCAGGATATTCTTGAACTGCGGCAGGCCCCAGAAGAACACCATGACTGCCAGGATGATGAACGGTATCCATGCGCGGATGACTTCACCGAAGGAGTAGCCCTTGCCGGTCAGCACGGTGGGCTTTTCGCCCTCGAAGCGCCAGATGGTGGCGGGCTTCCAGAAGCGGAGCAGGATCACGAGGCCGACGAGGGTGATGATGGCGGACATGATGTCCGGCAGAGTCGGGCCGTGATAGTTCGAGAACACGAACTGCGAAATGGCGAAGCAGAGGCCGGCCACGAGGATGGCGGGCAGGACTTCCATGCTGCGCTTGAAGCCGCACATGGTCACGCACAGCCACAGCGGCACGATCACGGACAGGAAGGGAAGCTGGCGGCCTACGATGGCGCTGATGAGGTTGGGATCAAAGCCGGACACCTGCCCGGCCACGATGACCGGGACGCCGATGGCGCCGAAGGCGACCGGGGCGGTGTTGGCGATGAGGCACAGCCCGGCGGCGTACAGCGGGTTGAACCCGATGCCCGCGAGCATGGCTGCGGTGATGGCTACGGGAGTGCCGAAACCGGCCGTACCTTCAAGGAAGGCGCCGAAGGCGAAGGCGATGAACAGCGCCTGAAGCCTGCGGTCATCGGTGAGCCGGGCCAGCGAGTCTTTGATGATCTCGAATTCGCCCGATTCCACGGTCATGTTGTACACCCATACCGCCGTAAT
>OGHL01000346.1_pt1 | contig 34990 bp, 36 predicted proteins | sample 1571391 | NCBI WGS metagenome assembly OGHL01 (sample SAMEA2581948, study PRJEB24529) | metagenome | biome: Human gut stool | place: China | collected 2011 | reverse complement strand
TCGACATCGACGGCAAGAAGTACACCCCGCAGGAGATCTCCGCGATGATCCTGCAAAAGCTGAAGGCCGACGCAGAGGCTTACCTCGGCGGCACGGTTTCTGAAGCCGTCATCACCGTCCCGGCCTACTTCAACGACGCACAGCGTCAGGCCACCAAGGACGCTGGCAAGATCGCGGGCCTCGAAGTCAAGCGTATCATCAACGAGCCGACCGCAGCCGCGCTGGCCTACGGCGTGGATAAGGAAGCCGAGCAGAAGATCATGGTCTACGACCTCGGCGGCGGCACGTTCGATGTCTCCATCCTCGACATCGGCGACGGCGTCATCGAAGTTCTGGCTACCAACGGCAACACCCACCTCGGCGGCGATGACTTCGACGAAGCCATCATGAAATACCTCGTCGACGAGTTCAAGAAGGCCGAGGGCATTGACCTGTCGAATGATAAGGTCGCCATGCAGCGTCTGAAGGAAGCTGCCGAAAAGGCGAAGATCGAGCTGTCCGGCGTGACCAGCTCCAACATCAACCTGCCGTATATCACGGCGGACGCCACCGGCCCGAAGCACCTCGACGTGACGCTGACCCGTGCAAAGTTCAATGAGCTGACCGCGCATCTGGTCGAAGCGACTGTCGGCCCGGTCAAGCAGGCGATGGCCGACGCGGGCCTGACCGCGAACGACATCTCCAAGGTTCTGCTCGTCGGCGGCTCCAGCCGTATCCCGGCCGTGCAGGAAGAGGTCAAGAAGCTGACCGGCAAGGACGGCTTCAAGGGCATCAACCCCGACGAGTGCGTGGCAGTCGGCGCAGCCATTCAGGGCGGCGTCCTCGGCGGCGACGTCAAGGGTCTGCTCCTGCTCGATGTCACTCCGCTGTCCCTCGGCATTGAGACGATGGGCGGCGTGTTCACCAAGCTGATCGACCGCAACACCACCATCCCGACCAAGAAGAGCCAAGTTTTCTCTACCGCCGCTGACAGCCAGACCTCCGTTGAGGTCCATGTCCTGCAGGGTGAGCGTGAGATGGCAGCCGACAACAAGACGCTCGGTGTGTTCCAGCTGACCGGCATCGCTCCGGCGCCCAGAGGCGTTCCGCAGATCGAGGTCACGTTCGACATCGACGCCAACGGCATCGTGAACGTCTCCGCGAAGGATCTCGGCACCGGCGCCGAGCAGAAGATCACCATCACCGCTTCCTCCAACCTCTCGAAGGAGGATATCGACAAGGCTGTCCGCGAAGCGGAGCAGTATGCGGCGCAGGATAAGGCCCGCAAGGACGAGGTCGACACCCGCAACAACGCCGACCAGATCATCTACCAGTCCGAAAAGACCCTGAACGAGATGGGCGACAAGGTCACAGAGGCTGAGAAGGCTCCCGTCAAGGAAGCCATTGAAAAGCTGAAGACCGCCCAGAAGGGCACCGACCTCGCCGCCATCAAGGCTGCGACCGAGGAGGTCCAGAAGGCGTTCTACGCCGTGTCCGAGAAGCTCTATAAGAACGCGGCCCCGCAGGGCGAGCCGAATGCCAACCCGAACGCCGGCCAGGCCGGCCAGCAGGCGGGCGGCAATGACGACGGCGTCGTCGACGCGGACTACGAAGAGGTCAAGGACAACTAATTCGTGAAGCACAGCTTGACAGGGGCGGCGTGACCGCCCCTATCGGCTGTTACCCACCGAATCTGAGGTGAGATAGTATGGCAGATCAGAACAAACGAGATTATTACGAGGTGCTGGGCGTCGAGAAAAACGCGTCCGACGCCGAGATCAAAAAGGCCTACCGCAAGCTGGCCATGAAATACCACCCCGATCAGAACCCCGGCGACAAGACCGCCGAGGAAAAGTTCAAGGAGATCAACGAGGCGTATGAGGTCCTGTCCGACGCCGATAAAAAGGCCCGGTACGACCAGTACGGCTTCGCGGGCGTCGACCCGAATTTCAATCCGAACGCGGGCTTCGGCGGATTTGGAGGCGGCGGCTTCAGCGGCTTCGGGGATTTCAGTGATATCTTCGGCGATTTCTTCGGCGGCGGCGCGTCGTCGTCCGGCCGCAGAAGAGGCCCGGCGAAGGGCCAGAACGTCGTCAGTGAGATCGAGATCAGCTTTGAGGACGCGGCCTTTGGCTGCGAGCGCGAGATCGCCTTCTCCCGCATCGAAACCTGCAGCACCTGCCATGGAAGCGGCGCAAAGGAGGGCACGAGCCCCCAGACCTGTACGTACTGCCACGGCACCGGCACCGTGCGCACCCAGCAGAATTTCATGGGCATGACCATGCAGTCCAATCAGCCGTGCCCGAAGTGCGGCGGCAGCGGCACCATCATCACCGACCCCTGCACCGCCTGCCGGGGCAAGGGCAAGGTGCGCCACACGAAGACCATCCGTGTCAAGGTTCCTGCCGGCATCGACGACGGCCAGTCCTTCCGCGTGCGCGACGAGGGCAATGCCGGCTCGAACGGCGGCCCGAACGGCGATCTGCTCGTGACCGTTTCCGTGCGCAAGCACCCGATCTTCACGCGTGACGGCGCGAACGTCATGTGCCAGATGCCCATTTCGTTCACGCAGGCCGCGCTCGGCGCGTCCATCGAGGTGCCCACGCTCGACGGCAAGGTGCGCTATCAGATCCCCGAGGGCACGCAGACCGGCACGACCTTCCGCCTGCGCGGCAAGGGCATTCCCTATGTCGGCTACAAGACGCGCGGCGACCAGTTCGTCACCGTCGTCGTTGAAACGCCGACAAAGCTCACGCGGGAGCAGAAGGAGCTCTTAAAGCAGCTCGAATCCTCCGTCGGCGACGACGGCCAGCCCAAGCGCAAGAGCTTCTTCGACAAGCTCAAGGGCTGAACCCATCCATAAAAAATTGACGCGCCTGCGGCATTTCGCCGCAGGCGCTTTACGTTTGTCAAGAGGGTTACGATGCACCGCAGTTTTTCTTAAGAGGCTGGACTCTGGACGCGCCGGAGAAATCGCCGTAGACCATTGCGCCGGTCGGGCAGACGCTGGCGCACGCGCCGCAGGCGGTGCACTTGTTCCAGTCGATGCGGGCGAGGAAGTTATCGACCTTGATCGCGCCCTGCGGGCAGGTCTTTTCGCACTTATGGCAGCCGATGCAGCCGGAGGAGCAGACCTTTTTGGTGTACGGGCCGTTGTGATAGCTCGAACAGAGCACCTCCGTGCGGATGATATCCGGCACGATCTCGATGATCTTCTGGGGACACGTCTGCGCGCAGATGCCGCAGCCGATGCACGCCGTGTGGTTGACACAGGCAATGCCGTCCTGCATGGAGATGGCATTTTTCGGGCAGGCTCTGGCGCAGTCGCCGAAGCCCATGCAGCCGAAGATGCAGCTGCCGTTGCCGCCGTAGAACAGCTTCGCCGCCGCGCAGGAGGGGATGCCCCGGTAATCAGCCTTGACGCTCGTAGCCTCGCACGTGCCTGCGCACTGCACAACCGCGATCTTTTCCACAACGTCCTCAGCCGCCACGCCGAGCAGCGCTGCAATCTGCGCCGCAACTGCATCCGCGCCGGGAACGCAGAGATTTGTCTTCGTACCCGGCTCCAGCAGCGCCTTTGCATAGCCGTCGCAGCCGGTGTAACCGCACGCGCCGCAGTTTGCGCCGGGCAGGCAGGCACGAATTTCGGTAAAGCGCGTGTCCTCCTTGACCGCCATGACGCTCGACGCCACGGCGAGGCCGACCGCGCAGATGAGGCCGATCACAGTCACGGCCAGAATCGGGATCAGAATTTCCATCATAGCCGCGCCCTCCTTAGCCGAACAGCCGGTCGATGATGCCGGTCAGTCCGAAAAATGACAGGGATACGATCGCCGCCGAGACGAGCGTGATGGGAAGCCCCTCAAAGCTCTTGGGCGGCTCCGCCTCAGCCACGCGCGAGCGGACGCCGGAGAACAGCACCATCGCGAGGAAGAAGCCAAGGCCGCAGCCAAGCGCGGTCAGAAGCGCTTCGCCGTAGTTCATGCCGTCGGAAATGACGTTCATCGTCACGCCCAGCACGCCGCAGTTCGTCGTGATGAGCGGCAGATAGACGCCGAGGGATTTATGCAGCGCGGGCACATAGCGCTTGAGGACGATCTCGACCAGCTGGACGAGGGCCGCAATGACCAGAATGAAGACGACCGTCTCCATGTAAGTAAAGTCTACCTTGCCCGCGAGCAGAAAATGATAGATCGGCCAGGTGACGGCGGTGGCCAGCACCTCGACGAAGATAACGGCCAGCGACATACCGGTCGCCTGATCGAGCTTCTTGGATACGCCGAGGAAGGGGCAGATGCCGAGGAACTTGACGAGCACATAGTTGTTCGTGATCGCAGCGGTCAGAATGACGAGGATCATGGTCTTCATTTTGCAGCCGCCTCCTTTCCTTCGCAGGCGCCCTTGCCGCAGCCCGGGCAGCCGGCGCAGCCGAATTCCTTCTTCTTGATGGCCTTGCCCTTGGAGATCTTATTGATGAGCGCGATCATGCAGCCGAACACGAAGAAGCCGCCGGGGGCCATGGTCAGAATGCCGATGGGGTTTTCATGGAACCACGGCACGGGCAGGCCGCAGAACGTGCCGCAGCCGAGCGTTTCGCGGATGGCGGCCATGGCGCAGATGGCGAGCGTGAAGCCGAGGCCCATGCCCGCGCCGTCAATGGCGGAATCCACAACGCCGTGCTTGCTGGCATACATCTCGGCCCGGCCGAGGATGATGCAGTTGACAACGATCAGCGACAGATACACGCCCAGAGACTGATACAGGCTGAAGGCATACGCCTCCATGACCAGCTCGACGACCGTGACGAAGCCCGCGATCACGACGATATAGCACGGGATGCGCACCGGGTCGGGGACGATTTTGCGGATGGCGGAAATGGCCATGTTGGACAGGATCAGAACGGCGGTTGCCGCAATGCCCATGCCGAAGGCCGCAATGACCGACGTGGAGATGGCCAGTGTCGGGCACGTGCCGAGCACGAGGACGAGCACCGGGTTCTCCTTGATCAGGCCCTTCAGGAAATTCTGTAATTTACTCATTTCTGCGCCTCCTTTACAAGCTCATACGCTTCAAACGCAGTTTCCACACAGCCGCGATAGGCCGTCGACGTGATGGTCGCGCCGGAGATGGCGTTCACGCCGGAAAGCGAGGCGTCCTGCCCGGTATACTGGCCGGTGTAGCTCTCGTTTGCCGTCTGGCCGCCGAGCGTCGTTGTTTCGGACGATACATCCATCGTGCGGCAGGCGCGGATCAAGCCGTCGGTACCGATGACGCACATCACCTGGATCGTGCCGCCGAAGCCCTTGCCCTCAACGGTAAACAGATAGCTCATGGGGCTTCCGGCTTCGTCCAGCGCGAGATAGGCGCTCACGACCTCCTCCGGAAGAGTCGTCTCGACCAGCTGAAACGAAGCCGCGTCCGGCACGGCGTCGAGCCGCGCCTGCTCGGCTCTGGCCTCCGCGTTCGCCTTGGAGACGGGGGCGGTAAAGTGGTTCACGACAGCCAGCGCCGCGGACGTGAGCAGGCAGATCACGACCAGAACGACGATGGATTTTCGGATCTCTTTCGTGTTTTTCATGCCTTCGCACCTCCCAGCGGCTTGCTCTGCGTCCATCTGGACAGATATGGCGTGAGAATGTTCATAAAGAGGATGGCGAACGACACGCCCTCGGCGTAGCTGCCGTAGAAGCGGATGAGGCAGGTGAGTAGTCCCGCGCCGATGCCGAACAGCGCCCGGCCCCAATAGGTCTGCGGGGCGGTCACATAGTCGGTCGCCATGAAGAACGCACCCAGAAGCAGACCGCCCGAGAGCACCTGCCGCAGCGCATCCTGTCCCAGAACAAGGGACAGCACAAAAACAGTTCCTACAAAGCACACCGGCGTCTGCCAGGTAATGACGCCGCGGACGAGCAGATACGCCCCGCCGAGCAGCAGCGCCAGCGCACACGTCTCGCCGATGCAGCCGCCGTGATTGCCGAGCAGGAGCGTCAGAAGCTCCGGCTTCTGCCCTGCCGCCAGCTGCGCCAGCGGCGTGGCCGAGGAAACGGCGTCCGGGAAGACCCAGGCCGTCATGGTCTTGGAGAACGAAAGGAACAGGACGATACGGCCCACAAGCGCCGGGTTTGCAAAATTCTTGCCGATGCCGCCGAACAGCTGCTTGACGGCGACGATGGCCACCAGACAGCCGAACACGGCCTGCCACAGCGGGATGGACACCGGCAGGTTATACGCCAGAATGACGCCCGTTACCACGGCGGACAGATCGTCGATGGTGGATTCCTTATGGCAGAGTTTTTCAAAGCCCCACTCGAAAAATACGCAGGCTGCGGCGCACACCGCCGTCACCAGCAGCGCCCGCCAGCCGAAGATCACGATGGCCGCGATCAGGGCGGGACACAGGGCGATGAGCACGTCGCCCATGATCTTCCGGGTCGTTGCGCCGGAATCGATATGCGGGGAAGCGGAGATCACAAGCTTCATTTGACGGCCTCCTTCTTTGCATCGAGCTTTTCGCTCTGCGCCTTGCGCCACGCGGCGAGCTTCGCCTTTGCGAGCTTATTGGTCTGCACGAGCGGCCTGTGCGCCGGGCAGCCGAACGAGCAGCAGCCGCATTCCATGCAGAGGTTGACCTTCAGCTCGGCCAGCCGCTCCATATTGCCCGCCTCATAGGCCGCGACGATATGCGACGGCATGAGCCGCAGCGGACAGTGGCGGATGCACCGGCCGCAGCGGATGCAGGCCGTAGGTTCCGGCAGGACGGCGTCTGCTTCCGTCATGGCGAGGACTGCATTCGTGTTTTTTAAGACCGGCTGGTCGAGATCCGGCACGGCGATGCCCATCATCGGGCCGCCGTAGAGCACCTTCTTCGGCTCCGCGCAGAAGCCGCCGGACTGCTCAAACACGTCCGCGAGCTTCATGCCGATGGGGACGATCACGTTCTTGGGCTTCGCGACGGCGGAACCGTCGACCGTGATGCACTTTTCGACCAGCGGCATGCCGGTTTTGCAGTAGCGGGCGATGTTGGCAAGCGTCGTGCAGTTGAGCACGATCGCGCCCACGTCCAGCGGGAGCTTGCCCTCGGGGACGATCTCGCCGATGGTATTGTAGATCAGCACCTTTTCGCCGCCCTGCGGGTACAAAGACTTGAGCGCACAGACCTCCATGCCGTCCTCGTCCTTCGTCAGCTTCCGGTACAGCTGGATGCAGCGGGGCTTGTTGTCCTCAATGGCGAAGATCACGCGGCGTACCTGTAAAAAGTGCTGCACGAGACGCGCGCCCTCCATCAGCTCCTCCGACCGGTCGAGCATCGTGCGCGTGTCCGAGGTGATATACGGCTCGCACTCAGCGCCGTTGATGATCACGGCCTTGACCTGCTCCAGATTCTTAACGGTCAGCTTGACGACCGTCGGGAAGCCTGCGCCGCCGAGGCCGACCATGCCGCTTTCGCGCACGGCGTCCAGAAACTCCTGCATGGTGTCGAGCTTGGGCGGCTTTAAATCCGGGTCAGGCTCCTGTTTGCCGTCGGCGGCAATGACGACGGTCTGCATGAGCCGCCCGCCGGAGCCGACCTGCTGGCCGATCTTTTTGACCGTGCCGGAAACGCTTGCGTAGACGGGCGCGGAGACAAAACCTCCTGCCTTTCCGATCAGCTGCCCGACCCGGACGCTTTCGCCGGGCTTTACGACCGGGATGGCGGGCGCGCCGATGTGCATGGACATCGGGATTTCGACCGTCTCCGGGATGGGCAGGCGCAGCGCGGCCAGCTCCGCCGTATTCTTGCGGTTCGGCACGTGTACGCCGTGGATGTGCAGTTTCATCCGTTTGCTTCCTCCTCTTGCTTTTTGGGACTCGTTTCTTCCGGGAGAACCCCCGCCTTTGCCAGCCGGTGCAGAACCAGCTGGGTGCAAAGGCCGGTCAGCGTCCCGGCCAGTATCGCAGCCGGTATTAAAACCGGCAGATAGCTCCAGACCGCGCAGGTCCTCGCAATGGCCGCAGCGGCGGCCAGCTGTCCGGCGTTGTGCGCCATGGCGCACAGCACGCTCTTGACCCAGAGTGTGCTGCCCTTAAGCTTCCTTCTGAGCAGCAGCATCAGCGCATACGCGCAGAGTCCGCCCGCGAAGCTGTACAAAAACGCGGAGCTCTGCCCGGTGATGACGCAGCCGAGCGTGACGCGCGTGAAAAACAGCCCGAAGGCCCAGCCGGGGCCGAGCGTCTCCATGGTGAAGAGCGTAAAAATATTGGAAAGCCCCGGCTTGATGCCGGGAATGGCCGTGAGCGGCGGCAGCTGGCTCTCCAGCACAAACATGACGAGCGCCGCCGCCGTCAGGACGGCCGTGAGCGTAAGCTTTTTCAGCCTCATGACAGCCCTCCCGTTCCGCTGAGCGCGTCGACCTGAGCATCCTTCTGCGCCCACTCGATCGTCAGCCGGTTCGGCAGGCATATGATCGGCCCGCCGGTTTTTTGCAGCGGCCCGTGCTGCACGCAGATCTGATCGGGGCAGTCCGCGCGGGATATGAAGACCTCGCCGTCTGCTACCGTGATGATATTCTCGCCCGCCGGTCCGGTCACGGTCAGCGTCCGGTCCTGCCGCAGGTCAAGCGTATACAATAACGTTCCGTCCTGATAGACAAGCGCCGTCTGCCCGCCTCCGCGCGGCAGCAGCCACAAGGCGAGACACACGGCGATGACCGCCGCGAAGATCAAGATCCAATGCTTCTGCTTCATTCCAGTATCTGATAGGGCCGGTCGGACTGGTAGCGCCCGGCAAGGCCGGGGGTGATCCAGACCGTGTTGTCATCCGTTACGAATACGGCCTCAAACGAAAGGCCGCTGCTGTTCCAAAGCTCCGCGCCCGCGTCCAGTCCCCTGACGAACAGCGCCGTCGACAGCGCATCGGCCAGCGTATCGTCCTGCGCAACGACGCTGACGGATTTCACTCCGCTTTCGGCGGGGCAGCCGGTATGCGGGTCTAAAATATGGTGATAGCAGACGCCGTTTTCCTCAAAATACCGCTGATACGCGCCGGAGGTGACGACGCAGGCGTCTTCAATGGAAACCGTGCCGAAATATGCCTCCGGCCTGTCCGGGTCCTGCAGGCCGACCGTCCACGCGCTGCCGTCCGGCTTCTTCCCCACAGCGGCAACATTGCCGCCAAGGGAAATGATCGCGGACGTGACGCCCGCTTCCCTTAAAATTGTCCGGACGCGTCCTGCCGCATAGCCCTTGGCGATGCCGCCGAGGTCGAGCTGCGCGCCGTTTGTCAGCGTCACGGAGATACCGTCCAGCTGCACAAGCCCGGCTCCGGAGCTCTGCATGGCCTCGGCCAGCGCATCCGGCTCCGGCACGCGGTACGCGCCGGTCGAAAAGCCCCACGCTTCCGAAAGTGCGCCGAGCGCCGGGTCATAGGCGCCGCCGGTCTGTTCGCAGAGCGTCAGCGCCGTCTGTAAAAGCGCCGCCGTCTCCTCACCGGCTGTTCCGCCGCCCGTTTCGTTCAGCCGGGCCAGCGCCGCTTGTTCGTCCCGGCAGGAAAGCACGCCCTCCAGTCGGTAAATTTCAGCTTCTGCCTGCGCCAGCGCGTCCTCTGCCGCCGGGCCATAGGCGCGCAGCTGCATGACGGTGTCCATGGCAAAAAATTCGCGCTCCGCGCTTTTTTGCGCACAGCCGCACAGCAGAAGCGGCAGGCACAGGACGATCAAAAACCAGCTTCGCTTCATACCGTATCCTTTCTGCGCAGCCATATAAAATCCGCATGGCACATCTGACATATACGATATCAGGCTTTTCGAAAAAATCAAGTTTTTTCGAATTTTATGTGAAAAATGACGGATTCTGAACAGGGAAAAACAATATAAATATATCGATATAAAAACGCATATTGCATATATGAATCGTGATATATTCGAGTCTTTCGCCGTCTCATGCTTGACAAACGGACAGACGCGCTGTAAGTTATACAAGTATGAAAATTACCCTGCAAAGGAGGCTCGTGCGTGGCAGGCGGAAAGCATATTCTGGGCAAGGCGAAGCGGCATATTTTCGGCACGGCCAAGGTCGGCGAAAAGGGCCAGATCGTCATCCCCAAGGACGCGCGGCAGATCTTCGGCGTAAAGCCTGGCGATACGCTGCTCATTCTCGGAGACGAGGAAACGGGCATCATCGTCACCAAGCCGGACGTGCTGCGCGACGCGGCAGATGACATTTTCGGGAAAATGGAGAAATAGAGGATGGAACTTACGACAATGTATGAATCGCTCGGCGTGAGCCGCGCGGTATATGAATACGGAGAAATGATTTTAGACGGCCTGAGGCCCCGCTTTGAGGCCATTGACCGGACGGCGGAATACAACCAGACAAAGGTGCTTGCCGCCATGCAGAAAAACAAGCTTTCGGCAGGCTGCTTCGCCGCTACGACGGGCTATGGCTACGACGATATGGGCCGCGAGGTGCTAGAAAAGGTCTATGCCGACTGCTTCCATACCGAAGCTGCGCTTGTCCGCCCGCAGATCACCTGCGGCACGCATGCGCTGGCCGTCGCGCTGAGCGCGAATCTGCTGCCGGGCGACGAGCTTTTAAGCCCGAACGGCGCGCCGTATGACACGCTGGAGGAGGTCATCGGCATCCGTCCGTCCAAGTGTTCGCTGATGGAATATGGCGTGCAGTACCGGCAGGTCGACCTGCTGCCGGACGGCACGTTCGATTTTGACGGCATCCGCGCCGCGATCGGCCCCAAAACAAAGCTCATCACCATCCAGCGCTCGAAGGGCTACGCGACAAGGCCGTCGTTCTCCGTCGCGCAGATCGGCGAACTGATCGCATTCTGCAAGCAGTGCAAACCGGACGTTCTGTGCATGGTCGACAACTGCTACGGCGAATTTGTCGAGCGGGCCGAGCCGTCGGACGTGGGCGCGGACATGATCGTCGGCAGCCTGATCAAAAACCCCGGCGGCGGATTGGCCCCCATCGGCGGCTATATCTGCGGCACGGCGGAATGCGTCGAGCGCTGCGCCTACCGTCTCTCGGCCCCTGGCCTCGGACAGGAGGTCGGCGCGAATCTCGGCTTGCTGCCCAGTCTGTACGAGGGCTTCTTCCTGGCCCCGAACGTCGTTTCCGGGGCGCTCAAGGGCGCGATTTTTGCTGCGAATGTGTACGAGCGGCTGGGCTTCCGCGTCGTGCCGAACGGGACGGAATCCCGGCACGATATCATTCAGGCCGTCGAGCTTGGCTCGGCGGAGGGGATGCTGGCCTTCTGCCGCGGCATTCAGGCGGCGGCCCCGGTCGACAGCTATGTGACCCCCGTCCCGTGGGCCATGCCGGGCTACGACGCGGAGGTCGTGATGGCGGCGGGCGCGTTCGTGCAGGGCTCGTCCATTGAGCTGTCCGCCGACGGCCCCATCCGCGAACCCTACGCGGTCTATTTCCAGGGCGGCCTGACGTGGTACCACGCAAAGCTCGGCATTCTGATGAGCCTGCAGAAGCTCGTGGACGCGGGACTGGCGAAGCTGCCGGGATAAAAGGAAGGCAAAGCCGTATGCACCTGCATACCTCAATGTAGGGGCCGATGCCCACATCGGCCCACTGGAAAGTTGCGAATTCGCCGTAGATTCCCGTAAAAACGGTGCAATCTGCCAGGCCGATGTGGGCATCGGCCCCTACACGCGGTGAAGGATATTTATTCAGAGAAAGGAACCGGCGGTGACGCTGCCGGAGATAACAATTATGTGGTTTTGGCTTGCAATTATTGCGCTGCTTTGCTGGAGCGGCTCGGATCTATTTTCGAAAATCGGCTGCCGTGACGGGCGGGACAAATATAATCCGCTCAAGATGGTCATTGCCGTCGGCGTTGTGATGGGCCTTCACGCGGCGTATGAGATCTTCGTCGGCGGGGCTGTCGTCACGTGGCACGTGATCTGGACCTATCTGCCCGTATCGCTTCTGTACATCGGCTCCATGACGCTGGGCTATGTCGGCCTGCGGTACATTGAGCTTTCCATTTCGTCCCCCATCTGCAATTCCTCCGGCGCGCTGGTCGCGGTCCTGTGCCTGATCACCGGGACACTGGACGAGTCCATTACCGGCTCCATGCGCTATCTGGTCATCGGCGCGGTGGCGCTGGTGTGCATCGGCGCGGTCGGCCTCGGCATTGTCGAGTCGACGGAGGACGACGAGCTGCGCAGAAAGCGGCAGGAGGGCTCCAACTATAAATACGCCAAGTCGTGGCTGGCGCTGTGCCTGCCGCTGGCGTACTGCCTGCTCGATGCGGCGGGTACGTTTGCGGACTCGCTCGTGCTCCGCACGCTGGACGAGGATTCGGCCAACTGCGCGTATGAGCTGACGTTCCTCGCCGCCGCCGTGATCTGCTTTATTTATGTTGTTGTGATCAAAAAGGACAAGCTCGTCTTCAAGGCCGAAGCGCCCAAGTATGCGGGTGCGCTGTTCGAGACGGCGGGGCAGTTCGCGTATATCTACGCGCTGGCCGACGAGGCGCACGTTGCGCTCTCGGCCCCCATCATCTCGTCCTACTGCGCCGCGTCCGTCCTCTGGAGCCGCATTTTCCTGAAGGAAAAGCTTTCATGGAAGCATTATGTCATGATCGCGCTGGTCGTGATCGGCATCGTCATGATCGGCATATTCGATATCTGACAGGTACGCAAACTGCCCCCGGCGAGCCTCGCCGGGGGCAGTTTGGTTCAGGATACCGGCTTTGCGGTGTCCGTGGTGTTTGTCGGGGGATCCTCGTCCTGTCCGGCTTCCTTCGGAAGCGCGAAGGGGACGACGTCGTCCGGCTGGATCTCGATGCGGCTGCTGCCGGGTTCGAGCACGCGCGTGCCGTTCGGGACGGTGACCTTGCTGGTCGTGCCGCGCGCGGGATCCTTTGTCTCGCGCGGGTTGCCGTTGGCCGGCTCATACCACTCGTTGGCGCCGTGCATGAGAACAGGGGTTCCGTCCTCGGCCAGGTTCCAGATCAGGGCCATGGCCTCCTCCGGCGTGTTGACGCAGCCGTGGGAGCCGCCGTAGACATAGAAGCTTGCGCCGAAGTTCGACCGCCACGATGCGTCGTGCAGGCCGATGATGTCGCCGACCACGCTGACCCAGTATTTGACGAAGACGAGATAATCGTCACCCTTGAGCCAGACGTCGTGCTCCTTGCCGTGCGTCTCGTACAGGCCGGTCGGGGTCTGGTGGCCGTTGAGCGCGCCGGTCACGATATTGGTGTTGACGACCAGACGGCCGTCCTTGATAAAGGTCATCTGCTGGTTGTCGAAGTCGACCTCGATATAGCTGTCGCCCAGCGAGAAGGGCTTGCCGTCCTTGCCATAGCAGACGGCCTCGGCAGATACGGAGCCGGGCTGCATCGTCAGCAGCTGCGTGCGGATCTGCTCCGTCAGGCTCTGCACGTCGATCCGATAGTCGCAGGTGATAAACCTGATCTCCGTCAGGCCCTTGACCCACGAATCGAACAGGAACGGCGCGTCCTGCTTGCTGTAGCCCTCGGCCAGCTTGGAAACCTTTTCGCTCAGAACCTTTTCGTCAACCGTGACTGTTCCATCCGGCTCCATGTCTACGATGGAAGCCAGATCATGGCTTGTGAGCGTTTCCTCACCGTGCGGCAGATACTGCGCGGTATCTGCGTTGAACGTCACCTTGATTTCAAGCTCTGCCAGCGCCTTGCGGAACAGGCTGTCCGGCGTGTCTCGCAGCGTCGCAGTCGTAATCTCGGGCTGCTTGTAGCAGTCGACCGAGGTCAGCTCAAACGCCGCATCCTGCGGCCCGTTCGCCGTGACGCCGAGCGAAGCGGCCGACGCGCGCAGACCGTCCAGAACGGCCGGCTCATTCAGTTCGTTGCCGGGAACCTCGGCGTGGACGGTATAGACGCCGTCCTCCAGCACAGTATAGGCGTTTTCTGCCGCCGTGCGCTTCATGCTCCGCAGGTCGGCCAGAACCGCCGCCGTGTCAAGCTTGTCCGTGCTGACCGTGCAGGCATAGGGCGCGGAGAAATTCCGCTTCGCCCAGTCCTGCTTTTCCTTGACGGTGAGCGCAGCAAACTGCGCGTCCGTCATGCGGTCTGTCTCAGAAAACTGCGCCGTGACCTTATTCATCAGATCGTCTCGCAGGCCGAGCGCCTGCAGATCATACTGGCCGGCCGGCGAGCCGTCCTCCGTCACGGTAAGCGTGACCTGGTCGACAGCGGCGGTCATGGCCTCATACTGTGCATAAACGGCGCGGTGCGACTGCTCCGCCTGCGCTGCTTTGGTCGAAAGCCAGTACCAACCGCCTGCGGCAGCCGCCGCAAGCACGACGATCACAATGATAATCACCCAAAGGGCGCGATGCTTTTTCATGCTTTTCCTCCGCTCCAGCGCGGCGTTTTGTCCCGCGCGTTCTCTTCTGCTGAAATTATAACAGATTCCGCCATAAATTCAACACGTTTCGCGCACAATTCCAGATTTTTCTTTGCGCTGCGCGTCCCGGCGCGGTATAATAAAGAAACTATCGCGATCGGAGGGCTTGTTATGCTTGATCTGCTCTGTCCCGTCTGCGGCGGGAGGCTTGCGCGGGAGAAAACCGTCTGGCACTGCGAAAACCGCCACAGCTTTGACGTTGCGCGCAGCGGCTATGTCAATCTCCTGCCGCCCTCGGCGTCCGGAAAACGCCATGGCGACGACAAGCGCATGGTCGCGGCGCGCACGGCGTTTTTATCACGCGGCTATTATGATTATCTGATCGGAGCCGTGGCCGGGAGCTGCGCACAGCTGACCGGGCCGGACGCCTGCGTGCTCGACGCGGGCTGCGGCGAGGGGACGTATACGCGCGCGATCTATGACGCGCTTGCGGCAAAGGGCGGCTGCCCGCAGCTGCTCGGCGCGGATATTTCCGCAGAGGCCGTCAGGCGGGCGGCACGGCAGGTGCCGGAGGGGATCTTCTGCGCGGCGAGCACCGCGCATCTTCCGCTGGCGGCAGAAAGCCTCGATCTGATCGTCAATATTTTTTCGCCGCTCATGGCGGAGGAGTTCCTGCGGGTCCTGAAGCCCGGCGGATATCTGCTGCGTGTTGTGCCGATGGAACGGCACCTGTTCGAGCTGAAGGCCGCCGTCTATGACCGGCCATACGAAAATCCGCCTGCCGAGCCTGCGGTCGAGGGCTTCCGCCTGCTGCGGACGCAGACGCTCCGAAAGACCATCACGCTTTCGTCAAACGAGGATGTGCAGGCGCTGTTTCTCATGACGCCCTATTATTACAAGACCGGCGCGGAGGACCAGCAAAAGCTTGCCGCCGTGCCCTCGCTTCGCGTCACGACGGAATTCCTGATAGCCGTCTGTCAAAAACCGTGATACGAAAAGCGGCATTCCCGGCTCTGGGAATGCCGCTTTGATTTTTTACAGCGTTCCGATGTACGCAAGCAGGGCGGGCAGAAGCTCGTCGTAGGGGAGCTTTTTGAGCTGTCTTCCCTTGACGAACAGAATACCGCAGCCGTCTCCGCCGGCGATGCCGACGTCGGCCTCCCGCGCTTCACCCGGGCCGTTGACCACGCAGCCCATGACGGCGACCGTGATGGGCTTTTGGCAGTCGGACAGCGCCTGCTCGACCTCGTTTGCCAGCCGGATGAGGTCGATGCGCGTCCGGCCGCAGGTGGGGCAGGCGATGATGTTGACGCCGTCCCTGCGCAGCCCGGCGGCCTTCAGAATGTCCTTCGCCGTCAGCACCTCCTGCACCGGGTCGGCGGTCAGCGATACGCGCATCGTATCGCCGATGCCCTGGCACAAAAGAGCCCCGATGCCCATAGCGGATTTGATGGTGCCCATGCGCTCGGTGCCCGTTTCGGTCACGCCGACGTGCAGCGGATAGTCCGAACGCTCGGAAAACAGCCGGTACGACTCGATCATCAGCGGGACGGAGCTGGATTTCATCGACACGCAGATATCATGGAAATTATACTTTTCCAGCAGCGCAATATGTCCGAACGCGCTTTCCACCAGCGCCTCCGGCGTGGGATGACCGTATTTTTCCAGCAGACGCGGTTCCAGACTGCCGCCGTTCACGCCGATGCGAATGGGAATGTTCCGCGCGCCGCAGGCCTCGACCACGGCCCGCACCCGCTCTTCCCCGCCGATGTTGCCGGGGTTGATGCGGATCTTGGCCGCGCCGTTTTCCGCCGCGCGGATGGCAAGGCGGTAGTCAAAGTGGATATCCGCCACCAGCGGCAGCGGGGACGCGGCGCAGATGGCTCCGAAGGCCTCCGCGGCCTCCATGTCCGGAACGGCCAGCCGCGCGATCTCGCACCCGGCGGCAGCCAGCGCGCGGATCTGCGCAAGGCAGCCGTCCACGTCGGTCGTTCTCGTGTTCAGCATCGACTGGATGGATACCGGCGCGCCTCCGCCGACCGGAACGCCGCCGACCATAATTTTTCTTGTGAGTTTTCGCTCCATTTTTATCGCACCAGCTTCCAGATATCCTTAAATGTGATAAACGCCATGAAGCCCAGCAGCAGGATCATGCCCGCCGCATGGATATAGCCTTCAAATTTCGAGGGGATCTTTTTCTTCGTAATGGCCGTAAACACCGTGTTCACCAGCAGCAAAAACACGCGTCCGCCGTCGAGCGCCGGGAGCGGCAGCATATTCATAACGGCCAGATTGATCGCGATGAACGCGCCAAGGTAGAGAACGTTCAGAATGCCGTCTGCCGTCGTCGCGGCGCTCTGTCCCGTCTGCGCGATGGCCGACACAACGCCGACCGGCCCGGACATGTCATTGACCGACACAAGGCCCGACACCAGATCGCCGAGACTCATCCACACGAGCCTCGCAAAATCCAGCGCGGTATACCATGTGTTTTTGAGCACCGTTCCGACGGTTTTTTCCTCATAGCCGAAATACAAGCCGTATTTCAGCTGCTGTTCGCCGTCAACTTCATAAAGTTGCTGCTTCATTTCAAAGTCGTCCAGCTTGATGAGTTTCCCGTCCCGCTTGACAATGAGATCGAATGTTCCCGTCTTGTTCCGGGCCAGAAGCGTGCCGACGTCGGAGTAGATATACACGCGCCGTCCGTCGATCTTATAAAGCTCGTCGCCGACCTGCAGTCCCTGAGAAGATTCCAGCGGGCAGCCGTCAAAGAAGCCGGAGATTTTCGCCGTCGAGAAGCCCGCGACGCAGGAATAGATGAGCGCCAGCACGACAAGGCCCGTCAGGAAATTCATAAACGAGCCTGCCGCCAGAATGATCAGCCGCTTCCACCAAGCCTTGGACGTGAACGCTCTGGGGTTGTCGGACTCCTCATCCTCGCCCTCCATCGCGCAGTAGCCGCCCACGGGGATGCAGCGCAGAGAATAGAGCGTCTCGCCCTTCTGTTTTTTGAAAATCGCCGGGCCCATGCAGATGGAAAATTCGTTCACCTGCACGTCCAGCGCCTTGGCCGTCAGAAAATGGCCCAGCTCGTGGATAAAGATCAGAAAGCCAAAAATGAGGATTGCAAAGAGAATATACATGAAATCACCTTTATTTCAAAAACCGCTCCCGGGTATGGATGCGGGCGAGGCGGTCGGCCTCAAAAATATCGGCAAGCGACGGCTCCTGCACAACCGGCAGGCGCAGCGCGGCCTCGACCGCGTCCGCAATGTCGTAAAAGCCGATTTTGTCCTGCAAAAACAGGCCGACAGCCTCTTCGTTGGCCGCGTTCAGGGCTGTGCAAGCCGTGCCGCCAAGCTGCGCCGCCTGCTGTGCAAGCGCGAAGCACGGAAACGCCGTCTCGTCGATCGCGTCAAACGTCAGCGGTCCGCAGGTCAAAAGATCGAGCGCCGGGGCCGGATTGTGCGCCCGGTTCGGATACGTCATGGCAAGGCCGATGGGGATGCGCATATCGGGCACGCCCAGCTGCGCCAGCACGGCTCCGTCGACAAACTCCACAAGCGAATGCACAACCGACTGCCGGTGGATGACGGCAGTGACCTTCGAAAGCGGCAGATCATACAGCCGCATGGCCTCGATGATCTCCAGGCCCTTGTTCATAAGCGTCGCGCAGTCGACTGTGATCTTTGCGCCCATTTTCCAGTTCGGGTGGCGCAGCGCGTCCGATTTGGTCATACAGGCCAGGCTTTCCCGCGTCTTCCCGAAAAACGGCCCGCCGGAGCAGGTCAGAATCAGGCGTTTGACCTCGGCTCTGTCCCGGCAGCCCATGAGGCACTGGAAAATGGCCGAATGCTCGGAATCGACGGGAATAATTTCAGCGCCGGATTCCCGCGCGGCAGATTGCATGATCTCGCCCGCGCAGACCATCGTCTCTTTATTGGCAAGGGCAATGCGCTTTTTTTCGTGAATCGCCGTCAGCGCGGGCCGCAGCGCGGCAAAGCCGCACACGGCTGCGACGACCGTATCGGCCTCCGGCAGAGCCGCCGCTTCGCACAGCGCCTCCGCGCCCGCAAGCACCCTTATATTCATATCCGCCAGACGGACTTTTAATTCCTCCGCGGCGGCTTCGTCCGTCAGAACGGCGAGCTTTGGCCGGTATTTGCGGCACTGCGCCTCCATGAGATCAACATTGCGCTCCGCCGTCAGCGCGGCGACGCGCAGTCCCAGCTCATCCGCGACGGACAGCGTCTGCCGCCCGATGGAGCCCGTGGAGCCTAAAATCGTGATCGTCTTCGTCATACCAGCTTCTCCAGCAAAAACAGCATCGCGTACACGACGGGCGCAAGGAACAGCGTCGAATCGAACCGGTCAAGCACGCCGCCGTGGGTCAGGAAAATGTGGCTGTAGTCCTTGATCCCGGCCTCGCGCTTGATGAGGCTCATGGACAGATCGCCCAGCTGGCCGAAGAGATTGGCGACAATGCCGGTTACGGACAGATACCACAGCGGCAGCTCCATCTGCCAGATCCATTTGGAGACAAGCCCCAGCAGCACCATGCCGAGCGCACTGCCCACCGGTCCGGCGAGAAAGCCCGCCCACGTCTTGTTCGGGCTCACGTGCGGGGCGAATTTCTTATGGCCGAAGGCCATACCGCCGAGCATGGAAAAGCTGTCGCCAATAAACGCGATGACAAACGGCATGAGCACGAACGCAGGGGAGACATTGCGCAGCAGGCCGATGCAGCTGTACATCGCCGGGAACAGGAAGCCTGCCACGATGCAGACCGCCACGTCCGCAAACGGAATGGCAGTTTCCTTCCCATGCGTGCTGACCGCCATGTAAAACAGGAACATCACATAGAAAAACGCGTAGATGAGCGTCGCCGTGATCGCCGTTCCGAACACGATGGCCAGAACAACGAGCGCCGCGCATAAAACCGTCGGCACATAGAGAAGCTTTGGCTGCCTGCACGCCGTATGCAGCAGCTCCCACGCGGCTGCGCCCGCGATGGCCGCCGTCAGGATTGCCGTTGCGATAGGCGGCAGGAGCACGAGAACTACAATGAGAAGCGGCACGCCGACGGCGGCGACGAGAAGTCTTTGTTTCATTTGCGGCCTCCAAACCGGCGCTCGCGCTTCTGATATGATGCGATTGCCTTGTCGAGTTCAGTTTCGTCAAAATCGGGCCAGAGCACATCCGTGAAATAATACTCGGCATACGCCGACTGCCAGAGCAGGAAGTTCGACGTGCGCAGCTCGCCCGAGGGCCGGATGATCAGCTCCGGGTCGGGGATGCCGTCGGTGTAGAGATAGTGCGCGAAATCCGCCTCTGTTAATTCCTCAGGCTTTTTTACGCCATGCACGCAGTCGGCGGCAAAGCGCCGCGCGGCGTGGACGAGCTCGTCACGTCCGCCGTAGTTGATGCAGACGTTGGCCTGAAAGCCCTGATAGTGCGTGGAAATTTCGTCCGTGCGCTCAATGAGCGCGCGCAGCTCCGGGCTGATGGGGCCAAGCTCACCGAGAATTTTCAGGCGGATATGGTCGCGCTCCATCTCGTCGATGGCCTCGTGCAGATATTTTTCAAACAGGGCCATGATGGCCTGCACCTCGTCCGCCGAGCGCTTCCAGTTTTCCGTGGAGAACGCGTAGACCGTCAGGTATTCAACACCGAGGTTCTTGCAGTAGGTCGCGATGCGGCGGAACGTCTCCGCACCTGCCGCGTGGCCCATTTTGCGCGGCAGCCCGCGCTTTTTTGCCCAGCGTCCGTTGCCGTCCATGATGATGGCGATATGCCGCGGGAGCGTGTTGTTGTATTCCATGATAAAAGCCTTTCACGACAAAAGCCGCCGTCCGGCGGCTTTTAAGAGGTTCTGGGGAGATTGCATTTAATTGAATGCGAACAGGGGCCGACTGTACCAAAGCCTCCTCTTGCCGCGCCCCGCGCGGTAAGGGGAGGTGGTATTTCCGAAGAAAATGACGGAGGGGATTCGCCGCAAATTTCTGTAAAACCAGTGCAGTTTGCATGGGCGGACAGAGGCGTCCGCCCCTACAGAGGGTACGCGTTGGAAACACGCACTCAGATCTCCATCAGTTCCTTTTCCTTCTTGGCGCACATCTCGTCGATCTTCTTGACGTGCTTGTCGGTGAGATCCTGAATGTCCTTTTCGGCCTTCTTCTGGTCGTCCTCGGTCAGTTCGCCCTTCTTCTGGGCCTTCTTGACGTAGTCGACTGCGTCGCGGCGGATGTTGCGGACGGCGACCTTGGAATCCTCGGCGTATTTGCGGACCTGCTTCGTGAGATCCTTGCGGCGCTCCTCGGTCAGCTGCGGGAAGACGAGGCGGATAACGCGGCCGTCATTCTGCGGGTTGATGCCGAGATCCGAGGTCTGGATGGCCTTTTCGATCGCCTTGAGCAGCGACCCGTCCCACGGCTGGATGACGAGCGTGCGGGGGTCGGGGGAAGAGACGGTGCCGACCTGGTTGATGGGGCTCGGCTGGCCGTAATACTCGACCGTGATGCGGTCGAGCACCTGCGCGTTGGCGCGGCCTGCGCGCACAGCGGCAAAGTCGGACGCGAGAACGTCGAGCGTTTTTTCCATTTTGCGCTGGAATTCCTTGAGATCTGCCATGTTATAGTTCCTCCTTTACAATCGTGCCGATCGGCTCGCCCATCACGACGCGCAGAATGTTCTGCGGGTCTTTGAGTGCGAAGACCTGAACGGGAATATGGTTATCCATGGAAAGCGAAGTCGCCGTCGTGTCCATGACGGCCAGATGGCGGGCCAGCACCTCGTCGTAGGTGATGGCGTCGTATTTGACGGCGCTGGGATCCTTGGCGGGGTCCGCAGAATACACGCCGTCGATGTTCTTGGCCAGCAGGATCGCGTCGGCATTGATTTCCGCTGCGCGCAGCACCGCGCCGGTGTCCGTTGAGAAGAACGGGTTGCCTGTGCCGCAGCCGAAGATGACGACGCGGCCCTTTTCCAGGTGCCGGATGGCCTTGGAGCGGATATAGGGCTCCGCGATCTGATTCATGGCGATGGCGGTCTGCACGCGCACCTCCACGCCGCGCTGCTCCAGGCAGTCGGCCACGGCCAGCGCGTTGATGACGGTCGCAAGCATGCCCATGTGGTCTGCACGCGTGCGCTCCATCTTGCCGCCGCCATCTTTGACGCCGCGCCAGAAGTTGCCGCCGCCAACCACGATGCCGACCTGTACGCCTGCTTCGACGCACTGCCGGATCACGTCGCACACTCCGCCGATGACCGCGAAGTCCAGTCCCCGGTGCGCGTCGCCCGCAAGGGCTTCGCCGCTGATCTTGAGTAACACTCGTTTATATTTCGGTTCACGCATAGTCAGTGATCTCTCCTTTTCGATTCGCGTCTATTTTATAATAGATTCGGCGAGTTGAAAAGAGGAAAATGCAAATTTCCCGCATTGTTTTCACTTTTTTCACATTCTGGAAGCCTCCACGCATTTTTGCATTGCGTTATGGACGGCAATCGGCTATAATGTATAAATTACAGGACATTTCATCCGGGAGGATTTTTACTATGGAAGAAGAAAGAAAGCCGTTGGAGAACCGAAATTTCATCGACGCGTTCATTGAAGAGGACCTTGCCCCCGGCGGGCGGTTCGAGGGAAAGCGCGTGCACACCCGCTTCCCGCCGGAGCCGAACGGGTACCTGCACATCGGCCACTGCAAGGCGCTGACGATCGATTTCGGCACGGCGGAAAAGTTCGGCGGCCTGTGCAACCTGCGCATGGACGACACCAACCCGACGAAGGAGGACACCGAGTACGTCGACGCGATCCAGCAGGACATTCACTGGCTGGGCTTCGACTGGGGCGACCGCTTCTTCTACGGCTCGGATTACTTTGAAAAGGACTACGAGTTTGCCGTCGAACTGATCAAGAAGGGCCTTGCCTACGTCTGCGACCTGACGCCCGAGCAGTTCCGCGAGTTCCGCGGCGATATCGGCAAGCCCGCCGTGAGCCCGTACCGCGACCGCTCCGTCGAGGAAAACCTCGACCTGTTCGAGCGCATGAAAAACGGAGAGTTCCCCGAGGGCAGCCGCACGCTGCGCGCAAAAATCGATCTTGCCTCCGGCAACTTCAATATGCGCGACCCGGTCATTTACCGCATCCGCTATATGCACCATCACCGGCAGGGCGACAAGTGGTGCATCTATCCGATGTATGACTTTGCCCACCCCATTCAGGACGCGCTGGAGGGCATCACGCACTCTCTGTGCTCGCTGGAATTCGAGGCGCACCGCCCGCTGTACGACTGGGTGGTAAACAATGTCTCCGTTCCCGCCAAGCCCCGGCAGATCGAGTTTGCCCGTCTCGGCATCGACCACACCGTCATGTCCAAGCGCAAGCTGCGCCAGCTGGTCGAGCAGAATTATGTCTCCGGCTGGGACGATCCGCGTATGCCGACGCTCTGCGGTCTGAGAAGAAGAGGCTACACCAGCCATTCCATCCGCGATTTCTGTGAGCGCATCGGCGTGGCGAAGTCCGCCAACACCGTGGAATACGCCCTTCTGGAGCACTGCCTGCGCGAAGATCTCAACGACACGGCAGAGCGCACCATGGCCGTTTTGCGCCCGGTGAAGCTCGTCATCACGAATTATCCGGAGGGCCAGTCGGAAACCTTTGAGGTCGAAAACAACCCCGTCCATCCCGAACAGGGCACGCACACCGTCATGTTCTCCCGCGAGGTCTGGATCGAGGCGGACGATTTCCTCCCCGAACCCATCCCCAAGTACAAGCGCCTGTACCCCAACGGCCCGGAGTGCCGTCTGAAGGGCGCGTATCTCATCATCTGCACCGGCTGCAAGCAGGCCGCCGACGGCAGCATCGAGGAAATTTACGCGACGTATGACCCCGATTCCCGCGGCGGCGACCCGGCCGACGGCCGCAAGGTCAAGGGCGCGACGATCCACTGGGTCGACTGCAAAACAGCGGTCGACGCCGAGGTGCGCCTGTATGAGAACCTCTTCTCCGACGCCCAGCCCGACGGCCCGGACAAGAACTTCCTCGACTGCCTGAACCCGGACTCCCTGACGGTCCTGACCGGCTGCAAGGTCGAATCCGCGCTCGTCGAAGAGGCAAAGAAGTACGACGCCGAGGGTGAAGGCCGCACGGCAAAGACCGCGCCGGGCTTCCAGTTCATGCGCGTAGGCTATTTCTGCATGGACTCCCGCGACTGCCGCGCGGACCATCTGGTCTTCAACCGCAGCGTCCTGCTGAAAGACAGCTTCAAGCCGGGGAAATAAAAAACCAACCGCGCGCCGCTATGCGGCGCGCGGTCTTTCTGTTTTATTGCAGATCCTTCTGCTTCGAGACATGCTCGCAGATGGCTGCAAAGGTCTTTTCGCTCAGGTCGTGCTCGACCTTGCAGGCGTCCTCCCGCGCGGTCTTTTCGTCGACGCCGATGCGGATGAAAAACTCCGTCAGCGTCTTGTGCCGGGTATAGATCCGGTCCGCGATCTCCATGCCGCTTTCGGTCAGTGTAATCAGCCCGTCGCGATCCATGGTGATAAAGCCGTTCTGTTTTAACTGTTTGGTCGCGTAGGTGACGCTGGGCTTCGTCACGCCGAGATGCTCCGCAACATCGATGGACCGGACGTAGCCGTGCTGCTCCTTCATCATCAGCATGGCTTCCAGGTAATCCTCTGCCGCTCTGTGTACACTCACAGCAAATTGCACCAACCTTTCCTTGAAATTATCTTCTACACTAACACACTTAACCAAAAAAAGCAAGTAAACATTTTTTTCGCTGAAACCTATTGACAAGCGAGGTTAGACGTGTTAAACTGTGGAGCGGTTAGGGAGGTCTAACCTTTGTTTTTTCCTATTGGTTAGCCTGCCTTAATTGCAATTAAGCAGCTTGAATTACAGACAGACAGGGGGCGCAGGATTTGATGCCGCTTACACTCGCAGCAGCCGGTGAAGAAAACATTATCCGAAAGGTCGGCGGAAACCCGGAGGCCAAAAAGCATCTGGAGGAGCTGGGCTTCGTTGCAGGCGATACCGTTACGATCGTTTCCAGCCTGAATGGAAACGTGATTGTAAAAGTCAAGGAATCACGCGTGGCGATCAGTGAAGAGATGGCCCGTAAAATCATGGTTTAAGGAGAGAAGAACATGAAAACGTTGAAGGACGCAAAAATCGGCGATACCGTCAAGGTCGTCAAGCTCCACGGTGAAGGCCCTATCAAGCGCCGGATCATGGACATGGGTATCACCAAGGGCACCGAGGTTTATATCCGCAAGGTTGCACCGCTTGGCGATCCGATGGAGGTCACGGTCCGCGGCTATGAGCTGAGCCTGCGGAAGGCTGACACCGAAATGATCGAAATTGCATAAAGAATCTGGTCAAAAGGAGCAGAAAGATGGAAAAACAGATCAAAATTGCCCTTGCGGGCAACCCAAACAGCGGTAAAACCACGCTGTTCAACGCGCTGACCGGTTCGAACCAGTTTGTCGGCAACTGGCCGGGCGTCACGGTCGAAAAAAAGGAAGGCAAGCTGAAAAAGCATGACGACGTCGTGATCATGGACCTTCCCGGTATTTATTCTCTGTCCCCCTACACGCTCGAAGAGGTCGTCTCCCGTAACTATCTGATCACCGAGCGCCCCGACGCGATTCTGAACATCGTCGACGGCACGAACCTTGAGCGTAACCTCTACCTCACCACACAGCTGACCGAGCTTGGCATCCCGGTCGTCGTGGCGATCAACATGATGGACGTCGTCAAGAAGAACGGAGACCAGATCAACATCAAGGAGCTGTCCCGTCAGCTGGGCTGCCCTGTTCTGGAGATCTCCGCTCTGAAGGGCACAGGCATTATGGAAGCCGCGGAAGCAGCCGTCAAGGCCGCTGCAGGCCCCCACACCGAGCCGCAGCACACCTTCTCCGGCCCGGTCGAGCACGCCATCGCGCACATCGAAGAGGCTGTTCTGCATGACAAGCCCGCTGCGCAGCAGCGCTGGTATGCCATCAAGATCTTCGAGCGTGACGATAAGGTACTCGAACAGCTGAGCATCCCCGCAGACGTCATGAAGCACATCGAGGCGGACATCAAGGCCGCTGAGACGGAGCTGGACGACGATGCAGAGTCCATCATCACCAACGAGCGTTATGTTTATATTGCATCGATCCTCAAAGGGTGCTATAAAAAGAAGAACGCAGGTAAGATGTCCACGTCCGACAAGATCGATAAGATCGTCACCAACCGCTGGCTGGGCCTGCCGATCTTCGCAGTTGTCATGTTCATCGTGTACTGGGTCGCCATGGTCGGCGTCGGCGCACCGGCAACGGACTGGGCGAACGACGGCCTGTTCGGCGACGGCTGGCACCTGCTCGGCATTGGCTCCTCCGCTTATAACGACGCAGCTGACGAATACGCTGCCGCAAGCGACGCGATCAGCGGCTACTATGAGCTTGACACCGAAGCCGAAGACTTCGATGCTGACGCGGCTCTGGCTGAGATGAAGGCCGTGACCGCCGATTCTGAAAGCACGACCATCGAGGTCGAGGACGAAGAAACCCTTGCCCTCAATGATATGACAGTCTATTATGATTCCATCCCCGACGACGCAGACGAAGAGACTACGATCGGCATGACCTATGTTGATGCTGTCAGCTACTTTGAGGAGAACGGTTTTGACGAGCCCGATCCCGCTGACTACGGCGTTTGGGTCCCCGGTGTTCCGGTTCTGATCGGCAATCTGCTCGATGCGGGCAACGTTCCCGAAGACGGCTGGCTGCACGGCCTGATCCTCGACGGCATCGTCGCCGGTGTCGGCGCAGTTCTCGGCTTCGTGCCGCAGATGCTCGTTCTGTTCCTCATGCTGGCCTTCCTCGAAGCGTGCGGCTATATGGCTCGTATCGCCTTCGTTCTGGACCGTATCTTCCGTAAGTTCGGCCTGTCCGGCAAGTCCTTCATCCCGATGCTTATCGGTACCGGCTGCGGCATTCCGGGCGTTATGGCTTCGCGTACCATAGAAAATGAACGTGACCGCCGTATGACGATCATGACCACCACCTTCATCCCCTGCGGCGCAAAGGTGCCGTTCATCGGCATGATCGCCGGCGCTCTGTTCGGCGGCAGCGCATGGGTCTCCACCTCCGCATACTTCATCGGCATGGCCGCCATCATCATTTCCGGCATCATGCTGAAGAAGACCAAGATGTTCTCCGGCGATCCTGCTCCGTTCGTTATGGAGCTGCCCGCGTATCACTGGCCGACCCTCGGCAACGTGCTGCGCAGTATGTGGGAGCGTGGCTGGTCCTTCATCAAGAAGGCCGGTACGATCATCCTTCTGTCCACCATCTTCGTCTGGTTCACCACCTACTTCGGCTGGGCCGAGGACGGCTTCCGGATGCTCTCTGACGAAGAGATCAACTACTCCATCCTCGCCAAGATCGGCGGCGCCATCGCCTGGATCTTTGCTCCGCTCGGCTGGGGCAACTGGCAGGCAGTTGTTGCCTCCATCACCGGCCTTGTCGCCAAGGAGAACATCGTCGGCACGCTCGGCATCCTCTATGGCGGCGGCGACGGCACGGTCTATCAGAACCTTGCAAGCGCCTTCAACGGCATCACCGGCTACTCCTTCCTGGTCTTCAACCTTCTGTGCGCTCCGTGCTTCGCGGCCATCGGCGCCATCAAGCGCGAGATGAACAGCCAGAAGTGGACCTGGTTCGCAATCGGCTATCAGTGCGGCTTCGCGTATGCAATTGCCCTCATGGTCAACCAGTTCGGCGCCCTGCTCACCGGCAGCGGCAATGTCCTCGGCGTGATCGTCGGCATAGCCCTGCTCGCAGTCATCGTTTATATGCTTGTCAAGCCCTATAAGGAAGCTACCAAGCTGACCACGAAGATCAAGTAATCAATTTTTCACGGAGCAAGACCGCATGGGATATGCGGTCTTGCTTCCGGCAAACAGCGAGTAAAGGGGTGATTCTCATGTTTGCATGGATCGCACAAAATCTTGGAACGATCCTTGTTTCAGCCGTTCTGCTTGTCATTGTTATCGCAATCGTGCGCTATCTGATCCGGCAGAAGAAACAGGGAAAAAGTTCCTGCGGCGCGGGCTGCGCGCACTGCGCAAATGCGGGCTGCTGCCACCATCAGCAATAACAGAGGGTCTGCATCATGTATCAAACAACGCTTAAAATCGACGGCATGATGTGCGGTATGTGCGAATCGCACATCAACGACACCATCCGCAAGGCTGCGCCCGTCAAGAAGGTCACGTCGTCGCACGCAAAGGGTGAGGCCGTTGTCCTGACCGACGAGCCGCTGGACATCGAGGCCGTCAAGGCTGCCGTCCACGCGACCGGCTACGAGGTCACGGACGCGTCCAGCGAGCCCTACGAAAAAAAGAAGTTCTCCCTTTTCAAGAAGTGATTCCCTTTTCCTCCTATCGTGGAAAACCGCTCTGTCCCCATGCCGGCAGAGCGGTTTTTCATAAAGCAGGCCCGCCGGTTTTCGGCGGGCCTGTCTGTTTCGTCCTAGCCAAGCAAAGCTACTGCGTTTTCATACGCGATTTCTGCCGCTTCCTCCGGCGTGAAATCCATTTGGTCAAGAATCCCGCAATAAACGGTGTAGATCTCTTCGGGCCGCAGACTGCGGCTGGCGGGAAAATCGGTTGCAAAGAGGAGCCGCTTCGGGCCGAATTTCCGCAGAAGCGCGTTCGTCCCTTCAACGCCATATCTGCGGGCATAATCGGGCAGGATCGCGGACAGATCCACATAACAGGCAAGCGGAAGCAGGCGTTCCCACTGAAACGCTCCCATGTGCGAGACGATCAGCTTTAGATCCGGATAGCGCTCCGCCGTTTTCACGATGCGCTTCGCCGCCGACAGATCATCCTCCGCATTCGGATAGGAATGAACGGCGACGGGAATGTGCCGCTCCTGTGCAAACGCGAAGATCGCGCAATTATAGTCGGAATCGAGTGCCAGCCCGGAATTGTTCGGGTGAAGCTTGATGCCGTCCAGCGCATGATCGTCAATGGCGCGGCAGAGCGCGTCAACCGTTTCGGCCCGCGAATTCCGGACGTCGATATCCGCAAAGGCATAAAATCTGCCGGGATACCGCCGCTTCATCTCGGCCAGATTTCGGTGCACCGCGCCGGCGGTGAACTCCATCGACATCAGAAACGGATCGTTAAAGGGCATGATGACAGCCCGTTCGATATGGTTTTCACGCATGATCTGCACATATTGCCGCAGATCTGCATACACCCATACATCGTCAGAGTTGGGATTGGCTGTATGCACAGCGTCCGGCAGGATGTGGATGTGCGCGTCAAGCTTTTTCAGTGTTCTCCAGTTTGCAGCAGCCATAACGATCCCTCCAATTTTAAGCGGTCGGCGTTTCTGCCTCTCCGGCCAGATAGGTTTCCAGAATGTCTGCCGCGCAGTAGACCATTTCCGGGCACGGGCGCTTTTTGTAATAGCTGTCGGTGCGCGGTTCGGGCGGCTGGGGCTTGAAATTTGGGTCGAGGCCCAGCAGTTGGCGGCAGATGATCGAGCCATTGCGTGCCTCAAATTCTCCCGCGAGCTGCCGCAGCGCCGCGTAATTGTTCGTTTTCGCTGCCCGGTCGGTCGGGTCTGCCGGGCCGCGGAGCAGGCCGTAGGCCATGAACATCCCGCTGACCGCGCCGCATACATCGCGCATACCTGCCATCCCGCCTCCAAAGCCGGAGGCGATCTTCAACGCAGTCTCTCTATCCAGCTTGTCCTCCGCAAAGGCCAGAAAGACGGCCTGTGCGCAGTTGCAGCCCTCCAGAAACAGTTCTCTTGCGCGTTCTGCTTTTGTCATGTGTGCTCCTCCTGCGGCTCAAACCGCTTTTCAAGACTGAATTTTTTTCCGCCGCACCGGCGGCAGCGGATGCCGCCGCGCTGTTCCTCCAATGCCTGTACGACTGTCCCCCGCCGCAGATACCGGGATTCCGCTCCGCAGCCGAGGCACGTCACGACATACACGCCGCGCACGGCCTCAATGCGCCTCCGGTTTTCAGCCGCTGCCTCGCAGCTGGGCGCAAGCCGCTCCGGTGGGCAGCCGATTTTCCGGCAGACAGCCTTCCACGCCTCGTCATGCCCGTGGCGTTTTCCTGTGAGAATCGCCGCGGCGGCGTGGGCATATTCATGCCGTGCCGTGTCCCAGAAGACCTGATCCTCCCGCCGCAGAAAGTCCGCAAGGCGGATCTCCTGCGGCCTGTTTTTGACGAACGTGCATACGCCGTACTGCCGCGTCATGCGCCGGGAAAAGGACACGGCCACGCGGCTCGTGTCGATCCCGAGCAGCCTGTCCAGCCGCCGGTACTCCGCCTGCACCTGTGCAAGCGTCCACATCCGCATCGCCTCCGTTTCTGCATCCATGATAGCACAGCGGGCGCGGTTTTTCCATCTTTCCTTTTGGCGCAAAAGCCGGTATACTGGATATCAGAATGAAAAAGGCGGTTTTTCCTATGTTTTCACGGATGTATCTTGAGATCACGACCTGCTGCAATCTTTCGTGCAGCTTCTGTCCCGGCACGAAGCGGCCTGCCGCGTTTTTATCGCCGGAGGACTTTCGCACGCTGGCTGCGAAGCTCCGGCCATATGGGCAATACCTGTACCTGCACGTCATGGGCGAGCCGCTGCTGCACCCGCAGCTGCCGGAGCTGCTGGAGATCTGCCGGGCACTCGGCTTCCGCGCGACGCTCACGACAAACGGGACGCTGCTGCCAAAGAAGCAGGCGGCGCTGCTCGACGCGCCCGCGCTGCGCAAGGTCTCTATCAGCCTGCACAGCTTCGAGGCGAACGAGGCCGGGGATTTTTCCGCCTATCTGACGGGCTGCACGGACTTTGCCCATGCGGCAAAAAAATCGGGCATTCTGACAGATTTCCGCCTCTGGAATCTCGACGGCGCGCAGACGAAGGGTCTGCACGACCGGAACGCGGAGATTTTGGCGCATCTGCACGCGGCCTTTCCCGGCGTGTGGCAGAAAAACACATGGGGCTGGCGGCTGGAGGACGGTGTGTTCGTCAGCTTCGGAGAGCGCTTTGACTGGCCGGACGAGCAGGCGGCAGAGCGTGGGAGCCAGGGCCGCTGCCGCGCGCTCAGCGACCAGATCGCCGTGCTTTCCGACGGTACGGTCGTGCCGTGCTGCCTTGACAACGAGGGCGCGCTTGCGCTGGGGAACCTGTTCCGGCAGGAGCTTTCCGACATTCTTGCCTCGCTGCCGGTCTGCGCGATACGCGAGGGCTTTGCACGCGGCGAGCGCGCCGCCCCACTCTGCCGCCGCTGCGGCTATGCGGAGCGCTTCGGCGCCCGGTGACAGAGAAATCGGCTTAGGGTGTATCTGAAAACTCCCAACGCACCCGGACAGCGGGCCTTTTTGCGGTGCGCCGCGTCATTTTTCCTTGAAATACGTCAGTATTCCTGCGAAAAAATGTCTTGCGCAACGCAAAAATCCCTCGCTGCCGGTCACATCATGAGTTTTCAGATACAGCCTAAGTGAACGGACCCCGCCGCATTTTGGAATGCGGCGGGGAAGCTTTTCGTTATTCGATCGTAAATTCTGCGTACAGCGTGTATTCTGTTCCGTCCGGCAGGATCACGGGCTGGGCAAGGCGGTATTTGCCTGCGTCCAGTTCGCCGTAGAGCGTCTGCCAGTCGTAGTGCAGCGTGCAGACAGACGATTCCGGCGCGGCTTCGTCCGTCTGGTTCTGCGCCTTAAAAAGGTTCGATGTCAGCATCTTCCATTCGCTGTCTGCCTGCGTCTCCAGCCAGTACTCGCTGCGAAGGGCAAGCACAGCGCCGTCTTCGTTTGTCAGCGTGAAGTCTGCCGATGTGCGCGTGACGCTCTCCGACACGACCGTGAAGCAGTCCGCGCCCGGAAGCGTTCTGGTTTTCTGCTCGGCAGGCTCTGCCGGAGCTGCTTCCGGCATGGCCTCGGCGGGCGCTTCCGCCGTTTCCAGCGTCATTTCCTCCTCTGCAGGCGCTTCCATCGCCGCGGTATCCGCCGTCGGAGCGGAAGCCGTCTCCGGCGCAGTCGAGCCCGCGCGGAACATTGGCACGACGAACGCCGCCGCGCCGATCACCAGCGCGCAGCAGGCCGCAAGCGCGGCCCATTTGACCCACACGCGCGGCGCTTTTCTGACCGGCGCATCAGCCCGGGCGATCAGATCGTCGCCGACATCGCCGATGGCGCGGAATAGCTTTTCACTTTGTTCTTTCATACAAGGATCCCCTCTCCGGCCAGATACCGGCGCAGCTTTTCCCGCGTCCGGAACAGGATGGATTTTGCGGTGTTCTCCCGGAGCGCGTACCGCGCGGCGATATCCTGCACGGAATCGACGTACCAGTACCGCCGCAGGAAAATGCTGCACTCGCGCTCCGGAAGCGTCCGGAGAAAGCGGTCGATGGCCTCGGCCAGCTCCCGCGCTTCGAGCGCCTGCTCGACCCGGCCTGGGGCCGGGACGCACTCGGACAGCTCATCCAGCGCCAGCGGCAGCGATCCGCCGCCGCGCTTTTCCGCATTCTGCCTGCGGCAGCGGTCAAAGGACAGGTTGCGCGTGATCCTGCCGAGAAACGACGACAGGATCGACGGCCTCTGCGGCGGCATGGCGTTCCACGCGTGCAGCCACGTGTCGCTGACGCATTCCTCGCTGTCCTCGCGGTTTTTCAGAATATTATGGGCAATGGAGCGGCAATAGCCGCCGTATTTCGCATCCGTCTCGCTGAGCGCACGCTCTTCACGCGCCCAATACAGATCGATAATTGCGGAATCCTCCATCTGTGTGCTCCTTTCTCTGTCTGTAAAGACGCAAACGCGTCCCGTTGGTTTCAGGATACAGTATAGCATTGCCAAAAAATTTTTTAAATGGTATACTGAAAAAAATGATATGTAAAGGAGGCTTCTTATGGAACTTCGTGTTCTGGCCGTCGGCGACGTGGTCGGCGAAGGCGGACTGCAGTGTCTGGAACAGCATCTGCGAAGCCTGAAAAAGTTATACCGCATTGATTTTTGCGTTGTCAACGGTGAAAATGCCAGCGGAACCGGCCTGACGCCAAAGCAGGCGGACCGGATGCTGGACGCGGGCGCGGATGTGCTGACCCTCGGGAACCACTCGTTTGACCGGCGCGAGATCTGCGCGTATCTGGACGACTGCCCCTATATCCTGCGGCCCGCCAATCTGCATCCGAGCCTGCCGGGACGGGGCTTCGGCGTGTTTGAGACGAAGATCGGGCAGGTGGGCGTTGTGAACCTGCTGGGCCGCTGCAATCTCGACTTCCGGCCCGACAATCCCTTCCGCGTGATCGATAAGGTCCTGAAGGAGCTGGACGGGCTTCCCGTGCTTCTGGATTTCCACGCCGAGGCGACAAGTGAAAAGCTTGCCATGGCGTATTATCTCGACGGAAAAATTTCCGCCCAGTGGGGCACGCACACGCACGTGCAGACCGCCGACGAGCAGATCCTGCCGAAGGGCACCGGGTATCTCACTGACCTCGGCATGACCGGCCCCGTGCATTCCGTCATCGGCGTAAAGCCGGAGCAGTCCATCGCAAATTTCCGCGGCGAGCTTACCTCGCGGTATGAGACTGCGCCGGGGCCGTGTATGCTTGCAGGCGCGGTGTTTACCATCGACGCGAAGACAGGCCGCTGCACGGCGGCAGAAAGGGTGGCGCTCCGTGATTAAATTTCTGCATGCTGCCGATCTGCATCTGGACGCGCCGTTTGCCGCCCTCAGCCCCGAACAGGCTGCTGCGCGGCGGCAGGAGCAGCGCGAGCTTCTGACCGAGCTTGCCGAGGTGGCCAACACGCACGACTGCGATCTTGTCCTGCTGGCGGGCGATCTGTTTGACAGCGCGGGCGCGTCGGACGAGACGCTGCTGGCGCTCCGGCGGGCGCTAGCCTCCATCCGCGCGCCGGTCTTCATCAGCCCCGGCAACCACGACTGTTTGCTGCCCGGCAGCGCGTATCTGACGGAGCGCTGGCCGGAAAACGTGCATATTTTCAAAACGGATGCAATCGAGGCGGTCGAGCTGCCGGAGAAACAGCTGCGCGTCTATGGCGCGGGCTTCACCGCGCGGCACGAAAGACCGCTGCTGGAGGGCTTCCGCGCGAAAGCCGACGGCTGGACGAACCTCATGGTCCTCCACGGGGACGCGACGCAGGCGGCCTCGCCCTATAATCCCATCACGCCCGAGCAGCTGGCGGCCTCCGGCCTTGCCTATCTCGCGCTCGGCCATATCCATCAGGCAAGCGGGCTGCTGCGGTGCGGGAGCACGTACTACGCCTGGCCCGGCTGCGCGATGGGGCGCGGCTTTGACGAGCTTGGGCAGAAGGGCGCGTATCTCGGGGAAGTTTCCGATTCCGGCGTCCGGCTGGACTTTTTGCCGCTGCATGGCAGGAGCTACGAAATCCTCCGCGTTGAAGCAGGAGACGACGCGCTTGCCGCCGTCACGGCGGCGCTGCCGGAGGACACGCAGAACGATATTTACCGCGTGATCCTGACCGGTGAGGCAGAGCCGGTCGAAACGGCAGCGCTGCAAGCGGCGCTGGCTCCGCGCTTTTACGCGCTGACCATCCGCGACGAGACGCGGCCCCGCCGTGCGCTTTGGGAGGGGGCGGAGGAGGATACGCTGCGCGGCCTGTTTTTGCAGGCGCTCAAGGCGCAGTATGACGCGGCCCAGACGGAAGCGGACAGACGCAAAATCGCGCTGGCCGCGCGCTGCGGCTGCGCGGCGATGGACGGAAGGGAGGCGGCGGAATGAAGCTTCTGCGCATGACTGCAACATTCGGCAGGCTCGAGCAGGAGACGCTCTCGCTTACCGAGGGCCTGAACGTCCTGCAAATGCCGAACGAGGCCGGAAAGAGCACCTGGGCGGAATTTTTGCTGGCCATGCTCTATGGCGTCGATACCTCTGAACGCGAAAAAACGGGCGTGCTACCCGTCAAGACAAAATACCAGCCGTGGAGCGGCAAGCCGATGGAGGGCGTGATCGAGCTTGAGCACGCCGGGCGGCGCATCACGCTCACGCGCACCTCGACGGCCCGTGCACCGCTCGGCGTATTTTCCGCCGTCTATACCGAGTCCGGCCTGCCGGTCGAGGGCATGACGGGCGCGAACTGCGGCGAAACGCTTCTGGGCGTTCCGAAGCGTGTGTATCAGCGCAGCGCCTTTGTCCGTCAGGCCGGACTCGGCCTGACGCCGGACGACGAGCTGGAAGCGCGGCTGTCCGCCCTTGTCACGACCGGCGACGAGGCCGTCAGCTTTGCCGCAGCCGACAAGCGGCTGCTTGCCTGGCAGAACCGCGTCCGGCACAACAAGACCGGACTCATCCCTGGCGCCGAGCGGGAGCTTGCCGCCGTAGACAGCGCGCTGGCCGCGCTGGCGGGGGAGCATGAAAAAAATCTGGCGCTGCGCGCGCAGCTGCAGTCGCTGCAAGCGCAGCAGACTGCCTGCGAAGAGGACCTGCGGGCGCTGCAGGCGGCGCAGGCCCAACGAAAAAAGGCGCAGCTCTATGACGCGAAGCGCGCCGCGATGCAGGCGGCAAACCGGGAAAACGCCGCGTCCGCCGTATGCGCGCGGCTCCCGCGTGAGGACGCGCTGGCCGTGCTTTCGCAGGAGGCGGCCGCTCTGCTTGCCCTGCCGGAGCAGGA
>OGHL01000310.1_pt1 | contig 37318 bp, 34 predicted proteins | sample 1571391 | NCBI WGS metagenome assembly OGHL01 (sample SAMEA2581948, study PRJEB24529) | metagenome | biome: Human gut stool | place: China | collected 2011 | reverse complement strand
CATCGCCGCCCAGATGGGTATCACCGTTGGTGGCCAGAACCTCGGTAACGCCGTCGCCCATCTCGATGATGGACACATCGAAGGTGCCGCCGCCCAGATCGTAGACCATGATCTTCTGGTCTTCTTCCTTATCGATGCCATATGCCAGAGAAGCGGCAGTAGGCTCGTTGATGATACGCTTGACGTTCAAGCCTGCAATGGTGCCTGCGTCCTTGGTAGCCTGACGCTGGCTGTCGTTGAAGTATGCAGGAACGGTAATGACAGCCTCGGTAACAGGCTCGCCCAGATAAGCCTCGGCATCAGCCTTCAGCTTCTGCAGGATCATAGCGCTGACCTGCTGGGGAGTGTATTCCTTGCCGTTCAGGGTCACCTTGTGGTCGGTGCCCATGAAGCGCTTGATGGAAGCAACGGTGTTCTCAGGGTTGGTGATGGCCTGACGCTTTGCCACCTGACCCACCAGACGGTCGCCGGTCTTGGTGAAGCCGACCACAGACGGGGTGGTGCGTGCACCCTCAGAGTTTGCGATAACAACGGGCTCGCCGCCCTCCATGACAGCCACGCAGCTGTTGGTAGTACCAAGGTCGATACCAATGATCTTACTCATAATGAAAACTCCTCTCGAAAGAACAAATCGTATTGTTTATGTGATGCTCAAATGTTTGTAAGCGGATGTTATATTCAAAACCCTTTCGGGTTTCTGCTTTGTTATTCGGCCACTACAACGGTCGCATGGCGGACGATCTTATCGCCCAGCTTGTAGCCCTTCTGGTAGACCGTGATGACGGTGCCGCTCTCCTGTCCGTCCGGGGCGGGGATCTGCTGCACTGCGTTCATGAAGTTGGGGTCAAAGGGCTTTCCCAGCGCTTCGATCTCCTCCACATGGAGGGCATCCAGCGCCTTGGCGGCCTTGTCCAGCGTCATGGTCACGCCCTTTTTGTAGTTCTCGTCGGTGGTGGGGGCGTTGGCTGCCATCTCCAGCGTATCCAGAATGGGAATGATCTGGTTCACCGCAAAGGAAATGCCATCGTTGAACTTCTGGTCGGCTTCGCGGGTGGAGCGCTTGCGGTAGTTCTCGTACTCCGCTGCCATGCGCAGCAGCTGATCTTTGGCCTGTGCAGCGTTGGCTTCGGCCGCGTCCAGCTTTGCCTTTACGGCTTCCAGCTCGCGGGCCTTCTTGTTGAACCAGCCGCCATCCTTCTTCTTGTCATCCTTCGGGTCGGCAGCTTCGGCAGCAGGTTCCTGTTCGGGTGCTGCCTGCTGGGCCTTCTCCTCGGGAGCCGTTTCGGGCTGCTCAGCTTCCTGAGCCGGAGCCGTCTTTTTTGCTTCTTCGCTCATTCCAGATCCTCCTTATAGATCACAGTCCGCCGCGGTACGGCAGCCTGCGGGGTGTCTTTTCGTTTGCCGCTCATGCCCTCGCCCAGCTGGTCTGCAAAGTAATGCAGCAGCGGCATCAGTTTCTGGAAGGGCATCCGGGTGGGGCCGATCAGTGCGATGGAACCCCACAGGCCTCCGCCCACCAGATACCGGTCGCTCACGATGCACAGGCCCGGGATCTGCGGTTCCAGATCCTCGCCCAGCAGCACGCTCTCACTGCGTTCTGCCGGAGGTGCGATCAGGCCAGCGGCCTGCTCCTCGTCGTTCAGCAGTGTGAGGATGTCGCCCACCTTGCCGTCCAGCTGAGGCCAGTCCAGCAGATACTGCTCGCCGCCCAGAAATACGTGGGGCTTGACGGAATCCTGCAGGATGGCAGCCGCTGCACTGATAACGGGCACCAGCTCCGGGTCGATCTGGCTGCACAGCTCTGCCAGCAGCCGGGTGGAAAGATCCACCGGCGCTACAAAGGTAAGGTTGCGGTTGAGCAGTGCGGCAAGTGCTGCCGCATTCTCGCGGGAAAGACCGGTGCGCACCCGTGCCACACGGGTACGAACGTAACCGGCCGTGGTAACGGCCAGCACAGCCGCTGCGCTGCGGCCCACCTGAACCACTTCATAGTGGGCGATGCACAGATCCTCGGCACACGGGGTGCTGATGGCGGCGGTGCAGCCGCTGATGGCGGCCAGCGCCTTGGCGGCACCTGCGGCCAGCTTTTCCGGCTCGTGGTCAAGGCTTGCGAACACCGCATCCACACGGGCGCGGCTCACACGATCCAGCGGCTGATCGTCGGTCAGCAGATTATCAAGGTAGTAACGGTAGCCCTTGGCACTGGGCACACGGCCCGCGCTGGTGTGGGGCTGCTCCAGCAGACCCAGCTTTGTCAGCGCCGCCATCTCATTGCGAAGCGTTGCGCTGGAAACTGCCATGTCAAAGTAGTTTGCCAGCACGCTGCTGCCAACGGGCTCGCCTTCGAGACCATACAGCGCCACGATCGCCTGCAAGACTCGCTGCTTGCGTGCATCCATCGTCATAGCGCCTGCCTCCTTTTTGCGTTCGCTTTGTTTGTTTAGCACTCCTTGTTCCTGAGTGCTAAGACCATTATAGCCAATTTTCCGGTGCTGTCAAGCCCCTTGGAAAAATGTTTTAAAAGATTCATAATTCTGTCATAAACGAAGAAAGCGCCCTCCTTATTATAAGGAAAGCGCTCCGGCATGTTCTTTACTCTTCCATCTGCCTTGCCAGAAATGCCGCTGCCACATTCACGGCCTTGAGCTGGGCGGCATCCGGCGTGGCCGTGCGGTCTTCGGTCAGCAGGGCCACCACGCCGGTCACATCGCCTGCCGCAATGATGGGTGCGGCGCACAGCACTGCTCGGGGCGAGCCTTCGCAGGGCAGGATGCACTTTTCGGCAATGCCCTCGCTCTGGTACAACCTACGGCCATCCATCAGCTTTTCCAGCGGCTGGCTGATGCTGCGGTCGGCCAGCTCCCGCCGGCCGGAGCCGCTCACCGTAAGGATGCGGTCACGGTCGGCCACCAGTGCGGTCAGCGCAAAGCTTTTGCTGAGCACCTCGGTATACTGGGCCGCCACTGCGTTCATCTCGCCAATGGGCGAATACTTTTTAAAGATCACCTCGCCGTCGCCCGTGGTGAAGATCTCCAGCGGGTCGCCGCGGCGGATGCGCTGGGTGCGGCGGATCTCCTTGGGGATCACCACCCGGCCCAGCTCGTCGATGCGGCGCACGATTCCTGTTGCTTTCATGTTTTTGCTCCTCCGTTTCCTTAAAAATGCCTGCAGCACTAGTATCTGTCAGGCCGGGCCATTTATACCTGCTGCCCCCCGCGCAAAAAGACCTGCACGGAAAGCTGCCTCTTCGTTGCGTTTCCGGCAGGGTTCTGCTACAATGATACAAAAAGCCATTTTCATAAGCACAGCACCCCGCTTATGAAGACAGCTCCTAAAATTCTACTGAGAAAGGCAGGTGTCCGGATGCCGAACATCCTCATTCTGGGCGGCGGTGCCGCCGGTCTTGCAGCCGCGCTGGCGGCGGCACAAAGTGCCCCCGCTGCACAGGTCATTGTGCTGGAGCGCAACCCGAAGCCGGGCAAAAAGCTGCTTGCCACCGGCAATGGCCGCTGCAATCTGGATAACACCGGCATTGCACCGGAGCTGTATTTCACTGCCGACCCGGCAGCACTTCGTCCGCTGCTGGATGCCGTAAATACCGCCGACCCGCTGCGCTGGTTCCGTGCGCTGGGGCTTTACACCCGCACCGACGAGGCGGGCCGGGTGTATCCGTACTCCAATCAGGCGGCGGACGTGCTGGCCCTGCTGGAGCATCACCTTGCGCAGCACCATGTGCAGCTGCGCACCGGCTGCACCGTGCGCACCCTGAGCCAGAGCCGCAGCGGCTACGCCGTGCAGTTCGAGACGGCAGAGGGCTCTGCCGAAACGCTGCGCGCCGATGCCGTCATCTGCGCCATGGGCGGCGAAGCAGGGCCGCAGTTCGGCACCGACGGCTTTGGCACCCGGTTCGCCGCCCAGTGCGGCGGCAGGGTGGAGCCGCTGTACCCCTGCCTGACCGCCCTGCAGTGCGCAAAGCCCCGCAAAGCGCTGGCTGGCATCCGTGCCAAGGCAGCAGCATCCCTGCTGGACGGTGCCCGTGTGCTTGCCTGCGAGAACGGCGAGGTACAGTTCACCGATTACGGCCTTTCCGGCATCTGCATCATGCAGCTGTCCGGCCTGCTGGCCCCGGGCCGCGGCCCCAAGGCTCCTGCTGTGGAGCTGGACCTCTTCCCGGCAGTGGACGAAACCGCACTTGCCAGCCTGTTTGCGGCCCACGCCGCCCAGACGGCAGGGGGCAGCGCCGCTGACTTCTGGCTGGGCCTGCTGAACCAGAAGCTGGGCCGTACTGTGTGGTCTGCCGCCGGGCTGCAGGACAGCGACGCGCCTGCCGTGCTCACCGCCGCACAGTGGCAGAAGCTGGCCCACACCGCCAAGCACTGGCGCTTTGAAGGGCTGACCCCCTGCAGCTGGAAGCAGGCCCAGACCACCGGCGGCGGGCTGGCCCTGCGGGAGGTGGATCAGCACTTCCAGTTCAAGGGCTGTCCGGGCCTTTACTTTGTGGGCGAAACGCTGGACTGCGCAGGCAGCTGCGGCGGTTTTAACCTGCACTGGGCGTTCGGCTCCGGCCTTGTGGCCGGGCGCAGCGCTGCAGGCCATGCTGCAGCAGGCCGTGCTCTGCCAAAAGCCCCCGCGCCCGCAAAGAGCAGGAAAAAGCCGCACAGGTAAAAATGAGCTTTAAATTTTCAACAAACGCTTGACATCTTGTGCAGATCGCATTATCATAAAGACAATAAAAGTTTGTTCAGAGGATCGAGCAGAACAAGCAAGGGGAGAGTCGAAAGGCCCTTTTGTTTGTCCTGCTCTTTTTCTTTTATTCGGCAAACGGAGCGATCAGGAGGTTTTTATGCTGGATGTAGCAATTATCGGCTGCGGTGTCATTGGTGCGGCAGCCGCCTATGAGCTGTCCCATTACCCGCTGCAGACCGCCATTTTCGAGGCTGAAAATGACGTGGCAGACTGCACCACCAAGGCCAACAGTGCCATTCTGCACGCTGGCTACGACCCCGAACCGGGCACCCGGATGGCGCGGCTCAACGTGGAGGGGTCCGCACTGGCCAAGGAGATCTGCGCCCGGCTGGATGTGCCATACCTGCAGTGCGGCAGTCTGGTGCTGGCCCTCAGCCCGGAAGAGCTGCCCCACCTGCAGAAACTGTATGAGAACGGCATCGCCAACGGCGTGCCGGGCATCCGGCTGCTTTCCGCAGAGGAAACGCTTGCCATGGAACCGAATCTGGCCCCCACTGTCGTTGGCGCGCTGTATGCGCCCAGCGCCGCCATCGTCAGCCCGTGGGAGTTTGCGCTGGCAATGGCAGAAGTGGCTGTGCGCAACGGCGTGGAGCTGCACCGCAGCTGCCCTGTGACCCGCATCGAAAAGACCGCCGGCGGCTGGGCACTGACCACCCCCTCCGGAATTGTGGAAACGCGCTATATCATCAATGCGGCAGGCATCTCGGCGCAGGCCGTGCACGATATGGCCGCACCCCACAAATTTACCATCCAGCCCACCCGGGGCGAATACTACCTGCTGGATAAATCCGAGGGCAGCCGTGTGCACCACGTCATCTTCCAGTGCCCCAACGAAAACGGCAAGGGCGTTCTGGTGGCCCCCACCGTCCACGGCAACCTGATCGTCGGCCCGAACGCCGACCCCGTGGAAGGGGACGATACCGCCTGCACCGCCGCCGGGCTGGCCTTCGTCAGCGCCGCAGCGCGCCGCAGCGTGCCGAACATCCGCTTCAGCGAGTCCATCCGCAATTTTGCGGGTGTCCGTGCCAATGTGGACACGGGCGACTTCGTTATCGGCGAAGCGGAAGGCGCACCCGGCTTCATCGATCTGGCGGGCATGAAATCGCCCGGCCTTTCCAGTGCACCGGCCGTTGCCAAAGAAGCCGTCAAAATTCTGGAAGCTCACGGCGATCTGCCCGCCCCCAAGGCGGATTACAGGGATGGCCGCACCCGGGTGCGCTTCAAGGAGCTTCCGCCCGAAGAAAAAGCCCGGCTCATTGCAAAGGAACCCGCCTATGGCCGCGTGATCTGCCGCTGCGAGACGATCACCGAGGGCGAAATTCTGGACGCTCTGCACGAAGAGATCCCCGCCACCACCATTGACGGTGTCAAGCGCCGCTGCGGTGCCGGTATGGGCCGCTGTCAGGGCGGCTTTTGCGGGCCGCGCGTGCTGGAACTGATCAGCAAAACGCTGGGCATCAGTCCGCTGGACGTGCTGCAGGATAAGGCCGGCACCAACGTCTTACTGTGTGAAACCAAGCAGGAGGGAGAGCACCATGATTGATCTGGTCATCGTCGGCGGCGGCCCTGCAGGCCTTGCCGCAGCTTACAGCGCATGGCAGCATGGTCTGCGCGATATCCTTATCTTAGAGCGCGACAACGAGCTGGGCGGCATCCTGAACCAGTGCATCCACAACGGCTTCGGCCTGCACCGCTTTGGCGAGCAGCTCACCGGCCCGGAATACGCAGGCCGCTGCATTGAACTGCTGCGCTCCACCGGTGTCCGGGTGGAGCTGGGCACGATGGTGCTGGAAGTCACCCCGGACAAAAAGATCCACTGTGTCAGCCGGGAAAAGGGTTATCAGATTTTGGAAGCCAGAAGCATCATCCTCTGCATGGGCTGCCGGGAACGCACCCGCGGTGCCATCGGCATCCCGGGCACCCGCCCCGCCGGCATCTACACCGCCGGTGCTGCCCAGCGCTATGTCAACATGGAGGGCTATCTGGTAGGCAAGCGGGTGCTCATCCTCGGCAGCGGCGACATCGGCCTGATCATGGCCCGCCGCATGACGCTGGAAGGTGCCAAAGTACTGGCCTGCGTGGAGGTCATGCCGTATTCCGGCGGCCTGACCCGCAACATCGTGCAGTGCCTGCAGGACTTCGACATCCCCCTGTATCTGTCCCATACCATCGTGGATATTCAGGGCAAGGCCCGTGTGGAAAAGGCCACCGTTGCCAAGGTGGACGAAAACCGCCGCCCCATCCCGGGCACCGAGATGGAATTTGATGTGGACACCATCCTGCTCAGCGTTGGCCTGATCCCGGAAAATGAGCTGACCCGGCAGGCGGGCATCCCCATGGACCCCCACACCAAGGGCGCAGTGGTCTACGAGAATATGGAGACCGGCATCCCCGGCGTGTTCGCCTGCGGCAATGTGGTGCATGTGCATGATCTGGTGGACTTCGTTTCGGGCGAAAGCGACCTGGCCGGTGCTTCTGCGGCGGCCTATGTTTTGAAGGGCGAAGCCGCCGATGCCGCCGCACTCGATCTTATCCCGGGCAATGGCTTGGGCTACACCGTGCCGCAGCGGGTGCGCCCCGCTGATGTGGACAGGAGCGTGAACATTTCCTTCCGTGTGCGGCAGAACTACGGCCCCAGCCAGATCACCGTGACCTGCGGCGGCAGGCAGCTGGCCCGGTTCAAGCGCCAGCGCATGGCTCCCGGCGAGATGGAACACATCGCCCTGCCCAAAGTCCTGCTGGAAAAAGCAGACGGCCCGCTGACCGTTGCGGTAGAGGAGGTTATTGCAGAATGAGCAGCATCAAAGAAGTCATTTGCATCTGCTGTCCCTGCGGCTGCCACTTGCAGGTGGACCCGGAAAATGATTATAATGTAACTGGAAACGCCTGCCCCAACGGTGCCGCCTACGGCAGGGAAGAGCTGACCCATCCCACCCGCATCATCACCAGCACGGTGCGGGTGGAGGGCGGGCTGTACCCGCGCTGCCCGGTAAAGACTGCGCAGGCCGTGCCCAAAGAGAAGATGACCGAGGTCATGGCTGCGCTGGATCGCGTCACTCTGCACGCCCCCGTCCGCACCGGGCAGGTGGTGCTGGCAGATGTGTGCGGCACCGGCGTGGACGTTGTGGCGACGCGAAATCTGTGATACACACTCCTGAAACGATACGGAGGTAGCAAAAGCATGAGTACAAAATATGTTCTGGCGTTGGATCAGGGAACCACCAGCAGCCGTGCCATCCTGTTCGACAATGAGCAGAATATCATTGCGGTGCAGCAGCGCGAGTTTGAGCAGATCTATCCGCAGCAGGGCTGGGTGGAGCACAACCCCATGGAGATCTGGTCCACCCAGTATGGAGTCATGAACGAGGTGGTGGCCCAAAGCGGTGTCGATGCCCACGATATCGCCGCCATTGGCATCACCAACCAGCGGGAGACCACCATCCTGTGGGAAAAGGCCACCGGCCGCCCCATCTACAATGCCATCGTCTGGCAGTGCCGCCGCACGGCACCGCTGGTGGATGAACTGCTGCAGCAGCCCGGCATGGCAGACTACATCCGGGAGAATACCGGCCTGATGCCTGATGCCTATTTCTCCGCAACGAAGATCAAGTGGATCCTGGACAATGTGCCCGGTGCGCGGGAGCGGGCCGAGGCAGGGGAGATCCTGTTCGGCACTGTGGACACATGGCTGGTCTGGAAGCTGACCGGCGGCAGAGTGCATGTCACCGACCGCACCAACGCCAGCCGCACCATGCTGTATAACATCCGCACGCTGGACTGGGACGACACCCTGCTCAAAGCGCTGGATATCCCGCGCTGCATCCTGCCCCGCGTGACGGATTCCAGCGAGGTCTACGGCACCACCGACCTGTGCGGTGTGCAGATCCCGGTGGCCGGCATTGCCGGTGACCAGCAGGCTGCGCTGTTCGGACAGAGCTGCTTTGGCAAGGGGGAGGCCAAGAACACCTACGGCACCGGTTGCTTTTTGCTGATGAACACCGGCGACACCATCTGCCGCAGCCGGAACGGCCTGATTTCTACCATCGCCATCAGCCTGAACGGTAAGGTGGAGTACGCGCTGGAGGGCAGCGTCTTTGTGGGCGGTGCCGTCATCCAGTGGGTGCGCGACGGCCTGCGCATGATCCAGGAGAGCCGCGATGCGGAATACTACGCCCAGAAGGTGCCGGATAACGGCGGCATTTACATTGTGCCGGCCTTTACTGGTCTGGGTGCACCGTACTGGGATATGTACGCCCGCGGTGCCATTGTGGGCATCACCCGCGGCACCACCCAGAACCATATCATCCGCGCGGCGGAAGAATCCATCGCCTACCAGAGCGCAGACCTCGTGGCTGCTATGGAAAAGGACACCGGCGTGCCCATCACCTCGCTGAAGGTGGACGGCGGCGCCTCCCGTGACCAGTTCCTGATGCAGTTCCAGGCCGACATCCTGAACAAGACCGTGCTGCGCCCTGCCATCCGGGAGACGACCGCTCTGGGCGCTGCCTATCTGGCGGGCCTTGCCACCGGCGTATGGAAGGACCGGGACGAGATCCGCAGCCTGTGGCACTGCAACATGACCTTTGCCCCGCAGATGGACGAGGCTGAGCGCACCCGTCTGCTCTCCGGCTGGCACAAGGCTGTGGGCCGCAGCTGCGACTGGGCAGAGCATTGATAGTTTTCGCCCAACTTTATGGTTCACGCACAAAATATTTTTTAATTGTTTATTTTCTATTGACATTTTGTTACAAAACGCTATACTAGAAGCATCCCAAGAGAAGTGAGATGGGGATGCACTGTATCGTCCAGATGCAGTGTGTCCCCATTTTTATTACGGAAAAATCAGATTCAAAAAGGAGGTCCCCCATATGAACGAGAAAAAACTTTCAAGGCCGCTGATCAGTCTCATCGTCAGCATCGCGCTCATCATCGTAGGCATTGCCGGTTCTTTCATTTTACAGACGAACTCCGGCAAAACGACCATCCGGAACGTTACCATTGAATCCGAATCCGGTCATACCCTTGCGATGGATGTTTATATTCCGGAAAACGCCACCGCTGAAACGCCTGCGCCCGCTATTTTTGTACAGCATGGCGGAAACAACAACAAAGAAGAAATGCAGCACTACTGCATTGAGCTCGCCCGCCGCGGCTATGTTGCGATCGGCGTGGATATGTACGGCATGGGCGAAAGCGAACCTCTGCCGGACTCCGAATGGCTCACCCAGGGCCGCGGCCTTTATGATGCGGTACGCTACGGCGTGACTCTGCCCTACGTTGATACCGACCGAGTTTCGCTGCTGGGCTACTCCCGCGGTGGCAAGGCAGCTGGCGAAGCACTGCAGTGCGATAACGACAGTCTGAATGTTGTCAAGGCCATTTTCCTGATCCACAGCGATCCCATCGTGCGTAACAGCGAGGGCTACACCGATGTTTACGGTGCCCGAGATGTCGCAGTTCTCGCAGACAAGAACGACGAGTTCTTCTTCTCGGAAAAAGCTAATGATAACGGTACCTATTCCAACGACGCCAACAAGTATGCAGCCAACCTTTCCAGCCCGGTAGAATATGTGATCAACAACAGTGCACAGTCCTTCCTGTATTTCGGTATCGACCCCGCAACCACCAGTGAACAGCGCGTGGCAGAGACCGTTTATGAGCAGGATTACGGCGGAAAGACCGGAAGCCGCCAGATCTTTGTTTCTAACGAGACGCATATGGCTGGTTGGTGGTCCCCGCTGGTCATGAACCGTGTGTTGACCTTCTTTAACCGTGTTATGCCCACTAGCACTGCTCTGAGCGCCAGCAGCTACACCTATACCATCTGGAACATCTTCAAGATCATCGCCCTGTCCGGTCTGCTGCTGTTTGCCGGGTCTCTGATGGTTTGGCTGGTCAACTCCGTCAAGACATTCCAGTGTGCCGACAATGGCGAGCAGGACCTTCGCCCAGTTGGCGATAAGAACGCAGTTGCATGGTTCTGGGGCATCCAGATCATCGGTGCCGTCCTGTCCATCCTCATTATTCGATTCCTGAACAAGCAGGGACTGGCATCTTACCGTGATGCACTTTTCCACTCGGCCAACCCTGCGTACCACGGCCTGATCTCTCTGCTGTGCGGCGCACTGACTCTTGTTCTGTGCACGGTGTGGTACATGGCCTACGGCAAAAAACACGGTTTCTCCTTCCGGAATACCGGCATCGCTATTTCCGGGCATGCACTCCTCAAATCCATCGGCGCGGCCCTGCTTGCAGTCTTTGCCCTGATTCTGATGGTTTTTGCCGTCGACTATTTTGTGGATGTGAACTTCCTGATCGTTTACTGGGGCTTTATGAAGTTTGGAGCCAACCGCATCCCGGGTATGCTCCTTGTTGTACCCATGTATCTCGTGTACTACATTGTCATGTCCATCAGCGTCAACAGTTTTAACTTTAGCACGGCGCTCGGCAAAAACAAGCTGCTTTCTAACCTTCTGATCAGCTTTATCGCATCGGTTCCCACTCTGTTCGTCCTCTGCTACGTTTACGGCATCTTCAAGGCTACCGGCTCGAACCCGATGTTCGGCGGTCTGGCTTCTGCCGCAACTGCAGTGTATGCGCTGCCCGGCTTCATCTTTGTTGCGATCCTGATTTGTCGTCTCCTGTACCAGCACACGGGCAATCCCTACCTTGGCGGCATCTTCTGCGGCGTTCTTGCAGCTGTCAGCGAGTGGGGCATCTGCGAGATTCGCGTGCACACCCCCGGAACACAGTACGCTGGCACTGCTCTGGTCTACGCACTGATCGCGATCGGCTTTGTAGTTACCATAGCATGCGCTGTACTGCTGAAGAAAAATAATGCAGCCGTGCAGGCACATAAATAATGCCTCTTTAATCCTCTTTACAAATCCCTCAATTTTTTATAAACTTGGTTTGCGCATGGTGCGGCCCTTTTAGAATTTTCTGAAAGGGCCGTATCTTCTGATTGCTCCCTATCTCTGTAAATCTGGCTCGAAAGGAGTCTTACCCAATGCATCCTCTTGCTGAAACCCTGCTGGACGAACCGGTGATCGCCGCTGTGAAAACGGACGAAGCCCTGACTGCTGCGCTGGCTTCGCCCTGCAGCGCCGTTTTTCTGCTGGCGAGCACCCTGCTCACCGTAGACGGTCTGGTGCACCGCATACATGATGCCGGAAAACTGGCCGTAGTTCACATCGACCTGGTGGACGGCCTTTCGTCGCGGGAGATCGCGGTGGACTCCCTCAACGCCCTGTGCCACCCGGACGGCATCATCTCCACCCGCCCGACTCTGATCCGCCGGGCGCGCCACCGCGGCCTGTTGACCGTCCAGCGGGCATTCATCCTGGATTCCCTCTCGCTGACCAGCCTGTCCGGTCAGCTGGAGCAGGGCAAGCCGGATTTTGTCGAGATCCTTCCCGGCATCATGCCCCGGGTCATCGCCGAGATCAGCGCCCGTACACAGGTGCCTGTCATTGCAGGCGGCCTGCTGCGGGACAAAGCCGACGTCATGGCCGCCATGCGCGCAGGTGCCGCCGCAGTTTCCACCTCTGCGCCCTCCCTGTGGGATATCTGAGCCAGAACAAGATCCCAGCTGAAGTACGGAAAGCATAATAGTATCCTGGTGTTTTATTGGATATGCCCGCCCACCGATGGAGCCGGATCTCCACGGTGAGCGGGCATTTTTTCGTTTTCATTCGATTTGAGTGAATCTATTCAGCCTGCGGATTAACTCGATAATTTAAAGCAATCCTACAAGTCGCACTCCTCTTAAAGTCTTTCTGCTTCCTGCATCTTAGCATCATACTGGATGGCAGAGATCGGCACGAGGCCCTCGATCATATCCAGTTTGCTGTTGACAAGTTCATCATACACATCTTTGATGGACGACGTAATGGAAGGCTCCAGCTGTTCATTTGCAATTACGCTTTCCACCAGTGCTTGTTTGTTTTTCAGTTTCTGCGCCATATCGGGCAGGAAGTGATAATTTTCAATCATGCGCAGAATGATGTTTGCCATAAAATTGCCGCGGATGCTGCTCAACTCGATATAAATCGCTCCGGCATCCTCCACGGAAATTTGTGCGATGCTCATCAGGTAATCAGCCAGAGTCGTTTGCGTATCGTTCAAAATTCCCTGACTTGCCATACTGCGTTGCAGGATATTCATTTTTCGATAGTCCTGAATTATACCGGTTTTTATCAGTACATTCCACTACTTTATGCAGTCACATGGGTGGCATTCTCTTTCACGGAATTGATCGTATCCATCAGTTCACTGCCTGTTTTGCCATCAAACAGGCGGGTAAACAGGATGGGCTGGTCAAAGGGTGGTTTCATCAGCACCGCTTTGCTTTCCACATAACCGTTCTGCTCGATGTAATGAATGACCTTCTGCACGAACGCGATCTGCTTTGCATTCAGCGATTCGTCATTGATAAATTTTGAAAATGCCTGCATGGCAGCATCGTGGTCCAGCTTTGCCACTTTACGCACCAGCAGACCAAAGGGTGTATCCCGAAACTCCCGTGCATAGTCCTCTTTGCTGCCCAGCTCACAGGTGAAGATATGTTCCAGCTCGGTATAGTCGCCCCGGGAAAGCGGAATGTTCTGGGTCAGCTTGTGGATGGCCAGCGTATCGCTGCGGTGCTCCATGATGTAGCGGTTCACACGTTCCCGGTACTCGCCGAAATCATAGCCGGAATCCAGCGTTTTGCCCTCGGTCTGTTCCAGTACCGGGTCGGCAAGGGCCGTGTAGACAGGCTTTTGCCCCTCGCCGCCCTCCACCAGAAACTTGATGAGTTCCCGCAGTTCCTGCCGCATTTCCTCAAAGCGGAGCAGATCATGCGAGGTCAAAAATTCGTCTGTCTGCACCTCCCGGATGAGGGGCAGCTTTGCCTGCACCTGCGGAATGGTAGCCTTCCCTTCCAGCATTGCCGCTGTATTGCGCAGCTGTTTCTGGGCGCGGCCCAGCCCCGGCAGACCTTCCAGTTCACAGAGCAGCAAGCCATACACAAAGTTATCGAACCGCTTGGCGGCTTCATCTTTGTCGTCCAGCGAGATGAGCGGTGCCACCTCTTTCATCAGCGTACCCTTGTCCGTTTCGGTCAGGCTGACAAAGGCCTCCGGCTTTTGATAGTGTTCCACGGCCTGTCGGTGCAGCCGCACGGATACCAGCTCCGGGTTCAGCGCTCCCACTTCGGCACGGCAGGTCTCCGTTAAGATCTTGCGCCAGTTCTGGTAGTTTTCGTCCCCATAGACTCCATCCTGCAGCGCGGCGGCAATGCGCACCTGCTTGCAGAAAATGCTCTCGGACAGGCTTTTGGTGTCCGCGCTCTCGTAGCCGTTGGGTTTCTGACGGAAAAATTCAAAGTTGCCGCAGTAGTCGAAGATCAGAAACCGCCGTTTGCCCGTATATTCGCCGTCGATGGCATCCACGCAGGCAAGGGATGGGCAGAGCCGTGTACCACGGCCGATCATCTGCCAGAACTTCGTTTTGCTGCGCACTTTTTTGAAGAACACCAGATTCGTGCACTCCGGCACATCGATGCCCGTGTCCATCATATCCACCGAGACCGCAATAAACGGCGGCTTGTCCGGCTGCTTGAAGTCATCAATGATGGACTGCGCATAGGCGTCGTCGCAGACCACCCGCTGGATGAATCCCGGGTACTGGGTCTCCAGCTGCGGGTAGAGCTTGCCGAAGCGTTCCCGGATAAACTCCGCATGGCGCTTGTTCTGGGCAAAGATGATGGTTTTGCCGATGCGGTCACCACCCGCCGTCTGGATGCCGCGTTCCATCAGGTCTTGCAGCACCGTGTCCACGGTGTTGGCGTTGAAGATGAACTTGTTCAGCTTTTCGGATGGGATGAAGGTGGGCAGGGTGTCGTCCTCGGCAAAATCGTCCTCGTAGCGGGCCTTATCCTCCGGTGAAAGCTGGTCGTAGTGGATGCCCTCTTCTGTGAATTTCGTCTTGACCTCGTAGTTGTAGTAAGGCACCAGCACATGGTCGGTGTAGACCGCCGTGTCGTAATCGTAGGCGTAGGTGGGGATGCCGTGTTCCATCTCGAAAAAGTCGTAGGTGTTGCGGTCTACATCGGTTTTCGGGGTGGCGGTCAGGCCCACCAGAACCGCATCGAAATAATCAAAAATGGCGCGGTATTTCTTGAAAATACTGCGGTGGCTCTCGTCCACGATGATAAGGTCAAAGTGGGCAGGCGAAAACAGCGGTACGCCGTCCTTGGTCTTGGCGTTGTCGATGGCGTTGAGCATGGTGGGATAGGTAGAAAACACGATGCGCGCGGCCTTATCGTCCTTGGAGGAGCAGAGGTTGCACAGCGATTGGTCCGGCAGATACTTTTTGAAGTCGTCCTTTGCCTGCTTGACCAGCGCGGTGCGATCCGCCAGAAAGAGCACGTTGGTCACATGACCGCCCCGGCTCAGCACATCGGTCAGGCTGGACGCGGTGCGGGTCTTGCCTGTGCCCGTTGCCATGACCAGCAGATTGCGCCGGAAGCCCTGCGTAATATGGGCGCAGACTGCCCGGATGGCGTTTTTCTGGTAGTAACGGTCGGTGATTTTATCATCAATTTCGATGGTGTCCAGCGGCTTTTTCTCGGTGCGGCGGTTCATCAGCTTCTGCAAGTCGTCCTTGCAGAACACCCCGCTCACGGCACGCTGCGGGCCGCTCTGCTCATCCCAGAAATAGGTGGTGTAGCCGTTGGTGGTAAACAGCATCGGACGGCGGCCAAACTTCTGTTCCAGACAGTCTGCATAAAGCTGAGCCTGCTTGCGCCCGATGTTGGGGTCTTTGGTGCTGCGCTTGGCTTCAATGACCGCCAGCGGCAAGCCGTCCTTGCCCATCAGCACATAGTCCGCATAGCCCTTCTGCCCCAGCACGCCGTTCATGTTGTCCACTTCGTACTCGGTGCGCACATCGGCGTCCGGCCCGGTGAATTTCCAGCCCATGGCCTTGAGGTCGATGTCGATGATCTTCCGCCGCGTTTCGGCCTCGGTCAGGTCTGCGGCGGTGAAACTGCGGCTCTGCTGGTTCTGCTGTTTGCTGGCCGTGTACGCCGCCGAAAGGCTCTCCACCTGCTTGCGCAACGCTTCCAGTTCGGCATCTTTCTGGGTAAGCAGGCTTTCCTGTTCCCGGATCTTCTTTTCGTCCAGTGTTACCTTTTCACCGGGGATGGCTGTTTCATCAAAGGAGCGCTCCACATAGTCCGTGCCGTAGCAGTAATCCACCCACTGGATGAAGTCGAACAGCCCCCGCAGGCTGAACACTGCATCCGCCGCCGACACGCTGTGCCCCGTATGTACCGCCAGATTGCCCGCCTTCACGATGCTGGGCAGCACGCTCCACACATTGCGGTCCACTGCGAACCGGAAACTCGGTTCGTGCAGCAGAGATTGCAGGTTGTCCTTGTAGGGCATCGTGATGGTTTTATCTGCCGCATACACCCACTTCACCGCCAGCTCCAACGCCTTCCGGCACCCCACCGCGCACATCGCCGGGGAGGTGGAGAACACTTTCTCGGCCTCGATGGCGGAATTAGCGAAGAGGGAGTATTCGGGCTTGGTGGCAAGATAGGAGAAGTTGGACATGGAATCACCTCTCAATTATTGACAGTACTGTTGCAATTCGGGATATTTATTCTCTGCATCACGAATTAGCCAGCGTTTAAATGCTGTAAACTCTGAGGTTGGCCTTAATTCTCGTTTTATCAGTTCCAATATATCCAGTTTTATCTGACCATTACTTTCTTCATACTCCAGTACATAATTTTTAAATTCTCGCATTGATTTTATAATTCGGACATAGAGTATCTTTGCTTCTGCCCGCTTTTGAGGCGTAGAACCACTGTGAATTTCTTTTAAAAGTTCCACTGTCATTTGGGTTTCCGGCTCATTTGTCAATGCTGTAAACTCCAAATGCTCTTCTGTGCCCCAGTATCCTTTCTTTCGAAAGGCAATCTTCTTATCAACATCTTCTTTGGTACAATCTAAAATCGGAGTGTACTTTTCCTTTTTTATATTATTACAATGTGGACACGCCAAGAACAAATTATTCCAATTAAATTCCAGGTTTTTGTCACCTTTATGTGGAACTAAATGCTCGATTTGATAGCTTCCTCTTTGTTCACACAAATAGCATTTCCCGTGAAACATCTCATTTAATGCATCAAAAACATCTAGCGTGTTATATGTACCCGATTCCTTATTTCGTTCCTTTTCAAGCGATATAATTGCTATTTTTGCTTTTTCTCCGTTTGTTCGTTCAATTTTAACCATTAGAAATCCTTCTTTTCTTCAATCCGGTTGAATGCATCGGAGACATCATCTTCTAATAGTTTATTTGCCGTCTTTAATTCAATCCTTAATTGAGCCCGTTCCGCTTTCTCATCATTAGAAAGCTCTTTTTTCAGAACAAGTTTTTGATATCGAAAAATTTTGTCCTGCATAGTTTCTGAGTAATTTTGTGCATCAAAATAGCCTTCTGCAATATCATCCGCTGAATATGCAGAAAAATCTGTAAAGTGTACCTGTTTTTCCAAATCATAAATGCAGGCGTTGCTGATGGAGTTCAGGATATAGGCTGAATGTGTTGTAATGATAAACTGGATGCGCGGGAAGAACTCTGTCAGGAAGGGCAGGATTTTCCTCTGAAGTTCTACATGGAGATGCGTTTCCAGCTCATCAATCAGCACAATGCCTTCCACATCGTACTGGCTCAGTTCGCCTTTCAGCAACCAGTTGCGGTCCATACGGAGGATTAGGTCTGCGACAATACCGATGATTGCAGAATAGCCATCAGAAAGTTCATCCAAACTATATGGATTTCGACCTTTCTGTTCAATTAGAAAATTATAGTTTTTATAGTCATATATCAATCGGATGCTGTCATCGCTCAACAATACTTTTAGCGCATTTTCGAAGCGGGAAAACCATTCCGCGATTTTCTTCTCGACACTTAAATCATTTTCATTCTTTGCATATGCCTGTTGAGTTTTGAGATGAACCATATATTTCAGCAAAATATTTTCTGGTGTATCATCCAAACTGTATTGATTTTCTAGTTTTACATCTTGAACTCCCTTTGCGCGATGAATCACTGTCTTTCTGTCTGCCGGAAAGTAAGCAGTTACAAATTCTCCCTGACTATATAAACGGTCTAAGCCTACTACATTTGAAACGTCTACTTCTACTCCAGAATTATACTTTGCAAATGTTTCGGCAACAATTTTTTCAAGTTCAGAAAACTTATCATTCGATTTATAGGATCTCCGAATACACAATTCCTGATAGACCCCATCATCGATTGCCTGCAGATAATCTTTCATCGCCTGCAATACCGAAGTTTTACCGGAGCCATTTTTACCGGTCAGGATAAGATGCTGGCGCTTTTCAGGGCTCAACTTGATCTCAATGTTTTTCAGATGCCGGACTTCATTGATGTGGATGCTTGTAATAAAATGTTCCATAGCCTTACCTCTGGATATTGTTCATTTGTTGAAAAATCTCCCACACTGAAGCATACGCTTCCGCTCCAACCAGTTCTTTCAGCAATTGCTCCCGAAGCTCAGGTTTCAGCTTTTGAATCGAGTTCTTTGCCTTGATTGCATCAATCTTTGCATTATTATAGTCTCTTTCTTCTTCAAAAGTCATCATCGTATGCTCCTTTCGTGGTAAAATGTTCTGTTTAACGTTATTATACCGCTAAAATCCGCTGCTGCACACCCTTTTACCCAAAATATTCCTGCATCAGTGCCTTTTTCATCAATTCCAACTTTTCAAGGCTCTGCTGTACAGTCTGCTTCTGCTGGTCTACACGCTCCACAAAAGCGGCGAACTGATTTTGAAACGGAATTGAAGGAACAATAAACTCTTCTTTGCCCAGCGCACTTGCCGTTACGGCCATTTTCACGCCACTTCCATTAGCTTGTGCTTCATGTTGCTTTAGCTTTTCTTGTAGTAAGAAGTCAAAGAAAACTCGGTTGTAAATAGAATCCTTCACACGAATTTTCATAATGGATGGGTGCATAATGCCTAACGGCGCATTTAAGGGGACAATATAGGTTTCGCCTATTGTTCCTCGACAACTAACAATAATATCGCCACCATGAATTGAAAATCGTTTAAGTTCTTCATATTTCGGTTTGTCTATATACCGAGTTTCGACATCCATAGTTTTGCGAATAGCATGCTTTTGTTCATATACCATGCAGTAACCATTTTCTTTGGAAACAAAGTTTTCATTTTTCAAACTACTGCCAAAAGGCCCAATGAACATTTCTTCAACATTTTGGCTCAGCGGTTCTTTATTAAATGCCTGTTCATCCCCAAACATCTCCACAAACCGTGCCTTTACCAGTTCGTCCAGTTTGGCAAGCTGCTGCTTACGGAGCGAAATCAACTGCTCTAGCTTCTTGAATTTTTCTGCAATTTCTTTTTGCTGGTTTACTTCAGGTAACGGAATCTCAATATTTTCAACGATGGATTTAGAAATTTCTTTAAAAGTTGCGCCACGTCCCAATGAATTGAGATAGTCTGTTTTTGATTTCAAGAAAAAATAGAGGTATTCATTATAAATCGCATCTGAGCAAATAAGGTTCTTAAATCCTTGATTGCAACACATTTTACAACCGGCAATTGCGGTTTTGCCAATCGGCGCACGAGACGATAAAATGACTGTTCCTGTCGGCAGATAAGACAATCCTGTTTTTTCTTTTCCCTCTTCAGTAATGTGCCGAACTGAATCCATAATGTAAAAAGTATCTTCGTTCAATTCAGCAGGTGTTATCCATTTGATGTTGCCATCCCAGTAGGACGTAACAGATGTTTTTGGTGTCGAACCAGATACAATAGTACAAACCTCTCCCAACTTCGCCATCACACCATCTCCTCCAACTCTGCTAGACCCTTGGTGATCTCCATTTCCAGCTCATGCAGGTCGGCCAGAATTTCCGTGGTCGAGGGATACTCCACCGGCACATACTCGGTCTCTTTGTACTTATTGATGGATAAATCGTACCCGTTGGCGGCAATTTCTTCTTTGGGCACAAAGAAGCTCTGCTCGGTGCGCTTGCGGTCAGTTTCGGCATCAAGGTTATGGAACCGGGCGATGATATCCGGGATGTCGTTTTCCTTCACCTCGGTGCGCTTGTCGTCCAGCGAGAGGCCGTCGGCTTTCATATCGTAGAACCACACCCTGTCGGTGCCGCCCGCGCCGGTCTTGGTGAACACCAGCACCGCCGTGGACACGCCTGCGTAGGGCTTGAACACGCCGGAGGGCATGGAAATGACCGCCCGCAGCTGGTGGTTTTCAATCAGTTCTTTTCGGATGCTCTGGTGCGCCTTGCTGGAACCGAACAGCACGCCGTCCGGCACGATGCAGGCGCAGCGTCCGCCGGTTTTGAGCATCCGCAGGAAGAGCGCAAGAAACAGAAGTTCCGTCTTTTTGGTGTTGGTGACGGCTTTCAGGTCGTCATTGATGCTCTCGGCATCCACGGTGCCCTTGAACGGCGGGTTCGCAAGGCAAACGGTATACTTGCTGCAAATGGAGTTTTGCTTCGACACGCTGTCCTTGTAGTCGATTTCCGGGTTCGTGATGGAGTGGAGCATCAGATTCATGGCCGAAATGCGCAGCATGGTGCGGTCCGTGTCAAAGCCGGTGAACATCGGGCCGGCAAAATGCTGCCACTGCTCCGAGGTCATGCTGTCCTCGTAGTGGGCGCGGAGGTACTGCGCGCTGGACACCAGAAAGCCCGCCGTGCCGCAGGCGGGGTCGCAGATGAAGTCGTCCGGTGTGGGCTGCACCAACTCCACCATCATGTCACGGATGTGCTTGGGCGTGCGGAACTGGCCGTTCTGCCCTGCGGTTGCCAGCTTGCCCAGCATATACTCGTACAGGTCGCCCTGCATATCAAGGTCGGCAATGTCGTGGGTGTAGAGATCCTCCAGCCCGGTGATGATCTTTTGCAGCACCTGCGGCGTGGGGATCAGGAACATGGCATCGTCCATATACCGCGCAAAGGCGGTGTTGCCCTCGTCCGGGCGGGTGGGGTCGTCTGCGATCTCCACCAGCTCGCCGTTTGCGTCAAAGTCCGGCAGACGGCCATACTTCATCTTTTTGATGGCCGGGAACACCCGCTGCTGCATGGTCAGGAAAATTTCGCGGGAATCTTTGTCCTTGAAGCGGCTCCACCGCATAGACTGTCCTGCTTCGCTGGCCGGGAAGATGTGCTCCATCTTTTCGCCCGCCATGTTCTCAAAATCTTCGGTGGCAAGCTCTTTCTCGTCCAGTGACCGGATGAACATGAGATAGGTCAGCTGTTCAATGACGGTCAGCGGATTGGTGATGCCGCCTGCCCAGATGTCCGTCCAGATCTTGTCTACCTTATTTTTAATGGCTCCTGTTACCATGCGTTCCTCCTGAATGTTTGCCAATCGCAAACGCTTTTCATCTTGAATTTTTGGTGATAATATCACAATTTTATTATAGCAGTGTACGATTATATTTTCAATGTAGAGCGTTTAGCGGAAGTGCCTTCTTGATCGCAAGGCAAGAAATTAGTGGAACGTTAAAACAGCAATTTGCGATATGCAATTCAACGCTATTGCTGTTGCATGAAGAAGTTGAATTGCTATAAAACGGTAAAGTGGATTTTATCTGCTTTACCGTTTTTTCTTTACATCTGGACTCCAACATGCCTTTGTGCTATTCAGCGATTCCATCGCGCAGCCTGCGCTCTGCTTATCAACTGATGATCTCCGGCGGTGATGTGAAGGCCGTACAGGAACAACACCTGTGCAGGCCACCCCGGTTGAAGCAGAACCGACCATCTCCGTGTCGGCACTGCTGGAGCTTCTGAAGGACGCAGACCCCTCTGTAAAAGCGCAGCTTCGCCTGGCTCTGCTGACCTGAATTGCAAAAAATAGCACGGATTGCAGAGTAATTCACAGACTTACTCCATCTGACACGAAAAATGCGGACCGTGCAAAAAACGTGCAGAGACCGTGCAAATGGCGTATAAAAAGAAAATCCCACGAAGAACCATACGATTCTTCGTGGGATTTTGGTGCGCTCGAGGGAACTCGAATCCCTGGCCCTCTGATTAAAAGTCAGATGCTCTACCGGCTGAGCTACGAGCGCATATTTCCGCAGTGAACATACTGCCGAATAATATTACCACAACTTGCGCAAAAATGCAAGGGTTCCCGGGCAAAAAGGCGCAAAAAGCTCCTGCATCGGTGTGGGCCTCCGCTTTTCATCCGCGCAGCAGATCGAAGATGCTCCGGTGTCGGCAGCGGAAGGGGCTTCATCCCGATAACTTCCTCTTTACAAACCCGGCAAGAATCGTTACAATCAAATCAAATCCGTCTGCAGTGCGCTGCGTTTTACTGCCCGGCAGTGTGCGCCCCGCCGCGCTGCACCCGCAAACTTTTTCCCGGCTTTGGCATTCTGCCGGGCCGCACCGATACGTTTTTTGCAGGAGGTTTTTCCTATGAAGATCACTCGCCGTGCTGTTCTTCGCCTGACCGGTGCCGCTGCCGCTTCGCTGGCGCTTTCCAGCTGTAGTGCTTCCGGCAGTGCCATTCTGGGCAGCAATTTTTCCAGCTGGCTCCAGCAGACACTGGGCATCAGTTCTTCCGGCGCAGCTTCTTCTGCTGCATCCTCGGAGGCCATGGCTGCTTCCTCGCTGGCAGCAGGCGAGCAGCCCGCTGCCAGTCTTGCCGCACTGCCCGCTTACGATGCCGACCCGCTGACCGGTGAGGCCAAGCGCAGCAATGGCCGTATTGTGGGCGTGATGGTGAACAACATCTCCAACACCTCTCGTCAGAACGCCCGTCCGCAGCGCGGTCTTTCCTCTGCCGATCTGCTGATCGAGTGCAAGGTGGAGGGCGGCATCACCCGCTTCTGCGCGGTGTTCCACGATGCCGACTCCATCCCGGAGATCGGCCCGCTGCGCTCTGGCCGCGACCAGTTCCTGCAGCTGCTGATGCCCTATCAGGCGCTGTACTACCACGACGGTGAGAGCGCCGCCTGCACCAAATTCATCAGCGTATACAACTATTCCGGCCTGAACATCGGCGGCAAGAGCTACTTTAATACTCCCACCCATCCGCATGTGGCTCACCGCGACAGCCGCGGCCGGGATGTGGCCTATGAACACACCGAGTTCACCTCCGGCAAGGAGATCCGGCAGGCCGCTTCCAACGCGGGCATCGGGCTGAAGTACGATTACGACGCCACCTTCTTCCGCTTTGCGGACTACCGCACCGGCGAGGAGAATGCCATGCAGGGTGCAGCATCCGGCAGGACGGTCAGCATCACCCACTCGGACCACTACAAGACCAGCTTCCGCTATGATCCGCAGTCCCGCACCTATAAAATGCAGATGTACAGCCGCATCTCCGGCAAATTTGAAAACACTGTGGACGAGCTGAACGCAAAGCAGCTGAGCTTTGACAACCTGCTGGTCTGCTTTGCTCCCATCGAGCGCTATTCCGGCGACTCCGGCGATGTGCAGCAGGTAAGCTACATCTCCGGCGGCGATGCCTATTATTTCAGCCGCGGCGCTGTACAGCATGTCCGCTGGGAAAAGGCTTCGCCTGAGCATCCGCTGCTGGTCTACGACAAGACCGGTGCGCAGATGCTTTTCAACCGCGGCAAGACCTATCTTGCCATCGTGGACGACGACGAGTGGTCCAACTTCAGCTATCAGTAACGAGGGAACCGCATGAAACGCATCTGGAATCTGGCCCTTGGCACGGCGGTGCTGTGCACAGCCCTGCTGTGCGGGTGTGCACTGTCCGGCCCCACTGCCCCGGACAGTGCAGCGCCCACCGACCCGCTGACCGGGCAGGAGCTGCAGTATCCCGGCGAACGCACCGCCGCCGTTGTGATCGACAACGCCGCTTCCAGCACCACACAGTGGGGCATTGGCAGCGCATCGGTGGTGCTGGAAGCCCTGACCGAGAGCGGCCAGCCCACCAGCCTGTGCTTGGCTTATCCTTCGGTATCGGCCATGCCAACCGTCGGCCCAGTGACCCTTGGGCAGGACCTTTACTGGCGGCTGCTCAGCGGGCAGGAAGTACTGCCCATCCAGCGGGGTGCAGGGCAGTTTGCCCGCAACTATCTGGATTATTATAACCTGCGGGCCGTGGACGCGCTGGAAGTGGGCCGCAACGCCTTTTCCTGCGATGATGTCTGGAGCGGCGCGCCGCTGTGGCATACCAGCGGCGGGGAGGTCGCTTCCGTGCTGGGCAGCCTGAACCTTTCCGGCGCATTGGGCGACCACGGCAGCAGCGCTTCCTCCTCGGCCAGCACTGCCGAGGACAGTTCTGCCATTTCCGCTCTGCCCGCCCTGCTGCCGCAGGCCAAAGAGCCCCGTCTGCCGGAGCCCGGTTCCCGGGATGCCGAACAGGTGCAGATCAACTTTGCGCCCCAAAGCACCACCGGTTTTGCCTACGATGCGGCCAGCGGCACCTACGGGATGCTCCGTGCCGACGGCACCGCCCAGCTGGATGCCAACACCGGCGCGCAGGCGCAATTCGACAATCTGCTGGTCCTTTACTCCGCTTCCAGCCTGCGGGACGACGGCACCACGCTGGACTACGACCTGTCCCTTGGCGGCGGTGTCTGGCTGAACGGCAGCCAGCTGTGGCACATCACATGGACGCAGGGCACAGACTCCACCTTTGCCTTTTACGATGCCGACGGCAGGCCGCTGACCATCCGCACCGGACGCAGCTACATTGCGCTGGTCTCCAGCGTGACCGGGCAGGAGCTGACGGTATTGGATTCCGCCGGGCAGAATGTGCTGAATTGACAAAACAAATTCAAAGGCCCCTGCGCAGTTTTCCTGTGCAAGGGCCTTTGTGTATTTTGAATGGTATTTTACAGATCCACCACGCTGCCGACCTCGGCAGGAGAGGTGGGCACCACGCCCAGCACGGCGTGGTCAGTGCTGCGGTTGACCGTAAAGGTCACGCTGCGGCCCGCCGCAAAATCCGGGTGATAGGTCAGCTCCAGCGTCTGCCAGTTGTCCGGCACTGCGCAGAAGCAGTGCAGCAGCGCGCCGCGGCCTGCCGTCAGGTTCAGGGTGAACACTGAAGCATCCGCCGCGTTCTCGCCGTAGAGCGGCGCAGCAAAGCTGCCGCAGCGCACCGGCTTGCCATCGCACACAGCGGTAACCCCGGTGCCCATACTGTACAGGTCGCCAAGCGTGCACACCTCACGGCTCTGCAGATAGCTTGCGCCCACCGGCAGGGTGGATGCGGAGAGGTTCTCCACCGAGAGGTACACCAGCACATTGCCCATTTCCTGCGCAGGGGCATAGCCCAGCAGCTCCACGGCAGCTTTGCCGTCCAGCAGGGCAGGTTCGCCTGCAAGACGCGGCTGCTGTGCCGCTGCAGGTACGCCGGTGAGCAGCGCTGCCGCAAGGCTGACCGCACCGGAGCCGGCACATTTCAGGAATGACCGGCGGGAAATGGACTGGGACATGGAACTTCCTCCTAAAATGATCGTTCCCTTATACAATAAAGGATTGCGCCGCTTCTGTCAAGGGATGGGCCGTAACTGTAACCGAATCCTTATTCAAAGGCTTCGTTTTCCTCGGTCTCAGCCTGACCGCGCAGAGTATCGGCATAGCCAAAGGGCACGATGTCGATGGCTTCCACCAGACGGTCCCGCATCCACAGCTGCACATCGGTCTGCACCGTGTAGCCGCAGCCGGGGTCTGCCATCCACTGCTCCGGGCGGCGGGTGGGCACGGCGCGCTGGCTGAGCATGCTCATGATCACGCCGCCATGGGTCACACAGGCTGCTTCGGTCACATCCATGCGGATCATATACTCAAACAGCTTCATCAGGCTTTCGGCGCAGCGGGCGTGGAACTGGTCGGTAGGCTCTGCGCCTTCAGGCACATAGCCGGAGCCGGGGGTGATCCACTTTTTAAAGTCCTCGTCGTGCACCAGCTCCTTGACCGGCTTGTTCTCAAACTTGCCAAAGCCGGCCTCCCGCAGGTCGTGCACGGTAAAGGTGTGCTTTGCATCCGGGAACAGGATGTTGGCTGTTTCCACCGCGCGCAGCAGCGGGGAGGAGAACACGGTATCCACCTGCGGATACTCGAACCGCTCTTTCAGCTCATTGAGCTGCGCGCGGCCCTCGTCGCACAGAGGGATATCGGTGCCGCTGCCGATGTACAGGCCCTGCAGGTTGCCTGCAGTCATGCCGTGGCGGATGAGATGAAGCTTGAACGTTTTCATGGATAGTGCCTCTCTTTATCGCTGTGCGGCGGCACGGGAACGGGCGGCAAAACCCGCTGCGGAGAAAAAATCTGGCAGAAAAACGTGTCGTCTGCCAGATTTTTTGCTCTTTGGCGGCAGCCGCGGCCCCGCGCACGCCACAAAATGTATGCGTTAATACCTATAGTTTAGCATAGATATGGTGTCCAGAGCAAGTCTTTTGACAAAAATGACGAAAATCAACGAAAAATATCGTCACTTTTCTTGCTTTACAAAAGGTTTTCCGTTGTGTATAATCAACCTGCTGTAAACCAAAAACAAGGATGTCCCCCTACATCGAACTTTGAGGAGCCAAAAATCATGGAATTCAACCGTATCATCAAGCTGCTGCGCAAGGAACGCGGCATCACCCAGAAGCAGGCCGCCGAGGATCTTGGCGTCTCGCAGGCGCTGCTGTCCCACTACGAAAAAGGCATCCGCGAATGCGGCCTGGACTTTGTGGTGCGCGTGGCAGACTATTATAATGTTTCCTGCGATTATCTTCTGGGCCGCAGTGCAGAGCGCAACGGCATGATGCTCTCGGCAGAAGACCTTCCGAACCCGGACAAGATGAAGGACAACATCTACCACGGCAGCGTGCTGCCCACCATGAACAAAAAGCTGATCTCCAACAGCCTGAACGTGCTGTACGCCAAGATCGGCCAGTGCCACAGCAAGGCCCTTACCACCGAGGTGAGCGCCTACCTGATGATGGCCGTAGCCAAAATGTTCCGCCTGCTGTACTCGGCCGAGCCGCACAACGCCGCCAGTATGTTCAGCATCGATCCCATCCGCTGGCGCGGCTGCTCCGATGCCGTGATGCGCATGTCCGAAGCCAATGTGGAAGCCCTGCTGGACGGACAGGATGTGAACGGCGGCGAGGGCGTAAAGGACCCGGCCTGCCTGACCATGACCACAGAAAGCCTGACCCGCGAGTTCCCGCTTTATACGCCCAGCCTGTTAAATCTGGTCAAAACCAGCGAAACACATGTGAAGGGCCTTACCCACGAAGGGTGATATTCCTGTGAAAAAGCTGTAAATTCAGCCCCCAAACCCTTGCATCTTTCGGACAGAAAGGGTATAAACAGAATAGAACATTCTGGAATACGGTTTTTCCTATCAAAAGGAGGATTTATTTTATGTCCAACTCCATTTCCCGCCGTACCTTCCTCAAGTGCACCGGCGCATCCGTTGCTGCTCTGGGCGCAGCAAGCCTGCTGGGCGGCTGCCAGCAGAATGGCAGCGCCACCATCGTGGATGTCAAGGTCGGTGATAAGGTCAGCAACTGGAACGGCCTTGGCGTTCAGCTGACCAGCCTGTTCAACATTGATACCGCACCTGCACAGGCCGGTTACGAATACATTGCTGTTCTGGTCACCGTGGTCAACCGCACCAAGAACCAGACCTTCAACATCGGCGCACAGAATCTGGCCGAGATCAATGCTGCTTATCCCGTACCCCCGCAGGAGAACGTGGATGCAAACTTCCACGCACTGGCAGCAGCTTCTACCGATTTCTCTGCTTCCTGCGACGGCCAGAGCGTGGAGTGCGGTGCCAACATCTCGCTGTACAACTCCAACTCTCAGACCTTCTCGGATTCCACCAATCTGCCCCCGCAGGGTACCGGCTATCTGCAGCTGATGCTGATGGTCCCCAAGGGCTGGCAGCAGCTGAGCGTTACTTACATGCCCACCTTTGCAGCGGATAAGACCATGACCTTCGTCATGACCGCTGCAGACGTGACCCGCGCCTGATACGCGGCCCGCACAGGACGAAATTTCGTCGCAAAACAACGTCACAGCTCAAAATTTCATCATTTTATTTTGCCAAAAGGCATTGACATCCGGCCCGGTTTCGCCTATCTTATAGGTAATGCCGCAAGGCCGTACTGATCTGCTTTTTAAAGGAGGAACGAACATGTCCTATACATTCTCCCGCCGTGACTTTATGAAATATACCGCTCTTACCGCTGTTGCCATTGCAGGTTCCGGCATGCTGACCGGCTGCTCCAACCCGAACCGTCCTGTCGGCAAGACCGGTGACACCCTGAAGCCGGGCGACGGCATCTGTGAAGCCACGCTGAAGAGCGCCACCTATAATCGTACTACGCTCACTTGCGAGTTTGAGATCTATACCAAGGTGAGCCTGCAGGTCAACCAGCAGCATTTCCAGGTAAATGTTACCGATGCTGACAATAAGCTGCATACTTATTATCAGGGTGTCTCCGGTGTCACGATTGATTTGGTAGATGGTTCCAACGCCAGTGTCGATGCGAAGACTACTGTGACTCCTACGCTGAAGGTTTCCGGTATTGAGAACCTTACCAGCGCATCCAAGGTTCAGGTGCTGTACATTCCGAAGATGTACGCAAACGGTAGCATCACTGATTCCTACAGTGATATCTATGCCACTTGGGACATCACCGATGCCATCAAGGTTACGATTGTGGACTGATTTTACTTTTGCATTAAAGGCCCGCACCCTGTGGTGCGGGTCTTTTTGCGTATGCGGGCCATTTGTATCCAAGTTTTGGGCGATATCATGTAAAATGCACAAAGTTTTTTAGTGGATTTATGCCTTGTGCACAGGTTTCTTTTCCGGTACAATAGGGTTATAAAAATGTGCAGGAGCATCGCAGCGATGCGGTGCTTTTTGCATTTGAGGGGCAACCCGGAAAACCTGAAAAGGAGTGTTGTTTCGATGATCAATATGGTAAAGCTTCCCACCAAAAAAAGTAACCTGTTCCTGCGCGTAGCAAAGGGCCACTTTGCTACCAGCCACAGCCATATCAACTATTACATCGATGTCACCACCCAGAAGTCCCGCCTTTCCGAGGCCAAGGCCGTGGCAAAGGAGCTGGTGGCCGCTTACCAGCACAGCACCATTGTGGACACCGTGCTCTGTCTGGACGGCACGCAGGTGATCGGCACCTGCCTTGCCAACGAGCTGACCAAGGACGGCTTTGCCAACATGAACGCCCACCAGACCATTTATGTGATCACCCCGGAGTACACCACCGGCAGCCAGATCATCCTGCGCGACAATCTGGCCCCCATGGTCAAGGGCAAGCATGTGCTCATTCTGTCCGCTTCCATCACCACCGGCTACACCGTGCAGGCCGCTGTGGAGGCCGTGAACTACTACGGCGGCACTGTGGCAGGCCTTTCCGCTATTTTTGCCACCACCCATGAGTGCATGGGCTATGAAGTCACCTCCATCTTTGACCCCGCCAGCCTGCCGGACTACGCCAGCTTTGACAGCCGCGACTGCCCCCTGTGCAAGGCCGGCCAGCACATCGATGCGCTGGTGAACAGTTTTGGCTATTCGGCGCTGTAACGTAAAAAGGCTGTCAAGTGCTCACGGATGCGCCCTTGACAGTCCCTTGTGAAATGATTATACTATAAATAGAAAGGCGCTGGCCCGCAAACGGCTCGCTCCTTACTGAATCAGATCAAGAAAAATGACCGTTCAAGTTGGTAGCTGGAGGCGGTCATTTTTTCTTGCGTCTATCGCTGTGAGAAACAGTCCATGTAATTTCAAACGTAACGTAGATCGCTCCGCCGAGAAGCGTGAGCAGCAATACGACCTGTTCAAACGTCATGGTGCATCCCCCCTTTCCGCCCTCAAGCGTCCGGGGGAGCGAGATTTCAAGAAAAATCTCTTTACCCGGCGCGCTCAAGTGCCGGTAAGGAGAAAAAAGCCGCCTGTGTTTGTGGCACAGCGCCCTGCCGCCAAAGCGGCAGTTTTATGATAGCATACTTTTCATCAAAACACAACAGGGCTTTGCAGTCGCTTTTATCGCTGCAAAGCCCTGTTTTTACTTCTTCTTTTTCGGGAACACAAAGGGCTCGTGCAGGTACACCGCCACCAGATATGCCGTCATGAAGAACCAGATGATGGGCTCGCACAGGATGACCGCATTGTACTGGAATTTCGGGATGAACACCAGCACAAAGATCACCTTGCCCACCAGCTCGATCACGCTGGAGAACAGCGGCAGCACCTTCTGGCCAAGGCTCTGCAGCGCGTAGCGGGTGCACAGCAGCACCCCCAGCACCGCATAGAACGGTGCGTTCCACAGCAGATACCGCGCACCGTTTTCCAGCACGATGGGTTCCGAAGAGCCGGAGATCAGCTGCACCATCCACTGAGCACCAAAGTTCATCAGCACCACGGCGGCGACCATCACCACCACCGAGTACAGATACATCTGCCGCATACCCCTGCGCACACGGTCGGGCTGGTTTGCGCCGCGGTTCTGGGAAACGAAGGTGGAACCGGCGTTCGCCATGGAGATCAGCGGCATATCCGTAAAGGCAAACAGCTTGCGGGCAGCGGTGTGCCCCGCAATGGTCAGGGTGCCAAGCCCGTTAATGCCGTACTGCAGCACCACCGAACCCGCAGACACGATGCTGCTCATCAGGCCCATGGAGATGCTCTGGCTGAACAGCTCCCAGTAGAGATGACTGCCCACGGCGAAATGCTTCTTCTCCGGGATGAGGATGCGCACCCTTGCCAGCACGTACAGAACGCACAGCACCACCGAGATGCCCTGTGCAATGACCGTTGCCACCGCTGCGCCCCGCACGCCCATGCCAACCCCGGCAATGAACCACAGGTCCAGCCCCACGTTCAGCACCGAGCTGATGAGCAGGAACACCAGCGGCATCACGCTGTTGCCAATGGCGCGCAGCAGGCCTGCGCACAGGTTATACATAAACATGACCACAACGCCAAGGTCGATCACGATGATGTAGCTGTAGGCATCTTCCAGAATTTCTGCCGGGGTATCCAGCAGCTGCAGCAGGGCATGCAGGCCGAAAAAGCCTGCCGTTGTAATGACCAGCGAGGCGATCAGGCCAATGACGACCGACCCCACCACCGTGCGCTTGAGCAGGTCTTCGTCCTGCGCGCCGTAGGAGCGCGCTGCAACGATGGCAAGGCCATTGCCGATACCGATGCCAAAGCCGACTAAAAGCTCGTAGATCGAGCCGCAGGAGCCAATGGCGGCAAGGGCTGTATCGCCCAGCACATTGCCCACGATCATGGTATCCACCGTGTTGTAGAGCTGCTGGAACAGGTTGGAAACCAGAATGGGCAGCATGAACAGCAGCAGGCTTTTTAAAATAGGCCCGTGCATCAGGTCTACGTTCATGTTGAAGAAGCTTTTCTTTTGGGGCTGCGCGTGGGTCATAGGGTTCCTCCAAAGTTCTATTTTTACCGCAAAACAACCCTCTCAGTCTCGCTGACGCTCGCCAGCTCCCCCGAAGGGGGGAGCTTTTATGCTGCGTAAAAGAAACAGCAAAACCTCCCCCTTTCGGGGGAGGTGGCAATGCGAAGCATTGACGGAGAGGGTTATCTCCAATTTTTTACAGCTCCTGCGTCTCGAAGCCGTTGCCGGTAAGCACCTGCACGCTGGTAAAGCCTGCAGCCTTGATGGCGGCGGCAGCTTCGTCAAAGCCGTAGGTCAGGCTGTTGATATCATGAGAATCAGAAGTGATGATGACCTTGCCGCCCATCTTCTGCCACTCGCCCAGCAGCCACGGGCCGGGGTAGAAGTCCTTGCGGTAGCCGCGGTACACGCCGCCGGTGTTCACTTCCAGCAGGCAATCGTTTGCCTTTGCGGCCTGCAGGGCCTTGAGGGCAGCGGCCTTGTAGCGGGGCGACTCTTCGTCGAAGAACTCGCCGTTGGCATTCAGCTTCTTGATCAGGTCGATGTGGGCCAGAATATCCGGCTTGAGGGCAGCCACCTTTTCCACCTCGGCAAAGTAGGCTTCCACAGCGGCAAGGGGGTCTGCGTCAAAATCATCATTGATGCAGTCCCACAGGTCCTGCGGGCGGAAATCGATCTCGTAATACTTGCCGGTGTTCTTGCCGTACAGGTGGTGTGCGCTGCCGATCCAGTAATCGTAGCCGGTGCGCTTATCCTCGCTCAGGATATCCCACTCGATGCCGCACAGGATATCCACCTTGCCCTTGTACTCGGCCTTGAGCTTTGCGATGGTGGCCTTGTACTGGGCGGTGCGGCTGGGGCTCATGCAGTATTCGCGGTCGCGCTGGGTGTAGCTATGGCCGGTGAAGCCCAGCGTGGTCAAGCCCTGCGCACACGCAGCACTTGCCATATCCTGCAAGGTATTTTTGCCATCGCACATAGTGGAGTGGCAATGGACACTGGACTTCTTATAATCTGCCATAGATAATTCACTGCATCCTTTCCTGTTTGACCTTGTGGTCAATGACGTGACGTTTTTCCAGTTCACGGGTCACATCCTCCACCGTGATGCCGGCGCTGACCATCAGCACCAGAACATGGTAGGCAAGATCGCTGATCTCGTAAACGGTCTCTTCCTTATCCTCTTTTTCGCCCGCAATGATGACCTCGGTGCACTCTTCGCCCACCTTTTTCAGGATCTTCTCCTTGCCCTTCTCGAACAGGTAGGTGGTGTAGCTGCCCTCCTTGGGGCTATCCTTGCGGCCCTTGATGAGCTGGTACAGGCCCTGCCAGCTGAACTGCTTCAGCTCCGGCGAGACGTATACTTCGTTGAAGAAGCAGCTCTCGGCGCCGGTGTGGCAGGCGGGGCCGGATTTGACCACTTCCACCACCAGAGCATCGGCATCGCAGTCGGCGGTGATGGACACCACCCGCTGCACATTGCCGCTGGTCTCGCCCTTGCGCCAGATCTCCTGACGGCTGCGGCTCCAGAACACAGTGCGGCCCTCGGCGATGGTGAGCGCCAGCGTCTCGGCGTTCATGTACGCGAGGGTGAGCACCTCTTTGGTGTAGTGGTCCTGCACGATGGCAGGGATCAGGCCCTTTTCATCAAATTTCAGATTCATAACGGTTCTCCCTCCCCGGATGGGGATATTACTAGTTTAGCGTATTCGGTGCGCAAACGCAAGAGTTTGCGGGTTGTTTTTGCGGAAATCCAGTTTCGCGTTACGGCTTCTCCCCGCGCCGGGGAGAAATGCCCCGGCGTTACAGCCGCATCTCCACGCCGTTTGCGTTGAGGTATTCTTTCAGGTCGCGGATGGTCAGCAGCTTCTGGTGGAAGATGCCCGCCGCAAGGCCTGCGTCGATGCCCTTGTGGTGGAACAGCTCCAGAAAGTCTTCCTTTTTGCCTGCGCCGCCGCTGGCAATGATGGGCACGTTCACCCGCGCCGCAACTGCATCCAGCATCTCAAGGTCGAAGCCGCTGCGCACGCCGTCGGTATCGATGCTGTTCAGGCAGATCTCGCCTGCGCCGTGGTCCACGCACCAGCTGATCCAGTCCAGTGCATCCCGGCCGGTATCCTCGCGCCCGCCCTTGGCGAACACCCGGAACTGGCCGTTCACCCGCTTCACATCGGCAGAGAGTACCACGCACTGGTTGCCGTAGCGCTGTGCTGCCGCCGGGATGAGGTCGGGATTTTTGAGTGCGCCCGAGTTGACGCTGACCTTGTCCGCGCCGCACTTGAGCACCCGGTCAAAATCTTCCAGCGTGTTGATGCCGCCGCCCACCGTGAGCGGGATAAAAATTTCGCTGGCGACGCGGGTCAGGATATCCGTAAACAGTGCCCGGCCCTCGAAACTGGCGGTGATATCGTAGAACACCAGCTCGTCGGCACCGGCAGCGTTGTACATGCGGGCCATTTCCACCGGGTCGGCCACATCCCGGATGCCTTCAAAGTTCGTGCCCTTGACCACGCGGCCATTGCGCACATCAAGGCAGGGAATAATGCGTTTGGTGATCATGTCGTTTCCCCTCCGTTCACTCCTGCACCAGCTGCACGCAGCGCGCAAGGTCCAGTGCGCCGGTGTACAGGCTCTTGCCCAAAATGGCAGCGGCAGTGCCCATTTTTTTCAGTTCCAGAAGCTCTGCTTCGGACGAGATGCCGCCGCTGGCCGTAAAGGCCACGCCGGGCACCTCTTTGGCAAGCGTGCGGTACAGGCCGAGGTTCGTGCCCTGCATGGCACCGTCGCAGGCAATGTCCGTGTAGATGATGGCGGTGCATCCGGCATCTGCCAGCCGCTTGCAGAAGTCCACGCCCGGCTCGGCGCTCACTTCCTTCCAGCCATGGATGGCCACATAGCCGTCCTTTGCGTCCACGCCCACGGCAATTTTATCGCCGTATTTTTTCAGCATCCGGGCGGTAAAGGCAAAATCCGTCACCGCCACGCTGCCAAGGATGCAGCGGCCCACGCCGAGGGAAAGATATGTTTCAATGCGTTCCTCGGTGCGGATGCCGCCGCCCACCTCAATGTATAAGCCGCCCTGTTTTGCCAGCGCGGCAATGGTATCGTAGTTGGAAAGGGTGCCGTCCTTTGCACCGTCCAGATCGACGACGTGCAGATTTTTGGCCCCCGCTGCAAGGAACTCCCGCGCCTGTGCGCAGGGATCCTCACCATAGACGGTCATGCGGCTGTAGTCGCCCTGCGTCAGGCGCACCACCTTGCCGCCCCGCAGGTCAATGGCTGGAAATAATTGCATTTAAATCTCCTTCAGAAACGAACCCTCTCAGGCTCGCATTCGCTCGCCAGCTCTCCCGAAGGGAGAGCTTTTTACATTTTACGGTTCACTCTTTAGAAGCTCCCCCTTCGGGGGAGCTGGCAACGCCGCAGGCGTTGACTGAGAGGGTTATAGCTCCGCAAACGCCTTCAAAATTCGTAGTCCGGTATCCCCGCTCTTTTCCGGGTGGAACTGGGTGCCATACACCCTGCCCGCCCGCACCGCGCCGGTGACGGGAATGGAATAGTCGCTCACAGCCAGTGTACTCTCCGTACAGTTCTTGCCGTAGTAGCTGTGGACGTAATAGACGTATTCTCCCTCACGGATGTACTTGAACAGCGGGTCGTCCTTTACAATGTGCAAGGCGTTCCAGCCGATCTGCGGCACCTTCAGGCTCTTGTCCGCAAGGTCGGGCTCCAGCGGGCAGACCTCGCCCTTCACAAAGCCGAGGCCTTCGTGCTCACCGTACTCGTAGCTCTTTTCAAACAGCAGCTGCATGCCAAGGCAGATGCCCAGCAGCGGCTTCCTTTCGGCTTCTTCTTTCATGACCGGTACAAGGCCCGTCGCCTCCAGCTTGGCCATGGCATCGGCAAAAGCGCCCACGCCCGGCAAGATCAGCCGGTCGGCTTTGCGGATGGTGTCCGCGTCGGCGGTGACGACCGCTTCCAGCCCCAGCTGCTTCAGGCTGGACTTCAGGCTGAACAGGTTGCCCACGCCATAATCGATAATTGCGATCATACCAGCAGTCCTTTCGTGGAAGGAATTTCGTCCTTGTGGGCTTCGTCGATCTTCACGGCCGCGCCCAGTGCATGGCCTGCGCCCTTGAAGCAGGCCTCGAGGATGTGGTGGGTATTTTCTCCCGCAAATTGTACAAAGTGGACCGTGGCAGGCACGCTGCGGGCAAAGCCCAGCCAGAATTCCTTGGCGCACTCCACGTCAAAATCGCCCACCTTTTCGGTGCTGCAATGGACGTCCCAGTTCAGGGTGCAGCGGCCCGAAAGATCGACGGCGCACAGGATCAGCGCTTCATCCATGGGCAGATAAAAGCTGCCGTAGCGCTGGATACCGCGCATATCGCCCAGCGCCCGTGCAAAGGCCTGACCCAGCGCAATGCCAACATCCTCGGTGGTGTGGTGGTAGTCCACCTGCACGTCGCCGTGGCAGGTGAGCACCAGATCGAACCGGCCATGGCGGGCGAACAGCTCCAGCATGTGGTTCAGAAAGCCGCACCCGGTGTCCACCTCGTAGCGGCCGGTGCCGTCCAGATCAAGGGTAAGGTCGATCTGGGTCTCATTGGTGTTGCGTTCCAGCGAGATCATTCGGTTCGGCATGGTTCATTCCTCCATGATCTTATCCAGCGTTTCCATAAACGTCTGCATCTGTTCCGGCGTGCCAATGGTGATGCGCAGCCAGTTCTGGATGCGGGGCGCGTCAAAATGGCGCACCAGAATGCCGTTTTTCTTCAACTCTTTGTAGAGTGTCTTGCCGTCTTTCCTGTCGGTACTTGCAAACAGGAAGTTGGAGCGGCTGTCCAGCACGGCAAATCCGCGCTGTTCCAGCTGTTGTTTTGTCCATACGCGGGTGTCCACGATGGCGGCGCGGGTCCTGTCAAAATAAGCGGTGTCTTCCAGCGCGGCCTGCCCGGCCTTCAGGGTCAGGCGGTTGATGTTGTAGGGGTTCAGGCTGAACTTGACCCGGTTCAGGTCGGCAATGAGCTTTGCATTGCCCATGGCAAGACCCAGACGCGCACCGGCCAGCTGCCGGGACTTGGAAAAGGTCTGCACCACCAGCAGGTTCTCGTACTGGTCGATGAGGGGCACGCAGCTCTCGCCGCCAAAGTCCACATAGGCCTCGTCCACGATGACCACATTGTTCGGGTTTGCCTTTAAGATGCCCTCAATTTCCGCCCGGGGCAGTGCAATGCCGGTGGGGGCGTTGGGGTTTGCAAGGACGATGGTCTGGTTCAGGCCGTAGTAGTCCTTCGGGTCAAGGGTGAAATCCTCTTTCAGCGGGATGATGTGGCTGGGAATGTGCATCAGCCCACACCACACGCCGTAGCAGCCGTAGGTGATGTCGGCATAGGCCAGCGGGTGGTCTGCGTCGCAGAAGGCACGCAGCGCAAAGAAGAGGTTCTCGTCGCTGCCATTGCCGGGCATGATCTGCTCCGGCTGCAAACCGAAGTGGGCTGCGGCCGCCTTGAGCAGGTCGGCACAGGCGGGGTCGGAGTAAAGGCGCAGCTTTTCCACCTCGTGCTCGCTCACGGCAGCGATCACCGCCGGGGAGGGCAGATAGGGGCTTTCGTTGGTGTTCAGTTTGATGTACTGCTGATCCTGCGGCTGCTCACCCGGGGTGTAGGGGGTGACAGCGGCCAGCGTGGGAGAAAGAAAACGACTCATATAAAAACCCTCTCAGTCAAAGCCTTACGGCTTTGCCAGCTCCCCCGAAGGGGGAGCTTTTTTGCATCTTACGGTTTCCACTCTCAAAGCTCCCCTTCGAGGAAAGACTTCCCCCGGCCGGGGGAAGAGATGTCACCGCGGGTGACAAAAAGGGGAATCTGGCGCGCAAGCGCCTGAGAGGGTCACTTCTCATACCGGATGGTCACGCTGCGGGCGTGGGCGTGCAGGCCCTCGCGCTCGGCAAAATCGGCGATGCGGGGGGCTACTTCGCCCAGCGCTTCCCGGGTGTAGTAGAGGAAGCTGGACTTCTTTACAAAGTCGTCTACGCCCAAGGGGCTTGAGAAGCGAGCGGTGCCGCTGGTGGGCAGGGTGTGGTTGGGGCCTGCAAAGTAATCGCCCAGCG
>OGHL01000307.1_pt1 | contig 37403 bp, 69 predicted proteins | sample 1571391 | NCBI WGS metagenome assembly OGHL01 (sample SAMEA2581948, study PRJEB24529) | metagenome | biome: Human gut stool | place: China | collected 2011 | reverse complement strand
ATGCCGCGCAGATCGGCAGTTCCGGCAGATACGCGCAGATCGGCAGTTCCGGCGATGCCGCAAGAATTGTGATCGAGAATGTCCACGGTGTAGCGGCGGCTGTCGGCAAGCGTGGGAAGATCAAGGCTCCCGTTGGTACATGGTGTACGCTCGCCGAGTATGGCAAATGGGACGGAGAGGGATACCCCTGCATCTGCGTGAAATCATATCAGGTGGACGGCGAGATCATCAAAGCGGATGTGTTCTACACCCTCCGCAACGGTGAGATCGTAGAGGCGGAAGAATGAACCGAGAAGTAATGTTCAGTTTCGCCACTGACGAATGGGCGACGCCGCAGGAGTTCTTTGATGAGCTGAACGGCGAATTTCATTTTACTCTTGACCCGGCGGCGAACGAAGCAAACCACAAATGCGAGACGTTCTTCACAAAAGAACAAAACGGGCTCACTTGTCCGTGGGGAGGCCACACGGTGTTCTGCAATCCACCTTACGGGCGCGAGATCGGAAAGTGGGTGCAGAAAGCGTGGGAGGAACACAAGACGAGCGGAAACACCGTCGTTATGCTGCTTCCGGCTCGGACGGATACACGATGGTTTCACGAGTTCATCTATGGCAAAGCCGAGATTCGTTTTGTTCGCGGGCGTCTGAAATTCGGAAACGCAACAAACAGCGCACCGTTTCCGAGCATGGTTGTTGTTTGGGGAGGTGATACCCGATGATCTACATCGGCATAGACCCCGGCAAGAACGGCGCTCTTGCCATTCTGAACGGGGAGGAAGTCCAGACGTTCCGGTACGACCGCGACACCTACCGATGTGTCCTATCCGATCTGCGCGGCGAAAAGGCGGTGTGCTGCTTGGAGCACGTCGGCGTGATGCCGAAGAACGGAAGCGTGTCCATGTTCCACTTCGGGGAAAACTTCGGTTGGCTGCAGGGCACGTTGGAGGCGTTCGGCGTACCCTATGAGCTGGTCAAGCCGCAGAAGTGGAAGAAGGAATTTTCCGTCACGGCGGACAAGAACACGTCCATAGAGGTCTGCAAGCGGCTCTTTCCCGGCGTGAATCTCATCCCGCCGGGCTGCCGCAAGGAGCATGACGGAATGGCGGAATCTTTACTCATGGCGCTCTACGCCAAGCGGAGGCTCGGATGAAACGAATTGACCTGACCGGGCAGCGCTTCGGACGCCTGACGGTCATACGATACGACCACTCCGAGCACGACGGCGCACACTGGCTCTGCAAATGCGATTGCGGAAACGAAAAGGTTGCCGCCGGGTATTCCCTGCGGAGCGGAAACACAAAATCCTGCGGCTGTCTGAACTCCGACGCTTCGCGGGCAAAGCTCGAAAAAGCAAGGGAAGCTCTGAAAGCAAGACCGAGAAAAGACCTGACAGGTCAGCGGTTCGGGCGGCTCGTCGTTCTCGGCCTTGCCGACGTGCCGGACAGGAAGGGATTCATTTTCTGGCGCGTCCGGTGCGACTGCGGAACGGAAAAAACGGTCATGCAGAACAACATCATTTACGGGCAGACGCGTTCCTGCGGCTGTCTCTCCAACGAAATGAGAGCGGCAAGAGCCGAACACATGAGGCAGGGCAGAAAGCCGAAAAAAGCGCCTGTGGAAGTCAGGAAGCCGAAAAGCGAAAAAACGGCCCCTGTCCGAAAGGTTTACCCAACAAGAACCGCCGCAGAGTTTTTCCGCTTCTCAAAAGCGCACGGATGCAGCATGTGCGCGGATAGGAAGGACTGCGACATGACATTCTGCAAATACGAAAAGGAGCTGACATTGTGAACGAAAAACAAGAAAAGAAACGCCGGTACAACCTACGCCTTGAGTACATCGCGCGTTTCAACAAGTGGCTGGACAACGAGCCGCCCCAGTGGCGCTTTATCCGCTGGCGCAAGTGGAAGAACAGCCGGCCAGTATGGGAGGACGCGGCATGACCTACGAAGAAGCAAAACGAATCCTTCACCCGGACACTACGCGGGAAGCGCTTGCCGAGATCGAGTTCTTAGGAGGTTTCAAAGGCAAGGAGAAATTGCAGGATGCGGTAGACGAGGCTTGCCTTATGGCGTGTGAGGCGCTGGACAAGCAGATGCCGGAGCCACCGGTTGTGTTAAACCAAAAAGGCTCTAAGCACTTTTACTGCGTGGATTGTGGCATGAGATTTGTGTCCGAAATTAACGGGGAGCTCTGCGCTGGGAGAAAAACCCGCTTCTGCCCTAATTGCGGACAGGCGATTGATTGGGAGGGCTGACAATGGAGAAGATTAAACCTTGCCCGTTCTGCGGCGGAGGCCTGTACATAAGGGCGATTACATTCAGCGATACATGTTGTACAGCCGATGAAACAACGACTGAGTATGTCAAAAAATATCGCGCAATATGCGACAATGTGCTCTGCTTATGCCACCCACAAACACGGCTTTTCTCTACGCCGGAAAAAGCAATCAAAGCATGGAATAGGAGAGTTGACAATGTCTGAATACACGAAAATGAAAACAGCGCGGACGATCATCTGCGAATTATGCAACGAGCTCTATCCAGACGATCCTTGCGAATCGGCAGACTGTGACTGGCTGCGGATGCTCGAAGAGGACGCGCTTTCCTGCGACAACTGCAAATGGCTCGGCAAGCGTCACCAGAAGTGCTCCTGCTGCCGGAGAAATTTTGGCATGAAAGACAACTATGAGGGGAAAACGCCATGACACACAAAGACTTTTCAACGATTCAGCGCATGTTAGGCTTCATCGAGGGCGCTATATTTGGCCTCGACGAAAGCGTAAGCTGCGGCATTCTCGACGCTATTGAAGTTATCGACACAACGCTTGAAAAAGAAGTTCGGACGGATGGAGGCGATGACAATGACTGAATACATAAAGCGCGAGACGGTGATTAACCATCTGGACGCTTGCATGGATACGATTTGGAAGCCGGAAATTGTCGCATTGAAGTGCTTTGTTGAAGGGATTCCTGCTGAGAAAACCGCTTGTCACAACATAGCCCATGCGCTGTTCTGCATAGCCGATGCGTTATGGCTCGCGGTCATAAGCAAGATTTTGGGATGGTGGTAAACATGAACGACTGTGAATCCTGCATCAACTATCCGCCGAGCGCTGCGGACGGGAAGCCCTGTTGCTTCTGCGATTCGAGAGACCCGCTGCTGAATTGCTATCAGAGAAAGGATGAACACAATGACGAACCGTGAGAAAATCGTGCGCGACCTTTGCAACTGCGATATATCCGCCTTGTTAGTCTATATTGCGCAGATGAAAGAATGCGTTTTCCCGGATAAGCTCAACTGCACCGTCTGCCCATTTTTCCACCTTTGCATGTTCGTAGAGTTTCCCGAGGAGGACATAAGAAAATGGCTCGAAAGCGAGGTAGAAACTGATGTATGAAGAAAAAATCATCTGGCACGAGATCACAACACGCCCGTTGACAGAGGAAGAAAAAGCCGAGTACGCCGAGCGCGGGTACGCTGACTATGAAATCCCGGAATATATATTTTCCTGCGAAATGCCGGATGACGGGCAGAATATTCTTATCGCCACAATCTTTGGAGTGTCGCAGGATATGTGCATGAGCGACCGCGACGAATACGGCGACAAACTGTTTGAGCTTGAAGAACATGGCGACTGGGACGGCGTGAAAGCATGGGCGGACATGCCGAAGTATAAAGGCGGTGACATCGATGCATAAACCATGCTACGGCAAATGCCATCGCTGTGTGTGGCGGTGGAATGGGGGGTGTTCGGAATGGCAATGACGGATTTGGAGCAGACCGCAATGGAGCGTCTACGTCTTGCATCGCAAATGTCAATAAAACTGCACAAGAAGCCGTTGCTTTTGACAGACAGCGGCGGCAAAGATAGCGCAGTAATCTGCAAGCTTGCCGAAAATGCCGGAATCCCGTTTGAAATATGCCACTCCCATACGACTGCGGACGCGCCAGAAACAGTATATCACGTGCGAAAACGCGCCAAAGAGTACGAAGAAAAAGGCATCAAGTACACGATAATTCTTCCGACATATCAGGGGAAACGCACTTCGATGTGGGACTTGATACCGAAGAAACTCATTCCGCCGACGCGAATTGCACGATATTGCTGCGCGGTATTGAAAGAAACAGCAGGCAAAGACCGATTCGTCGTCACAGGTGTCCGGTGGGCAGAATCTACCAAAAGAGCAACAACCAGTGGGGCGCTGGAAGTGCAAAATTCTGACCGCAAGAAAAAACTAATCCTAAACAATGACAACGAGGAAGACCGACAGCTTTTTGAAAATTGCCAGATGAAAGGCAAGCGTGTCTGCAATCCCATCATCGACTGGACGGATCGTGACGTGTGGGATTACCTTACCGATCAAAAGGTCGAAGTGAACCCGTTGTACAACGAGGGCTTCTGCCGCGTTGGTTGCGTAGGATGCCCAGTGGCTAGGAAAAATCGTTACGCCGAATTTGCTCGATATCCTGCATATCAAAGGAATTACATACGAGCTTTCGAGCGAATGCTCGAAGCGCGAAAAGCCAGCGGGAAGGCTAACGATATGCGCTGGGGAACAGGAGAAGACGTGTTCCACTGGTGGATGGAGGACGGCGTTCTTCCTGGACAAGCAAACATTTGGGAGGATTATGACAATGCGCTTGATTGACGCTGACGATCTGCTTGCTGAATACGACCGGCAGCACGAAGGAGAGCCGGGGAAAGCCCGAAAACTGATAGAGGATGCGCCCACCGTTGCCGCTGTTCCCGTGTCCAAAATCCTCGCCTTGCGCGACGCTCTCTACGAAGCCGATGCTGTCACAATGCGAGGACTGCGCAATCTCAATATGCTGATCGCCAAATATGAAGGAGGAAAAGACCATGCGCTTGATTGACGCAGAAAGCCCGCAGAACGGAATATACGTTTCCGATCTCGTAATCGAGGAAATGAAAAAAATTCCGACAGTCGATATTGACCGCCCCACCCGCAGCCAGTTTAAGCGCATGGCGGTGCAGCTGGGGTATGAAAAGGTTGTGCATTGCAAGGACTGCAAACACCGAGACCCGGAAGACGAGCGGTGTGATTGTGGATGCTGGCACACACCGTTCACAACAAACGATAATGATTTTTGTAGTTACGGAGAAAGGAAGAACAATGGCAGCGAAGATCGTGCGTGACAACTGCAAGGACTGCGCTTCCAGCTGCGAGCACGCCGGAAAAGACCGGGAGTTTGTTTGCGTAAAAGGCGCCTCCTGCAAAACCGTAAAGCCAAAGCTGGAGATGGTCGCTGTTGTGCGGTGCAAAGACTGCAAGCACAAAGACACATGGCAAGAATCAAAAATACGTGATTGGTTCTGGTGTGGCGTAAGTGGATTGCAGGTCGTTGAAGATATGGACTTTTGCAGCTACGGAGAAAGGAGAACCGATGAGCAGTAAATCAAAACGCAAGCCGAAATACGTATCCATGCACAAGGCCGTGTCCATCGCCATGACGATCTTCGTCTGGGCGTGGATGTCCTGCTTCAATCCTACGCAGGAGGACGTGAACCGCATGTCCGACGAGGTGCGCAACATCCGCGAGAGCGTGAACAGCAAGAACCTCAACATCTGGGAAGTCAGAGACGCCATAAAGGACGAGTTCGGGTGGGAAACATGATGAACTGCCCGAACTGTGGAGCTCCGATCACCGGGAGCGTGTGCGAGTATTGCGGAACAAGACACGGGATTAGGGTCTTCGTTTCCGCGCCGCCCCCGCCGCAGATGCTCTGCGATACGCTCTTGCTTTCACGTCAAATGCAGCAATGCAGCAGTACGGAATTTGAAAATCTGCAAACGAGGCTCGCAAGAGAGGCCGCGAACGCTTCGGAAATCCGCGCTTATAAATTCACACGATAAAAAGAAAAACGCTGCACAGAGCGTTTAACATTGAATGACGAGGTGAGAAAGTGAACGAACTCTGGAAAATGAAATGCAAGGCCGACCTCTTCAACCTGCGGAAAAACGAGGCGGCGATCCAGTCCATACCGGAGGAGATCGACATGGAGCGCGACCGCATGACATCCATCAAGAGCGCAGCCACGGGAACGGCCCCGGTGCAGGGCGGCGGCACATCGTACGAGGAACGTATGAACAACAGCATCTGCCTGATTGATTTGCTTTCCGACAATCTGCGTTTTGCAGAATCGGAAGTGCGCCTGACGAAGAAAGCCCTTGCCGCGCTGACAGAAGAGGAACGGCGAATCCTGGAAGTGCTGTACATCGACAAGCAGAGGGACGGCGTTGATCGGCTGAGCAATGAGTTGGGCTGCGATGAGCGAACGGTATGGCGCAAGGCGACACGAGCGCTTGAGGGGTACAATATTGCACGGCACGGAGGAAGGTAAATTGTCAGTATTCTGTCAGTGACATTCCGGAAAACCCGTGATATAATGTTAATAAGCAAAGCCACGCAGAGACGCCGGACGATCACCGAGCGCCAAAGCGTGGCTTTTTATTTTGGGCGAAGCCGAAAGGCGGGAAAGCCGTACGCAGCGGAGGGGGCGGCGGAGATGGAGAAGATTATGGACGTTAAGAATATTCCAATCAAGGAAATCGTGCCGTATGCGCGAAACGCGAAGAAGCACGATAAACGGCAGATCGACAACGTGGCGGAGAGCATCCGGCAATACGGATTTGTCCAGCCTGTAGTAATCGACCGCGACGGCGTGATCGTCATCGGGCATTGCCGCGTTCTGGCGGCGAAGAAGTTGGGAATGGAAGCCGTTCCGTGCGTCTGTGTAGACGATCTAACGCCGGAACAGGTCAACGCCCTGCGCCTCGTTGACAATAAGACCAACGAGAGCGATTGGGACATGGATCTTCTGTCGATGGAGCTGCCGGAGATCGACCTGTCCGCGTTTGATTTTGACTGGGGATTGCCAGAAATCACAGAAGAAGTTATTGAGGACGAAGCACCCGAAGTTGACGAGGATGCAGAGCCGATTACAAAGCTGGGCGATATTTGGAAGTTGGGAAGACATAGGCTGATGTGCGGGGATAGCACCGATAAAGAGACGGTGCAAGCATTGATAGACGGTGCAAGCATTGATATGGTTTTTACAGACCCTCCGTACAATGTTGCATTTAATGGAAGAAGTGGAAAGTTTGATGTTATCGAAAATGACGATTTGGCAGATGATGACTTTGAAAACTTTATTTCTGCTGTTTGTGATGTAATTAAGTTTATTGCACCGAAGCACTATTATGTGTGGTGCAACTGGAAGTTCTATGCAACACTTCAAACAAAGTTAGATTTTAAGTCTTGTATTGTTTGGGCAAAGAATGTGTTTGGGCTTGGGAAGGGATACAGACATCAACACGAATTTTGCTTATTTAATGGCGAGATTGACGATAGCGTTAAAAACGAGAGCGATTTGTGGGAAATTGCGAAGGACACAAACTATGTGCATCCAACACAAAAACCCGTTGCACTTATTGGCAGGGCGCTGAAAAACCATAAGGGAGTAAAAACCGTGCTTGACTTGTTTGGTGGTAGTGGATCTTCTTTGATAGGTTGCGAACAGTTAGACCGCACTTGCTATATGATGGAACTCGACCCGAAGTATTGCGATGTCATTATCAAACGATGGGAAAAATTCACTGGCGAAAAGGCGGTGCTTTTGAGTGACGATTGAAGAAGCGAAAGCAATCATAGCGAAAACGAACAGCCCGTATCTAAAACGGGACATGCAGAAATTCATTCGGCGCCAGCGAAGAAAGGGTGGCGATTATGGCAAAGACAGGAAGGCCGAGAAAAGAAATCGATCAAAAACAGTTTGAAAGCCTCTGCGGTCTGCAATGCACGATCTATGAGATATGCGACGCTTTCGAGGTTTCGGAAAAAACCCTCGAGAGCTGGTGCAAAAGAGTTTATGGAGATACTTTTTCCAAGGTTTTCGAGCAAAAGCGCGGGCGTGGGAAAATATCGCTCCGCAGAATGCAATGGCGTTTAGCCGAAAAGAACGCCACGATGGCGATCTTCCTCGGCAAACAGTACCTCGGCCAGCGTGACAACGTAGACGTGAACGTCACAAACACCGAGGGGCTATCCCTGGACGAATTGGAAACGATGGTGATCGGCTTTGACGCGGGAAGCGGCGATAGCAATTCTCCTGAATGAGCCGGTAAAGATCGGCTATGCCGTCGGCTTTGACAAGTTGACCGCGCTGCATAACCGCTGGATCATTGATATGATCCGCGGCACGCAGGACAAGACCTTACAGGCGCATCGCGGGTCGTATAAAACGACGTGCGTTTCCATCGCCCTCGCATGCATTTTCGTTTTGCTGCCGAACAAAAAGACGTTGTTCCTCCGCAAGACGGACGCGGATGTAAAAGAGGTCATCCGCCAGGTACGGAACATTTTGCTATCCCCGCCCATGCAGGAGGCGGCACGGCTAATCCACGGGAAGGATATGGTTCTCATCACGCAGACGGCGTCGGAGCTATCGTCCAATTTGCCCGGCGACAGCAAAGGCACATCGCAGCTCGTGGCGATGGGCATAAACGGCAGCATCACCGGCAAGCACTTTGACCGCATCTTCACGGACGACATTGTCAACGTGCAGGATCGCACGAGCAAAGCCGAGCGCGACCGCACGAAGATCGTTTATCAGGAACTGCAGAACATCCGAAACCGCGGCGGGCGCATTTTCAACACCGGTACGCCGTGGCACAAAGAGGACTGCTTTTCTCTCATGCCAAACATCGAGCGGCACGATTGCTACTCAACTGGCCTTATTTCCAAAGAGCAGCTGCAGATCATCCGGGAGGCTATGACAGCCTCCCTTTTTGCCGCAAACTATGAGCTTCGGCATATCGCGTCCGATGATGTTATTTTCACCTCGCCCCAAACGGGCGCAGACCCGGCTCTCGCCGAACAGGGCATCTGCCACATCGACGCCTCCTACGGCGGCGAGGACGGAACCGCGTTCACCATCTGCAAGAAATCCGGCGGCAAGTATTACATCTATGGTCGCTTGTGGCAAAAGCACGTTGACGACTGTTTACCGGAGATCATCCGCCTCCGAAAGGCGTTCAACGCCGGGATCATATACTGCGAGCGCAACGCGGACAAAGGCTACCTTGCCAAGGCGCTCCGCGACAAGGGCGAGCGCGCCGATACCTACCACGAAAAGACAAACAAATTTGTCAAGATCACGAGCTATTTGAAAAGCGAGTGGAAAAACGTGGTATTCGTCGCCGGGACGGACGCGGAATACATCAACCAGATATGCGACTACACAGAGAACGCCGAGCACGACGACGCGCCGGACAGCGCCGCGTCCATCGTGAGGAAATTGTGGAATAAAAAGGACACGGAATACGTCCCGCTGTGGATGTAAGGAGGAAATATGTACACCTATCAGGACTTACTCGCCGCGGGAGGATCGCTCGACGCGAGGACGACGTTCATCAACAACGCCATCGCCGAGCACACCGGCAGCAAGGCGTATAGAACGGCGGCAGACGCCGAACTGTACTATAACGGCGAAAACCCGACCATTAGCAATTACGAAAAGATCCTTTATGATTTGCAGGGCAAGGCGCACCGCGACATGTTCACCGCAAATCACAAGCTGGCCTCTTCTTTCTTCCGCTTCAACGTGAACCAACAGGTGTCCTATCTGCTCGGCAACGGCGTCACATTCGCCGACAAGAAAACGGCGGACAAGCTCTGCTCCGATTTCGACCAGGAGGTCATGACCGCCGCGAAGTACGCACAGATCGGCGGCGTTTCGTTCGGCTTCTGGGATCTGGAACACCTCAGAGTGTTTCGCCTGACGGAGTTTGTGCCGCTCTATGACGAGGAGACGGGCGCGCTCTCCGCCGGTATCCGCTTCTGGCAGCTCGCGCCGGAAAAGCCGAAGCGCGTGACGCTCTATGAGCTGGACGGCTTCACCGAATACATCCAGTGCGAGGGCGAGCCGATGACAATCATGCAGGACAAGCGCGCCTACAAACAGGTCGTGCGAACGTCCGAGGTCGGCGGTACGGAAATCCTCGACGGAGAGAATTACCCCGGTTTTCCCATCGTTCCGCTGTTTAACAACGAACGTGGTTTGTCCGAGATCGTCGGCAAGCGCAACACCATCGACGCCCTCGACCTCGCCGCCTCGAACATGGTGAACAACGTAGACGAGGGCAACCTCATCTATTGGGTGCTCACCAACTGCGGCGGCATGGGCGACCTCGACGACGCCCGGTTTGTTGAACGTCTGAAAACCACGCACGTCGCCCACGCGGACGGCGACGACGGCGCAAAGGCCGAGGCGCACACCCTCGAAGCGCCGTATGCCGGAACGAACACGACGATTGACATGCTAAAAAAGAAGCTCTTCGATGACTTCCAGTGCTTCGACAGAGAGGCCGTATCCGCCGGAAACCAGACGGCGACAGCAATTAAAGCCGCTTATGTGCCGCTCGATCTAAAAACGGATATGTTCGAGGCGCAGGTCACGCGCTTCATTGCCGGCATCCTCTCCCTGCTCGGCATCGATGACAAGCCGACCTACACGCGAAGCCAGATCATCAACCGGCAGGAGGAGACGCAGAGCCTCATCCTCGCCGCGCAGTTCTACGATGAGGAATACATCATCAAAAAGCTGCTCACCATCAACGGCGACGCCGACCAGTTCGACGATCTCATGCAGCGCCGGGACAATGCGGCGGTCAACCGCCTCGGTTTGGATGAATGAAGCGCGACGAGGGGCGCCGCCTGACGGATGCTGAGCTGGAGGCGCTCGAAAAGCGCATCCGGGAGATGTACGGCGGCGCGGCAAAAAACCTCCAGCAGATCATTGACGAGTATTTCGCCAACTTCCGCCTCCGTGATGAGGAAATGCAAAAGCTCATCGGAACGGTCGTAAACGGACGCGAGTGGACGGAGGAGGACTACAAACAATGGCGGCTCGCCCAGATGGGCCGCGGCGATCGCTTTGAAGTCCTGCGGGACAAGCTCGCCGAACGATTGACCAACGCAAACGAGGTCGCCATCTCCTACGTCAACGACGCCACGCCCGGCATATACACACTAAACCGCAACTATGCCGCGTATGAAGTCTCCGACGCGGGCGGCGATTTCACCCTCTACGATGAGCAGACCGTCCGCCGCCTGATCGTTGAGCAGCCGGATTTAATGCCGTATTATCCAAAAGAGAAAGCCGTCCGCCGCGGCATCGACCTCGCGTTTGGAAAGAAGCAGATCACCAACGCTGTCACATCCGGCATCTTGATGGGGCGAAGCAGCCGCGGCATTGCTGCCGACCTTCGCCGCCGCATTATTGACATGAGCGTCGAGAGCGCCATCCGCGCCGCGCGTACCGCCGTCACCGCCGCCGAAAACGGAGGCCGACAGGCGACGTATGAAAAGGCCGCGGAAATGGGGATCGAAATGCAGCGGGAGTGGATCGCCACAAAGGATCATCGCACCAGAGAATGGCACGGAATGGCCGACGGTCAGCGTGTTGGCGTTGACGAGGCCTTTACCGTCGGCGGCGAGAAGCTCATGTTCCCCGGCGACAGATCGCACGGCGCGTCCGGTTGGAATATATATAACTGCCGCTGTGCTGTGCGCGGTGTCATCAAAGGCAACGGGCGAAAGAGAGAAACATACAGCGATTGGCTCAAGCGGCTCGACGATGAGGCGGCAGCAGCAAACGCCGCGGATGACACGGAGGCGCTGAAATTCTTCGGCGCAGACGCCAGGGATGACTTGAATAAAATAGCATCCGGCGGTATAATACGCTTACAAAATGGCTTTGCCGCTTTCCCCAAAGACGACCAGCTCGCAGTAAATATCAAAGCTGTAAAGCCGTTAAAAACGTTCTTTGATGTTGCCATGCACGGATCGCCTACCGCCGTAGGATACGGAACAAAAGAGCCCAATATGTCCCCACGCTTGCTCGCGTCCGTCATTCGCCATATGGACGGCTGGAATAAGCAGAACATTCGGCTGCTTTCATGCAGCACCGGGAAGCAGACCGGAGAAGAATACTGCTTTGCGGAAGAGCTTGCAAACGCCCTCGGCGTTATTGTTAAGGCACCGAATGACGAGGTTTTCATAACAAAATCTGGGATTATTTATGTCGGGAAACACAAGGAAGGGAAAATGAATCCGTTCTACCCGAATCAACGGAGAAGGAGGAAGTGAACATGGATTTTGGCTTTTTCAAAGGCTTGCCGTATGAAGGAAGCACAGAAAATTTTGACGATTACAAGAGATTCAAAAACGATATTCCAAAAGACAAAGTCATAGAGCATATAAATTCGGTTGAGCTTGGCTTGACAACGCTTCCATCCAAAGACTTTTTCACCGGAGAAGAGCTTCATGCCGGTATGTTCTGGGACGGAGATTTCACGTTCCCTTACGAGTTTCTCCACTACTACGAAAACTACGACATCGGCATTCCGCCGGAATACGAGGAATACCTGAAAAGCATCGGGGTTGGTTGACAATGCCGTTCGTCTACAAGCTCTATGACAACGCCGCCGATGTCCTGAAAGCCACCGCCGAGCAAAAGCTGCGGGCGCTCGAAGCCGTAGGAATACAGGCCGAGGGCGACGTAAAGGACGAGATCACCGACCTCGACGCGGTCGATACAGGACGCTTGCGAGCCAGCATAGCCCATCAGGTAGACGGGGATTCCGTCGAGGTCGGCACAAACGTCGATTACGCGGTATACGTCCACGAGGGAACCGGCAAATACGCCATCGGCGGCGGAACGCCCAAGGAACGCTGGGTTTACCGCGACGAGTTGACCGGAGAGTTCCGCATGGGCTACCCGCAGCGGCCCCGGCGTTTCATAAAAAATGCGATTGAACGGTACACCGATGACTACAAGGAGATCATCAAGGAATACCTCAGCAAATAACCGAATAAAGAAATCAGCTTACAGCGATGCACCGCCGTAGGCTGATTTTTTTACTGCCGCTTTTTTAAGCGGCTTTTTTACTACTCCGCGGCGACGCACCGCCGCGAAAGAATGAAAAGGAGTAATCATCATGGCACTCACCAGAAAAGCCCTCAAGGCAATGGGGCTCACCGACGAGCAGGTCGATTCCATCGTCGAAATGCACGTCGAAACCACCGACGCGCTAAAGGAACAGCGCGATCAATTCAAGGCGGACGCGGAAAAGCTCCCGGCTGTACAGGCCGAGCTTGACGCGCTCAAAGCTAAAGGCGACGACGGGTACAAATCGAAATACGAAAAAGAGCACTCCGATTTCGAGGCATACAAAGCCGACGTCACCGCAAAGGAGAGCAAGGCGGCAAAAGAAAAGGCCGTCCGCGCCTACTTTGAAAGCAAGAACATCACCGGCGGGAACCTCGACCTCGCCATGCGTGGCTGCGGCGAGGAAATGGCCGCTCTCGAAATGGACGGGGACAAGATCAAGGATGCAGCATCCCTTGACGCGCTTATTGCAGGCGCTTTTAAGCCGCTTGTATCCACGACGCAGACGCAGGGCGCGAACACCGCCACCCCGCCGAACAACAACCATGTCACCCGCTACACGACGGACGAAATCAAGAAAATGTCCGCCGCCGAAATTAACAAGAACTGGGACGCGGTAAAGGCGTCCCTCAACCGGAAAGGAGACTAATTCACAATGGCTGTAACCACTTTTATTCCCGAGCTTTGGAGCGCCCGACTTCTCTATGCGCTCGAAAAGGCGCACGTTGCCACCAACCTCGTCAACCGCAACTATGAGGGTGAGATCAGCAACCACGGCGACACCGTCCACATCAACACCATCGGTGCGATCACCGTGAAGAGCTACGCCAAAAACACCGACATCGCAGACCCGGAGGTTCTGTCCACGACCGACCAGACCCTCGTCATCGACCAGTCCAAGTACTTCAACTTCCAGGTCGATGACGTGGACAAGGTGCAGGCCGCGGGCGAGCTTGTCGATACCGCGATGGGCCGCGCCGCCTACGCCCTCGCCGACGTTTCCGACGCCTACCTTCTCGGCGTGATCGCCGCCGGCGCCGCTGCCGGCAACACCATCGGCTCCGCCGCCGCCCCCGTTGCCCTTACCGCCTCCAACGTCTACGAGAACATCGTGAAGCTCAAGACGAAGCTCGATAAGGCGAACGTCCCCAACACGGGCCGTACTATCGTCGTCCCGCCGGACGTTCATTCCCTCCTCCTGCTCGATGACCGCTTCGCCAAGAGCACCGCGACCGCCGGACAGGAAGCCCTTATCAACGGCCTTGTTGGCCGCATCGCCGGTTTCGACGTTTACATGTCCAACAACGTCAAGACCGGCACCGGCACGGACACCGGCAAGACGCCCTATTTCGAGATCACCGCGCAGATCACCGACGCAACCACCTACGCCGAGCAGATCATCAAGACCGAGGCGTACCGCATGGAAAAGCGTTTTGCCGACGCGGTAAAGGGCCTGCACGTCTACGGCGCGAAGGTCACGGACGGCACGAAGATCGCCAAGATTCTCGCCTCCGTCTCCTGATAGGAGGGCGGCAGCGTGAATGAGAATCCCAAGTGCAGCGGGGCAATGATCGACGAGATTTGCGCCTCGCTGCATAACTATTTCGCCGTGGACATTGTTCCCGGCGAGTACACCGTGAATGACGGCGAGATCACGCTGCCGTTTCTCGCCGCCGGACAGTTTTTCCGCGTCGTCGGCAGCGTCTTTTGCGACGGGGTGTATCGCTGCGGGGATAAGCTCCCCGCCGACGAAACGTTTGACGGCGCAATCTGGGCGTTGGCGATCCCGCCCGCGTTTGAGGCCGTCGCCGCCGAGATCGAGGAATGGAAGCAGAAAAACGCCGAGGTCATCAACAGTCCATACCAGAGCGAGAGCTTCGGCGGCTATTCCTACAGCAAGGGGACGGGAAGCGATTCCGTCTCATGGCAAGGCGTTTTTGCCTCCCGCCTGAACCGATGGAGGAAGATATGAGCCTATACGAGACTTTTTATGCGCCAGCCGTCGTGATGAACAAGACGAAAGTCCCGGACGGCGTCGGCGGATACGTCAACGCATGGAAAGATGGTGCGGAGATTAAAATCGCGTTCTCCGGCCTGACGCCAACGGAGCGCATTGCCGCGCAGCAGGCCGACGTGACCTATACCGACACCATCGTCACGCCGATCAACACCAACCTTGACGAGCAGGACATTATCAAGGCGGACGGAAGCTACTACCTCGTCGTTTCCAAACTTCCCAAAACGCCGACGGTATCGACGTTCCAGTTCGAGCGGTACAACGTCCGCAGATTGGCGGCGCTGCCATGACAAAGGCCGAAGCCCTCCATTCGTTCATGTCGTCGTTTGGCCTAACGGCCTACCCCAACGAGGCCGAGGCCGGCGCGGCGTTTCCGTACCTTGTCTATGAACAGGTGCTCGGTGCGTTCGACGACGGCTCCATGCCCCTGGCGGTGAACCTCTGGTATTACGGCGATTCCTACCGCCCTATCGTCGAGAAAACGCAGGAGATCTCCAACGCCATCGGCTTGGGCGGCGTTTACGTCCCCTGCGACGGCGGCGCACTGCTCATCCAGCGAGGCAGCCCGTTTTCCCAGCCGCAGACCGACGCGGCAGACAACAAGATCAAAGGCCGTTACATCAACGTGACGGTCGATTTTTTAACCCAAAATTGAGGTGAGAAAATGAAATTCAGAAAAATCCCCGAAGACACTTTTAAAAACATCGTTCTCAACGCGGGCGTTCTCCTTAAGGCGTTCACCCCGGCAACGCCTGCCATTGAGGACACGAACATCCTCGGCGCGACCACCGGCGGGATCAACTTCACCGCGACGCCCTCCTTTACCGACTTCGGCGAGGACATCGACAACTGCCCGAAAAACATGAAAGAGCTTAAAAAGCTCGATTCGTGGGAGGTTAAGCTCACGGGCACATTCATCACCATGAACACGGCCCTCATTGCCCTGCTCATGGGTGCGGGCGATGTCGGCACGACCGACACGACCAAGATCACCCCGCGCGTTGATGTCGCGTCCGCGGACTTCAAAGACCTCTGGCTCGTCTGCGACTATTCCGACAAGAACGGCGAGAACAACGGCGGTTACTGCGCCATCAAGATCATCAACGCTCTGTCCACCGGCGGCTTCTCCATGCAGAGCACCGACAAGGGAAAGGCACAGTTCTCGTTCGAGTTCACCGGCCATGTCAGCATGAGCGCGCAGACGGTCGTGCCGTTCGAGGTATATCTCAAGGAAGGGACGGATGAGGCGTGAAAAAGATGACGCTCCCGTCCGAAATCAAAGGCAAGGGCGCGCTCAGCGCCTTTGCCGCCCTCATCGACCCGCTGTGCAATCTCGTTGAGGACGAGGACACGCGGGAGATGTACCGGCAGGAGAAAAAGCCGGACGAGCGCTCCTCGCGCTCTTACATCGTCTCCCTCGTTTACAAGATCCTCTCCCGTCACGAGGACGACTTCTGCCGCATCATGGCCGTGTGCTACGGAACAACGCCCGAAAAGTACGCCGCCGAGCTCACCTACGTCAAAGCCCTGCAGGACTGGGCGGAGCTCACCGGCGATGAAGTCTGGAAGTCTTTTTTTACGGCGGCGCAGGTTGGCGCGGATCGTGCTGGCTCTGCGCCGGAGAATACGCCGGAGACCAACGAGTAAGCAGCATTGTCCGGTATGTCGCCGTCAGGGAGCACCGACGCGCGGAAGAGGAGGCGTACAGAATCTACGTCACCGACGCGCTCTATGCCCTCGTCCGCCGCGACCAGATGCTCAACCGGCGCTTCATTGACGTCCTCCGACCGCGAAAAATCGAGGAGCCGGAGGAGATCATCGCGCGCTTCCGCGCCGCATTTGGAGGCGATGAAGAATGAATGTATTTGACCTTTTTGCCAAACTCACCCTCGATACGTCCGATTTCGACAAGCAAGTCACCGATGCGTCGAAATCGTTCGACAAGCTCGGCGGCGCTGCCGAGGACATCCCCGGCGACACCCAAAAGGCGGAAAAGGCCGTTGATAAGTTCACGAGATCCGTTGAAGAGGCCACTACCGAAACAAACCAGGCCGAGACCGCGTTAAACGACGCAGAACGCTCCCTGCGCGATGTTGGGAAAGAGGCCGACAAAGCGACCCCGCCAATCGAAGATGCCGCAGACGGCCTGAAAAATGTAGGAGAAACGAGCGGCGGAGCGGACGGCGCCCTGTCCGGCCTCGGAAAGACCATTACAGGCGCCGTAACAAAAGGCCATCTTCTCGCCGCTGCAATTGAGGTCTCGGTTTCCACGATCAAAAGCTTTGCGGAAGCCGTATGGAACATGGACGAATCCACGGAGGAGTTCCGCGTCTCCATGGGCAAGCTCGACACTGCGTTCGAGACAATGGGCTACTCCACCACCAGCGCGCGAAAAACGTTCCGCGAGTTCTACAAGCTCCTCGGCGATACCGGCACAGCGGTCGAGGCCTCGCAGCTCCTCGCCCGCCTGACCACCAGCACAAAGGAACAGGCGCGTTGGACGGAGATCGCCGCCGGTGTTTACGGCACGTTTGGCGATTCCCTCCCCATAGAGGGCCTCATTGAGGCTGCAAACGAAACCGCCAAGGTCGGGCAGGTCACGGGCGTTTTGGCCGACGCGCTCAACTGGGTCGGCATTTCCGAGGACGATTTTAACATCCGCCTCGCCTCCTGTGCCGATACGGCAGAGCGCACCGCCCTCATTACCGACACCCTCGCCGCCGCGTATGACGACGCCGCCGCTGCCATGCATCGCAACAATTCCACCGTCATGAACGCCCGCGACGCGCAGCTTGAGCTTGAAGAGGCGCAGGCTGGTGTCGGCGAACAGATTTCGCGTTTGAAAACCGCGTTCAGCGGCATTTTGACCCCGTCCATCGCAAAAGTGCTCGGCTGGGTAGAAAAGCTCACAAGCGGCTTTGCCGACGTCGCCGAGAGCTGGGCCGAAACGGCGGACGAGTTTAGAAACCCCCTCCCTACAGAAAGCGTTGAGGATGCAAGGGCGCAGCTTGAGGCGTGGAACGACGAGCTTGTCCGCCTGAAAACAGAGCTTGCTGGTGTTAGCGAGGCGACGGACGCGGACACGTTCTGGCGCCTATCGTATCAGGTCGACGACCTGACCGGGAAAATCAGCCGCGGCACGGAACAGCTTGCCGATATGGAAGCGGCGGACGCTTCCGCCGCAGAAACCGCGAACGTAACCGCCGCCGCCGTCGATAAGATGACGATCAGCGCTAACGGCTTTTCCGTCGAGCTCGCCAACAGCAACCTCACCATGGAGGAGGCCACCGAGCGCCTACAGACCTATACAGACGCGGCGACGAACATGTTCTCGCGCATCAACACGGAGAGCGAGCTATCGTATCAACAGATGCTCGATAATCTGCGCCACAACATCGACGCGACAAACAATTTCGCCGACAACATGGCATCAATCGCCGGTGAGCTTCCGGCGGAGATTGCGGAGATGTTCTATGCCGGCGGTCCAGAAGTATACGCCGGAATTGTTGCCACGCTCGCCGCGGCAAACGAAGGAGGAGAGGAAGGCCTCGCCGAAATGCGTGCGATGTGGCAAGAGGGCGGGGAAGCCGCGAAAGATGCGTTCCTGCAATCCGTCGGCGCGGTGGATGTGACGGAGAACCCCGGCACGAAAATGGCGGAAGCCATGGACAGCGATGTTTCCGCCGAGCAAGCCGGGCAGAACCTCGTGAACCGAACCGCCATTGCCGTCTCCGATCAGGTGAACGTCGCGAGCTTTTACGTTTCCGGTATCGCCGCGGTAGACCGATTCATCGCCGGACTGAGCAGCCGCTCCGAGGCGGCACGCAGAGCCGGAGAATCCATCTCCAACGCGGCGGCTACCGGCATGAGCAGCGGCGGTACAGGCGGTCATTCCTCCGCCGGTGGCCTGGATTATGTCCCGTATGACGGATATCCGGCGGTTTTACACCGCGGCGAATCTGTTCTGACAAAGGCCGAGGCGGAAGACTGGCGGCGCGGTACGCCCAACGCCGCGGGCATCACCATCGTGCAGAACATCCAGAGCGTCCCGCAGACGCCTGTGGAGCTTGCCGCGGCCACGGCTGCGTATTTTGAGACGGCGAGGTGGGCAATGTGAGCAATCTTTCCAAAACCTTCCGCTACGTCAATTCGGACGGCGGCGAGATCGTCTTTGAGTATGCAAGCGGGTTTCTCATCAACAAGCCCGCGGGCATTGATACCGTCGTCTGCAAGCTCAACGAAGCGCAGGGCATCGACCAGACCGGAACAACCGTACAGAGCGTTAACGTGCAGTCCCGCCCCGTGACGATCAGCGGCATTCTCGTCGGAGAATTTCAGGCGGAGAACAAGGACGCGCTCCTCTCCGTCGTGCGCCCTGACCTCTACGGTCGGCTCTACGCCGATGACTACTACCTCGAAGTACGCCCAACGGCCACCCCGACCATCGAGGCGCGCCCGGTGTTCGCTGCGTTTCAGTTCTCGCTGACCGCGCCGTATCCCTATTGGCAGCAGGACGCATCCGCCGCCGCCACGCTCTCCGGCGTGGAATACGGCTTCAAATTCCCGTGGAATCAGTCCCGCCCGTACCGCTTCGGAACGGTCGTCCGGACACAGTTCATCAACGTCAAAAACGGCGGACAGGTGCCCGTCCCGTATACCCTAACGTTCACCGCGCTCAACGAGGTCGTCAATCCGCAGATCCTCGACGCGGCAACCGGGAAATTCATCCGTGTCAACAAAACGCTCGCCGCCGGGGAACGTGTCGTGATCGAGATCACGCACGACCGGACGTATGTTACCTCCAGCGTGGACGGCGAGTGCCGCGGCGCGCTTGAGTTAACGTCCAGCCTCTACCGGCTTTCCGTCGGGGACAATGTTTTGAAGCCGACCGCGGACAGCGGCCTTGACAGCCTGCAGGTCGCCGTTGACTTTGCGCAGGAGATCGTGGGGATAAGCGTATGAGTTTTGAAATCTATCCCCCCGATTTCTCCACACGATACCAGTTAACACACGCAATTTCCGTCCAGATAACCGAGCACTACAACGCGATCGGAAAAATACAGGTCGTTGCCCCCGTGGACGATTACAACATCGCCGCCCTCCGTGAGGGGTCGGTATTGTACAACACCACCAGAGGCACGACCTACGTTTTGGTCAACGTCAAGCATGACACGGTGCAGAACCGCATCACCGCCAATGGCTACACATCCGACTGGCTCTTAAACAAGCGCGTTGTTGCGGCAAAAACGGCCATCACGACCATCGAGACGGGCGTATATGGCCTCATCAACGACAACCTCCGCGGCCTGACACGCATCCATACGGCAACGCCAACCGGCATGACCGAGCAGTTCCAGCCGGAGGACGACGAGGACAACACCGTTTATGGCGGGCAGCTCCTCGATAAGATCATGGACGTTCTCGACACCGCCGAGCTCGGCCACCGGATGGACTGGGACGGGAATACCCTAACGCACACCTTCCGCGTCATCAAAGGCACCGACCGCACGACCGGCATTCACCGCGTTGCGTTTGTTGAAGAGCAGGGGACGTGTAGCGACCTCGTCATCAGCAAAGACGTGAGCACGTTTAAAAATGTCGCTTATGTGAAATACAAGCTGACCGACGAAACCGAGCCGGTCGCTGTCGTTGGCAGCGCCTCCGGCGACGACCGCTTCGAGCGTTGGTTCGACAGCTCGATCTCACAGGAATCGGACGGCACCGCCGACGACGCTGCCAAGTCTGCAAAGTCCTTCGGCAATATGGAGCTTGGAAAGTATATCAAGCGATCCAGCTTCGACGTTGTCATCGCCCCGTCCGAGCTCGGCATCCGCTATGACCTCGGCGACGTCGTGTTGTGCATTTCCGTCCGTTTCGGCGTGTCATTTGCTGCGCGAATCACAGGTCTGAAATACACCCTCGACCGCACCGGCGAGAAAACGCAGATCATCCTCGGCGACCCCATCCTTGACGCACTAAGTGAGGAGAAACTAAATGGCAAATATTAAATCTTTCCCGAACAACCGCGACGAATACGTCGGCGCGGAATACGCCATGCGCTGGCTGCATGGCCGCACCTCCGGCGTGTTCGCCGCGAATAACAACGCCGCCGTCGCCGCCGTGCAGAACGCCATGGCGGTCACGGTGTCAGACGGTGTCGGCTGGATCGCCAATTCAGAAGCAAACGGCGTTGTCTGGTGGAACGACGCCGAAAAAACCAACGGCGCAAAAATGCAGCTCACCGTTGACGCGGCGGACGGCGTTCTAAACCGCATCGACCGCGTAATCGTTGAATGGAAAACCACCGATTACGCCGACCTTCCGGAAATTAAAATTCTCAAAGGCATACCGGCGAGCGCGGCGGCTGCTCCTGCTCTAACAAACAACACCACGCAGCGGCAGTTGAGCCTAGCGCAGATCCTCGTCGCCGCCGGTACGACATCTATCACCGCCTCTATGATTACGGACGAGCGGCAAAACCCGGAAGTCTGCGGCCTTGTAACCGACACGTTGAGCATCGACACAAGCGTCATCAACGCGCAGTTTACCGAGCTCCTCGATCAGCTCCGCGCCGCCATCGAACAGGCGGGAAGCGGCGCTTTGCCTGACGGAACTGTAACAACGCCAAAGCTTGCCCCGAAATCAGTTACTGCCGAAAAACTTGCAGACGATATCCCGTACACCAAGTTCGGCCTTTCCGCCGATCAGGTACGGCACATCTACGCCGGAACGACGGAGCCGGACGCCGGTCTCGGCGTGGACGGGGATATCTATATCATGTACGCGAATTGAGGTGAGCTGAATGGCATGGTCACAGACAGCGCCGGAGCTTCCAAGCGGCAGCGCTTGGGAGCAGGAAAAGAGCATTTCGGGATGGTCAAACCACTGGAACTTTACCGGAAAGCTCTATATCGCCCGTTTGAATGGCAGGCAGTTTGCTGTTAAAGCAGTGCTTACGAGCGCAAACGGCAGCTACGGCACGTATTACCCGCCGAGCAAATGGAAACTCCGGTGCGATATCGGAGACGTGACCGGAACAGAGGATACGTCCTTCGACGTCTCCAAGGGGACGACCACATTCTACTTTATCGGCGAAGCCGGAGAGGGCGTAAATATCACCGTCAAGGTCGGCGGCGTAGACGCCGCGGTCGCTGTCCAAACCGCGACCTTTACCGCGCCGGCGTTGTTCGGCGCTACTGTTTACGTGAAAATTGGCGGCGGATGGAAGCCCGCGCAAGTCAAGGTCAAGATCGGCGGCGTCTGGAAGGACGCCGTGGCAAAAATCAAGGTCGGAGGGACATGGAAATGAACGGTATTGACGTTTCCGAGCATCAGGGCGATTTCGATTTCACGCCGTACAAGGATGGCTTTGTCATCATCCGCGGGGGCTACGGCGTACGAACCGTTGACCTGTGGGCAGAACGCAACATTGCCAAATGCGACGCGCTGGGCATTCCGTGGGGCGTCTACTGGTACAGCTATGCGCTGAATGTGCAGACGGCTAAATTGGAGGCGGAGCGGTGTCTGCGCTTCCTCAATGGCCGGAAGCCCCGTCTCGGCGTGTGGTTCGACATGGAGGATGCCGACGGGTACAAGGCAAAGAACGGCTTCCCGGAGAATGAGACGATCACCGCCATGTGCAAGGTGTTCTGCGCGGCTATGGAAGATGCGGGGAACAGAACCGGCGTGTACGCCAGCCTGAGCTGGTTTGATACGCACATCGGCGAGACAGGGTACGACCGCTGGATCGCCGCGTGGGGCGCGAACGACGGCGTGCATTATCCCGACCTTTCCGGAAAATGCGTCATGCAGCAGTACCGGGGCAGCCCGCTGGATCTGGATATTTTGTATGTGCCGCTTTCGCATTTTGACGATGGCGCGGCGGGCGGAGCAGAGCCCCGCCCCTACGAAAAGGACGGGGAATGCGTAAGCGTCTCGGCGATGGCGCAGGAGGTGCTCGACGGAAAGTGGGGCAACGGCGAGGAGCGAAAGCAGAAGCTCGGCGCGTGGTTTTACGATCTCGTGCAGGGCGAAGTAAACAGAATCATGGGGGCTTGACATGACAGAAATGGAAATGGTGCGCACACTCGCTGAACTCATTGCACTCGGAACCGCCATTGTTGTGCCGATTTTGAAACTCAACGCGAACATCGTCAAACTTACTGATGCTGTAAACGGGCAGAAAGAGGCAAACGGCAAACTGGAGGAATCCAACACGGAAGAGCATAAGCAGCTTCACGAACGAATCAATCACCGTAAAAGAGAAAACGAGGAGCTGGACGACCGCGTGACCGACCACGAGAACCGTATCAGCATTCTCGAACACAAATAATTTTAGGAGGAAAGACCATGAACGAGATCATCACTACCTACGGCATGGAAATCATCAAGTACATCATCCTCGCCATCTGCGGCATTGCCGCGTCCTACGCCGCGAAGCTGTACGAAAAGTACGTCAACACCGATACCAAGCGCAAGGTAGCGGCAACTACCGTTGCGTACATTGAACAGGTGTATAAGGATATCCACGGCGACGAGAAACTGTCCCGCGCCATGGCTGTCGCTGCCTCCATGCTCGAACAGAAGGGCATCAAAACCACGGAGGACGAGCTTAAGGTGCTTCTCGAAGCCGCCGTTAAGGAAATGAACGATAAGTTCAAAGCCGCCTGACGGCAACAAAAACTTTGTAAACCGACACTACGGAAAGATGAAAGAATCCGTAAAAACGTTCTGCCGCATCAATGGCGTCGAGGCGTCTGAAAGCCTCGCAGAGACACTTTTTGAAGCATACATGGAGAGTGTAGCCAATGACGACAGAGAGCCTCCTACGGAGTTTAACAACGCCGGGGACAAAGATTAAGCTGCAATTCCCGCGCGAGCTACGCGAACAGTTTGAGCGGGACTGCGGCTTTACCGACGAAGAATTAAAAATCTTCCGCCTGCGGGCAAAGGGCATGAGCGTTTTGCAAATCTCCTTTGCTATGCAGACGGACACGGAACTGTACGGCACAGAGAAAGTCGAGCGCCGTATACGGGCGATCAAGGACAAGATCGCCGCTGCAATCGAATGATGGATTATTGATGGATTATTGAGGGCTAACCGATGGGTTAGCCCTCTTTTTTTGTGCGAAAATTTTGGTAGTGGGAGGCGACCGCATGAAATATTTCAACCCGAATCCGGCAGGCAAGGCCGTGGGCGATTGCGTGATCCGCGCGATTGCTAAGGCGACCGGCGACAGCTGGGGCAAGGTGTATATGGACTTGGCGGCGACTGGACACGAGCTGTCCGATATGCCGTCATCTAATGCGGTCTGGGGCGCGTATCTCCGCCGTCGTGGATTTGCGCGCTCCGCTCTCCCGGATTACGACGGCTATACCGTCCGGCAGTTTGCCGCCGAACACCCCCGAGGCGCATACATTCTCGCCTTGAGCGGCCACGTCGTGGCGGTCGTGGACGGAGAGTATTTTGACGCCTGGGATTCCGGCAACGAAACACCAATCTACGTTTGGGAGGAAAAACGATGAACTATCCGCCGTATTACCAGCCGAGCTACCAACAGCCATACGCCCCGCCGATGATGGATCAGCTCGCGCAGCTCCGTGCGCAGCAGCCCGCCCCGAACCCGATGATCTGGGTGCAGGGCGAAGCCGCCGCCAAGTCCTACCTTGTCGCGGCTGGGAACACCGTCCCGCTGTGGGACAGTGAGAACATGTGCATCTATGTCAAGTCCGTTGACGCTTCGGGCGTTCCATCCATGCGCATCCTCGACTACACCGAGCGAGCCAAAGCCGCGCCGACACAGACACCAACACCGGAGTATGTCACCCGCGCGGAATTTGAAGCGTTCGCGGCGCAGTTCGCGCCGAAGAAAACCGCAAAGAAAGCAGAGGTGCCCGAAAATGAGTAACCCCCTGTTTCAGGCGCTCGGCGGCGGGCAGAACAACCAGTTCGCCCAGCTTGTCCAGCAGTTCCAGCAATTCCGAAACACCTTTCGCGGCGATCCGCAGCAGGAGGTGCAGAAGCTGTTGCAAAGCGGCAAAATCTCGCAGCAGCAGCTAAACCAATTGCAAAGCGCCGCGCAGCAATTCCAGGCGCTCTTACGTTGAATTTATCCGGCCGGATAAAAAATATTTTTTGAAAGGAAAATTGAACAATGTCTCTTACCGACGGTGGTATCCAGCCCACCATGCCCGTAACTCCTACCGGCGTGAATAACGGCGGCTGGGGCGGCTTCGGCGGCGACGGATGGTGGATCATCCTCTTCTTCATTGTCCTCTTCGGCTGGGGCGGCAACGGCTTCGGCGGTAGTCGTGGCGGTGTGACCGATGGTTACATCCTCGCCTCCGACTTTGCCAACATCGAGCGCAAGCTCGACGGCGTGAACAACGGCCTCTGCGATGGTTTCTTCGCGCAGGCGCAGCTCATCAACGGCGTGCAGCAGAACCTGAGCAACGGCTTTATGTCCGCCGAACTCTCCCGCGCGAACCAGCAGTCTGCCCTCATGGCGCAGCTCTTCCAGATGCAGATGCAGTCGCAGGAGTGCTGCTGCGAGAATCGCGCCGCCGTTGCGCAGGTGCGCTATGACATGGCAACGCAGGGCTGCGAAACCCGCAACACCGTGCAGAACGCCGCGCGCGACATCATCGACAACGCCAACGGAAACAGCAAGGCCATCCTCGACTTCCTCGTGCAGAGCAAGATGCGCGATCTCGAAAGCGAGAACCAGTCCCTCAAGCTCGCGGCCTCCCAGGCGGCGCAGAACAACTACCTCGTCTCTGCCCTCCGTCCGTCGCCCATCCCGGCGTATCAGGTCGCAAATCCATATTGCTGCAGCTACGGCTGCGGTTGTAGCGCCTAAACTTAATACCGAGAGCTTGCCCCCAGCGGCATGGTCGGCATAATGCCGACGCTTAACACACGGCGGCGGGGCATTATACCCCGCCGCTCTTTTTGAAAGGAGAAAACCACAATGGCTGAATTTATCAACGCCTCGACGTCGCTTGTCGCCGCCGGGCAGAACGTCCCCCTCACCGAAACAGCAGTTGCCGGGAATTGCGGTATCGTCCACCGCGAGGGCGCGGGCATCGTCACCCTCCGAGGCCTGACGAATCAGTGCCGCGCTCGGTACAAAGTGTCCTTCGGCGCAAACATCGCCATCCCCACCGGCGGAACGGTCGAAGCAATTTCCCTTGCCCTCGCCGTCAACGGCGAGCCGCTTGTTAGCGCCACCGCCATCGTTACCCCCGCCGCCGTCGGCGATTACGGAAACGTGTTTGTTTCCGCAAACGTCGATGTTCCCCGCGGCTGCTGCCTGACTGTCGCGGCGGAGAACATCAGCGGACAGGCCATCAACGTTGCCAACGCCAACATGATCGTTGAGCGCGTGGCGTGAAAGGAGAAAAACCATGAGTGAATATGCAATGAAGTCTATCCGCGAAAAGCTCTGCCGCGAGCTGGACGAAGTGGCCCGTAAGCCCGACCTCGGCGCTGGCGATCTCGATATCCTCCACAAAATCACCGACACCGTAAAGAACATCGACAAAATCGAAATGCTCGAAGACGGGGACTATTCCCGCGCCGGTGAGTTGGAGGCGGATATGCGCGGAACCTACGGTCGCGGCAGCAGCTACGCCCGCCGCGGTACGCACTACGTCCGCGGCCACTACAGCCGAGACGGCGAGGGCGACCGCTACAGCGAACGGTACAGCCGCGACGGTATGCGCGAGCATATCGAGGGCATGATGCGCGACGCGCAGGACGACCGTACCCGCGAGGCGCTGCGACGCTGCCTCGACGATCTCGGCTGACATGCTGGACGCACTCGAGATTCGCAAGGAGATAGCGAGACTCGAGTATGAGGAGTCGAGCTATCCCAATTATGCCAAGTTAGCCACGCTCTACACCATCCGCGCCGAAATGAACAAGGCAAACGAGCCGCAGAGCGCCGCGCCGCGAGGGCAGTCCATCCCGGCCTATTCCGGCGCGGCCTACGGAAACAGCGAATTTCTCCGCACCATCTCGGATAAAGAGCCGCGAGACGCATGGCGGGTGATGGATGAGCTGATGGAGAGCCTGAGCGTGATGCAGCCAAAGACCTACGCCGCGGTCATGAACAAACTAAACGATCTATAAGCAAGAAAACGCTGGGGATTAACCCCAGCGTTTCTTTCGCGGTATGCTGAATCTCAGCAGCCCGCCCGCGATGGAAAAGTTATGGAAATTCGTGGTACCGGTGAGGGGACACCCTGAATTTTCGTCCCCTCGGTCTATTGGTTGTAGGTCAATGTTTATTCCATCTTCGGAAAAGTCAAAATGTCCGTTAGGGTCTGCGTCCAGAAGCGTCCATACAACGATTTTGTCTTTGCCGACTTCCACGCGCATTACCAACGACAAAAGCGCGTTTACATCGTCTCCTGCGGCGTTTAACAACGTCCTAAGACGATCCTCTGGTATCTGCGTACCATCGGCGCTGTGTTTCAACGTTGTCATTTGCTGGTCAATTTCCGCAAGCTCTTCTTCAAGCTCCTGCATCTTCGTTTTCAATGTCTGGCTGTGCAGCCCCGCAAGAATCGCATTTGTTCCCGCTTCGAGCTGCCGGTTGATTTCCATCCTTCGGGCGAGAAGAATTTGCATCCGCTGTGTGGCGACGTTGATTATTTCGTTTTTTTCTTCTCGGATAATGCTGATAATGTTTTCTATGTTTCCCGGATTTCCCAGGATTTCGCGTATAGCATCAGCGACGATGTTTTCCAGCTCTCCTGCGCCGATCTGCGGATTATCACATTGCCCGGTTCGCTTTTTCCCGGAACATGCGTAGTAGTAATACGTCTTTTTCGAGCTAACGATCGTCATGGCGCTTTTGCATTCGCGGCAGAACACTTTCCCCTTGAGCGGGTATTCTCGTGCCTTCGGTGGCCTGCCAGCCTGCACACGTCGGTTATCTTCCATCTTCTTCTGCACCCTTTCCCACGTTTCACGGTCGATGATTGCCGGGACGGCGTTCTCCATCCGCATTGTTCTGACAGAAAAAGAATGCGAATTTCGCGTACCGTCCGGTCGGCGCTCGCTCCTGCCGTACACAATATTCCCGATATACTTCTCATTCTTCAACAGGTCATGCAGGCTGTTCGTTCCGAAGCATCCGCCGCGTTTTGTGCGCGTCCCGGAATCGTTCAGCCATTTTATTATTTCCCGATACGATTTCCCCGCGGCGTACTGCCGGAATATCTCCCGTACGGTTTCAGCCTCATCATCGTTGATGACAAGGCGCTCGTCCTCTACGTCGTACCCCAGCGGCGGCTTTCCGCCCGTGTGCTTGCCCTGCTCCGCCATGTAACGCATCTTTTCGATGACCTTCTGCCGCGTTTGTAGCACCCACATCTGATTCATCAGAGCCATGCTGCCCTCGGACAGAAACGTCATCGGGTCGCGCAGGTCGCCGCCGATGATCGGCTGCGTCACGGCCACGACGCGCACACCATAGCACGCCATCTGTTCGCGGAATTGAAACCACGCCGTCAGCTTGCGGAACATTCGAGACTGGTCGTAAATAACAACCGTGTCCGCCCCGCCCTCGGCGAGCTGCCGCATCATGCGGGCATACTCCGGTCTTGTGTTCTTCATGCCGGATGTAGCCTCGTCAGCGAACACGTCCAGTACAGAAAGGTGCTCCCGTGCGCACCACTCGCGGCACTTCTGCACCTGCACGTCGATGCTGTCCACCTCTTGATTGTCGGTTGAGAAGCGAGCAAGAATGTACGCTCCGTGTGTCAGTCTCATTTCTTTCTCCCTTTGCGGATGCTTTTGAACGCGTAAATGATGGTTGCGACGGAGGCGTTCAGTATCAGGGCGAGGACGCCCGCAAGAACGCTTGTCCCCGCCGAGCGGAAAATACCGGCGGTCTCTACCTGGATGTCAAATATGACGTACCATACAACGGCGCACAAAAGAATACTGCATACGCCTATGAGCATATAAATTGTCCTTGTGTGTGTTTCCCCCTGCTTTTTCATCCCTGCGTTCATTTCTTGCAGGTGCTTTACCTCGCCGGATAACCGCACGTTCTCCAATTCCAGCTCATGGACATACTGCGTGTCCGGCTGCTCATCCAGACCGACAAGCTCATTCAGCGACAGATTCAATACCTTGCAAGTAGCAGCGGCATAAAAAAGGAGCGGGTGCTTGACCCGCCCTGCATTTGTGTCGCAGATGTTGTTATAGGGGACGCCGGACAGGTCGGACAACTCTTGCAGGGTAAAGCCGCTGGCATTTTTCGCCTTGCGAATTTTGGTGGGATAATCGTCTAAGTAAGGCTGTAGGTCTGTGAGCGCGGACACTTTTTATCCATCTCCATTCAGTTGTTGTTTTTCCCAACAGTTTTGGGAACGGTTCTTGAGTTTTCCTCCTGATTTGTGATTTACAACATGGACTTTATAAACAGAACGGGGTACGCTTGATTCGTGGCAGACGTGTCGGTTTACCACCTTTCTCAAAGCCCCGGCAGAGGTTGCCGCCAATGCCGGGGCACTTCTCAAAGTTAATCGACGTATTCAGCGCCGATTGCGTCGGCGATGTTTTTGCCGGATACGGTTTCAACTTCAACGCCCATCTCTTTCAACTTTTCGGCGGTAACGTATTTTGTCGCGCTCTCCATTCCGTAAAGTTTATTTCGTCCCTCGATAAGGACAGAGGAACCGTTAACAATCTCCGAAAGTGTCTCCCCGGCATATAGACCGCTTGAGCTAACCCAGTCGAAATGAACGCAAGTAAAAATATTTGTTGCCTTTGACCCGACAACAGTAAAACGGTTAATGTCACCGTATATTTTCATTCCGTCCGAATTGGCGATGTTATTCTTCAATGTCAGGCAATCGGCGACTATAGGAAGCTCCATGTACTGTTCTTTCGCCGCGTCAAGCGCCGTCGTATCCGCGGCGGTCTTTTCTTCATCGGTAAGCGCGTCGTAAGCATCCATCGCGGCGCGGATTGTGTCCCAACTGTCGTATGTGATCTCCGTAGGCAGAGCGTCGACGGCGGTTTCGTAGTCCGTCATTTCCTGCGACTTCTGTGGCTCTTTCGGTGCCGCCGCGCCGCACGCGCAAAGCGTGAAAACGAGCGCAAAGACTAATGCAAGGGCAAGCAGTTTCTTTCTCATAATATCCCACTCCTATTAAATTTTTGTTGTGGCTGTGTTCAGAATAACGCTTTTCATCGATAGAATCAAGTTTAAATTTGTCGAAAGGCAATAAAATAAGGAGGAAGCAATGGAAAAGGAACGCCAAATCGAGAAGATCATCCGTCTTTTGTACCTCATGGACGAAAAACTCCTGCGCCTCTTATACATCACCGCGCTCAACATGCTGTAGCCGAATAGAGAATTGCCCGGTACGGATCACTCCGTATCGGGCTTTTTTATTGTCTCGGCAAACCGCCGCAGGGCGCGGGCGAGAGTTTCCCATTCCTCTACCGGCGTTTCCGCCATGAACTTGATGATGCTCTCCTCAATGTCCGTGATATGCCCGCCGGTGATCTTGCCGACGTACGCCGCGATGGTGTCCTCGCGCGAGAGCTGCATGAACGGCTCGCCCGTGCCGTCCCGCAGCCAGTCCTCGTTGACGTTGTATACGCGGCATATATCGGCAATCGTTCGGTCGCTCGGTTGCTTAGTCCCGGCGCAAACGGCGGAAATAAACTGCGGCGATACGTTGATGCTCTCCGCAAACTGAGTCTTGGTCATTCCCTTTGCGTGGATTAGAGCGGCGATTTGCTTATTTAAGATATCCATTTTTCGTTACCTCCTTTCGCTATCAATATAACACTGGCGGGCGTGATAGTCAAGAAAATTTTAAACCTAGTTTCAAAAAATGCTTGACATTTAAACTAAGTAGCGTTAAAATGAAACCAAGTTGAGCGAGCAACCAACCCCCGCCTGTCATGGCGGCAGAAAGGAGGCGAAAACGTGAAGTTTACGAAAATACCCGAAGCCCCGTTTATCGAGGCAAAGCAAGAGCTTCAAAGGAAGGTCTACCGGCTCTGGAAGCGACAGGTTGAGCAGTTGGAAGCAACAGACCTCAGCTGCCTTACACCGACGGAGCTTGCCGCCGCCATGGACGCAACAACGCAGATGTGGCGCGAAATGGAAAAGACCGGCTGGCATGACGATGTTTGGGAAGGAGACAAAAACGTGAAAGCCGTAAAGATCACCCTCAAAGGCCGTGCGTTGACGGCGGCGGTCGAATCCGGTCTTATCCGCCGGAAGCTCTCCGGAGACATCCCGATGCGGAAGTTTGAGCGGTTCTGGGCGCTGTTTTCCCCGTGGCTATCGACCGACGCGGAACAGGGCGACGATCTCTACCAAATGGTCGAAGCACCAGCCGACAGCGCCGCCGATGACGAGAAACAGGAAGTCACGCCAGAATGACCGCCGCTTCTCTTTCCGCTGCATTTCCCGCAGAAACAGGTAGTTTTTCCCGGCTTCGTTTATTTTCGCACCGTGAGCAAACCAGCCGTTTGCCGTGGTTTCATACTTCTCGGCAAGCCCTAAGCGGATGAGATTGTCCAGCGTATCGGCGTTTTCTTTATCCCGCAGCACAGCGCCGGAGGTCAATTCCGCAAGCGCTTCCGCCTCGTTCTTCGGCAGATCGACATTCAGCAAATCCGAAATATTCAAAATACCACCCCCGCCGCCAATATACCACACGGCGGACGGGAAAGAAAGGAGAAACCCCATGAGCGAAAAGGAAAAGCAGGCTGCAAAGGAAGTCATCGACAGCCTGAAACAGATTCCCCCGGATGGCGCGGATTATGTCCGCGGCTATTTGCAGGGCAGACTTGACGGCATCAAATCCGAGAAGAAAGAGGATAAAGAATGAACTGGTTAATTCTATCTTGCGTATGCGCTCTCGTTTCCGTGGCGGCTGGTCTGTTAACGCGAAAGTTTGCGTATGACGACAGGCCGATTTCTGTTAGCGCTGCATATGCGGTGGCCGCGATTGCATGCATCGTCTTTTTTCTCTTACTCGCCGTTAGTGATAGAACGGAAGAAAGCGTGTTTGCAGAGCAGAAAAAGTATATCGAATCCCATGTTTCGCAAACCGAGATCGAGGACGCGGCACTAACGTCGAAGAAAATCGAGCTGAACGCATGGCTTTACACGGCGCAGTACATAAAAAGCCATTATAAAAGATGGTCGTGTTACTCGGATGAGATTCTGGATTGGGAACCGATACAGTAAGGAGGGAGAGTAAATGCTCATCATTGATCGCAAGACCGGGGCGATCAAAGCACGGGAAATCACGCAGGAGCAGCGCGACACCCTCTGGGGCGAGCTTTTACGGAATTACATCCACAAGCACCCCGAGGCGCTGGCCGAGAAGGACAAAGGCGATGATCGCCCCTTGTAAGGACTGTTCCGAGCGTCACGTCGGCTGCCATGCATCCTGCCGCCGGTACGCCGAATTTAAGTCCGGGTGCAATGCCCGGCGGGAAGCTCGGACAAAACTGCACCCCATCGCCGATTACACCATCGACATCACAAAGAGAGTACAAAAAGCGGCCCACCGCCGCAGAAAGTAGGAAAACAACCATGACAAAAGCAAAGGCAAAGTTCGCCACCACCGCGATCATGACGCTTCTGGCGGCTGTGATCTTCTTCGTCTGGAAATTCGGAAACGGCCTCGGCTTTGCCGTCATCGAGGGCATCTTCGCGGTCTACGGCTTTTCCAGTCTTGCCGATGACTGCAGCCGCTGGCTTCAACTGCCGGACACGGCGATCATGCAGAGAGGGGGACGGCATTGAACGACACACGTTATACGGCCATCGCCGCCGCGCTCCGGGAAGAGTTCCCGAAGGCCAATAAGGGCACGGTGAGCATGGCCCTCCACACGAACGACTACGGCGTGAAGTTCTGCACCAGAGCGCAGGAGATTTATGACACCGTGACGCAGCGCAAGCCCCGCACACCGCGCCGCGTCAAGCCCATACGGTTACAATGCCGCCTGACCGAAAGCACCGCACAGCGCGTTAAACAGGCGCTGGAAAGAAACGGCATCGCATCCATGCAGACGTTTTTGGAATCCCTTGTGCTGGCATGGCTCGCACAAAGCGAAAGCGCCGCCGGTGGAGATGACACCGACAGCGCTTACAGGAAAAACAACCTTGCTTCAAATTCTACAGCAAAGGAGGCGGAATTGTCAAGTGTCCAGAACGTGCCGCTGCCGTGACTGCGGCGAGGACGGATTTTACCCCGTCGTCTATGCCGACGAGGGATACGGCTGGGAGCGCTGCCCGACCTGCGGGTCTGACCGGATCGAGTGGGGAAACAAATGCCCCTTGTGCGGGCGGTACGCCGAGAAAATCTACTGCGACGACTGCGCCCGGAACCTCCGCGACCGCTTCCACGAGCTTTTAATCTGCAATTTTGGCAAAGAAGAGATCAAAGCCTTAAACGAAATTTTTGACGGAAAGGAAATTGAATAATGGAAGAACGCAAAATCAACATCATGCTCAACGCTACCGCCGAGCTGAACCGAAAGGAAACGGACGACATTTATATCCCCATCCGGTCGAGTGAGTACCGGAAGCTGATTTCCGGCTATTACGAAATGGAAAAGAAACTCGAAGCGGAAAAAGACGATGCCACGCGCTGGGGTTCTGAAGCCTACCGCAGCGGGCAGAGAATCAAGGCGCTGGAATCCGAGCTTGCCGATCTTCGGAAGAAGCTCGCGGAGGTAAAGGAGGCGGCGGAATGAAGCGCTTTCGCCTCCTCCGCCCGGACGAGATCGAGTGCCGCATCCAGAAAATCTATGAGAGAAACGGCGTCGCAACATCCGTTGCCATTCTGCTTTATAAAACCGCACGAACCGACGCTGACCTTCTGGATGAAACAGTCGGCAGTGACAAATGGGAGAACGACTTCAAGTTGATCGACGGAACGTTGTACGGCGGAATCGGCGTCGATTTCGGTGACGGTCATCTTGTTTGGAAATGGGATGCAGGAACGGAGAGCAACACCGAAGCGGAAAAAGGCCGCGCCTCCGACGCTTTCAAGCGTGCCGGTTCCAAACACGGCATTGGTCGTGAGCTGTATTCCTCGCCGAAAATCTTTATCGAAGCCGAAAAATGCAAGAAGCTGAAACAGAACGAGCGGTCCGGCAAATGGGAATGCTACGACGATTTCGATGTAACGAAAATCGAATATGACACGGCAGAACGCATTAAATCGCTGGAAATCTCCGTTGACGGGCGCGTTGTGTTTTCCTACCCGAAACGGAGCTTTCCAAAGGATACACGCCCTGACCTGAACGCAGAATATGAGCCGCCTGTGAAAGCAGAGACGAAGAAGCCTGACAACATCATCATCGGAGGGAACGATAAACCGTTTTCTCCCGTGTGTGCCGATTGCGGAGCGAGCATTTCTGAAAAAGTCCACGATTACAGCGCACGAAAGTTTGGCCGCCCGCTCTGCATGAGCTGTCAGAAAAAAGCATGAAGGTTGACAAGGCAATCTGGGAGGGCGGCTACCTGAAGCTCCATACCGCAGACGTGGACGCGAGGCACTTTGCCTACGCGTTCACGCCGGGGGAATATGAGATACGTCCTAAAAGGTCGCTGCGAAGCCTTGAGGCAAACGCGCTGTTTTGGAAACTATGCCAAGACGTTGCACAAGCCGTCGGGCTGACGAAGAACGAGGTATACAAAAACGCGATCCGCGAAGTCGGAACTTATTCCACGCTTATTATTGATTACGCGGCTATCCCGCAATTTGAAAAGAGCTGGGCAAGCAAAGGCATCGGTTGGTTTTGCGATGTTGCCGACGACGCGCAGGAAGAAGGGAAAAAGATTATCCTCGCATATCACGGCAGCAGCACTTACACCGTAAAGCAAATGTCCGCGTTGATCGACAACATCATGCAGGACGCAAAGGCGGTTGGCGTTGAAACGCTTTCCGACAGAGAAAGGAGCTTGATTCTTGACGAATGCGCAAAGCGCCATTGAGGAATGGCGGGATATTCCCGGGACAGACGGAATGTACCAAATCAGCAGTTTTGGAAATGTACGTTCTCGTGCAAAAGGAACGTGGCATTTTTTGAAGCTGCGCAAGAACTCGCAAGGATACAACAGGGTTCTTCTGTCGATTCCGGAAAGAAAGCAGCCGCTTGTTCACCGTCTCGTCGCGGAAGCATTTATTCCGAATCGCGATAATCTGCCGATTGTTAACCACAAAGATTTTAATCCTTTGAATTGCCGGGTAGACAACCTCGAATGGACAACTCTGCAAGGGAACTACGATTATTCCGCCAAACGAGGAAGATTTGTTCGCACGGCTGTATGGAAGGAGCGTCTTTCAAAAACCCTGCGCTCGACGATGGGAAAACCAATAATCGGCACTCCGCTTAACGGCGGCTCGGAAATCGTTCTAAGCTCTCTGAATCAGTGCAGAGAATACGGATTTCAGCCGTCGTGTGTTTGCAACTGCTGCAAAGGTAAACGTCGCCAGACGGGCGGCTACACATGGAGATACGCCGATGAAAAGAATCTCAAGCAAACGCGCTAAGGCGTGCGCGATATCCCCGGCGGTGAAGAAACGCGTGTGGGAGCGCGACCATCACTGCTGCGTATATTGCAAATCCATTTACGCTTTCCCCGAAGCCCATTACATTCCCCGTTCCCGCGGCGGGCTGGGTATCGAGGAAAACGTGCTGACCCTCTGCCGCCTCTGCCATGATGCATTCGACAACGGCACGGCGACGATGCGGCAGGAGATCGGGCACTACTGCCGGGACTATCTCAAAGCCCATTACCGCTGCTGGGACGAACAAAATTTAATCTACCGAAAGGATGATCCAAGATGGCAATGAACACCTGCGTTCTCATGGGACGCCTCACACGCGATCCTGAGAAGCGATACACGGCGAACAACACGCCGGTCGCGTCGTTTGCGATCGCCGTTGACCGCTTCAAGGATGGCACAGACTTTTTCGACATAACCGCATGGCGAGAGACCGGCGAATTCGTCTCCAAGTGGTTTTCCAAGGGCGACATGATCTGTGTCCGCGGTCGCATCCAGAACCGCGATTGGACGGATAAAAACGGCAACGCCCGCCGGTCAACGGAAATCGTCGCGGATGAGGTCAGCTTCTGCGGCGGCAAAAAGGACAAGCCCGACCAGAAGGAAGTCTACGAGCGCGCGAACCTAGCGCCGGTAGAGGATGACGGACAGCTTCCGTTCTGACGGAGGCGCACAATGGCATTAGAGAGCTTCAATGCCTATCACAGCTACCTTGACACCATGGAAGCGCTGAACGACGCTGAGTGCGGGAGACTGTTCAGGGCGCTGCTGGAATACAGCGCGACCGGCGCAGCTCCGGAACTCCGCGGTAATGAACGCTTTGTCTTCCCCGGCATGAGGTCGCAGATCGATAGGGACATTGAGAAATACAACGCCAAATGCGCGCGAAACCGCGAGAACGGAGAAAAGGGTGGGGGGCATTCGCCCCCGAACGCCCCCGAACGCCCCAGAACGCACCCCAAGGACAAAGACAAAGACAAGGACAAAGACAAGGACAAAGACAAGGACAAAGACAGATGTTTTCCCTCTGACGAGGAAAAACATAAAGGCGCTTCCGCGTTGGATGCGGCTTTGAACGATTTTGCGGAAATGCGGAAAAAGATGCGCAAACCGCTTACCGACCGCGCCCTTGCTCTCACGCTTTCCGAGCTGGAAAAGCTCGCCCCCGGCGATGACGAGAAGAAGATCGCCATACTCAACCAGAGCATCCAGAGAGGATGGCAGGGTGTTTTCCCGCTCAAGGACGAGCTGGAAGCGCCAAAGAAAACAGCTCCCGCCCGTATGCCGCATAAAGACGATTCAGAGCGGCTACAAAGAATTTTAGCAAATCTTGAAAATAAACCAAACGAGGAGGAAAGACCATGAGCGATAATATGCACGGCTTTAAAGCCTATGAACCCGGCTTGATCTGCCGTGGACACAAATACGAAGAGAACACGGTTTACAAAAAATCCGGTTACGGCATCTGCGTTCCGGGCGTAACACACTACTGTGTTAATCCGTTCGACGTTTTAGACCATTACCCGCTTGTCCGACCGGACGGACAGTTCAGCGACTTCACAACCGTGGAAGTTATCGATCCTCCGGTAACGGATGACGACAAGAAATTCGCAACCAGCACGATTAAAATCGGCGTAAAGCTTGGCTTTTCCGGCTTTATTCAGGCGTGCGTTGATTTTCTTTTTGAGAAAACGATTAAGAAAATGCCGAAGCCGGAGGACGTTGACGTTTCCGATGCCGCGCAGATCGGCAGTTCCGGCAATGCCGCGCAGATCGGCAGTTCCGGCAATGCCGCGCAGATCGGCAGTTCCGGCAGATACGCGCAGATCGGCAGTTCCGGCGA
>OGHL01000270.1_pt1 | contig 39851 bp, 39 predicted proteins | sample 1571391 | NCBI WGS metagenome assembly OGHL01 (sample SAMEA2581948, study PRJEB24529) | metagenome | biome: Human gut stool | place: China | collected 2011 | reverse complement strand
TCAATAGCAAACGGAAAGGAAGTGAAAAAATGACCAAACTGGAAACCATCACAGCGGAAGATCTGCAAAACAGGACATACGAACCGACGCACTTTCTGGTGGACGAACTCATTCCGGAGGGCTTGCATATCCTCGCAGGCGCGCCGAAGATCGGCAAGTCGTGGCTGGCCTTGTGGCTTTGCTTATGCGTCGCGCAGGGACAGGCACTCTGGAATTTTGCAACAACGCAGGGAGAAGCGCTGTATCTCAGTCTTGAAGATTCGTTCCAGCGTATCCAGACGCGACTCTTTGACCTGACGGAAGATGCCCCGCCGACGCTGCACTTTGCGATCATGGCTGACACATTAAAGCACGGATTGGAACAGCAGATCGAGCAATTTTTGACCGAGCATCCCGATACAAAATTGGTTGTGATCGATACTTTACAGCGCGTTCGGAGCGCCGGAAACGACAGCAATCTGTACGCGAATGACTATCAGGACATCGGGCTTTTGAAACAGCTTGCGGACAGGCGGCACATCGCAATCCTGTTGATCCACCATCTGCGCAAGCTCCACGACGATGATCCTATGAACATGATTTCCGGCTCGACGGGTTTAAGCGGCGCGGCAGATTCAACTTTCGTCCTGCAAAAGAATTCAAGACTTGCCAACATTGCCTCGTTGCACTGCACCGGGCGGGACATCGCAGATCGCACGTTAAAACTGGAATTCGGAGAGGAAGATCACGTCTGGAAGCTGCTTGAGGACAGCAAAACTTGCAGCGGTGCTTCTAGGATTTCAACGCTTCAACTCGTACATCTTTTCTCTGCTTTGCTCCGTGCCGATTCTACATATCTCGGCTCACCATCGGCACTGTCTGCGAAGATCGACCCTGACGGCAGCTTCGGCATCACGCCGAAAAAGATCACCCGGCTGGTGCGGGAAAGCGTTGCGGCTCTAAGAGAAAAAGGGATTCTGGCGGATACCTACCGCAGCAACGGCAAACGGTGGATTTCCCTCAAACGTGCCGAAAGTGCCGATTTTCTGCCCGTGAAAACAATCGGCACGATCGACCCTGCGGGTGTGGCGAGCGCCTGCATCGCGCCGTGAGGCGCGTGTCGCCGCTGTGTGCGGTTTTCCGCCCAGCCTGCGAGTGTATGCGCAGAAGCGGCGCAAAAGCCCAACGTTGCGCCGACGTGCGGGCAACACGAGAAAACACAGGCGCAATACGCCAGCCCAACGCAGTGAAACCCCGCCGCGGCGGGAAAAGTCCTCCCGTTCGGGAGGAGCCAGCATCGCGTTTGTCTGGTCTGCGGCAACGCCGCTGCCCGCCCTCCGCACAGTTTTTGGGCAGAAGCCCAAACCCACTTTATCAACGATAGGAGAACACATGAAAAAAGACATCAAATTCAGCACCCGCATGGCGTCCGCAGACCGCGAAAAAATCCGGGCATTGGCACAGAAGGCGGGCATGTCCATGAGTGACTATGTGACCGCCTGCTGCCTTGGCAAGCGCATCGTCGTCATGGATGGTCTCAAAGAAGTCCTGCGGCAGCAGAAAGCCATCGGCAACAATCTCAACCAGCTGGCAGTGCTGGCGAATATGGGCAAGGTTCAGTTTGCAAATCTGGATTCTGCCGTGCAGGAGTTTGCAAAAATCAATATAACACTGAGAGCAATTCAGGAAAGAGGTGCGACGAAATCGCAATCGTCCATTTCGTGAACTACAAGAAAGGCACACAGTCACGCGGCTGCATGAAAAGCGTGATGCGGTATGTGTCGCAGGTGAGCAAGACGATCTGGGATGGTCAGCAGCTCGTCAGCGGAATCGGCTGTCAGCCGGAAACGGCGTTCGACGAATTTCTGAGTACGAAGCTGCTGCACCACAAGGATGGTGGCATCCAGTTCTACCACATGGTGCAGAGCTTCCCACGCGGCGCGGACATTGACCCACGCACAGCCCACGAAGCGGCGCGGCAGCTTGCCGGATATTTTGCGGGCTGCGAAGTTCTCGTCTGCACCCACACCGACCGCGAACACATCCATTCGCACTGCATCATCAACAGTGTGAACTTCGAGACGGGTAAGAAGGTACACATGGCGGACGAGCAGATTCAGGAGCTGCGCGTTCGCAACGACCAGATCTGTGAAGAACTGGGGCTGCCGAAATTTCAGAGGGATGAGCAAAAACGTTCCCGCGGAATGTCCAACGCGGAATACTACACGGCTGACAGAGGCGAGAGTTGGAAGTTTGAACTAATGCGCGTGATCGATGAGTGTATGCGGTATGCCGCCAGCCGCGAGGATTTTCTGGCACTGCTCCGCGCCGAGGGATACGGCGCGACATGGACGGACAACCGCAAAAGCATCACCTACACCACGCCGGACGGCCGCAAGTGCCGCGACAGTAGGTTACACATGACGAAATATCGGAAAGAAAATATGGAGGCGGAATTTGGATACAGAACGGAGAATGACAACACAAGAAATGTTGACGCAGCACAAAAAGCTGATGGACGAGGCACAACGGCTGGAACCCAGCGTGATGGTCACGGAGCGGAACTGGAGCGCGCTGCTCGAAATGCAGGACAGGCTGTTTCGGCAGCAGATGCAGTTGAACGCGGATCTGAAAACGCTCCTGACGAAGCAGGAAGCACAGAACGCTTTGACCGAGATGCAGGAGAGTGCAGAAAAATTCGAGAGACAGGCTGGGAACCTGAACGAGAAGTATTCTTCCGGCTGCAAAGCACTGACCGAGAGTACGAAGATTGCCCTGACCGAGACTCTGAACGATACGAAGAAACAGCTTTCGGATACAGTACAGGAAGCGCGGAAGAAAATTCACCTGTGCGCATGGATCTCAATCGCGGCATTGATCTTGTGCGCGACGCTGTGCGCCTTGGCCGTGCTGTGGAGCAGATGACGGTCGATGCACCGACACGTGACGGAACAACCACGCCACCGCACATCGACAGTAAGCGCCGAAAGAAGCTCAGGCAAAAGAAAACCGCCCTCGGCCATGCCGAAGACGATCATGAAGATTGGGATATGAAACAGGAACTATGAAAGGAACGCCTATGGCAAGAAAACGAAAAGAAAACATTTCGGAGGTCATGTTCAGCTACGTCGGTACGGATGAGCAGTTCGATGAATTTCTGAAAATGCTGGTGCATGACTACCTCTTGGTAGATCAGCCATACACAAAAGTGCAGGAGGATTTTGTTGATCATGTAGATTCCTGCTGCGCATGATGGATTGTGCTAGCTATTCGAAAAATAGTGTGCTATGGTGTGTGCTGCAATCGGCACACACCATAGCGGAAAGGAGGAACCATGAAGGTCTGGCTGTATTACCGCCTGAGCCGGGACGAGGACGATGAACTGAACTCCCTGACGAATCAGCGGAAAATCATTTACGAATATGCCGTCACAAATGGACATGAAGTTGTCGGTGAGTCCTTCGATGACAATGTCAGCGGAATGCACTTCAACCGCGAGGGCATCGATAAAATCTATGAAGTGGTCGAAGCGGGCAAGATTGAAGCCATCATTGTCAAAGACCTATCCCGCCTGGGCCGACACCGAACGCAGACTGCCCTGTTTATCGACTACCTGCGGGAGCACGATGTCCGCGTCCTCTCGGCGACGGAAAATATCGATACGTTCAACGAAAACGACGATCTCATCATCGGCTTCAAAGGGCTTGTCAATGACTTCTACGCACGCGACGGCAGCCGCCGTGTGCGCACAGGCTACCGCCAGAAGCAAAAGGAAGGGATCGTGACCATCCCGCCGTTCGGCTATTTCAAGGATAAAAACACGAAGAAAGTTGTCATCGTGGAGGAAGCAGCCGAAACCGTCCGACTGATTTTCTCGGCCTATGTCGGCGGAAGCGGCATGAAGGCCATCGCCCGCACACTGAATGAGCAGCGGAGAAAAACGCCTGCGCTCGTGCAGCTGGAGCTGCTGAACAAGAGTCTGCCGAACACGCAGGACGGCATTCTCAAGAAGTATCTTTGGGACGCGACCATGATCGCCCGCATCCTCAAGGATGAAAGCTATATCGGAACGCTCATCTGCCACAAAAGTGAGCGGAACAAGATCAACAAAACCTTCCGCTACACAGAACCGGAAGAACAGTTCCGGCACGAAAATTATCTCCCGCCGATCGTCACGCCGGAGCTATGGAATCAGGCACAGATGATGCTGGCAGAGCGGAAACGGCTGAATGTGCGCGCAGCGCCCTCACAGGAGATCCTGCGTTACAGCGGACTCCTGCGCTGCGCGGACTGCGGTCGAGCCATGTTCGGCAGGCGCATCCACCTGAAAAACGGAGATCGGATTGCCTATGTTTGCAGCACCTACAACCGCTATGGTAAGGAACACTGCTCTCAGCACCAGATCGACGAGTCCATACTGGACAGGCTGATCATAGACGAACTCAAAAACACCAAGGTGCTGTATCAGCAGAACTGGGATGCGCTGGAGCATCTGATCACACAGTGGACGCCAAAGGCAGAGCTGACCGGCGTGCAGACCGCAAAGCTGGAAAAGAGTATTCTCCGGTTGGAGGACGAAATGGAGGCAATTCTGATGGAGCGGATTCGGGACAAAGCTCACGCGGAGCGCTATGACCGCATGATTCAAAAACGCGAGGAAGAAATCGCTGCGATGAAAAAGCAGATTTCGGAGCTGCAAAACATCTCTGCGGTTCTGCGCGAGAGACAGTCCAAGCTGAAACAGGACATCCGAATGATGGACGACATTCTCTCCGAGGGGACGATGACGGAGGCGCAGCTTCGGATGCTGATTGAAAAAATCTATGTTCAGGAAGCAGACGGCAAGCTCAGTCTGGACATTCAGATCAAAGCACCGTTCCGTACGCATTTGGATGTCTACGAAAACGGCGTTCTTACCGAACAGTATGGCGCGCTGGATTTCGACTGGGATAGGCTGGCGCACCTGATCTACGGCGAGGCGCTTGTGGGATAGGAGGGAAATCATGCGGGTCTGGCTTTACGCGCGGCTTTCAGGCGATGATGATCCGGCACAGAATTCCCTGCAAAATCAGCAGGCGATCTGCCGTGCCTTTGCAGAAAAGCGCGGTGACACCATCGTTGGATGTTCGTCCGATGACAATGTCAGCGGTATGAGCTTCAGCCGCCGCGGGCTGGATGCGCTTGCGGCGGCTGCACAGGCTGGAAAGCTCGATGCAGTCCTGACGAAGGACCTCTCGCGCCTCGGCCGCCACAAAACGCAGACGGCGCTGTTCATCGACTACCTGCGGGAGCATCAGGTTCGCGTGATCTCCGTAACCGAAGGAATTGACACTTTCCGCGAGGAGGATGATCTGATCCTTGGCGTTCGCGGTCTGATGAATGACTACTACGCCAAAGATATCAGCAAAAAGATTCGCGCAGGCTACCGGCAGAAGCAAAAAGACGGTCTTGTCATTCGGCCGCCCTTCGGATACTGGAAGGACAAAAATACGAACCGGATTTTCATCCAGCCGGAGGCCGCAGAAACGGTGCGCCGCATCTATGCGCTGTATTTGCAGGGCTGCGGACAAAAGGAAATTGCCCGCAGGCTCAATGCGCTGGACTGCAAAACGCCCGCGCAGCTTTGGACAGAGCAGATCGGGCATGACGCCCGAAAGACGCACAAAACCGGAGACGGGAAGTTCCTCTGGACGTATGCCAGCGTAAAAAACATTCTGACCGAGGAAGCCTACACCGGCGTTCTGATCAATCATCGCAGAGAATACCGGAACGGAAAGGCACAGCCGATCTCCACGGGTGACTGGCTGCGCCATGAAAATTTTTACCCGGAGATCATCGAAAAAACCACATGGCTTCTAGTACAGGAGCGGTTGAAGCAGCAGGCGCGTCCCGCAGCCGGAAACCGCGCAAAGCACCGCTATGCTGGGCTGCTTACCTGTCGGGACTGCGGCGACGGCTTCATCCCCATGATCCGTTACTGGAACGGAAGCCAGCGCGTAGAGTACGTCTGCCGCAGATATCACAGAAACGGAAAAAGCCATTGCAGCTCTCACCGGATCCATGAGGAGGTTTTGGACAAAGCCGTCTGGAATTATGCAGAAGAACTGCGGAAGCGATATGCAGCCGAACTGAAAAAGGTCGCACAACTACAAAAGCAGTGGGCATTGAGGAAACCATCCCTCGATGCCCACTGTTTGGCTTTGCAGAAGGAAATTCTGAAATTGGAGCAGGAGATCGACGAATTGGTGATAGAAAAGTTAAAAAACAGTGAATGTCTAACCTGCCAACCAGACAGCATTTGAACCCAAGGTGCTGTCACCCTCCAACTGTGTGTAAGATTTTGAATTTCTCGAAAAGTTCACTATACGAACAAAATTCAGACATATCTATCAGATGTGTCTGAATTTTGTTCGTGGTACGCCCGAGGGGACTTGAACCCCTACCCTCGCGGAATGGAACCTAAATCCATCGTGTCTGCCAATTCCACCACGGGCGCGTATTGAGTTTCTCAAGGGTTACACGGCTTTCAGGCATTGAGACTGTATGTGAAAGTGGTCTATCATGTCTGCCAATTCCGTCAAGCCTGAAAGCACTCGCGGCAGGACTCTCTGCCGCTGTTTTATTTCCTCTGATTTTTACACGGCGAGGAAGCCGAGGCGGAGCGCAGCGCTTGATCCGCAGCTATAAAAACAGGCAAGCCCGTCTTTACCAAAGAATCATCGCGGTAAGTGGCGGAACAAAACCTTTCACCAAGGTGACATCACCTAAATCCTGCGCGTCTGCCAATTCCGCCATACTCGCGAATATGAGCGGCAGAACTACCTGCCGCTATTTTATTCTCCTCTGATTTTTACACGGCGAGGAACCGAGGCGGAGCGTAACGCTTGACCCGCAGTTATAAAAACAGGCGTGCCTGCTTTTACCGAAGAATGTCCGCGGCGAGGATGGCGCAAAAACCTTTCACCAAGGTGACATTACCTAAATCTCGCATGTCTACCAATTCCATCATGCCCGCAGATATGAGCGGCAGGGATACCTGTCGCTATTTTGCTGTTCTCTGATTTTGACTCGGCGAGGAACCGAGGCGGAGCATAACGCTTGACCCGCATCTATAAAAACAGGATGAACCTACTTTTACCAGAGAATGAGCACGGCGAATGATAGGGCGATAAAATCCTACACTGAGGTGACAGCACCTAAATCCATCGTGTCTGCCAATTCCACCACGGGCGCGGATTGCGTTGCGGCAGTCAGAACGGCTCTGACTGCCATATATTCTATCATATCTGCGTTTTGCTTGTCAATCGTGCAGATTGCGGCTGGCGGCGTAGGCGGCGCGCAGGGACTGCTCATATTGGCTGTCGTTGACGAGCAGGAGGGCGCAGGCGCCGCATTTTTGCAGCAGATGGACCGGCGCGCCGCTCGTTTCGACCGCGCGGAGCAGCTCCGGTACAGCAGCGGTCGAGCGGCAGAGTGCGGCCAGAACGCTCAAATTTTCGCGCAGCGTGCACGCCTGCGGGCGAAGCGCCTGCGCGGCCTGCTCCCGCAGACGGTGCAGCCGTTCGGAGCCGGGCTCCATCGGCACAAGCGCCGTGAGCTCACCGCACACGCTCTGCATGGAAAACGGCGAAAGCCGCGCCTGCTCCAGAACATCGGCCAGCTTTGTCTCCGCGTCCGGCTCCTGCGGGCAGCTCAGGCGCAGCATGGCAAGCTTCCTGCGGCCCGCGAAGCAGATCTGCCCGCCGTCCGGCTCTACCTGCGGGCGGACGAGCGTGCCGGGCTTCTCGGGCTCGAACGCATTGCAGATGCGCAGCGGGATCTGCGCCTGCCGGACCGGTGCGACTGCGTCCTCGTGTAGAATCTGCATGCCGACGCGTGAAAGCGTCTGTAATTCCTCATAGCGCAGCTGGCCGACCGGCGCGGGATTCTGAATCAGCCGGGGGTCTGCCGCGAGCACGCCTGCCACGTCCGTCCAGTTTTCGTACAGATCCGCGTGCAGCGCGGCTGCGGCCAGCGCGCCTGTCACGTCGGAGCCGCCGCGCGGGAGCGTATGGACCGCGCCGTCCGGCAGCGCGCCGTAAAACCCCGGCGTGACGATCTTCCGCCCGTCGGCAAGCGAGCCGAGCGCGGCATAGGACGCGGCCTGCCGGACGCGTCCCGCAGCGTCAAACAGCAGCCAGTCTTTCGCGTCGACAAATTCAAAGCCGAGCAGATCTGCCATCAGCCGCGCGGACAGATACTCGCCCCGCGAGACGATCCAGTCCTGCGGCGTGTCGCGGCGCATGGCGGCGTAGATCGCGTCAAGCTCGGCCTCGATGGGCAGCGTCAGGCAGCAGCCGTCGCGGATCTCGCGGTAGCGGTCGGCGATCCTGCGCCATAGATCCCAGCAGCTCACGCCGTATTGCAGATGCGCGTGGCAGAGATAGAGAAGATCCGTGATCTTGTGGTCGGCGGCGTGCCGCCTGCCTGCCGCCGACACGACGACGACGCGGCGCGCGGGGTCTGCAAGCACGATCTCGCGCACGCGGGAAAAGCCCGCGCTGTCACACAGCGACGAGCCGCCGAATTTTGTGACCTTCAGCATAAACCTCCCTCCTTCCGGGAATGATGGTCCCACGCCATCTTATGCTGTCCTGTCGAATTCTGTCCGGTACCCGAGCATGAAAAATTTCAGAAATTCCGGGCAATTTCCGCTTTACTTTTCTGCATTCGTATGCTATTCTTAACAGGTAGCGCCATGCGCTGCGACCCATTTCCCAGTTTCGGGACACCGCCCGCTCTGACGCGGGTATTCTGCCTGCCCGATACTTGGATTCCGGGAATATTTTGAAAGGTGGAAACACAACTATGATGCGCAAAGAAGAAAAGACTGCCATTATCGAGCAGTACGCAACCCATGCCGGCGATACCGGTTCTCCCGAGGTCCAGATCGCTGTCCTCACCGCCCGGATCAACACCCTGACCGAGCATCTGCGTGAGCACAAGCAGGACAACCATTCCCGCCGCGGCCTTCTGATGATGGTCGGCAAGCGCAGAAGCCTTCTCGACTACCTCGCCAAGAAGGACATCAACCGCTATCGTGCAATCGTTGCAAAGCTCGGCCTGCGTAAGTAAGTCATAGGAAAAGGGCGGTCGGGCGACCGCCCTTTTTTATAAATCCAACTACTATTATACTGCGCGTGGGTTCCATTTAGCAGTTGAAAGTAGCGTCTGTGCCCGGACGCCAGTTTCAAGTGCTAAACCTCCCACGCGCGCAAAAAACGAAGGAGGTTCTTTCATGATCACCCACAAGCAGTATCCGAATCACCACATTTTTGAAACCGAGATCGGCGGCCGTACCTTTACGGTCGAGACCGGCAAGGTCGCAGAGCTCTGCAATGCAGAGGCCATCTGCCGCTACGGCGATACCGTCGTGCTCGTCACGGCTGTCGCCTCCCCCCTGCCCAAGGCTGGCATCGACTATTTCCCGCTGACCATCGAGGTCGAAGAGCGTATGTACGCTGTCGGCCGTATCCCCGGCTCGTTCAACCGCCGCGAGGGCAAGCCCTCCGACCGCGGCGTGCTGATCTCCCGCCTCATCGACCGCCCGATGCGCCCCCTGTTCGACGAAGAGCTGCGCAACGACGTCGTTCTGACCAACACCATCCTCGCGCAGGACTACGATAACCCCGTTGAGATCGTCGCCTCCATCGGCTCGTCTCTCGTCATCGCCTACTCCGACATTCCCTGGAACGGCCCGACCGCGACCACCAATGTCTGCTATCTGGACGGCAAGTATATCGTCAACCCCTCGCAGGATGAGCGCAACGCCTGCCAGTGCTTCGTGACCATCGCGTCGACCCACGAGAAGGTCGTCATGATCGAGACGGAGGCCAACGAGGTCAAGGAAGACATCCTCATGGAGTGCATCAAGCTGGCCCATGAGACGAACGTCAAGGTCGTGGAGTTCATCAACACCATCGTTGACGCCATCGGCAAGCCGAAGTTCACGTTTGAAAAGGCTGCCGTCAACCACGATATGCTCGACGATCTGTGCGAGTACGGTCTGGACAAGATCGCCTACGCGCTCGACACCGACGACAAGAATGTACGTGAGGCCCGTCTGACCGAGGCTGTTGTCGATTTCAAGGAGAAGTTCGGCGAGAAGTATGCAGAAGACTGGGATGTCCAGATCGACGTGTGCCTGTACAAGATGCAGAAGAAGATCGTCAAGAAGTGGCTGCTCGAGGGCAAGCGCGTCGATGGCCGCACGCCGGACGAAATTCGCCCGCTGGCTGCCGAGGTCGGCGTTCTGCCGCGCGTCCACGGCTCCGGCCTGTTCACCCGCGGCCAGACGCAGGTTCTGTCCGTCTGCACGCTGAACACCCTCTCTGCCGCGCAGAAGCTCGACACTATCTATGACGAGACCGAGCGCCGCTATATCCACCACTATAATATGCCGCAGTGGTCCACCGGCGAAGCCCGTGCGAGCCGCTCCACCTCCCGCCGCGAGATCGGCCACGGCGCGCTGGCCGAAAAGGCCCTGCTGCCCGTGATCCCGTCCGTTGACGAGTTCCCGTATGCCATCCGCGTCGTCTCCGAGGTCGTTTCCTCCAACGGCTCCACGTCTCAGGCCTCCATCTGCGGCTCCACGCTGGCTCTGATGGACGCAGGCGTGCCCATCAAGCGTCCCGTCGCCGGTATTTCCTGCGGCCTCATCTCCGACAAGGAGACGGGCACGTGGAGAACCTTCACCGACATTCAGGGCGTTGAGGACTTCCACGGCGAGATGGACTTCAAGGTCGCCGGTACGACCGAGGGCGTCACCGCCATCCAGATGGACCTCAAGAACGACGGCCTGACCATGGAGATCATCGCCGACGCGCTCGAGCGCTGCCGCAAGGCCCGCCTTGAGATCCTGAACGAGATCATGATCCCCTGCATCGCCAAGCCGCGTGACCATGTTTCCGAGTATGCACCCAAGATGCTCACCATGAAGATCGACGTGGACAAGATCCGCGAGGTCATCGGCAAGGGCGGCTCCATGATCCAGAAGATCGTGGCAGAATCCGGCGCACAGGTCGACATCGACGACGACGGCACCATCCACATCGCGTCTCCCGACGCCGCCTCCTGCGACGCCGCCAAGAAGATGATCGACGATATCTGCTTCGTGCCCGAGGTCGGCAAGCTGTACTATGGCAAGGTCGTCCGCATCCTGCCCATCGGCGCGTTTGTCGAGCTGGCTCCCGGCAAGGACGGCATGATCCACATCTCCAAGCTTGAAAACCGCCGCGTCGAGAAGGTCGAAGACGTGCTGAACATCGGCGATATGACTTGGGTCAAGGTCACCGAGATCGACGAAAAGGGCCGCGTCAACCTCTCCCGCAAGGACGCGCTCAAGGAACTCGCCGCCGCTGCGGACAAGAAATAAGCAAGCCTAAAAATCCCCGCCTCTCCAACCGGAGAGACGGGGATTTCTGCACACTAAGACGTGCTGCCTAACGGCTTCCGCAGCTACCGGCACGCCGCGCCGCCCCATTCAACGGCGGTGAAGCCGGTGCGGGCCGGTGCTTCGAGCGTCTGCGGCGCGATTTCGACCGGGGCGGACAGCGGCTTGAAGGCCATAAAGACGCGAATGAGCGTGTCCGGCTCGGGCGTGATGGTGAGGCGTGCGCTTTTGGTATAGGCCTCATGCTGAAACGCAATCAGATTATAGGCGTTTTCCTGCATCAGCGGCAGCCAGTAGACGATAAACTCGTTGGCCTCCGTGCGGTTCAGGCCGAGTTTCCCCAGCGCATCCTCCAGAAATTCCGCCGTGCCGCTTCCCTGCACGCAGAAGCCGGTCGAAAAATCATATTCCGTTTCCGACACGCCCTCCCAGTATAAATACCGGTAGGTCTGGCCGTCCTTGTCCGTCAGCGTCCCGTCGGGTCTTGCCGAGACGGTCCAGCCGTCCTCGTAGGCCGGATACGTGCACGTCAGCTCTCCGTCATAGTCCAGCTGAACCGTTACCTCCGTTTCCGTCTGCGGATACAGATACGCGACCGGCTTTGCGTCGCAGGTCTCGTCCTGTTCCTCCTCCGGATAGAGATAGATGACTGGCTTTGCAGAATACTGCGCATTCTCATCCTCCCGCTCGTCGCGCGGCGCACAGGCGGTCAGACTAAGCGTCAGCGCAAGGGGCAGCAAAAAAGCAAGCAGCTTCTTCATGTTGGTTCCTCCTGTATGCATAAATTAGGTTCTATGTATACAGACAGGAAATGAAGAAGCTGGTTGCATAGGTTTATATTATTTATTATTTTTTCCGGCCATCAGCCGCGCAAGCGTCGCGCGGACCACAGGCAGGCAGTCCTCCGGCCTCTCCAGCTCCAGAACGGCCTGCTCAAACGGGCACAGGCCCGTCCCCTGCCGGTTCAGGAGCTTTTCGGTCTTCGTCTCACAGGCGCAGTCCACGCCGTTCGCAATCAGGAAGTCCGCCGCTGCGGCGCTCATCGTCTCGGCATAGACGCACGATGCGCCGCCCAGAATATAGATCGCGGCGGCAGCCTTGCCGACGATGGTATCGCAGACGAGCGCGCCCTTCAAAAGCTCCGGCTGCGCGTCGAATACCCGCAGCGCCGGGCCGACGCCCCGGCCAAACTCCTTATGGACGGTCACGCCGCCTTTTTGTACAACGAGCGTATACGCGCCGTTTTCAAACAGCGCGGACAAAATTTCCGTGTTCATTTCGGACGCATCTCCTTCGGCAATTCTTTTTCGATCCGGATCATGACCAGCGACAGCAGCAGCGCCAGCACCATCACGCCCACGGCGATCAGATAATACGGCTGGTTGGCAATGTCGGCAATGGAATAGCCGCCCGTACCGTCGGAGACGGCGTAGCCGATCACCAACAGCACCAGTGCGGCGGCGAAGCAGAGGTTCCGGATCGTGCCGAGCAGCTTGTCCCGGCCAAGCAGGAAGCCGTAAAATGCCTCCGGCGCGTCAAACTGCGCCCCCGCCTTCCACGGCGTAAACAGGCGGCAGAAAAAATCCTTCACAGGGAAGCCCCCTTTTTCCTTGATAGAGCAAGTATAGCAGGCTTTTGCGAAAAAAGCAACGCACCGGGCACTTGATGCGCCGCCGGGCGTTGACTTTTTTGCGCAGGACTCGTATACTTTTGGAAAACAGGCATTTCAGGAGAAGCGGATCATGATCTACACGGTTACGACGAATCCCAATATCGATTATTATATGGACCTGCGTGCGCCGCTGCGCGTCGGCGGCATCAATCGCTCCGGCCGCGAGCTGCTTGCGCCAGGCGGGAAGGGGATCAACGTCTCGCTGATGCTGCAGACGCTTGGCAAGCCGTCGTGCGTGCTGGGGTATCTCGCCGGGCCGACGGGGCGGCTCCTCGAAGCGCTCATGAAAGACACCGGCTGCGATTGCCATTGGTTCTGGCTGCAAAGCGGCCAGACGCGCATCAACACCAAGATCAACACCAGCCCCGAAACGGCCTTCAACGCCTCCGGCCCCGCGCTTGGGCAGGCCGACATTGACGCGCTGTGCGCGTTCCTGCGCGGACTGAACCCGGACGATCAGCTCGTCGTCAGCGGCAATCTGCAAAAAAGCCCTCCGGGCGCGTTCTCCGCACTCCTTTCCGCCGCGCAGGAGGCGGGCGTCAGCGCCGTCGTGGATACAAGCGGCGCAGCGCTGCGCGAGGCGCTTGCGTTCCGTCCTCTGCTCATCAAGCCCAACGGCGAGGAGCTGTGCGAGCTGTTTGGCAAGCAGGCAAGCACGCCGGAGGCGCTGCTTGCCCTTGCGCGGCAGGCGCAGACACTGGGCGCACGGAACGTGCTGGTGTCCATGGGCGCGGACGGCGCTCTGCTGCTGGCAGAAAGCGGAGATGTTTACCGTGCAGCGCTCCGCAGCACGCAGCCGGTTATTTCCACCGTCGGCGCGGGTGACAGCGTGACGGCTGGCTTCCTCGCGGGACTGCTGGACACAGGAGACTATTCCCAGGCCCTGCGCCTCGGCGCTGCCTGCGGCAGTGCGACGGCCTACAGCCCGGCTCTGGCAAACAGGGCTATGCTCGAGGCTGTTTTACCGTCAGTCGAGGTCACAGCGCTGTAAAACCTTCGGAAAGGAAGAGAACCATGCAGACAATTCAGGATTTATTCTCCAACCGCGTGCTGCTCAGCGGCCTCATTGGCTGGGGCGCGGCACAGGTTTTGAAGACGATCATTTACGCGCTCATGCACCATACGCTGGACCTGACGCGCATTTTCGGCGACGGCGGTATGCCGAGCGGCCATTCGGCCACGGTCTGCGCCGTGGCGACCTCGGCGGGAATTATCTATGGGCTGGACTCGTTCCCATTCGCCATCAGCGTAATTGTCGCGATCATCGTCATGCACGACGCAATGGGAGTCCGGCTCGAAACCGGCAAGCAGGCAAAGCTCCTGAACGAGTTCATCGACCTGTTTGCCAAGCTGGAGCAGCCGCTGTCCGATCAGGAAAAGCTCAAGGAGCTGGTCGGCCACACGCCGCTGCAGGTCTGCATGGGCGGCCTGCTCGGCATTCTGACCGGCGTTCTGTGCAATCTCGGCGGATAAGCGCAGCCTCCTCCCCCAGCACTTCATCCTGTAAATTATAATTTCACCCCGGAAAGGAGCACCCCATGGCACAACTTGGACTCGGTACGCGCTGCGTACAGGCGGGCTACAGCCCGAAAAACGGTGAAACCCGCCAGATCCCCATCATCCAGAGCACCACGTTCAAATACGAGAGCAGCGCCGAAATGGGCCGGCTGTTCGATCTGGAGGCCAGCGGCTATTTCTATTCCCGCCTGCAAAACCCGACGAACGACGCCGTCGCGGCGCGTATCGCCGCGCTTGAGGGCGGCACAGCCGCCATGCTGACAGCCTCCGGGCAGGCCGCCATCTTCTTCGCCGTGTTCAATATCGTCGGTGCGGGCGACCATCTGGTCAGTTCGTCGAGCGTTTACGGCGGCAGCTTCAACCTCTTCGCCGTCACCATGAAGCGCATGGGCGTTGAGGTCACGTTCGTCGACCCCGCCTGCTCCGCTGAGGAACTGGACGCCGCCTTCCGCCCCAACACAAAGGCCATGTACGGCGAGACGGTCGCAAACCCGGCGCTGACCGTTCTGGATATCGAAAAATTCGCGGCTGCCGCGCACCGGCACGGCGTTCCCCTGATCGTGGACAACACGTTCGCAACGCCCATCAACTGCCGTCCGTTTGAATGGGGCGCGGATATCGTCGTGCACTCGACGACCAAGTATATGGACGGGCACGCAGGCGCCATCGGCGGTGCGATCGTCGACTCCGGGAGCTTCGACTGGACGAAACACCCGGACAAATACCCCGGCCTGTGCACGCCCGACGAGAGCTATCATGGCGTGACATATACCGAGCGCTTCGGCCTTGCGGGTGCGTATATCACAAAGGCGACCGTCCAACTCATGCGCGATCTCGGCGCGATCCAGTCCCCGCAGAGCGCGTATTATCTGAATCTCGGCCTCGAAAGTCTGCACGTGCGCATGAAACGGCACTGCGAAAACGCGCAGCGGGTCGCGGAGTTTTTACAGCAGCATGAAAACGTCTCGTGGGTGCAGTACTGCGGCCTGCCGGGCGACAAATATTATGAACTGGGACAGAAATACCTGCCGCACGGCTCCTGCGGCGTCGTGAGCTTCGGCGTAAAAGGCGGACGGGCCGCAGCCGAGGCCGTCATGGGACGGCTCAAGATCGCATCCATCGAGACGCACGTGGCCGACTCCCACACCTGCTGCCTGCACCCGGCTTCCACCACGCACCGGCAGATGAACGCCGAGGAGCTGCTGGCCGCAGGCGTCCGCGAGGATCTGATCCGCTATTCCTGCGGATTGGAGGACGCGGAGGATCTGATCGCCGATCTCGATCAGGCGCTGCAATAATCTCAGAAAGGAATCCACACCATGCCCATTATGATCCCGAACGGTCTGCCGGCGGCGAAAACGCTGGCGGACGAGAATATTTTCGTCATGAACGAGACGCGGGCCGTCACGCAGGACATCCGCCCGCTGCAAATTCTCGTTCTGAATCTCATGCCCACCAAAATCGCCACAGAGACGCAGCTGTCGCGGCTGCTCGGCAACACGCCGCTGCAGGTGGAGCTGGAGCTGATCCACACGGACAGCCACGAATCCAAAAACACGTCCCGCGAGCATCTGCTGAAATTCTATCAGACGTTCGAGGACGTGCGCGACCGCTGGTTCGACGGGCTGATCATCACCGGCGCACCCGTGGAACAGATGCCGTTTGAGCAGGTCGAATACTGGCCGGAGCTGTGCCGCATCATGGAATGGAGCCGGACGCACGTGCACAGCACGTTCCACATCTGCTGGGGCGCGCAGGCAGGGCTTTATTATCACTACGGCATCGGGAAGGTCGATCTGCCCGAAAAGCTCTTCGGCGTCTACCCGCATGTGGTCGAGCGGCGCTCGTCCATGCTCATGCGCGGATTCGATGATGTGTTCATGGTGCCCCACTCGCGGCACACGAGCGTCCGCCGCGAGGATATCGAGCGCTGCGGCAAGCTGAAAATCCTCGCCTCGTCCGAGCAGGCCGGGGTCTACGCCATGGCGACCGAGGGCGGCCGGCAGATCTTCATCACCGGTCACTCGGAATACGACGCGCGGACGCTGGAGTCGGAATATCTGCGCGATAAAAACGCCGGACTTCCCATCCATGTGCCGGAGAATTATTACCCGGACGACGACGACACGAAGCCGCCCATGGTCACATGGCGCAGTCACGCAAACCTCCTGTACCAGAACTGGCTCAACTACTTCGTCTACCAGACCACGCCGTACGACCTCTCGGCCATCCGGCCTGTGTAAGGATAAAAAGCGCCGCTCCTTGCCGTGCACAGCAAAGAGCGGCGGTGTCTATGCGGGGCATTCACGCCAAAGGCTCATCTTTGAATAAAGCGAAGATTCGTAGGGGCGGACGCTCTGTCCGCCCCTACGCTGGAAAGAGCCAGTGCTTCGCAGAAAAACGGGATCTTAGCACGGCCTGCCGCCCTATCACGCCCGGTTAAAGCTTAAAAATCTGGTGCCCTGGAAGGTGAGGCTTCCCCGGTCGCCCTCGACAAGATAGCCGTAGTCGCGGTCGGGGATGCTGAGCTCCATCCGGTCGCCGCTTTCGACCTGGAACGTCGCGTAGTACCACGTGGACGAATGGCTCATGTGGCTGTTCACGTCGTGGTGGCGCGTGACCTCCATCCGCTTGGAGACGACCGTGGCCTGCACGGTCAGGCGCGGGGACTTATTATTCTTGTGCCACTGGCCGACATTGCGCACAAGCGTCGCAATGATCACGCCCAGAATCAGCACAAACATCACCGTGAACAGCACGGGAAACACCGAATCAAAAAAGCCGAAGCCGATCATGGAGAAATCCTCTCTTTCTGTTTTTGTCTATAGTATCAGACGCAGACTCGCCGCGCAAGTTCCCCAGCCCGAAAAAGAAAAAATTTGTGCAGATTCCCCTTTGATTTTTTTCGCCGTCTGTGCTATGATTTCCCTGTTGTGTAGCAGTCTTGCGTAAGTCCAAACGGACTTGCGCAATTTTTTTATGTCTGGAGGAAAACAAAATGAAAGAAAAACAGAACGCCGCGCTCGGCACAGCCCCGCTCGGCAGGCTGATGCTGAAGTTTGCCCTGCCATGAACCGTCTCGCTGCTGGTCGGGGCGCTTGTGATGCTGCTGCCGAAGGCGTTCGGGCTGATGGGCGTTCTGTATTCCATGCCCGCGGCAGATATCCTTACATTTTTCGCCTCCTGCTTCGCCCTCCTGCGTACCGACCGGCAGCTGCGAAAATAACACTTGCATTTTTGTGGTCCCGTGTTATACTGGGTATGAAATTTCATACTCAGTATAACTTTTATAAAAAGGAGAGATCTTCATGGCGATGCAGTTCCCGAAGGGGAAATTCATCAGTCTGGTCAAGGTCGGCGAAAAGGGACAGATCGTCATTCCCAAGGGGGCGCGCGAACTGTTCGGCATTCAGCCGGGCGACCAGCTTTTGCTCATGGCCGACAAAAAGCGCGGCATTGCGCTGGTCGGCATGGACGATCTGCACGTGCCGGATTCGCTGTTCCGGCTGGCAAAGGAGGCGGACGACGATGGAAATTCTGAGGCTTGACGGCCTTTGCAAGCAATATCCGGCCTTCCGGCTGGACAACGTCTCGTTCTCCATGGAGGCCGGGTCGATCATGGGCCTCATCGGCCGCAACGGCGCGGGCAAGACCACGACGCTCAAATCCATGCTCCATCTGGTGCACCCGGACGCCGGGAAGATCACGATCTGCGGACTGGATATGGACACGGACGAGCGCGCCATCCGCTCGCGCATCGGCTTCGTCTCCGGCGGCGCGTCATATTACCAGCGCAAGCGCCTGCGGGAGCTGACGGACGTGACGAAGGACTTCTATCCCGGCTGGGACGGCGAACGCTACGCGCGGCTCGTCCGGCAGTTTTCGCTGGACGAGCGCAAGCGCGTGTGCGAGCTGTCCGAGGGCATGAAGGTCAAGTACCAGCTGGCTGTTGCGATGTCGCACAAGGCGGAGCTGCTGATTCTCGACGAGCCGACGTCCGGCCTCGACCCCGTCTCGCGCGACGAGCTGCTGGACACGTTCCTGACGCTCTGCGAGCAGGAGGGCGTGTCGATCCTCTTCTCCACGCACATCACGTCCGACCTCGATGCCTGTGCCGACACGATCACCTACATCCAGTCTGGCCGTGTCGCCGTCAGCGGAAAGAAGCAGGCGCTGACCGGCGCGTATCTGTCCGTACAGGGGCCGGACGCCGCCTGCGGCGCGGCACTGCGCGCAAGGCTCATCGGCGCGCGCAGCCACAAGGGCGAGCTGGACGCGCTCATCCGCGCGGAGGATGCAGGACTTGCCGCCGGGCTTGCGGTCAGCCCGGCAAATCTGGAGCAGATCATGGTACATCTGGAACGGGAGGCGGAAGCATGAAGCTGCTGATCAAAAAGGAATGGAAGCTGACCGTCACGCCGGTGCCGCTGCTGTTTTTGCTGCTGAGCGCGCTGGTGCTCGTGCCGAGCTATCCGTATTACGTAACGTTTTTCTACAATGCCCTCGGCATTTTCCTCATGCTGCAGGCCGCCCGCGAGAACCGGGACGTGTATTACATGGCGCTGCTGCCGCTCACGAAGCGCGATCTGGTCCGGGCGCGGTTTTCGACCATCGTGACGCTCCAGCTTCTGCAGGCGCTCGTCTGCGTTCCGTTCATGCTCCTCCGCAGCGGCTATGCGGAGATCAATAACCCGGTCGGCATCGAGGCAAATCTGGCCTTCCTCGGCTTCGGCTTCATGCTGATGGGTCTGTTTGATCTGGTGTTTCTGCCGATGCACTACAAAAACGGCTACGATCTCGGCAAGCCGTTTGTCATTTCCAGCATCGTGCTGTTCTTCGCCATCGTGCTGCTGGAGGCGCTCGACCACATCGTCCCGTACATGAAAACCGTCTGCGAAAGCTACGCCTCCGCAGACCTCGTCCGGCAACTGCCCGTTCTGCTCGGCGGCATGGCCGTCTACGCGCTGGAGGTCTGGCTCGCCTACCGGAAATCCGCCGCCCGGTTCGAAAAGGTCGATTTGTAAGCCTAGGTATTGTGCGCACGGGGCTGTCTCAAACATCCTTTTGAGACAGCCCCGTTTTTGCGTCAGCAGCTGCCGGAACAAACCGTTCCAGCAGATAATCACACTCGTCGCAGCACCATTCAGGTTCGTTTTTCTCCAAACAGCTTCTTCGATCCTCACAGCGCCTGCAAACCGCTGGCAAAGGTGATACTTCTATATACTCCATTTCACACGCTCCATATTTGGCTGTATTAAATTTATTATATTTGGTAATACCAAATATGTCAACACATCCTTTTCGTATAATCAAACCGGAAGCGGGGGGTGTTGGCCTGAAAACGAGGAAACTGGAGCTTGGCACAAAAAATCTTGTCGGTGCACGGGTCACGCAGGCGCGGCTTGCGCGCGGGATGAAGCAGATCGAGCTGCTTGCGCAGCTTCAGCTTTCAGGCGTGGACCTGAGCGTCCCGGCATTATCTCTGCTGGAAGGACAAAAGCGCCCCGTGACAGACAAGGAGCTTTGTGCGCTGGCCGACGCGCTGCACGTGTCGGTTGATTGGCTGTTGGGACGGTAAATCGGGAGCTGTGCGTCTGCCAGCTCCCGATTTTTGTTTCCCGGCGTCCGCATTGTGCGGACGGCCGAGATTTTTTTGATTTCTGCGGCGGACAGGCTGCGAAAATCCTGCATTTTTTGTGAAGTCCGCAATTTTTTTGCATATCGTTTATAAATGCTTCACAAATCCTGCGCATAAAGGCGCTATAATCAGCATAATCGAAACAAAGAGGAAGTGAGCTGCATGGGAACAGATCCGTATCAGGTGCTGGGCGTGTCTCCGAACGCATCGGAGGACGAGATCCGGCAGGCGTACCGCAGGCTGGCAAAGCAATACCATCCCGATCTGAATCCCGGCGACAAGACGGCTGCGCAGAAAATGAACGAGATCAACGCGGCCTATGACGCGATCAAGAACCCGCAGGCTTACCGTCAGCAGCAGGCGCAGCAGCAAGCCCAGCAGCAGGCCCGGCAGCAATACAGCCAGTCCGGTTATCAGGAGTACAATCCCTTCGAGGATCTCTTCCGTTCCTGGGGCGCGCAGAGCCAGTCGGACGACTGGCAGCAGGAAAGCCGGAACGGCTGGCAGACCTGGTATACCTACCGTCCCTCCGGCGAAGAACAGCAGGAGGACAACGACAGCCCCGGCGGCTACCGCTGGACGTATCACCGCACCCGCCGCCGCGGGAATTTTCTCGTGCGGCTGCTCGGCATTTATCTGCTGATCCAGATCGTCGCCATGCTGTTCGGCAGCTGCGGCTATCGCGGCGCGTATTATGACCCGTACTACTACCGCAATTACAGCTACAGCGATTCTGGAACCTATTCCGGTCAGAGCCAGTCGCAGACCGGCTCCGACACAGGCTCCGGCAGCTGGTATTGAGCGCACCTATCTCACAGGAGGAACTCCGTATGTCCAGAACGATCGGTATTGATCTCGGCACCACCAACAGCTGCGTGGCTGTGATGGAGGGCGGCGAGCCTGTTATCATCCCCAACGCCGAGGGCGGACGCACGACGCCGTCTGTCGTCGCGTTTTCCAAGACCGGAGAGCGCATGGTCGGTCAGATCGCAAAGCGGCAGGCCGTCACGAACCATGACCGCACCATTTCTTCCATCAAGCGCCAGATGGGCACCAACTACAAGGTCTCCATCGACGGCCATAAATACACGCCGCAGGAAATTTCCTCGATGATCCTGCAAAAGCTCAAGACGGACGCGGAAGCCTTCCTCGGCGAACCCGTCACCGACGCCGTCATCACTGTCCCGGCCTATTTCACCGACGCGCAGCGGCAGGCGACGAAGGACGCGGGCAAGATCGCGGGGCTGAACGTCCAGCGCATCATCAACGAGCCGACGGCAGCCGCCCTTGCCTACGGCATCGATAAGGAGCAGTCGCAGAAGATCATGGTCTATGATCTCGGCGGCGGCACGTTCGACGTGTCCATTCTCGATATCTCGTCCGGCGTGATCGAGGTGCTGGCCACGGCGGGCAACAACCATCTGGGCGGCGACGATTTTGACCAGTGCATCGTCGACTATCTCGTCTCCGAGTTCAAAAAGCAGACGAAAATCGACCTGACGCGCGACCCTGCCGCCATGCAGCGCGTGCGGGAGGCCGCCGAAAAGGCCAAGATCGAGCTTTCGTCCATGACGCAGACGACCGTGGAGCAGCCGTATATCGCCGTCGGCAAGCAGGGGCCGCTGCATATGGAGATCCCGCTTACACGCGCGAAATTCAACGATCTGACCTACCATCTCGTGCAGGCCACGCGCGAGCCGGTCAATCAGGCCATCAACGACTCCGGCGTATCCATTTCGCAGATCAGCAAGGTTCTCATGGTCGGCGGTTCGAGCCGCATCCCGGCGGTGCAGGATCTGGTGCAGTCGATGACAGGCTCTCTGCCGTTCAAGGGCATCAACCCCGACGAGTGCGTCGCCATGGGCGCGTGCTTGCAGGCGGGCGTTCTGTCCGGCAGCGTGAAGGGCCTTCTGCTGCTCGATGTGACGCCGCTGTCGCTCGGCATCGAGACGCTGGGCGGCGTGTGCACGCGCATCATTGAGCGCAACACGACGCTCCCCATCCGCAAGAGCCAGATCTTCACGACGGCCTCCAGCTTCCAGTCGTCCGTCGATATCCACGTTTTGCAGGGCGAACGCCCCATGGCGCACCAGAATAAGGAGCTTGGCCGCTTCCAGCTGACCGGCATCCGCCGCGCCCCCAGAGGCGTTCCGCAGATCGAGGTCACGTTCTCCATCGACGCCAACGGCATTGTGAACGTCTCGGCCAAGGATCTCGACACCGGCAAGGCCCAGCAGATCACCATCACCGCCTCGAGCAACATGAGCCGCGAGGACATTGACCGCGCCGTGCGCGACGCGCAGCGCTATGCTGCCGAGGACGCGAAGCTCAAGGCCGAGGCCACCGCCCGCGACCGCTGCGAGCAGATGATCTTCCAGGCCGGAAACGCGAAAAATGTTTCCAAAGAGGACAAAACGCGTCTGGCTGAGGCCGTCAAGACCGCCCGCCGCGCCGTCAAGTCCAAGGATCCCGCGCAGATGAACGGCGCCGCCGACCAGCTGGAGGCGCTTCTGAACGAGGCCGGCGTGCACATCGACCCGAACGCGGAATACCACGGCGCGGCCCGCTATGAAAACCCGAACAATGACTTCACCGACAACGCCGTCGACGCGGAGTTCGAGGAAATGAACTGATATCTGCCGTTTAGACTGCAAAATTCCCCCGGTTTTCCGCTTGGAAACCGGGGGATACGTTTCTCCGACAGGGATTGTTTTTTACACACTTCTGTGATACACTGTAAAAGCTGCGCGCTGCGCAGCAGATCGGAGAAAAAACATGAGTCAAAAAGGGCATACAAGAAGCACATTTTCCGGGAAGCTCGGCTTTGTTCTGTCAGCGGCGGGCGCGTCCGTTGGCCTTGGGAACATCTGGCGCTTCCCGTATCTGGCCGCGAAATACGGCGGCGGGATCTTCCTGCTGGTCTATATCCTGCTGGCCATGACGTTCGGCTATACCATGATCGTCGCCGAGACGTCTCTGGGCCGCATGACGGGCAAAAGCCCGGTTGGTGCGTTCAAGGCGTTCGGGAACTCCGGCTGGCTGCGGTTCGGCGGGTGGATCAACGCAATTATTCCGATCCTGATCGTGCCGTATTACTCGGTCATCGGCGGCTGGGTCGTCAAATATCTGGCCGATTACGCGCTCGGGCGGAGCAGTGCGCTGGCCGCCGACGGCTATTTTTCCGCGTTTATCTCCAACGGCGTCCCGGCGGAGGTCTGCTTCGTCGTGTTTGCCGCGCTGACGCTGACGATCATCTTCGCTGGCGTGGAAAACGGCATTGAGCGCGTGTCGAAGTTCATGATGCCGGTGCTGGTCGTGCTGTCCGTGATCATCGCGGTCTATTCCGTGACGCGGCCCGGCGCGCTGGAGGGCGTAAAATATTTTCTCGTGCCGAACCTCGCGCATTTCTCGTGGATGACGGTCGTAACGGCCATGGGGCAGATGTTCTATTCGCTGTCCATCGCCATGGGCATTCTGATCACGTTCGGCTCGTACATGAAAAAGGACATTTCCATCGAAGGCTCGACGCGCAACGTGGAGGTTTTCGACACGGCCATCGCCATCATGGCAGGCCTGATGATCATTCCCGCCGTGTTCGCGTTCTCCGGCGGCGACCCCGACGCACTGAAGGCCGGGCCGTCTCTGATGTTCGTCACGATCCCGAAGGTCTTCGATTCCATGGGCCTCGGTACGCCGATCGGCATTCTGTTTTTCCTGCTGGTGCTGTTTGCCGCGCTGACAAGCTCCATTGCGCTGACGGAGAGCGCCGTGTCCACCTTCCAGGACGAGCTTGGCTGGGGCCGGAAAAAGTCGACTGCCATCGTCGGCGTCGTGATGCTGGTGCTCGGCAGCCTGTCGTCGCTCGGCTATGGGCCGCTGGCGGGCGTGCGGATCCTCGGGATGCAGCTGCTGGATTTCTTTGATTTCCTGACAAACTCCGTCATGATGCCCATCGCGGCCATTACCGTCTGCCTGCTCGTCTCGCGGGTCGCCGGTGTGGGCCGCATTGAGCAGGAGATCCTGCTCAGTGAGCCCAGATTCCGCCGGAAGCGGGTCTTCAACGCCATGATCCGTTTCCTCTGCCCGTTCTTCGCCGCGATCATCCTCATCAGCTCCGTCGCAAACGCCTTCGGCTGGATCTCCATGTGACAGCAAGCCGCCCCGCCAGTTGGCGGGGCGGCATTTTCAAAGAAACCGGCGGACCGGGTCATCCGCCTCTATAAAACGTATAAGATCAGCGTCAGAGATTCTGAGCTGCTTCAAATTGCGCGGGAAAGATCCAAGAAAACCGAAGGGGTTTTCTTGGTCGCTTCAAGGAGGTCCGGAGGGAAATCGAAATCCCTCCGGGCTCGTTTTCTTTTCCCAGTCTTTTCTTTTGGAGAAGCAAAAGAAAAGACTGAAGGGCAGCCGCAAGTTTCCAATATGAACTCCTGTTTGCCACGGCTTCTGCATCCATCATGGCTCCAGATTCTCCTCGCAAAAAAGCGGGGAATCGAAAAACTCCGGCAGGCTGATAGAAAGGCCCTGACAAAGCTCGTGCAGGACGCGAAGCTTCACAGAATCGTATGCACAGTGCATAATATTGCCGATCGACGATTTTGGGACGCCGCTTTTCGTGGAAAGCTGGTACTGCGTCATGGCCCGTGCCTGCATCAGCTCTGCCAATCGCAGGCTGACTGCCTGATTCAGCTTCACCCCATCACCGCCTCCTGTTTTTCACACTTATTTGATCTCCTGCTCCAACGCGTCGAATTCCGGCGTTGAGAAAAACTCGCCGAGGGTGATTTCAAAGCCGTCGCAGAGCTTTTTGATCGTAACGGCGCCGGGATTTTTGCTCTCGCCGTTCAGAATGCTTTTGATCGTTGCCTGCGGAACCGCAGAGGTCGTCGCAAGCCCGTTCGGCGTGATCCCACGCTGACGGCAAAGCTCCCGGATTCGTCTGGCAATGGCTTCGTGGGTTTCCATAGTGATTCCTCCTAATGGTATATCACTATGGTATCTTTTTTCAAAAAAATAATTAGTGATAGTTCACTAACCAGAAAAAATGTGCTATACTAATTATATTATTTTTGGACAGGAGGTTCTATTATGACCGATTATGCAAAGCTCTATGCCCGCCTCTGCGGGGCGATCAATGAGGTTTTGGACGAGCTGGGAACGATCCCGGAGGCGCGTCATGCGCGGGAACGGCTGCAAGCGGCAATTCTGGACGCGGAAGCGCAGTATCTGGACACAGAAGAAGAGAAAAAGCCCGCGGGAGACGCCTGAGTGCGTCCCTCGCGGGCACAGTTTTATTTGTTACAGTGTCAATTCCTCCGCCTGCTGTGCGTCTGCTCCGATCAGCGCGCGGCAGGCGCTTGTCATAGCTGCGGCCTGCTCCGGGCAGCGGCCGATGTAGCGGGCAGGCTCCAGCTCGGCGCGGATCTCTTCGGCGCTCATGCCGAATTCCGGCCGGGCGGCCAGCTGGGCGGCCAGATCCCAGCTTTCGCCGTTTTTCATCTTCGCCGTCTCCTGCATGGACGCCTCGCGGATGATCTCGTGCAGCTGCTGGCGGTCGCCGCCGCGCTTGACGGCAGCCATCATCAGGTTTTCCGTTGCGATAAACGGCAGATAGTCCCGCACGAGCTTTTCCACGATCTTCTCATTCACGTGCAGCCCCTTTGTGACGTTCTGCACAAGGCGCAGCACGCCGTCCGTCGCCAGAAACGCCTCCGGCAGACTGATGCGGCGGTTGGCTGAATCGTCGAGCGTGCGTTCGAGCCACTGCGTCATGGCCGTCATGGGTGCGTTCTGCGCATCGGCGATCACGTAGCGGGCCAGCGAGCAGATGCGCTCACAGCGCATGGGATTGCGCTTATACGGCATGGCGGACGAGCCGATCTGCTTGTCCTCGAACGGCTCCTCGACCTGCCGGTCGTGCTGCAGAAGCCGGATGTCCGTCGCCATGCGGCAGGCGCTCTGGCAGATGGATGACAACGCGTTTAAAATCCGGCTGTCCAGCTTTCTGGGATACGTCTGCCCGCAGACGGGATAGCAGCGGGAAAACCCGAACTCAGCAGCAATTTGCCGGTTCATCTCGTCGATCTTCGCCATATCGCCGTCAAACAGCTCGACAAAGCTGGCCTCCGTGCCGGTCGTGCCCCGGCAGCCGAGGAAGCGGAACGCGCGCAGCGTGTCCTGCACCTCCTCAAGGTCGAGCATCAGATCCTGTAACCACAGCGACGCGCGCTTGCCGATGGTCGTCAGCTGCGCGGGCTGGTAATGCGTGTAGGCAAGCGCGGGCATGGCGGCATAGCGGTCGGCAAACTCGCACAGATTCCGCATGGCGGCCTTCAATTCCCTTTCCAGATACCGCAGCGCCTCACGGTATAAAATCAGGTCTGCGTTGTCCGTCACATAGCAGCTCGTCGCACCCAAGTGAATGACGCCCTTCGCGCCGGGCGCGTCGAGGCCGTAGGCGTAGATATGCGCCATGACATCGTGCCGCACCTCTTTTTCCCGCGCGGCGACCACGTCATAATCGATGGGGCTCACGTGCGCGGCCAGCTCGTCCACCTGCGCCTGCGTGATGGGCAGGCCAAGCGTATGCTCGGCTCTTGCCAGCGCGACCCAGAGCCTGCGCCATGTCTCATAGCGCATATCCGGGGAGAACAGGTGCAGCATGGTCTTCGACGCGTAGCGCGAGGCCAGCGGGCTTTCATACGTCGGTTTCATGGCGGCTCCTTTTAGCGGTAAATAATCTCGTCGCGGCCTGCGCCGACGGAGACATAGCTGATATGCACGCCGATGGCCTGCTCGACATACTCAACGTAATCACGCGCGGCCTGCGGCAGATCCTCGTACTTGCGGACACCGGAGATATCGCAGCCCCAGCCGGGAACGGTCGTCAGGACGGGCTTTGCCTCATCAATGACGGCGGTAAACGGGAAATCGTCGGTCTTTTCGCCGTTGACCTCATACTGCGTGCAGACAGGAATCTCCTTCATATAGGACAGGACATCGAGCTTCGTAAGCGCGACCTCGGTTGCGCCCTGGATGCGGCAGCCGTAGCGCGTCGCGACCAGATCGATGGGGCCGACACGACGCGGACGGCCCGTGGACGCGCCGTATTCGCCGCCGGCCACGCGCAGCTGCTCGGCCTCGTCGCCGAACCATTCCGCCGTGAACGGGCCTTCGCCCACGCAGGTGGAATACGCCTTGACAATACCGACCGTGCGGTCGACATGGCTGCCGGGGATGCCTGCGCCGACGCAGGCATAGCCCGCATTGGAGGAAGAGGACGAGGTATACGGGAAAATGCCGAAGTCAATGTCGCGCAGCGCGCCGAGCTGGGCCTCGAACATGATGCTCTTGCCGGCCTTTTCAGCCTCATAGAGGTACTTGCTGGTATCGCAGATGTAAGGCGCAAGCTTCGAGCCGAATTCGCGGCACCACGCCAGCATATCCTCAAGCTTATACGCTTCCGCGCCGTAGACATTCTGAATGGTCAGGTTCTTCCACTCCAGAATGCTGGCCAGCCGCTTTTCAAGATACGCCGGGTACAGAAGCTCCCCCATCATGATGGTCTTCTTCTGATATTTGTCGGAATAGACCGGCGCGATGCCGCGCAGGGTGGAGCCGTACTTCTTGTCCTTCAGCCGGGCCTCCTCCAGCCCGTCGAGGGCGCGGTGGTACGGGAAGACGATGGTAGCGCGCTCGGAAATTTTGAAATTCTCCGGCGTAATGGGCACGCCCGCGTTCTGCAGCGCCTCAATTTCACCGCACAGGCTCTCCAGATCGATCACGACGCCGTTGCCCAGCACGTTTACAACGCCCGGCAGGCAGATGCCGGAGGGGATGAGATGAAGGGCGAATTTGCCGTACTCATTCACGATGGTGTGGCCCGCGTTGTTGCCGCCCTGATACCGGCAGACGATGTCATAATCTCTTGCAATGAGGTCGACCATCCGGCCCTTGCCCTCGTCGCCCCAGTTGATGCCTACGATCGCGCAGTTGCTCATAATTCAAAACTCCTTATCCGTTTTTTACCGCAGTTTTTGTTTTATTTTTTCATTCCTGCCCGATTATATGCGATTTTTCACGTTTTGTAAATGTCTGTTTTATAATGTTTATAATAAGCGGAAATTATATGCTCAATTAGGTTTATCTATTTTACTTATTGTATTCCTCTGTTTATAATGGAAAAGTTGACAACGCCGGTTTTCCGGCTATTTTGGAGGATTTTATGCTCATCAGAACGCCTGAACAGGACATTGAACGCGTCCTTTTTACCGAAAAAGCCATCGCCGCCCGCGTCGAGCAGCTCGGCGCGGACTTAACCGCAAAGCTGGGAGACAAGCGCCCCGTGCTGGTGTGCGTGCTCAAGGGCGCATCGTTTTTCTACATCGATCTGTGCCGCTGCATGAACTGCGCCATTGACATGGATTTCATCGCTGTCTCCAGCTACGGCGCATCCGCGCAGTCCACCGGCGTCGTCCGCCTCATCAAGGATCTGGACAACAACATCACGGGCCGCCATGTCGTCATCGTCGAGGACATCATCGATTCGGGCCTCACCATGCAGTACCTGCGCCAGCTCTTCGGCGCACGGAACCCCGCATCCATTACGACGATCTCGTTCCTGGACAAGGCGTCGCGCCATCCCGAGAGCTATAAGACCGATATGTGCGGCTTCGAGATCCCGGACGAGTTCGTCGTCGGCTACGGCCTCGATTACGCAAATTACTACCGCAATCTCCCCTACATCGGCATTCTGAAGCCGGAGTGCTATAAATAAGCCAAAGCCCCGCCGGGGCAATGTCTGATATGCTCCCTCCATGAGAGACAGCGAAAAACAAACTGTCAAGCATGGAGGGAGCATATCAGCGTTTTGGGCGGCTGCATTGTGCCTTGGGCGTGACTTTGCTATAATGAAATAAATCGGAATTCGGGAGGATCACAAGCATGACTGACAGCAGAGACTTCAAAAAAGAGTACCCTGCGTCCTCGTATTTTTCAAAATGCCGGCAGTTTTTTCCGAGGCAATCATGCTGCGTCATATCTGGTTTGCAGAGGTGATTACGCGGACGCTGTGCGTGCCTGCTTCGGCTTTTAATCTGCCATAAAACGAAACCGCCCACCGGAAATTTCCGGTGGGCGGTTTGTGCTTGTGATGCATTGCTTTATTTCCGGTAACCGGCCCACATGGTGTCTGTGGCCTGACGGATGGCGCATGTCACATCTTCTACCAGTGCTGCGTCCCAGGCGGACGGCTCTGCGCGGAGGAAGGAGGTCTTATCCACACGGTTATCAAAAATACCGATCGGCACATGATAGGTATTTCCGTGCGCCTTCACAGTTACGGTGCCCTTCTGCTCGGACGTGTTTACAAGATACTCCATATCGTCGCAGCCGTATTCTCCCAGCATGACGGCCAGCGGCACGCCATGGTGCAGGTTCGAGCCGGGATCGTTGGGGTCGGCGCGGTCGGCATTTTTGCGGCGGGACTCCTCCGGCGTGACCCAGATGTAGAGGATTGCGGCGTTTTCCAGAATTTCCGGGCAGAACATCGGAAGCGAATACTGGTATCCGTCGGAGCCTGTCAGCGGCATCGACGCGCCGTCCGGTCCGCCGCGCGCGCACTCAATGATAATGGTCTTGCCGTCAAAGGAGTCGGGATAAGCGTCCTGTTTTTCTTTCAGCATGGCGGCCGCCTCGGCTTCCAGCTTTTCCGCCAGTTTTTTGCGGATTTCTTCCGGGAGCTTTCCGAGCCGCGGCGCAATGCCGACGATCTGACCGGCTCTGTCGTAACGATCAAAAAGCAGCTGCGCGCAGGAATCGGGCCTCTGCACGTTGCGGTTGAGCAGATCGTGATAGTCCTCGTTCAACAGGCAGCAGAGCGTGCCCCAGTCTCTTCCGTCAATGAAGGGCTCCTCGCCCGGATAGAAGAGTCTGGCCTGGCCCATAGCTTCGAGCTCATTGTCGATGCGGCGCATCATATGGACGTAGGGGAAATCATCGAGCTGGAGGTTTTCGCCGATGTGGAACTCCTTTTTGAGCCGTTCGGGCTCGATGTTCGCCATAAAGTTACGGACTTCGGATTTGCCGGACGCGGGAAGCGCCTGCAGCAAGACGACCTTGAATACGTTGTTTTCCATAGTTCATTCCTCCTGTGCCGCGTTATGCGGCTCTGTGTTCAATCGCTGCAAAATTGCAGCCACTTGGTTTTGTCGACGGTAATCTCGCGATGCTGCAGCACATACTGTGTGACGAGATCAGAGATTTCTGTCAAATTTTCCGACACAAGCGGACAGCTCTTGTAGCAGCCGTAGCCGCCGGCGCCGGAGGCGCGGTAATTGTTGAGGCAGAGCGTGAGCGTCTGATCATCAGGCAGCTCTCTGCCCTGGTAGACGATGGACCGCACGCGCCGGCCGACCGGCTGGTAAAGGTCTGCCGTGACGGTAAGCCCGGAAAAATAGTCGTAGTTGAAATGCTGGATGATTGGCCGCAGGAATGTGTCGCTGATGCAAAGGCTTCCGTCCGGCGCAAAATCAAAATAGGAAAGGCTCCGTTCCAGCGCGGCCGTCAGAACAGCTCTTGTGACGCGGATGGTCTGGAGCGTGTTGGGAAATGCGTAGGCCGAGACGATGGCACGGACGGTCACATCCTGCGGAAAATCAACCACACGATTGGAAAGGCTCGTGAGAGAAATGTCCGCACCGGAAGCTTCCAATTGCACCTGATTGATGAGGTTTGCGAGCAGGGAGCCGTTTTTCGCCAGCGTCAGAGGATCTTCCGCCGGAATCGGCACATCGAGCCGGCCAACCGGTGTATCGAGCCAGCGGGCAGTCTGTGCCTCGGCACTCTGAAGTGCGTCTGCGGCAGCCGGAAGCGCGACCGATCCTGCCGGTATCAGCTGGGAGACGGCATGGACGCTTCCACGGCCGGCCGTTACGTCCATGCGGATAAACTTTGCGGCTTTTTCCGGCGGCTGGCAGGTATACGTCCCGCCGATCTGAAGATTTTCGGCCTGCATATGCTGGTGCGCTGCAAGCAGAATATCAAACCCAAGCTCCCGGCAGATACGGCAGCCTTGGTTCTCGCTGGTCTGTGAGAGAATTTCTCCTGTTTTGACGTCCGCTTCGAATCCGCCGTGGTAGATGCAGATGGTGAGGTCTGTTTTGTGCCGCAACTCGGAAAGTGCGGACCAGGCGGCGGCAAATGCGTCGGTCACAGTGACGCCGGCCATATTCTCTGCGCTTTCAAACTGTGTGACAAAGGGCGTAATAATACCGGTCAGGCCGACGCGAAGCCCATTTTCCATGGTAACAACGGCCGTTTTCTCCACGCCGCGGATACCCTCCACATTTGCGCACAGGCAGCGGGCGTTCAGAGCGGCAAGATAGCGCTCGATGGTCTGTTTCCCATAGTCGAAGTCATGGTTGCCGAGCGTTACAAAATCATACCCGCCGAGGTTTAAAAGCGCGGCCGGGAGCGTTGTGACATCGCGCGCTTCATGGCTCAGATAATAGGTGAGAGGACTGCCTTGCAGGGTGTCGCCGCCGTAGATGCCAAGGAGATTGCCGACCATGCGGCAAAGGGCGGAATGCTTGGTGTCAGCAAGGAAAGCTGGATGGCAGCTCTTGAGAAGGAAAACTACCTCAAGGCGGCGGAGATGTCGATGGAGGATGACTACGGCATGATTGATGGGATCATCAACAACGGTCCGAAGGAGGACAAGACCCTTGATGCCAAAGCCCCCGAAACCGGCGAGAAGTCCTCCATCATGGACAGGCTCAAGTCCGCAAAGGCTGAAAAGCAGAAGGAATGCTGCCCTCCCCAAAAGCACAAAGGAGAGATTGAGCTGTGAGCAGAAGTCAGAAATGGCGGCAGGAGTGGTCGTTCTTCATCGGGGACAGCAGACGCCGGAAGTATAACCGCTTCTGCGTCCGCTGCGTCCATACTATAACACCCCCCTACGATATAACTACTTCACGGCTCGATTTTTCGGTTTGGAAAAGGATGAAAAGCCTTGCCAGATAACCGAAAACCCTTGATATACGGGGCTTTTCCGGTTTGCCGTAATTATACCGTAAGGGCATTCTTGCGCCAGTTTGCTTTTGGCAAACGGTGTCCCGATGAAGATGATTCAGGAGTGGCTGGGACACAGCGATTTTTCTACCACCGCGAATATTTATTCGCATTTGGACTACGCTTCCAAGGTTTCTTCGGCAGAAGCGATGCTGGACGGGCTTGGAATGGGTTCAAATCCGGAAAATGACACTTAAAAAAGTGTGATTTCTCTCCAGAACAGGGCGTTTTCTCTCCTGTTATGAAATTGTCAAACTCAAAAATTCCGTTTTTTGCATAAAAAACGGTACAAAGTGCTCAAAAAAAGCACGCTGTACCGTTGATTGGCGGAGCATCAGAGATTTGAACTCTGGCGGCGCTACAAACGCCCTATCGCATTTCGAGTGCGACCCCTTCGACCTCTTGGGTAATGCTCCTTATAGTAATCCCCCAAAATCTTCTCCGGAAAAAGGGGAGAAAAGTAGGAGAGAACAGCAAATATTTAATTGTAGAAAACAGAGGATTTTTGACGAGGGGGTCGTTAGAAAATCAGTGGCAACTTCCAAAATGCCTGCTTGATTTCGAGTCAAGTACATCAAGGTATTCGTCTTATATCTCTTTATTCTGTTTTGCGTTGAAACGTCTGTTTTCTGTTCTTACGCTTGTTTTTGATATTTTGACTTATTTCGTTTTATATGTTGCCCGTGGCTGTTTGGGCAACATTTGGGCAACAATCGTTTTTCGGGCAACACTTTTTGGCACAACACAGGGAAAATTGAAAATTTGTACAGAATTTGAAGATTTGGCTATATTTCAGTCCAAATCTTTTTTCTTTGTATGGAGATTTTACCGTGAAAAACACAAATTCTGCTGCTGAAAGTGGTGCTTTTGTCCGTAAAACGCGCGGATACTCTGTTGTGCAGAACGAGGCACTGTTCAACGATAGCTTATCCATGAGCGCTAAAGGGTTGTATGCCTTGATTGCTGCCCGTATTGATTATACCGCAGTACCGCTGACAAAGCAATGGCTGATGAACCACTGCACCGAGGGCGAACGCGCCTTTAATCGTGCATGGGATATGTTGAAAAATAATGGCTATTTGGTTGCGCACGTTCGTCCGGCAAATCGTGGACGATTCTGCTATGAGTATGAACTGCGCGATTCCAATAACGGTTGGAACGGTGTGTATTTAATCTATTACGATGCACAGGGAAACATCAGCAATACCAATCTGACGAAAGCCAACCACACCCTACAAAATGTACCTACTGGTATGACCACTACCCACAAAACCGCACCAGTGGTAACCACACCTGTGGTAAGCGCAGTGGCGGTAATGTAGGCAGTATTATAATTACTATAATTAAATACTCTTAGTAATTACTATATCAAATACTATAAATAAGCCATCTGAAAAAGAAAAAGGACAGTGAAGAAAATTTGCCGCACAACAGTCTCTCTTTTTCAGAAGGCTTGCAGAATGAAAGGGTTACACAATGAAAATGGAATATGTGAATGTAAACGGCTATCTGATTCCAAAGTTGGAAAATGGTTCAATCACAGACAACACCATTGGAAAATACGGCATGATGCGAGCGCGATACCTTGATGAGCATCGACCAATGGAGCGCGACCAGATGTTGTTGGATGGAACGCTGGCACAGCACCTCACGAACATTGACTGCGAGGCACATCGCCAAGTTGAAAGTCTTACCAAAGTATTGGCAGCGGAAGCCAAAATCAATGAAGAAATGAAACGTTGTAACCCGCTGGAATGGGCAGCAGCTATGCAAGGCTTGCAAGCACAGGCCGAAGAAATTGTGTGTGCTGAACTGATTTACGCAGAGGAAAACACGAACGATTCACTCTCTTTACCGGGAAAGTGATAGCGTTCCCGGACAGTGCGGCAAGCACGTCATTATGCTGTCATGCCAGCATAACGACCGTTTGTTAGGGGCAAGCCCCTAAGACCCCAATAGGAGAAAGCAAATGTTAAAACGCCAAAAACAAGTAACGGTACGTTTTACCGAAGAAGAATACCATCAACTGAAAAATAAATGCGATGCAGCCGGTATGAAGATGGAGCCATTTCTCCGAGCGTTGGTTAGTGGCTGTACAATACGCGAACGCCCGCCGGATAGCTATAAAGCCTTGGCAGCACAGGTAGCCGCAGTCGGCAACAATTTGAACCAGCTTACCCGGCTGGCTAACAGTACAGGCAAGATTGAAAATGCTCAACTTGCCGAGGCGAGCCGCATCATGCAGCGCATCTGGCAGTTTATGCAGGAGAAAAGTTAATGGCTATTACAAAGATTTTGCCCGTTCGTGGGCAACTAAAAGGCTGCTTAGACTATGCTGCCAATCCGCAAAAGACAGAATATTTCAGTACGGCAGATATGCAGCGGCTGGTGAACTACACGCAGAACGGCGATAAAACCGAGCACCAGCTCTATGTTTCCGGCTTTAATTGCGACCCGCAAAACGCCTATTATCTTATGCAGGCAACAAAGCGGCGTTGGGGCAAGCCGTTGGACAGCGGCAATGTGGGCTACCATATTATTCAGAGTTTTAAGCCCGGCGAGGCAACACCCGATCAGGTACACGAAATCGGCTGCGAATTTGCCCGGCGGTTTCTGGCTGACCGTTTTGAGTGCACCGTCAGTACCCATCTGGACAAAGGACATCTGCACAACCATATTGTCGTAAACTCCGTTTCGTTTATGGATGGGCGGATGTTCCGCAATGATTTTACTACTTACTACAAGGGGATCCGAGCTGTTTCCGATGAACTGTGCCGCGAAAATCGACTGTCTGTTGTGGAAACAGACGGACACGGGAAATCCTACGGCGAGTGGAAACACGAAAAAGAAGGCACACCTACGCTGCGCGGCATGGTAAAGGCGGATGTGGAAGTGGCAATGACCACCGCAGATAGCTTTGCCGGATTTGTTGCGGAGCTACAGAAAATGGGGTATGCGGTGAAATGCGGACCCAAAGCTGCGCATATGACCGTGCGCCACAAGGAAGCGCAGAAGAATATCCGATTGGACAAAGTCAGCACCCACTTCAGCGAAGATTCGCTGCGGAGGTACTTCCGGGAACTGCAAACACTTCCGCCTGAGATGCAGCAGGAATATAAGCAGCAAACAGCACCGGAGCCACCACGCCGGAAGCCGAAAGAGCAGCCTATGCCTGTTCGCCGCCGCGCACGGTGTCGCGGTAAGCTGAATTATAAATGCCGCAAAATTACCGGGTTTATGGCTTGCTATTATCGCTACTGTGCATTGCTGAGAAAAGCATATAAAGGCAAAGTCGGCAAGCGGTGCTACTACCTGCTGCGCGATGATTTCTTGAAGTACAATCGCTACCGGCGGCAATGCGACCTTTTGTGGGAACGGCAAATCACAACGCTTGACGAACTGCTGACTTACAAAGAAAATCTGCAAGCTGAATACGACAGCCTTACGGCGCAGCGTAAGGCACTCTATCGCAAGAAGAGTAAAACTACCCCTGCCGATTATTCGGAGCAAATACAGGCGCTCACAGCCCGCATCAGAGAGCTGCGGCGGGAGATTGTCACTTGTGCTGACATTGAGATGGACTGCGGGATGGTGCAGGATAAGTGCCAGAAAGTAAAAACATCGGAAGATAGAGCATTATCAGTTTGCCAAAGCAATCGGGAAAGACTTGTGCTCAATAGCTACTGCTATAAATAGGCTCATTGTGGTTTTAGATGCATACGCACAAAAACGCTTACAGTTTTCTGGTTGAATAGTTATCGAGATGTTTGCCTATATGTGATATGACAATTTTGGATGTTTCAGGATCGAGACAAAGATAAATCCGAACAGAGCGTTGATCCATGTCATCGTTTCCGCAGGCGATATGGGCTTCTACATTTATTTTCCTGTTACAGTAAATGTCTTCGTATTGTCGCATCAAATTCTTGTCTGCGCGTGTCATACTGCCTTGTCCTCGTTTATACTTGAAATTACTGCTTCTGGAATTGAATGCCGCTTCCAAATCAGTGTAAGAACCATCTATCCACAGGCTATATAGAGTATCTCCTATCTCACAAAGTGCATTCCAAAGAACCTCTGCTTTTGTGTTGCAATCATTCAGGCTTTTAAGCGCTCGCTCTGTGAAAAAAATTCGATCCGAATAATGCAAAGAAATGTATTCCACAACACTTTTCGCATCAGAAGGATAACTGTGGAACTCACGCATTTTTTCTAACGAAGATAGGACTTCATTATAATTTGCTGCTTGTTCACGATAAATTCCGGCAGTAACATTTGCGTTTTTGATTTCTTTTCTTGCATCGTCGAGTTCTTGCTGCAATGTTTCATTGCGAATTTGAGTCTCCAACAGGGTTTCCTCTATGTGTCTCTTTTCCTGTTCACTGTCAGCGGCGGCATTCAGTATTTCTTCTGCCGTACTAGTAGAGTTTTGTTCTCGTTCTTTTAACTCGCGGATACGCTTTTGTGCGGTAAGTGCATCCTTTTTTCTACGACAGTTTTCAACCGTAAAAAGATCATCATAAAAATGTACATCTTGAACTAACGCTCGACGTAGAATTTCGTAAATCATGGAGTCGCTTTGATCCTGCATTTTGAGCAGTTGATTTGCAGTAATCAAACGATGTCGTCGGCCATCATCTGTTTCTCTGGGATGCCCAGCATAAATTCTGATGCTACCAGAATAACAAGCATATTCTTGAGGGCAAAGCTGAGTCATTTCCCGGCTAAAATCCACGCTATCTGCGTAGCAAACAATCGCATTCATGTCAAGGATTCTAGCCACATACCCTGGGTCAAGAAGTGTACTTTCTGCTTTATCATCCATTGTACGAGGACTTATATATACTACTGGAATTTCACGCAGTGGATTGGAAACAAGTTTCCAAAAATCATAGTACTGACCCGGTACAAAATGAAGAGGTTTATCAGTAGGTACATATCCATTTATGGAACAGCTCAATCGTTTGCTGTGACGAAGCCGGTGAATGATACCCGGTGTATTAAATTCGGGATCATCTTGACAAGGACCAATGAATCCAGGACGGTCTAAGTAAGCTGTAATGAGCGTGATTGTGGCTACACCCGGTTCTGTTTGACAAAAACCAATTTCAGTCATCCATTCTCTAGGGGCAAAACCGACTTCACCTGCGGGAGGTTCCTTAATTTGACATGCCCAATAGCATTTTTGCTCATCTAAACAAAAGCAAGAATACAAAACAACCTGACCGCTTTTAGATCTGATGTTTTTTCCTCTTTTCCAATCAGACCACACCTGTGTTTTTTCTGGGAGGGGGTCTCCTCTTTTGCGGTATTTAACGGTGATCCAATAGCGAATTTCTTCAATCATATCCCATAGAATATCGCCACGAGAATTTTTACTGGCTTGTAAATCAAACGCCGCCTTATAAAATACTTTATATCCAATGTGTTCCATTCTAATCCTCACTTTTAGCGTAAAGCAGCGTAATCATGCCGCCACTGCATTTGCATTCACGCGCTCTATTGCCTTACGAATTCCTGCCCATACAGACAAATCGGTGAACACTTCCACGATGCTGCCGCGGTCGGTAAAGGGAGCCTCCTGCAAGACGGACAAATCTTTCATCATGCCGTTATGCACAATGTACTCTACAATCTGGTTCACAAAGTAGATTTGTCTGCTGTCAAGGCTGGCATCGTTCAGATACTGTGCAAACGCCTCCTTTGCAGCGTTCATATCAAGACCGACAATCTCCCGCACAAACTCGCCCAAGGGTTTTTGACCGTACTCGGCTTCGTAATCCTGCTTTGTGCCGATCTCGTTCCACAGAATTTCTTCCAGCGCCTTTACATCCTCGCTATTCAGTGGAATATTACCTTTCAGTTTGGCAATAACGGCGTTGTCCGTATGCTGCCGCACATAAAATTCCGCCTTGGCTTTATAATTCTTCAAGTCATCGTTTTCCAACTCGGACTCGTTCCAATCTTCGGACAGAATTGCGTCATCGAAATTGGTATCATAGCGAACTTTTACGATAGGAATATACTTGATAAGGTCGCGTAGGTTTTCGCGGATATGCTCAAATTCGTTAATCCCGGCTGTTTCCAAATAATCCGTGTGCAAAATCTTATTGAGAAGATCAGATTGTGCCATGATTTCCGGAATGTTTGCAACAGATGCAACGGCAGCAACCTTTTTCATCAAGTCGCTACGTGCCTTGCCATACTTTTTTCCTGCAAGGTAGGCAAGCTCTATGCCGTACATCAGGGCATCAAAGCGCATCGCCTTGGGGTCATCTTCTTCTGGGGTAATCAGCGGCGCTAACTCCTGCCCCATTAGCAAGGTGTCCTCATAGGTCAGAGCGGCGTAGTTGTCCGCGTTGGCATACAATTCCACATATTTCAAGTGCTGGCGCACAGCAAAGTTGTCTTTATTCAACTCCTGTACTTTGCGCACCATATCATCCACAAGTGCCTTGCGGAACGCAATCAAATCGGTGGTCTGATATGCCAAATCTTGCAACTTAAAAGCAATCTGCGCTTTCAAGTGGAAAATCGCCCCTTGCAGCGCAATCATGTTAGCAGTGGGTTTCCCCTTGCTCATGCGGAAAAACTCAAAGTTCCCGCAGAAGTCAAAGATATAAAATTTGTCTTTGTCCTTGCCGTCCAACAGAGTAGGGCAAAGGCGTGTACCGCGGCCAATCATCTGCCAGAACTTTGCCTTGCTCATGACTTTCTTGAAAAACACAAGGTTCAGCACTTCGGGCACATCGATACCTGTGTCCAGCATATCTACGGAAATTGCAATCTGGGGCAGCTTTTTCGGGTCAGAGAATTCATCAGCTTTTTCCTGCGTCTCTTTTGCATCTTCGTCAAGCTTTTCTTTGCCATCAGCTATAAGCATGCCGAATATCTCATCCTCTGCCGCATCAATAACTGCATCAGCTGCATCATCAGCTTTAATCATAGTCTGGGACTTTAACATGTCTAATTTTGCAAGATTTATTGATTCATGCATGGAAATAACTTTTTCTTCTTTCATGCCGGCGTCCTGCAAAATTGCATTTTTTGATGCATTAAATTTTAAAACCTGTTTCTGATAATCGGTAAGCGGTTCATTCTGTAGTTCTTTCAAACGATTAACCTCATCTTTGCTGAAATGGGAATTTTCTACACCGGCTTTATTATTCTGATATTTCTCAAGAAGCTCAAGATCTTTCTGTTCCTGCGAATCAGGGTCAATTCCGTACTCCTCGGCAGCAGCCTTTTTATCTTTTTCAAGATATGCAGCTTTTGCTTTTAAATCGGTAATCTCATTGACCTTGTCTGCCTTGTCTTTCTCCATATCCTGAATTGAACCAAGTGCTTTTGTATCTTTATCCCATGCATCCTGAATCAGCTTTTTAGCCTGCTTTCTTGCACCGTTTCTCTTCTGTTCGATTCTGCTTGCTGTACTGTCCGACAAATTCAAATCTCCGGCAAACACGGAATTTTTTTTTGCGGAACTTTTTACTCTCTTATCAGTAGATGCTTTAATTCCATTAAATGCGGTATCCTGACTGAGT
>OGHL01000242.1_pt1 | contig 42162 bp, 31 predicted proteins | sample 1571391 | NCBI WGS metagenome assembly OGHL01 (sample SAMEA2581948, study PRJEB24529) | metagenome | biome: Human gut stool | place: China | collected 2011 | reverse complement strand
AGCAGTGGAACACACCGCGCACAGCGGGAAATTCCTGCACGATGGCAAGACTGTCGGCGTGCGCCTCGCGGTCATGAAGAATGACCGGCATATCCAGCTCCTGCGCCAGCGCGAGCTGATCGCGCAGCACTTTCTGCTGAAGCTCTCGCGGCGGGTTCTGTTCCCAGTAGTAGTCCAGCCCGATCTCGCCGATGGCAACGACCTTTGGCTCCTGCGCCCACGCGCGGAGCGCGTCCAGACTGTCCTCCGTGTAGGGCGCGCAGTTCTCGGGGTGCCAGCCGACGGCGGCGTAGACGTGCGGATAGGTCCGCGCCAGCTCCACCGCGCGGCGGGAGGAGCCCAAATCGCAGCCGGGGTCGAGGATCAGCCCCACGCCGTGTTCGGGCATGGAGGCGAGCAGCGTCTCGCGGTCGACGTCAAACGCCTCGTCGTCGTAGTGCGCGTGGGTGTCAAAAATCAAGCTCATAGGATGTCCTTTCTGTTAGAGGGAATGATCCTCAGCAAAAGGGCAGTTTTAAAAACGGTGTACAGCCTTGCTGCGGAAAAGCCTTTTGCCGGATCCTTGACCGCATGGTAGCAGCGGCTGAGCGGAACAAGAAGTACGTCAAATCGACTGAGGGAGAATGACTTCATACGGCTGCTGAAATAAAGCTTCCTATTGGCAGTTCGTGGGGTCGAGGGGAAAGCGCCGAAGCGCCGCCGGTGGCGGAAAAAGCGAGGCGGTTTCGAGGAAGCGGCGCAATTGGCGCGCCCAAAGAGGCGCGGGAATTGCTTTGCCGCGACGGTGAGGAAGCCCCTCGTTGTCTCTGGGGTTCTAAAGGGGCTATCTCTTCAACTAAGAGATAGCCCCTTTGCTTCTATTTCAGCACAGCTTTGCGCCGGCGGGGATCTTATCGTCCACCATGATGAGGTTCAGGACCTCCTGCCCCTTCTCGGTGTGGGTGGCGGAGAGCAGCATACCGCAGCTCTCGAGCCCCATCATCTTGCGCGGCGGCAGGTTGACGATGGCGACCAGCGTCTTGCCGACGAGCTGCTCCGGCTCGTACCACTTGTGGATGCCGGAGAGGATCTGGCGGTCGGTGCCGGTGCCGTCGTCAAGTGTGAAGCGCAGCAGCTTATCGCTCTTCTTCACGGCTTCGCAGGCTTTGACCTTGACGACGCGGAAGTCGGATCTGCAGAAGGTGTCGAAATCGACCTTCTCCTCCGTCAGAGGCTCGGTCTCCAGCGCGGGGAGCGCGGCCTTCTTCTGCGCCTCCTGAATGGCCTCCAGCTCGGCGAGCGCCTTTTCCATGTCGATGCGCGGGAAGATGGCCTCGCCCTTGTGGACGGTGACGCTCGCGCTCAGGCGGCCCCATTCGGCGGCGCTGTCCCAATCGCGGCAGTCTGCCGCCGCGCCGATCTGCGCGAAGATCTTCTCGCAGGAGGCGGGAATGAACGGCGTGAGCAGGATGGTGCAGATGCGGATGGTCTCAAGGAGGTTGTACATCACGCTGGCAAGGCGCGCACGGTTGGCCTTGTCCTTGGCGAGCACCCACGGCGCGGTCTCGTCGATATACTTGTTCGCGCGCTGAATGACCTTGAAGATGGCCTCCAGACCGTTCTGGAACTGGAATTTCTCCATCTCGGCCTCATACTTGCCGCGCAGGGCGGAGGCTGCCGCGATGAGATCGGCGTCGAACTCGCCCTCGGCGCGCTCGACGGGCAGCGTGCCGCCGAAATACTTCTCGACCATGGCGGTCGTGCGGGAGACGAGGTTGCCGAGGTCGTTGGCAAGATCGACGTTGATGGTGTTGATGAGCAGCTCATTGCTGAAATTGCCGTCGGAGCCGAACGGGAAGGTACGCAGCAGGAAGAAGCGCAGCGCGTCCACGCCGAAGCGCTCGGCAAGCACATAGGGATCGACGACATTGCCCTTGGATTTGCTCATCTTGCCGCCGTCCATGACGAGCCAGCCGTGGCCGTAGACGTGCTTGGGCAGCGGCATACCCATGCTCATGAGCATCGCGGGCCAGATGATGGAGTGGAAGCGGACGATCTCCTTGCCGACAAAGTGGACGTCGGCGGGCCAGAACTTATCGTAATCGTCGTACTTTTCGTTCATGAAGCCGAGAGCGGTGCAGTAGTTGAACAGCGCATCGACCCAGACATAGACGACGTGGCCGGGGTCGAAGTCCACCGGCACGCCCCAGGTGAAGCTCGTGCGGGAAACGCACAGATCCTCAAGGCCGGGCTTGATGAAGTTGTTCACCATCTCGTTCACGCGGCTGGCGGGCTGGAGGAAATCCGTGTCCTCAAGCAGGTGCTGCACGCGGTCGGCGTACTTGCTCAGCTTGAAGAAGTAGGCTTCCTCCTCGGCGTCCTCCACCTCACGCCCGCAGTCGGGGCACTTGCCGTCCACGAGCTGGCTCTCGGTCCAGAAGCTCTCGCAGGGCTTGCAGTATTTGCCGACGTACTTGCCCTTGTAGATGTCGCCGTTGTCGTGCATCTTCCTGAAGATCTTCTGGATGGCCTCGACGTGGTAATCGTCGGTGGTGCGGATGAAGCGGTCGTTTGAGATGTTCATCAGCTTCCACAGGTCGAGGATGCCCTTCTCGCCGCAGACGATGTTGTCCACGAACTGCTGCGGGGTCACGCCCGCGGCCTTGGCCTTGTCCTCGATCTTCTGACCGTGCTCGTCCGTTCCGGTCAGGAACATCACGTCGTAGCCGGTCAGGCGCTTGTAGCGCGCCATCGCGTCGGTCGCCACCGTGCAGTAGGTGTGGCCGATGTGCAGCTTGTCCGACGGGTAGTAAATGGGCGTGGTGATATAGAATCGTTTCTGTTCCATGGGTATCTTCCTCTTTTCCTGCCAGCGCCGAATGAAAGCGGGGCATAAATTCTCTTTAGTTTAGCACATTTGAGGACATTTTTGCAAGAGGTACGGCGTTATTTGCGCGGGCTCCGCGCAAATAACGCCGTTTTTCTGAGGTATTCTTACGCGATGGCGCGCTTTTCCAGCGCGCGCAGCAGCGGTGCGCCGAGCAGGAAGCACACGGCGGCCTCGCCGATGCCGACCGTCAGCGCGTTGTAGGCGAACAGCCCCGCGAACGCGGCGGAGAAGCCTGTGCTTTCCCACGCGAGCATCGCGCCGACAAGGACCATGTTGCATACCACCGGCGGCACGGCGGCGGTCCATGCGCTGCGGCAGCGGCCCGACCACACGGCGGCGAGCAGCGTGGCGAGCGTGCCGACGACCAGATCGAGCAGGCCGTAGGGACTGAGCAGGTTGGTGATCAGGCAGCCCACGGCAAGACCGGGGATCGCCGCCTTGCGGTCGCGGCAGGGCAGCACGCACAGAGCCTCGCTCAGGCGGAACTGGATCGCGGGAAAGGCGAGGCCGAAGAAATTGGAGATCCACGCGAGCGCCGCGTAGGCGGCGGCAATGACGGCGGCGCGGGCGAGATCGCGGGTAGAGTATTGCAGCTTCATAGAGGGGTATCCTTTCTTGGGAATGTAAACAGATGCGGGGGAAAGACGGTCAGGCGGCCCCGCAGGACCGCCTGACGCTGCCTTAAAATTCGGGGGAGGTTCTGCCGGAGGTCAGGTACTCGTAGTATTGCGCTTCGGTCGCCGCCATGTAGGTCATGACCCACAGCGTGCCGACGCCAAGGCACAGCGAGCCGACGATGCCCCAGCCGATAAAGCTCAGATCGAGCACGAACTTCTCCCACTTGTGACCGGTCATCAGGCGCTGGCTCTCGTCCAGACATTCCCTCCAGCCGTATTCGGGGTGGTCGGCCTTGACGTAGTAGACCATGGAGTAGGCGTAGGCCTTGACGATGCCGGGGATGAAAAGCAGCAGGCTCCACAGGAAGATAAAGAGCCCGGAGAGCAGACTGATGAGCAGCGTGCCGCCGAAATCGTCCCGAAAGCCGCGGAACAGATCGTTGAGGTCAATGCCTCGGCCCTCGCGCGCCTGCGCAAGGAAGGCATATTTCTGCGCGTAGAGCATCGGGCCGGTAACGACGAGCGCGCCGACGCCGGGGAGAATGCTGCCGGCGGCGCCGACGATGGCGGAGACCACCAGACAGAACACCACGCCCATGAGCCATTGATCCTTGAAGATGCCGCCGCCGAGCCGGGCGCGGGCGGCTGCCTTCCATTCGCTTCTTGTCATGCGGATCTTCTCCTTATCACACAATATTTCGCTTACAGCAGGTCGGGCAGATGGCGCACGACCTCGGCGCAGCGCGGGCACAGCCCCTCGGCGTTGGGCGTGAGGGAGTGCTTCCAGCAGCGCGGGCACTTCGTGCCGGCGGCGTTTTCGACCTTGACGGCAAGCTCGCCGCCGACGGTCAGCTCGACCTTGGAGACAATGAACAGGTCGGCGAGCGCCGCGGGGTTCTCGTCCGCGAGGAACACATCGCCCTCGGGCACGGTCAGATGCACGTCGGCCTCCAGGCTCTTGCCGATGACTTTCGCCGCGCGGGCCTCCTCGAGCGCGCCGTTGACGGCGGTGCGGACCTCGATGATGTGCTCCCAGCGCGCCATGGTCTCGGCGTCGAGCGCGTAGGCGGTGAAGGGCTTGTTCATGTCGTTGAGCACCACGTTGCGCGCGTCGTCCTCGGCGGTGTGCGGCATGGCGAGCCAGATCTCATCGCAGGTGAAGGCGAGGATGGGCGCGAAGAGCTTGGCAAGGGTCGAGAGCGTGAGGTAGAGCGCGGTCTGGGCACTGCGGCGCTCGGCGGAGTCCGCCGCCTCGCAGTACAGGCGGTCCTTCACAATATCGAGGTAGAAGCTCGAGAGCGTGGTGACGCAGAAATCGTTGACCGCGTGGGTGATGATGTGGAACTCGTAGTCGTTGTAGGACTGCTCGACCTTTTCGATCAGCTCGTTGAGCTTGGTGATGAGCCAGCGGTCGAGCACCGGCATATCCTCGGCCTTGGTGAGGTGCGCGGGGTCAAAGTCCACCAGGTTATCGAGCATGAACTTGCAGGTGTTGCGGAACTTGAGATAGTTCTGGCTGAGCTGCTGGAAGATGGCCTTGGAGCAGCGCACATCCGCGTGATAGTCGGCGCTCGCCGCCCACAGACGCAGGATGTCCGCGCCGTTCTCGTTGAAAATGTCGGCGGGATCGACGCCGTTGCCGAGGCTCTTGTGCATCGCGCGGCCCTCGCCGTCCACGGTCCAGCCGTGGGTGACGCACTCCTTGAAGGGAGCGCCCTCGCCGAACGCGCCCACGGCGGTCAGCAGGGAGGACTGGAACCAGCCGCGGTACTGGTCGAGGCCCTCGAGGTACATCGTGGCGGGCCAGAAGCCCTGATCTTTCTTCATCGCGGCGAAGTGCGTGGAGCCGGAGTCGAACCAGCCGTCGAGCGTGTCCTCCTCCTTGGTGAAGCCGGCGCTCTTGCCGCAGTGCGGGCAGGCGAAGCCCTTGGGCAGAATGTCGGCGGCGTCCATCTCGAACCAGGCGTTGGAGCCTTTTTCGGCAAAGAGCCTGCTTACGGCCTCGATGGTCTCGTCGGTGCAGACGGGCTTGCCGCAGTCGGCGCAGTAGAACACGGGAATGGGCAGACCCCAGCGGCGCTGACGGCTGATGCACCAGTCGGCGCGCTCACGGATCATGCTCTTCATGCGGTCGATGCCCCAGCCCGGGACCCAGCGCACGTCGTCGCACGCGGCGCAGGCCTCGTCCTTAAAGGAATCGACGGAGCAGAACCACTGCGGGGTGGCGCGGAAGATGATGGGCTTCTTGCAGCGCCAGCAGTGCGGATAGGAGTGGACGATCTGCTCGGAGGCGAACAGCGCGCCGCTCTCCTGCATATCCTTCAGGATCACGGGGTTCGATTCCTCGACCAGCATCCCGGCGTATTTGCCCGCGTAGTCGGTGTGGCGGCCCTGATCGTTCACGGGAACGACCATGTCCATGCCGTAGCGGCGGCAGGTCTGATAGTCGTCCGCGCCGAAGCCCGGGGCGGTATGGACGCAGCCCGTGCCGGAGTCCATGGTGACGTAATCGGCCAGGACAAGGCGGGAGGTCTTCGGCAGGAACGGATGGTCTGCCAGCATATTTTCAAAGAACGCGCCCTCGTGGCGGGAGACGACGGTATAGTCCTCCACGCCGCCGACCTTCATGACCTTCTCCATGAGCGCCTCGGCGACGAGATACTGCTCGCCGTTCTGGTGATTGCGGACGATGACATAGCTTTCGACCGGGTTCAGCGCGATGGCGAGGTTGCCGGGCAGCGTCCAGATCGTGGTCGTCCAGATGACGAACGAGAGGTTCTTCTTCTCCTCATCCGTGAGCTTGCCCTGATCGTCGTGCAGGGGGAACTTGACATAGACCGTGGTGCAGGGATCGTCCTGATATTCGATCTCGGCCTCAGCCAGCGCCGTCTCATCGTGGTAGCACCAGTAGACGGGCTTCAGGCCCTTATAGATGTAGCCCTTTTTGTACATCGCGCCGAAGACCTTGACCTCCTCGGCCTCAAAGCTGGGGGCCATGGTCTTATACGGGTGCTCCCAGTCGGCCACGACGCCGAGGCGCTTGAAGCCCTCCATCTGCACGTCAATATAATGCTGCGCGAAGTCATGGCAGGCGGAGCGGAACTCCGGGATGGGCATGGCCTTGTGGTTGAGCTTGTTCTGCTTGATGATGGCGGACTCGATGGGCATACCGTGGTTGTCCCAGCCGGGGATGTACGGGGTGTAGTACCCGCGCATGGCCGCCGAGCGGATCATAAAGTCCTTGATGCACTTGTTGAGCGCGTGGCCCATGTGCAGCGCGCCGTTGGAGAACGGAGGGCCGTCGTGCAGGGCAAAGCGGGGCTTGCCCTCGTTCTTTTTGAGCAGTTCGTTGTAAAGGTCGAGTTCCTGCCAGTGCTTCAGCATATCCGGCTCGCGCATCGGAAGCCCGCCGCGCATCGGAAAGCCCGACTTGTTCATGTTGAGCGTCTGTTTGTATTCCATAATTCCTCCTGCAAAAACAAAGCGCCCCGAGCCTTGGCTCAGGGCGATAAATTACCGCGGTACCACCTGAATTCCCGCGCATCAAAACGCGGGCACTCGCCTTCTGTAACGGGAAGTCCCGTCCGGGCTTACTTGCGGTTCAGCCCGGCTGCTCCAAGGGGATCTTCGGAGGCTTCTGCCGCTGCCTTACACCGACCGGCAGCTCTCTTTGCGCGTCAAAACCCCGTACTTGTCCTTTTCATTGCATATATCAGCTACAGTGTACCCATTTATTGTCCCCTTGTCAAGAAAAACCCCGGCAGAAATTCAAAAAATGTTTAAAACTGAACGCCTCTGCCGTGATTGCAAACCGCGTGCGCATGTGGTATGCTTAGGGGACACCAACAATATGGGAGGCAATGACACACATGGACGATAAGACCAATCAGGCGCCGGAGCAATCCGGAATGCCGGACAATGAGGAGTATTCCTCTTATACGCTTCCGACCGAGGATGCTGCCGCGCAGGAGGCGCATACCATTCCGCTCGAAGACGCTGCCGCGCAGGAGTCACGTACCATTCCGCTCGAAGACGAGCGCACGCAGGGCGCGCAGGACAGCGCCGCGCAGCCCGCAAAGAAAAAATCTCCGCTGCCGTGGATCATCGGCGGCGCAGCCGTTGTGATCGCCGCGGCGATCACGCTGATCCTCACGCTGAAGCCGAAAACGGTCAGCCCGGATGCAGAGCAGCCCGGCGATGCGACGATCTCCGAGCCTGCCGATACCCCCGACACTACCCAGCCAGACGATCAGACCCCCGCGGAGGACGGCCAGACCAGCGAACAGACGGACGGCGAGGAAACCGAGCCTGCGGGCAACGGCGTGAGCTACACTGTGAGCGCCGAGGAGCTGACCGAGGACGTTCTGAACCGCGAGATCGCCGTCTGCGGCGACGACCATCTGACGAACCGGGAGCTTCCGTATTACTACTGGCAGCAGTATTATACGCTCATGAACAACTACGGCAGCTACGCTTCATATTTTATCGACACCAGCACGCCGTTTGACCAGCAGATGTGTATGTTTGACGACACGCGCACCTGGCAGCAGTATTTCCTGCAGGCGGCCATCACGAACTATGAAAACGTCACCGCCATCTGGCAGGAGGCCCGGCTTGCAGGCTTCCAGCTGAGCCAGGAGGATCAGGACTACCTCGACGAGCTTGACGGCCAGATCACCGTAGCCGCCGCAAGCTACAGCTACGGCAGTGCGGACGAATATCTCCAGATGGCCTATGGCCCGGCAGCCACGCTGACGTCGTACCACGCCTTTGTCGAGCGGCAGATCACGGCCTCGGCCTATCTGCAGGTGCTCGTCGACGAGAAGCCCTACACCGAGGACGATATCAGCAAATACTATGACGACAACGCCGATTCCTACGCCGGAAACGGCATTGAAAAATCCGATGTGAAGATGGTGAACGTGCGTCACATCCTCATCCAGCCCGAAGGCAAGAATGACGACGGTACCTACACCGACGAAGCATGGGCAGAGGCCGAGAAGAAGGCCAACGACCTGCTGACCGAGTGGCAGAACGGCGAGCACACCGAGGATTCCTTCGCGTTCATGGCCGCGGAAAACTCGCAGGATCCCGGCAGCGTGGAAAACGGCGGCTTGTATGAGGATATCTATCCCGGCAAGATGGTCGACGAGTTTGACGCCTGGTGCTTCGATCCCGCCCGTCAGCCCGGCGACACCGGCATCGTCAAGACCAGCTACGGCTATCACATCATGTACTTCTCCTCCACGGGCGAACACGCGTACTGGTACGTCCGCGCAGAGGAGGACTATCTGAACGAGCTGTCCGTGAGCGTTCTGCAGGAGGTCGCGGCAAAGTTCGAGGTCACGGAATCCGAGCAGAACGCGGCCATCGTCGACATCATGCAGCAGAACTGATAAGCTGCCGGGAGGGAGTCCGCACATGAAACGCTTACTGTTTTTCATCAACCCGAACGCGGGCCACGCCGAGATCCGCAGCTCGCTTATGGAGGTGCTGGCGATCTTCTGCAAGGGCGGCTATGAGCCGACCGTACACATGACGACCGGGCCGCGCGATATCACGCGGCAGATCGCCGAACGCGGGACGCAGTATGACCTGATCGTCTGCACCGGCGGCGACGGGACGCTCAACGAGGCCGTCTCCGGCCTCATGGCGCTGCCGTATGAAAAGCGGCCCCCGCTGGGCTACATCCCCGGCGGCACAGTCAACGACGTGGCCTCCACGCTGGGCCTTTCCAAGGACCCCATCCGCGCCGCGCAGGAGATCGTGGGGGGCAGATTATACCCGCTGGACATCGGCTCGTTCGGCCCCGACCGGTACTTTACCTATGTCGCCGCCTTCGGCATCTTTACGGACGTGCCGTATGAGACGCCGCAGGAGGACAAGCGCATCTGGGGCCGGCTTGCGTATATCATGAACGGCGCGGGCGCGCTCGGACGGCTGAAGCCCACGCACGTGCGCGTCTATTATGAAGACCGGAAGGAGGAGGCCGATGTGCTCGTCGGCCTCGTGACCAGCACGACCTCCGTCGGCGGCTTCAAGACCACGAAGGATCTCGGCATCTCGCTCAACGACGGGCTGTATGAGATGATCCTCGTGCGCGCGACAAAAAATCTCGCAGAGTTCAATCTGGCCGCGACGCGTGCGCTGCGGCTGGATTTTGACAACGATTCGTTTATTTCCACGCAGACCGGCGCGCTGCGCTTTGAGTTCGACGAGCCGGTTTCCTGGACGGTCGACGGCGAATTCGGCGGCAGCGTCACCGAGGTCGAGATCCACAACGAGCACCGCGCGATCGACATCGTAGTTCCGTAAGGGAGGCGGCAGTATGAACCTTCGCTTTGCAGACGAGCACGACGCAGCCGCCTGTCTCGCCATTTACGCACAGTATATCGACACTTCTATCACGTTTGAGACGGCGCTGCCGTCCGAAGTCGAGTTTGCCGGACGCATCCGCAGCTACGGCGCGGTCTACCCGTGGCTGATCGCGGAGGAGGAGGGAAAAATCCTCGCCTACGCCTACGCCCACCGCGCGCAGGAGCGTGCCGCCTATGACTGGAACGCGGAGCTTTCCGTCTACGTTTCAAAAAACGCGGCGGGAAGGGGCCTCGGCACAAGGCTCTACCGGGCGCTGCTGGCCCTGCTCAAGGAGCAGGGCGTCCGCACGGCCTACGGCGTTGTGACCATGCCGAACGACGCAAGCGCTGCCCTGCACCGGAAGCTGGGCTTCGGGCTGCTGGGGACGTATCACAATACCGGCTACAAAAACGGCCGCTGGCGCGATGTGGTCTGGTTCGAAAAGCACATCGGCTCGTTTGACGGCGTGCCGGAGCCGATCCGCCCCATCGGCCAGCTCGCAGACCGCGAAGCGGTCCTGTGGACGATTTGAAAAACAGCCTCCTGTTCAGCACAGGGGGCTGTTTTTTGCGGGACTGCTTTCAGCTGTTACGGCTTCTCCAGACCGTCTGCCAGCTTTTGCAGCGGCAGATGGCGCAGGAGAAGGTTCACGGGATTGAGTTCGGAGGCTGCCGTCTTTGCGCCTGCCGCCATGAACAGGCGCAGCGTGCTGCCCAGCGCGCTGCGCGTGGGCTTGTCCAGCGTCCGGTATTTTTTGAGCATGGCCGCCGCCGTTTTGAGTCCGCCCTCCTTGAGGTCGGTCAGCGTCCCGGCGTCGGTGCAGGTGAGGATGTCGAACAGCGCGTCGGTAAAGGCCACGCGCTGCTCCGGGCTCAGGGAGAGGATGAACGTGCGGATCGTCTCGTCGACGAGCTTGCCGCCCTCGGTGAGATCCGGAAGATGCTCGAATTTCTCCCCGCGCACCTGCCACGAGAAGCCGTCGTGCTGCCACAGACCGCTCTGCGTGCTGCGCACGACCTCATAGCGCTCCTCATGCTCGAGAAGCATTCCGACGACGGACGATTCCGGCAGGATCGTCGTGATCTTATCCGCGACGCGCCTGTGCTCCGGCAGGCCGAGCAGCGACGTGCGAAAGCCGGGGCCGTCGTTATTGTACACGCGCATGAGCTGGTTCTGCACGGCTTCGCCGCAGAACACCGCGCTGTAGACCGCGAGATTGCCGCCCTTGGAGTGCCCGCCCACGCGAAGCGGGTGCGACGGAAGCGCCGCGGCTGCCGCGGCCAGATACTCCGCCGCCATCCTCTGCGCCGGGACGACCGGCAGAAAGGCCAGATTGAAATCCTCCTTCCAGCCGACGATGGTGTCATCCGTGCCCCGGAAGGCGATATAGGCCGTCTTGTCCGGCAGAAGCGCCGTCAGCGCGGAGAACTGCGTCTGCGTTTCTTCATCGGTACGGCTGACATAGGCGCAGAGCGTCAGATCGGAAAAGCGGCGGCTCGCGGCCATTTTGTGCCCCAGCTCCGGGATCTGCTCCGGCACGAGCACGCCCATCGTCTCCTGCGGCCGCGCCGCGTCGTATTGCCGCATGGCATCCGGCAGGAAAACTGGGGCGGAAAAGTCCGCCGGGACGATACCGGAAAAGTCCAGAAAGCAAAGCTCCGCCATCAGCAGATTGTCGACCTCGTTGAACCCGCGCTCGGCAAGCGTCAGATCGCCGCGCCAGTCCAGATAATCCAGAATGTTTGCCATGGAAATACCTCCGGAGTTTAGTGTACCCATCATACACAAATTTTACCGGAAAAACAACCAAATCGGGCAGAAAAAAGCCTTAATTTTTTCTGAATTCATACAGCCTATAAACCTATTGACTTTATGGGTAATATGTGTTATGCTCAAGCCATAAGAAAGAATTCCCTGCAAAGGAGTTGATATTTGATGCAAGTCTATGCGGACAACGCAGCGACCACCAGAATGCACCAGACGGCCATCGACACGATGACCTATCACCTGAACAACACCTTCGGCAACCCGTCGAGCCTCTACACCATCGGCCAGCAGGCCAAGGAGGTGCTGGAGACGGCGCGGGCCGATATGGCCGCCTGCTTCGGCGCCCAGCCGCGCGAAATCTATTTCACCTCCGGCGGCAGCGAGGCCGACAATCAGGCCATTACCTCCGCCGCCTATCTCGGCGCGCGCAAGGGCAAAAAGCACATCATTTCCACCACGTTTGAGCATCACGCCGCCCTGCATACCCTGAAGCGGCTGGAAAAGCAGGGCTTTGAGGTAACGCTTCTGGACGTGCACGCGGACGGCCTTGTCTCGGCGCAGCAGGTCGCGGAGGCCATCCGCGATGATACCTGCCTCGTGACCATCATGTTCGCCAACAACGAGATCGGCACCATTCAGCCGATCGAGGCAATCGGCGCGGTCTGCCATGAACGCGGCGTGCTGTTCCACACCGACGCGGTGCAGGCGGCGGGCCACGTGAAGATCGACGTGAACGCGATGCATATCGATCTGCTGAGCCTGTCCGCGCACAAGTTCCACGGCCCGAAGGGCGTGGGTATGCTCTACGCGCGGCGCGGCATCATCCTCACGAACCTCATCGAGGGCGGCGCGCAGGAGCGCGGCAAGCGCGGCGGCACGGAGAACGTCCCCGGCATCGCGGCCATGGCGGCAGCCTTGACGGAAGCCTGCGCCAATATGGACGAGAACACAAAGAAGGTCACGGCCCTGCGGGACAAGCTCATTGACGGCATTTCCAAAATTCCGCACTGCGCGCTCAACGGCGCGCGGGAGCCGAGACTGCCCGGCAATGTGAACTTCTGCTTTGAGGGCATCGAGGGCGAGAGTCTTCTGCTGCTGCTCGACGCGAAGGGCATCAGCGCGTCGTCCGGCTCTGCCTGCACATCCGGCTCGCTCGACCCCAGCCATGTGCTGCTGGCCATCGGACGGCCGCACGAGGTCGCGCACGGTTCGCTGCGCCTGACCATCTGCGAGGACAACACCGAAGAGGAAATCGACTATATCCTTGCCGAGCTTCCGCCGATCGTGGACGATCTGCGGAACATGTCGCCGGTCTGGAAGGACCTGATGAGCGGCAAACGGCAGTTTACGCTGTAAGGAGGGCTTTATCATGGCACTGTATACCGAAACCGTCATGGATCATTTCATGCACCCGCGCAATGTCGGCGAGATCGCAGACGCGGACGGCGTCGGCGAGGTCGGCAACGCCAAGTGCGGCGATATCATGAAGATGTACCTGAAGATCAAGGACAACAAAATCGAGGACGTGAAGTTTGAGACGTTCGGCTGCGGCAGCGCGATCGCCTCAAGCTCCATCGCGACGGAGATGATCAAGGGCCGGACGCTGGAGGACGCGCTGGCGCTGACCAATCAGGAGGTCGTCGACGCGCTGGGCGGCCTGCCTGCGCACAAGCTGCACTGCTCCGTTCTGGCCGAGGAGGCCGTCAAGTCCGCCATTCAGGACTATTACGAGAAAAACCACATCGAGTACGACCACAGCAAATTCCCCAAAAAGGAAGACTGCGAGTCCTGCTGCCGGATGGTATAACGAAACGCACCGGGCGCGGCCATTGGCCGCGCCCGGCTGCGCGCTCAATCAGCTTCGTTGACAGGGGCCTCCGCCTCATTTGCCTGCTGGATGGTGATGCTTTCCTGCGGGGCTTCGGAGAATTCGAGCTGGATGACGGACTGCGGGAAATTGACCGAGCAGGACGCGCGTTTTCCGCGTTCGGCTGCAAGCCGCCCGGCAAGCGCCAGCAGCTGCTGCAGGGTGTCCCGGTTCAGGCCGCCGCCGCGCCAGTGGAACACGAACAGGGGCTGCTTTTTGCGCAGTGCCTGCGCAAGCCGCTTTTCCAGCTCCTCCGGCTTCGTGAACGAGACGCTTCGATAGTAAAAGCGTTTCCCTTCCGTGCAGGCGGGGACGGGCAGGACGAGCGGGGTGTGGTCGCGGAAGAGCCTGCCGTCGTCGAGGTTATAATAATCGTACCGCTTTTCGCCCCGCTGGAGCGAGTTGTCAAACGTCGCGTCGAGGTGGTAATACTGCCCGCCGACGCGCACGACATTCCATGTGTGGCGGTATTTGATCCCGCGCGCGGGGTCCGCCTCGCTGAGCGCGACGATGCACCACAGGCCGAGCTGGTCGCACAGTGCCTTGACAGTCTTCGCGATGCCCTCGCACACGCCGACGCCCTGCGTCATGGGGCCGAGAATTTCATGAGAATACGGCTTTTTGAGCTTGTCGTAGCGCACGTTTTCCAGAATGAAATCGTGCACGGCAAGCTCTTTTTCCGCCTCCGTTTTCCCTTCGAGCGGCTTCGTCAGCCGGGCCAGACGTGCACTGACCGCCTGCTGGTGCGTGCGAATTTTTGCTTTGTCAAACAGATACTCCGGCAGAAGCTCCATATGCGCCGCGCCGGTCATCCACCGGCAGCGGTAGCCGGTGACGTAAAAGAGCAGCGGCTCGTCGAGCTTCAGCCGCAGATACACGTCCGCAAGCTGCTTTTCATCCAGCATCGGAATGCGGATGCCGGGCGCAAGCGCGCGAAAGCCGCCCAGAAGCGCGTCATACACGCCCTGCAGCGGCCGGGAAAGCTGTCCGTAATAATATCGCATAGAACCTCAAAACTGCAGCTGCGCGGGCTGCAGATCATCCAGTCCGGACAGCGTCCGCACCGGGACTGCACCGCGCGCGATCAAAGCCTGCGCGCCCTCGGAGCCGTCGTCGCTTACAAACACCGGGCTCCAGCCGCGCCTTAAATTCTCCGTCGTCCCATCCCACGTGCCGCCTGCTCCGGCGCGGCACTGCGCGACGAGCGTTTTTTCGCCCATGGCGTGGATAAAATGGTTCCGCGACAGCGCCCGCTGTGCGGAAAACGGCAGATCATAGCCCTGCTCGGCCAGATATAAAACGTGCGCCTGCGCCGGGCAGTCCAGAAGCCGCCCGGCCGGGAAAACCACGGCGGAGCCGCCCGCCGTCAAACAGGCCTCCTGCGCCGCGCGGTCCGCACCCATCGCTCCGCCGGAACAGAGTGCGTATCCAGAACGCGCAATGAGCCGCCCGGCGGCCTCCGCGAACGCGCGTCCGCCCTCCGTCAGCTCCCGCGAGCCGACGACGGAAATGCAGCGCATGGAAAGCGGCGTTTCATCCCCCTTCGCGAACAGCACCGCCGGGCACCGCTGGCCGAGCGTCTGCCGCAGGCGTGCGGGGTAGCGCGGCGACAAGCGCGTGATGGGCATGATCCCGTTCCGCTCTGCCGCGCGCAGATAGCGCTCCAGCTGTGTTTCGCGCGACAACAGCCGCACGATGCGCCCGCACTGCTCCGGCGCATAGCCGAGCCGTTCCAGATCACGCGCCGTCAGCTCCCGCAGCGGGTCTTCCCCGCCGGGGCCGAGGGCGCGCGCCCGCTTGGCAAGTTCCTGCACCTGCGGCATGGTCAGCGGCCTGTCCTCCGCCTCCGGCAGCGCGCAGCACAGAAGCAGCAGACCCGTCTCCGCCGCCGTCAACGGAAGCGGCGGCGCGGCGGCGCCTTTTTGGGCTTCGGCGGCTCCTCCTCAACGAGGGAGCTGTCCTCCGCAAATTTCACGGGCTGTATGGCATAGTGGGAATATTTCGCGATCTCCGCCAGCTTCGCCTGCTCCGGGAACGTGCCGAGGATGGACACGGCGATGCCCTTTTTCCGGGCACGGCCCGTGCGGCCGATGCGGTGGATATAATACTCGTTCTCCTCCGGCACGTCGTAGTTGATGACGCAGTCCACATCGTCGACGTCGATGCCGCGCGAGGCGACGTCGGTGGCGATCAGGATGGGGAGCTTGCCGTCCTTGAACGTGCGCATGGTCTTCTCGCGCTTCTGCTGCGGGATATCGCCGTGGATGCAGTCGGCGTCGAGGCCCATGCGGACCAGATCGTCGCGCAGGCGCTGGCACATGACCTTCGTGTTGCAGAAGACGATGGTGCGCTCCAGCCGGAGCGTGCGGATGAGCCTGCTCGTCATCTCGATCTTCTCGAGCGGCGGGCAGGTGATGGAATACTGCGTGATGTCCGGGCGGTTGTCCGTATCGGCGGGGACGGTGATCTCCACCTCGTCGCGCTGGTACATCCACGAGACGGTCATGACCTCCTGCGAGATGGTCGCGGAGAACAGACCGAGATTGCGGCGGTTCTTGACCTTCTCGATGATCTTCGTCACGTCGTCGAAGAAGCCCATGTCGAGCATCCGGTCGGCCTCGTCCAGCACGACGGTCTGCACCTTGTCAAACGAGAGCGTATGGCGCTTATAGTGGTCCATCAGGCGTCCCGGCGTGGCCACGACGATCTGCGGATGATTCTTCAGCTGCTTGATCTGCCCCTCGATCTTCGCGCCGCCGTAGACCACGGCCACGCGGATATTCTTATAATAGGTAAGCAGCCCGCGCAGCTCGTCGCAGATCTGGATGGCAAGCTCACGCGTCGGGGCGAGGATCAGACCCTGTAAGTCCTCGCTTTCCGCGTCGATATGCTCGATCATGGGGATGCCGAAGGCGAACGTCTTGCCTGTGCCGGTCGGGGCCTTGGCAATGACGTCCTTCCACTGCATGAATTCCGGGATGGCCTCGGCCTGGATGCGGGTCGGGTATCCGTAGCCCTTCTTCTCCAGCGCCTGCAAAATCTCCTCCGACAGGCCAAGGTCGGCAAAAGTCAAGTTCTGTTCCATAGAGATCGCTTCCTCATTCAATGTTCTGGCGAAAATCGCAATTTTTTTAATCATATCATATTTTCGCCGCGTTTCCAATCCCCTTCCCGGAAAAAAGAGGGCGTTTTTTCGCTTGCTTCCGTCCGGAATGCGCGGTATAATGAACCTTAAACACTTTGAAAGAGGCGGACGCTATGACAAATTTCCTGCTGCGGCGCTTTGTTCCGGATTATCAGAATACCGCCGACCCCGCTGTGCGCGAAAAATACGGCAATCTTGCCGGGATCGTGGGCATCGTCTGCAATGTGCTGCTGTTCGCGGGCAAGCTTCTGGCCGGGACGCTCTGCGGCAGCGTATCCGTCACGGCGGACGCTGTTAACAACCTCTCCGACGCGTCAAGCTCTCTCGTGACGCTGCTGGGCTTTCGTCTGGCCGCCCGGCCCGCCGACGAGAAACACCCCTACGGCCACGCGCGGATGGAATACCTGTCCGGCCTTGCCGTGGCCGTGATGATCCTTGTGATCGGCGTGGAGCTGGTCAAAAGCTCGGTTCAGAAGATCCTGCACCCGGAGGCCGTGGAGTTTTCCGTCCTGACCGCCGCCGTGCTGACAGGCTCGATCCTGCTGAAGCTCTGGATGGCGCTGTTTGACCGGAGGCTCGGCAGGAAGATCAGCTCTGCCGCGCTGATCGCCGCCGCTGCCGACAGCCGCAGCGACGTGATCGCGACCGGCGCAGTGCTGCTTGCCTGCGTGATCGGGCGGCTGACGGGGCTGATGATCGACGGCTGGGCTGGGCTTCTGGTGGCGCTGTTTATTCTGTGGTCGGGCGTCGGCGTAGTGAAGGACACCGTCGACCCGCTGCTGGGCGCGAAGCCGGATGAAGCGCTTGTACGCGCGATCGCGTATCTTATGACCTCGCATGTGGACATTCTCGGCTTCCACGATCTCATGGTGCATGATTACGGGCCGGGCCGCCGCTTTGCCAGCGTCCACGCCGAGATCGACTACCGCATCGACCCGCTTATTGCCCATGAGATTCTGGACGAGATCGAACGGCAGGCAAAGCGGGAGCTGCACGTTGATCTCGTCATCCACTATGACCCCGTCGTCACCGACGACCCGGAGGTCGCCGCCGTGCGCACGCGCGTTCTGCAGATCATGCACGGGCTTGACCCGCGCCTGTCCCTTCATGATTTCCGCATGGTCTCCGGGCAGCATCATGTGAACGTCATTTTCGACATGGTGCTCCCGCCGGAGGATGCACAAACCGCCGAGCAGCTGCGTCGGCAGATCGAAGCGCAGCTGCAGGACGGAAAAAAGACGTATCATCTGATCGTCACGTTCGACACGGCGGCCTTCAACGAGCTGTCGACGGAGGCGGGAGAGCAGCAGTCCCGGTAAGCGGACGCCTTCTTGTGCCTCCCATTCTTTACACCTACCATATATGGATTTCCTGCTTCGTTATGTTACGCGCAATGTTACAGTTAAATTACAAACCCCCCGAAATGCTTGACGAAACGGGGGCGGTGCGGTAAGATGCAGATACAAATTACACAGGGGGCTTTGCTCCGATGTGTAAAATTTAAACAGGAGGAAATCCAAATGAAGAATCTGAAAAAGGTTCTCGCGCTGGTTCTGGCCGTTGTCATGATCATGGGCACCGTCGCCGTCGCCAGCGCAAAGGACTACGCGGATGTCAAGGCTGACAGCGATTACGCCGAAGCAATTGACGTTCTGTCCAACCTCAACATTCTTGATGGTTTCAAGAATGGTGAGACGTACAACTTCCAGCCGGATGGCTACTTCACCCGTGCTCAGGCAGCCAAGATCGTGGCGATCGTCCACAACGCGGCTACCAACGGCAAGATCAAGGGTCAGGATGCTATCTCCAGCCTGTACAGCAACGCACAGAACCCGTTCGTTGACTGCAACAACTCCTGGGCTCTGCCCTTCATCAACTACTGCCGCATCACTGGTCTGGCTGACGGCATGACCAAGACCACCTACGCTCCCGAGCGCAGACTGACCGGCGTGCAGTGGCTGAAGCTGATGCTCACCACCCTGAACTTCGACACCGCCAAGGAAGGCTACACCGGCACCGGCTGGGACATCAACGTCCTGAACCGCGCCAACGAGCTTGGCCTGCTTGATGGTCTTCCCACTGGCTGGAAAGCCATCGAGAACATCAAGCGCGGCGAAGCTGCTCAGATCCTCTACAACGCGCTGACCACGAGCCTTGTCGAGTATGGCCAGAACATCAAGGGCTACAATCCCACGGTTGCGGCTGGCAACTTCCTCACCAAGGCGTTCGTCGCCAACGAGTCCGTTGTGTCCACCGGTGTTCTGCTCGCCGCCAAGATGGGCGTCGGCATCACCCGTACCACTGACGCATTCCGCCGCCCGGGCTACAAGTGGAGCCATGGCACTTGGAGCAAGTTCTACATGGACGCGCCGGTCAACAGCTACACCACCGCTGTTACCATGTGCGACATCCTGAAGAACGACATGAAGGTTCCCGAGACCTCTGACAAGCTGGTTGTTCTGAATGGCTACCGCAAGGGCGCAGCGCCCACCGATGCCGGCGCTACCACGACCGGCCAGATGTTCGCCGATGCCGGCACCGCTCTGAACTACTACGCAGTCGACGGCTACAAGTATGTTGATGTCAATGACAGAATTTACATGGAGCTTCAGCATGACAAGGCCAAGGAATGCCAGACTTGGTGGGAAGCTGCATATGGCTGGAAGTCTCCGGTCTTCGGCGGCCAGGGCGATCTGACGCAGGTCTTCAAGACCGAAGACGGCTGGGTCATCACCACCATCCACACCTTCCTCGGCGAGATCACCAAGCTCAACAAGAACAACAAGTACAGCCACGCCACCGGCGAGACTGCGGAACTCAAGTTCTGGCAGGAAATGGTGAATGATGAGCCGCAGTACATTGAGAGAACGACTACGGCTATGACCACCACCGACATGAACTACACTGTCGGCACCAAGGTTCTGGTTCAGGTCTCCCTGAAGAAGAGCGAGACTGTCAACCTTGACAACTCTGACTATGTCAACGGCAATGTTGGTATTGTCGCTGTTGCTGAGGCCAAGACCGGCGCTCTGACCGGTGCTTCCGATGCAAACTATCCGGAAACTGTTTCCATCGACGGCACCAAGTATCCCACCAACTGCCGCTTCGTTCTTGGCAAGGATAAAGCCATGAACATTGCGAACAATGGCAAGGTCTTCACGTTCTACCTCGACACCTACGGCAACGTCATCGGCCGTGTTGCGAACACCGATGCCAAGAGCTATGTGGTTCTCGACCGTATCTACGGCGTCCATGAGAACGGCAAGTTCGCGCTGAAGGCCGACATGTTCGATCTGGACGGCAAGGCCATCGAGGGCGCGACTGTTGCGATCGCCGGCTCCTTCGCTTCTGCCAAGGACGGCTACGACAATATTGGTAATTACAGCAACGACAGCTATCCGTATGACAACTTCGTTTACATGGTTGCCTCGCACAACGATTCGAAGCTGACCAACGCGCTGTACTCCTACACCAAGAACGACAAGGACGTTTACACCCTGACTTGGGTCGGTGATGCGACTACGGCTACCACAGTTGCTGCATACACCGCAGCTGATGTTGCCAATAACGTCACTTACGGCCATGCATTCGGCCGTCTGGAAGGCTCCTTCGTCCACACTGCAAAGCTGGCATTCATCAAGGTTTCTTCCCTGAATGGCGTAGCCATGATGAAGACCAACGATAAGGTATACAGCGGCAACGATCTCTCCCTGTCCGAGTCCACCAAGTTCGTGGTCAAGAGCGCTGGCGGCGCTGTCACGACCTACACCGGCTACACCGCTCTGCCCGCACTGACTGCCTCCTACGTTGACTATCTCGATAACGACGGCGACGGCTTCGCTGACATCGTCTACATCGGCAAGGCAGTCTTCGCGGCTGACAATGTCACTGGTTGGGTCCTGAAGTGGACGCCGTTCAACTGGGCAAATGGCTATGACCTCATCACCGTCTATGTCGATGGCGAGCCTGTCACGGTCAATGTCAAGCACAGCACCATCGAGACTGGCGTTGATGCCAACGGCGTAGCGCTGCGTCCGGGCCTGTACACCTTCAAGACGCAGGTCGATGCCAATGGCGTGACCTACTCTGAGGTCTACATGATCGACCAGAACGCAAGCAACTGGATGGGCGAAGCTGTTGAGTCCTACAGCAACGATGCGACCGCGATCAAGGTCAAGGATGCTAACGGCTACACGCAGACCATCGGCCTGACCGACGTTGTGATCTACAACGTTCTGGCTGACGGCACTGTTGTCAAGGCTGATGCTTCCTGCATCGCCGCGGGCGACTACATCATCTACTCCAAGGTTTCCAGCATGGGCAATGCTCCGTACGCGGTGATCTACGTCCTCGACAGGACCATTCCGTACTAATTTGAGATTTCCTCTCTGAAACCCCAAAGCAAAGAGGGGGCCCCGCAAGGGGCCCCCTTTTCTGCACACTTGACAAACCGCAAGAACCTGCTATAATAAAAATAACCCAAGGCTCCGCGACAAGCGGTTTTGCCTCTGGGTTGCGAAGGAAACTAGATCAAAAGATCAAGAAACCGTCACTGTGCAGAGTGGCGGTTTCTGCCTTTGATGCGGATGGTGACCGTGAATCCAAAAATATGGAATGTGATCGTAATCGGCATCTTATCACCTCCTTTACGAGGTGAGACAAAACCGCCTATCGCTGTGTTGGAGCCTCAGGGGTTCAGAAGAACCGTACCTATTCTGCCAAATCAGTCGAAACCTGTCAATCTATGCCGGGATAAAAGACCCGCCCCGGGCAGCTGCCCGGGGCGGGTTCTGCATAGAAAGGGGATCACTCAATGTCGTGGTTGACGACGGGGGCGGGCTTGTCGAGCTGTTCGGGGTGGGACAGCAGGCGCTTGAGGTGCTTGAGCGTGGTGGCGTAATAGAAGCCGTCGCAGATGCGCTCGTCGGTGTTGACGGTGTAGTCGATGTACTTGCGGCGCACGACCGTGCCGTCGTCGAGCACCTCGTTCTTGTGGTATTTGCAGCCGAAGGCCACGAAGACGGGCATATTGCCGAAGTCGTACAGATGGTGCACGATGGGCGGGATGCCGAGCGATCCCATGGACGTAAAGAAGATCGAGGCGTGGAACGGGCTGACCTCCAGCAGGAACTTCGGCAGGAAGCCGAAGTAATCAATCGTCCTGAGCAGCCAGATCACGAATTTGAACAGCACGCCGGGGATAAACGACAGGAATTTCGCGGTCTTGTCAAAGTCGCTGCCGCCGATGGCCTGCCCCTGAATATCGGCGATGCCCTTGTTGAGCTTTTCATAGATATCGTCGATGGTGTCGGTCGGCTTCAGATGAAGCTTCGTGATCGACTCCGGCGCGGAGGTGTCCATTGAGGTCTTGACGACCATGCAGAACTGGATATCGTCGTCGCGCGAATAGACCTGCTGCCCGGACAGGAAGCGGTTGAGCGCCGGATATTTCGCCACGCACTGGACATAGGCAGCCAGAAATACGTGCGTCACGCCGAGATTCGTATAGCCCTGCTTGCGCTTTTCGCGGATATAGCGCTCCATCGGGCCGATGTCAACGGACTCGCGGATGAAATTGGACGATCCGATGCGCGTCGGCATGATATAATTGGCTACGACCGCCATCGGGTCGAGCGTGCGCAGCCTGCGGCCGTCGGGCCGGTCACCCCAGGTGGGGTGGTACGCGCCGTCGAGATAGACCTTCGCGCCGAGCAGCGTCAGAATCCCGGCAAGCAGGAACAGCATATCAGGCAAAATCTGCCGCAGCTGCGGCCAGTTTTCCCGCGTGAATTCCTTCTCGTGCATCCCGGCCAGAATGCCGAGCGCAGCGATCAGCAGCAGAAGCAGCGGGATCGTGCTTTTGATGTGGCCGGAGACGGTCACGGCGTAAAACGCGGCGATGGCGAGATAAGCGATCCAGAACATGAACGTCAGCCACAGATACGGTGAGACGAGCGTGATCTTGATGCCGTAATAGATCGCAAGCAGAATGACGGGCACGGAGGAGCGGTAGAACCGGTCGCTGCCATTGCACAGGATATTCAGCACATAGAACACACAGCCCACGACCGGCAGCACGACTAAAAACCACACCGTCTTTGCGTCTGCGCCTTTCCCGCAGACATTTGCGATGCGAAGCGCTGCCGAGGCCAGCATGACCAGCGCAGCCAGCCAGATAAGCGGATTCTTCCGGCTGACATAGTAAGCAACTCTTTTCTTCATAGCTTTATCATACCAGCCGCAGGCAGAAAAAGCAAGAACTCTGGGGAAACAGGGAAAATTTCCGTACGGCTGCAACAAAATCGGCCAAACACCCGACATGATAGACGTCAGTATGCTGAACACAATGCAAGTAACCGATCAGCGGTTACAAAAGGAGGAATGCGGCTTGGACGAAAAAGAGCTGCTGCGGCAGCTGCAAAAGCAGCGCACGGGTGCGCTGGAGCAGGCAGTCGCGCAGTACGGCGCATACGTTCTGGCCATCATCCGCAACCGCAGCCGCGGCGTTCTGACGCCGGAGGACCATGAGGAGATCGCCTCAGACGTGTTTTTCGCGCTCTGGAACGGCGCGGCACGCATCGAGCGCGGGCAGCTGCGGCCATGGCTCGGCGCGGTGGCGCGCAACCGGACGGCGGAGGCCATGCGGAAGCAGAACGTCTATCTTCCGCTGGAAGACGATACGCTCATCACGCTCGACCGGCTTTGGGAGCAGATGATGGAAAAGGAGCGCTGCGCGGCCATTGCGCAGGCCATGCGCGCCCTGCCGGATGAGGACCGGGAAATTTTTTACCGGGTGGGATGAGCTCATGCGCTATGCGCCGGAGCAGGAGATTCCGCTGCCCCCGATGCAGGACGGCGAGGGTGCGCGGATTTTGAGCAAGACGATGGGAAAAATCAAAGAAACGAAGCGGAAGCCCGCCCGGCCTGTCCGGACGGTGCTGATCGCGGCGGCAATCGCGGCGCTTTTGTGCGGCAGTGCGTTCGCGGCGCACTCCTTCGGCTGGTTCGACCGGCTGTTCGGCGAAAAAGCCGCGCTGGTCAAGGACCATGTCACCAGCTACGACGAAACTACGACTACGGATATCACACAGCCGACGTACACCGAGGAAGAGCAGGCCATGATCGCCGAGGGCACGATGCAGGTGCCCGACACTGCCGATTTGGCGGATACGGGCGTATCGGCAGAAACGGATGATTTTACGTTCACGCTCGAATCCATGCTCGTTTCCAGAAACTCGTTCTATGCCATCATGCGCATTGACGCGAAAAACGACGACGCGGCGGCAGAGCTTGCCGCGATCCCGGAAACGGACGGCTACCAGAAGGAGCTCGCCCGGATGCTGTGGGTTGGTGCGCACAACAACACAAACTTCGGTGGCTTTGGCGCGGATCACCGGCTGGAATGGAAAAACGGCGGCATGAGCATGGAGATCATGCAGGTGGAGGGAAGCACAGCCTATGCGCTGCTGACCAACATCGGCGGCGAGTTCGAACCGGGCGACCGAATCCTGTTCGATATGAGCCACCATGACCAGAATGTCGATCTGTTCGAGATCCCGGTTCCGGAGCAGCTGGAGCAGGAACTGGTGATCGAGCTGGATGGCGAATCCGGCCCGGATGACCGCTTCTGCTGGCAGACGGCGACGATCTCGCCGATCTCTTTCCAGCTCGATGGGATATATGGCAGCGGCGAGACGAGCAACGAGGCGGTCTCCATCACACTCAAGGACGGGACCAGCTTTGCGCTTTCCAGCGCGGAAAACGGCTACGAGGACAGCCCGTATGGAACCTACGGTTCATGGGGCAGCTCCTACGCCGGCAGCTGGGAGAGCAACGAGGTAAAGAATACATGGCTGTTCTCGCAGATCATCGATCTGGATGAGTTGGCCTCCATCACCGTATGCGGCGTGACATACCCGATTTTACAATAAAACAACGAAAAGCAACATAATCGGAATATATGCATCACAAATAAGCATTTCCAATCTGCTGCCGGGTATGCTAAACTAAGGAAAAATACAGCAGGAGGAATTTGAAATGCAGGAATTTGATCTGATCGTGATCGGCGGCGGCCCGGGCGGGTATCTCTGCGCGGAACGCGCGGGAAAGGCGGGGCTGCGGACAGCGCTGATCGAAAAGCGCGCGCTGGGCGGCACCTGTCTGAACGAGGGCTGCATCCCGACAAAGAGCCTTCTTTACTGCGCCAAGCAGTATCAGGCCGCGCTGCACGGCGCGGAATACGGCGTGACGGCGCAGAACGTCTCCATCGACCACGCGCAGGTCGTCGCGCGGAAGGACGGCGTGGTCAAAACACTCGTCCGGGGTGTGGGCGCGGCAATGAAGGCGCATGGCGTGACGGTTTTCGCCGCCGAGGGCCGGATCCTCGGCAAAACGGGGGAGCGCTTTGAGGTCGCTGCAGGCGGCGAGACACTGTCCGCGCCGCGGCTCGTGCTGGCGTCCGGCTCCAGCGCCGTGATCCCGCCGATCCCCGGTGTGCGGGAAGGACTTGCTTCCGGCTTTGTTATGACGAACCGCGAGCTGCTGTCCCTTTCGGAGCAGCCGGAATCGCTCGTCTGCATCGGCGGCGGCGTGATCGGGCTGGAAATGGCGTGCTATTTCGCGTCCATCGGCACGAAGGTGACGGTCATTGAGATGCTGCCCAAGATCGCGGGCAGCACCGACCCGGAGATCTGCGAGCTGCTGATGCGGACGTACAAAAAGCAGGGCATGGACTTCTGCCTGAACGCCAGAGTCGAGGCTGTCACAGACCGGAGCGTCGTGTATTCCGACGCTTCCGGGCGGCATGAGATCGCCTGCGGGCGCGTGCTGCTGTCGGCGGGACGGCGGGCGGATGTGACGGGGCTGAATGTGGAGGCGCTCGGCATTGCGCTCGAACGCGGCGCAGTCGTGACAGACCGGCAGATGCGCACGAACGTCCCCGGCGTCTGGGCCGTCGGCGACTGCAATGGCAAGCTGATGCTGGCCCACACGGCCTATCGCGAGGCAGAGGTCGCGGTCAACGATATGCTCGGCAAAAAGGACGCGATCGACTATTCCATCATCCCCTCCGTGATCTACACCACGCCGGAGGTCGCCTGCGTCGGCGAAACGGAGCAGAGCGCAAGGGAAAAGGGACTGGACGTGCAGGTGGTCAAGGCGCCGATGGCGCTCTCGGGCCGGTATCTTGCAGAAAATCCGAAGGGAACCGGCTTCTGCAAGCTGCTCTATGACCGGAAAAACCGCTGCGTCGTGGGCGTCCATATGGTCGGCTCCTATGTCTCGGAGATCATCTACGGCGCGGCCATGATGGTGCATTCCAAGCTCCCCGTGCAGCATCTGGACAAGATCGTCTTCCCCCACCCCACAGTCGGCGAGGTCGTGCGCGAAGCGCTGTTTCTGCTGTGACCGGGCAACCCCGGAACTTTGGCACATAGAAAACGCCCCGAAGCGGCTGCTTCGGGGCATTGATACTGTCAAAAAACCATGAAGCGCAGTCGGATGACAGAGCAGCAGGGGAAGAGTGAAGGGGGCAAAGAGCCCCCTTCGCGTTCAATCAACCTGTTTTTCGAACTTTTTTAAAGTTCGAAAAACTGCCTCAGCGGGGCGAAAAGACTTTTTCGACACGCTGAAACGCCCCGAAGCGGCTGCTTCGGGGCGTTCGCTCGATCTGTCAGTCTGCGTAATCCTTCATTTCCTCGCGGCGTGCGCGGCAGGCGGCAAGCTTTTTGACGCCTGCGCAGATCTCGTCGAGGAAGCCGACGACGACAAGCACGGTGCCGATCACGGCCATGACCGCGCCCGCGATCTTCAGGATGCTTTTGATGGATTTCATATCAGTGCCCTCCTGTTTTTTTCTTCAGTATAAGCCTGTTTTTTCGATTTTGCAAGGGGTTTAGTAACCGATGATTTAATCGACAAGAGTTACCAGCGGGAGATTTTGCCGCAGATGAAAGTTTGAAAGCGCAGGAATCCTTTGTGTATTTCAAGCTTTTCAAACTGCACAGCTGCGGTAAAAGATCCGCTGGTAACCGCAGGCGATTGGATCATCGGTTGCTATCAACGCGTACAATGAAATCGGCCTTTCTGGGCTTTGCGGGGGCGGGCTCCTGCGCGGCGTAGCCGAGGATGCAGTGGCCGATGCCGGCGTAATTCTCGCTCACGCCCCATTTTTTCATCAGCGCCTTGCCCTCCGCGCTTTCAAACTCCTGCCGTGCCCGGTGGATCCAGCAGCTGCCGAGGCCGAGGCTGTGCGCGGCGGCCATCATATTGCCGATGACAAGGCTGCCGTCCTCGACCCATGTATTCACATTCGTGTCCGCGAACACGACGCACACGACCGGCGCGCCGTAGAACGGGTGCGCGTCCGGGTTTCCGAGGATCGACGCGTTCATTTTTTCCAGCTGCGCGATATCGTCCGGGTTTTGCAGCACGACGATCTTCCCGGCCTGACGGCCCATGCCGCAGGCGGCATACGTTCCGGCCTCCAGAACGGCGTCCAGCTTTTCCTTCTCGACCGGCTGCGAAAGATACTTCTTGACGCTTCTGCGGGTCAGCAGGCAGTTCAGCACTTCATTCATGACAGTCCTCCGTTTTATTTCTTTTCCGCGCCCTCCGGGGGCGTGGTGATGTGGACATGATTGTTGATGTGATCGATGCAGTAGCAGTAATAGCCATTGCACTTCGAGCAGTAGCGGAATTCGAGGTTCGGATAGTCCGTATCCGTCCGGCCGCAGACCGTGCATTTATGCCGGTAGGGCTTCTCGCCGGATTTGGAGCGGTAGGAGCCTGCCCAATTGGGGTTCGGGCGGGCATTTGTCGTGGTCGTGCGGTAATTCTTCCGCTGCCGGTAGCGCAGTGCGTCGGGCAGGATGTTTTTGACGTCGCTGCCGAAGAAGAGGAAGTAGTTCAAAAGCGGCACGACGGGCAGCAGCCAGTAGAACGAGAGGAACGAGGCCAGCTGCAAGGACGAGAACACGTTCAGCACCGTGAAGCCGAGATAGACCCACGCCATGTATTTCATCTTGATGGGGATGAAGAAGAACAGCAGCACCTTCGCCTCCGGCGCGATGGTCGCGACGGCGAGAAACAGGCTGAGGTTCAGCGCGGACGCGTCCGCTCCGGCGCCGAGCAGCATTGCGGCCAGATCGGTCAGCACAAGTCCGGTCAGATAATAGAGATTGAAGCGGAACGTGCCCCAGTAGCTCTCCAGGATCTTTCCGAACTGATAATAGCAGAACAGCGACACGGCGGCCAGCAGCAGTCCCACCCCGCCCACGTCGTTCAGATACGTAAAGATGTACGAAAACAGCCGCCAGACCTGCCCGCGCAGAATGGCGGAGCGGCTGAAGCAGAGATAGCTGTAGACGATATTGCTGGGGTCGATATACGAGAGTGCATAGACCGCCAGATTTCCAATGGCAATGACGAGCATGAGATTCGGAATGCCCTTGCCCCGGTTTTTAAGGCAGAAGCGTTCAAACCGTCTGCGAAGATCCTTCATAGTGTTCACCCTCCTGATGTTCAGGTTTTATCATACCGGCTCCGGGCGGAAAAATCTACCCTGCAAATGTAAACATTCTGTTCTGCATGGAGTATGGGCGGGTTCCCGCTGAGATAAACCGGGATTTTTGCCGAAATCAAAACTTTTCTCTTGACTTTTCCGGCGGGTTTTGTATAATCAGGGTACAACTGAACAGCCTTATCAAGAGTGGTGGAGGGAACGGCCCAATGAAACCCGGCAACCTGCGGATGCAAGGTGCCAAATCCGGCGAAGGAATCGAAAGATGAGGGAGAGAACCGTATATCGTTCTGCCCCTCGGGCAGGGCGCTTTTTTATGCCCGGAAAGGAATCAGATATGAACAACAGAAAAATCTTTACTTCAGAGTCCGTTACACAGGGCCATCCCGACAAGCTGTGCGACCTTGTCTCCGACAGCGTGCTCGACGCCGTGCTCGAGCAGGATCCCATGGGCCGCGTCGCCTGCGAGACGGCGGCGACGACCGGCATGGTGCTCGTCATGGGCGAGATCACCACGTCCGCCCGCATCGACATCGCCCAGATCGCCCGCAAGGCCATCTGCGACGCGGGCTATGACCGCCCCGAGATGGGCTTCGACGGCCACAGCTGCAACGTCATGGTCGCCATGGGGCGGCAGTCCCCGGATATCGCCATGGGCGTTGACAACGCGTATGACGACGGCACGACCGGCGCAGGCGATCAGGGCATGATGTTCGGCTTCGCCTGCACACAGACAAAGGAATTGATGCCCGCTCCCATCGCCTACGCGCACAATCTCACCAAGGCGCTGACGCACGCGCGCGAATCGGGTCTTCTGCCCTGGCTCCGCCCGGACGGCAAGAGCCAGGTCTCCGTGGAATACGGCCCCGACGGGATGCCCGTCCGCATCGACACCGTCGTCGTCTCGACCCAGCACGCAGATTCCATCGCCATCGACGATCTGCGCAAGGCCGTTATTGAGACGGTCATCGAGCCGAACCTGCCGTCGCGCCTGCTGGACGAGAACACAAAATACTACGTGAACCCGACGGGCCGCTTCGTCATCGGCGGGCCTGCGGGTGATTCAGGCCTCACGGGCCGCAAGATCATCGTCGACACCTACGGCGGCTACGCGGCCCACGGCGGCGGCGCGTTCTCCGGCAAGGACCCCACGAAGGTCGACCGCAGCGGCGCATACATGGCACGCTATATCGCAAAAAATCTGGTCGCAGCCGGTCTGGCCGACGCCTGCCAGCTGCAGCTGGCCTACGCCATCGGCGTGGCGCACCCTGTTTCCGTTCTCGTCGAGACATATGGAACCGGCAAGATCGCGGATGATAAGCTTGCCCAGCTTGTGCGTGAATGCTTTGACCTGCGCCCGGCGGCCATCATCAAAACGCTTGACCTGCGCCGCCCGATCTACCGTCAGACAGCCGGTTACGGCCACTTTGGCCGCGCAGAGCTGGATCTGCCGTGGGAAAAGACGGATATGGTGCAGACTCTGCTTGCAAAAGCGTAAAAAATAGGATATAGTATCCTTGTATGTTTGCATACAAAGGAGCGAAAAAGCATGAAAAAAATCGAGATCATGGGCTGCGGCTATATCGGCCTCCCCACCGCTATCACGTTTACGCTGGCGGGCTATGAGGTCTGCGGCTTCGACGTGAAGGATACCGTCGTAGACACGCTGAACGCGGGCCATATCCATATTGTAGAACCCGGCCTGCAGGACGCCATGACGAAGGCCATGGCAACCGGCCGTCTGCACTTCACGACGAAGCCGGAGCCGGCTGACGTCTTTATCATCTGCGTCCAGACGCCCTACCGCGAGACGGAGGAGCACAAGCGCGTGTCCGATATGCGCTTCGTCGAATCCGCCGCGAAGGAGGTCGGTTCCGTCCTGCGCGCGGGGAACCTCTGCGTGCTCGAATCCACCTCGCCTCCCTATTCCACGCGCATGGTGGAGAAGATCGTCTCGGAAACGTCCGGCCTTGCGCCGGAGCAGTTCATGACGGCGCACTGCCCGGAGCGCATCATCCCCGGCCGGATGCTCATCGAGCTGCGCGAGAATGACCGCATCATCGGCTCGAACCGTCCGGAATCGGCGCAATTCGCCAAGGAAATCTATGAAAAGGTTGTCACCGGCGGCACGATCCGCCTGACGGACGATCTGACCGCCGAGATGTGCAAGCTGACGGAAAACACGTTCCGCGATATCAACATCGCCTATGCCAACGAGCTCAGCAAGGTCTGCGACCGGCTCGGCATCGACGTGTTCAAGCTCATCGAGCTTGCCAACTGCCACCCCAGAGTGAACGTGCATACCCCCGGCGTCGGCGTCGGCGGACACTGCATCGCGGTCGACCCGTGGTTCATCCATGAAAAGTTCGAGGATATCACGCCGCTCATCTATGAGGCCCGTCTTGTCAACGACGGCAAGCCCGCCTGGACGGCGGACCGCATCGCACGCGACGTGAAGCCCGGCGCAAAGATCGCCGTGCTCGGCATGAGCTTCAAGGCCAACATTGACGATACGCGCGAAAGCCCGTCCGTCCTGTTTGCGAACATCCTGAAAGCGCGCGGCTATGAGGTTCTTGCCTGTGAGCCGTATATTCAGGGCGACGTGGCGGGATACCACAATTTTTCCCTTGCCGAAGCCATGGCGCAGTGCGATTACGCCGTCATTACGCTCATGCACAATGTCTTCAAGGAAAACAAAGCCCTCATCGCCTCCAGACCGTATTACGACTGCGTGGGCCTGATGGAGCAGTAAACAGACAGCCCAGCCGCTGCAAGCGGCTGGGCGCTTTTGCTATAGAAACGTGCCATTTCCTCGCCCCTGCGGGGCAGCCGGAAATGATGCACAAAAACTTCATGCACCGGCATTTGCGCATTTTCGTGGTGCAGTGCTCACGCATGAAGTTTTATGCCAGCAGGTTTTGCGTGCGGCAGAGGCTGGCGTAGATGCCGTCTTTTTTGAGAAGCTCCTCGTTCGTGCCGCGTTCGGCGATGCAGCCGTCGGCAATGACGACGATCTCGCCTGCGGCGCGGATGGTGGACAGGCGGTGTGCGATGATGAGCGTGGTGCGGTTCTTTGCCAGCTCGTCAAACGCGTGCTGGATCTTCGCCTCGGTCAGCGTGTCAAGGGCGCTCGTCGCCTCGTCAAGGATGAGGATGGGCGGATTTTTAAGGAAAATGCGCGCGATGGAGATGCGCTGCTTCTGTCCGCCGGACAGGAGCGTGCCGCGTTCGCCGACGTAGGTGTCGAAGCCGTCGGGCATGGCCATGATATCATCGTAAATTTCCGCGCGCTTCGCCGCCTCCACGATCTCCTCCATCGTCGCGCCGGGCTTACCGTAGCGGATGTTTTCCAGAATGGAATCGGCGAACAGAAACACGTCCTGCTGCACGATGCCGATGGAGCGGCGCAGGGACTCCTGCGTGACGCTGCGCACGTCATGGCCGTCGACGGTGATCGAGCCGCCGGTCACGTCGTAAAAGCGTGGAATGAGCTGGCAGAGCGTGCTCTTGCCGCCGCCTGAGGGACCGACGATGGCGACGGTCTTGCCCGCCGGGACGTGCAGGGACACGTCATGCAGGACCTCCGGGTCGTCCTCATAGGAAAAGCTCACGTTCTCGACTCCAATTTCGCCGCGCACGTGCGTCAGCTCAAGCGCGTCCAGCGCGTCGTGCAGCTCCGGCGCGGTGCGCATGATCTCCAAAAAGCGCTCAAAGCCCGCCGTGCCGTTGGAAAACAGCTCCGTAAAGTTCGCAAGCTTCCGGATGGGGTTGACAAAGGACGCGATATAGAGCGTGAACGTCAGAAGATCGACCGTATCCATCTGCCCCTTCATAATGAGCAGGCCGCCCACAGTCACGACGGCCACGGACAGGGAGCTTGTGAAAAACTCCATCACGGCCATGAAAATGCCCATTTCCCGGTGGAACATCTTCTTGGAGGTCTTGTAAATGTCGTTCGAGCGGTCGAATTTTTCTTCCTCGACGTGCTCGTTGGCGAATGCCTTGGCCGTGCGGATGCCGGAGAGGGCAGATTCGATGTCGGCGTTGATCGCGCCGGTCTTTTTCTTCACGCGGCGGGAGGCCTCGCGCATCGCCTTGCGGCGCGAGACGATGATCGCGATAAACACCGGGATCATGACCGCCACGACCAGCGCCAGCCGCCATTCGATCGTCGCCATGACGGTCAGCGCACCCACGATGGTCACGAGCGAGATGAACAGATCCTCCGGCCCGTGGTGGGCGAGCTCGGTGATCTCAAAGAGGTCGGTCGTCATGCGGCTCATCAGCTGGCCGGTGCGGTTGCGGTCGAAGAACTCAAACCCCAGCTCCTGCATATGGCCGAACAGGGCCGCGCGGATATCGGCCTCCACGCGGATGCCAAAGGTGTGGCCCCAGTAGGTGATGATGAAATACAGCACCGACCGCAGCGCATAGGCCGCCAGCACGATCAGCATGATCGTAAAGAACGTGCGGTACGCGCTCTGCGGCAGCAGCGTGCGCATGGCGTAGCGCGAGATGATGGGGTACGCCAGATCGATCATCGACACGACCAGCGCGCAGGCCATGTCGAGAAAAAACAGCCCCCGGTGGGGCTTGAAGAAGGACAGGAAGATCGAAAAGCCTGACCGCTTCCGGTATTGCTCTGTTGTCATGATATTTGCTCCGTTTCTTATATTCGTGTGTATTATACCGGGAGTTTCCGCGGATTGCAAGCCGTTGCGCGCGTCTTGTTTTTCTGGTAGAATAGCCCCAAAGCGAGGCGAATCATATGATTGAAATTCTGAAGGAAACCGCGCGCTATCTTGTCTGCGTCAAGCCCATCGGCACAGCTGCGCAGGGCACGCAGGCGGAGGCGATGCCGCAGCTGCTTTCCGCGCAGCTGGGCTGCGGCATATTCCCCGTCCACCGGCTCGATCAGACGGTCGGCGGCGTGATGGTCTACGCAAAGACGGCGCAGGAGGCCGCACGGCTGACGCAGGCGATGGGACAGGGACAGATGCAGAAGACATATCTGGCCGTCCTGACCGGCTGCCCGGCAGAGAGGGCCGGGACACTGGAAGATCTGCTGTTCCACGACCGGGCGAAAAACAAGACCTACGTGGTCAGGCGGCAGCGCGGCGGCGTGAAGCAGGCGCGGCTGCACTATGAAATCCTTGCCGAACAGGACGGGCTGAGCCTTGCGCGCATCCGGCTCGAAACGGGGCGCACGCACCAGATCCGCGTCCAGTTTGCCTCGCGCGGCCTGCCGCTGCTGGGCGACGGAAAATACGGCAGCCGCTGTGGCCGCTGCACCTGCGCGCTCTGGTCGTACCGGCTTTCCTTCCCGGACGGAAAGGGCGAAGCCATCTTCGCGGCCCAGCCCCCGGCCCAGTTCCCGTGGACGGTGTTCTTCTGATACGATGTACAGTACAAAGCTTTCGGCAAATTCGCACCGTATTTTCCCGTTTGACTGCACGCACATCCCGCCGCGCGGCTGCATACACTACCTGTATTCTTGCTATACAGGAGGGGCATTTCATGGCGGTGACACGGTATTTTCTGGGCGGCAATACGGCCTCCGGCTTTGTCTCGTTTTACGGACAGTTCTGCCGGGGGCCGGAGGATTTTCTGTGGGTGATCAAGGGCGGGCCGGGGTGCGGCAAATCGAGCTTTATGAAGACCATCGGCAAAGCGGCGGAGAACGCCGGACTGGATGTCGAATACGTCCTGTGCTCCGGCGACCCGGATTCGGTGGACGGCGTGTATCTCCCGGCCCTGCACACCGGCTACGCCGACGGCACGGCTCCGCACGTGCTCGAGGCCGTCACGCCGGGCGCGGCGGGACTGTATCTCGATCTGGGGCAGTTCTATGACCGTATTGCGCTGCAAAAGGAGCGCCGCGCCATCGAGCTTCTGCAGACGCGCTACCGCGCGCTCTACCGCGAGGCGTATGCGCGTCTTGTGATCCATGCGCGCCCCTCCTGCCCGCTTCCGTCGCAGGAGGAGCGAAGCAGGCGCTTCCTGCGGGCCGTCACCTGCCGGGGTCTGTATTCTGCCGAGCCGCCCGCAGGCGCGGTGCAGCTGGTGTCCGGGGAGGCGCTGGAAGCGCTCCGCGCGCGGGAAACTGCGGTTCTATATCAGAACCCTCTGCTCCCGGACGAGACGGAGGCCGTGTATCTGCCGGACGAGAAGCGCTATTACCGTGGACCGGATACCCCGCTGCCCGATCTGTCGGACGTGACCGCGCTTCTCGCGCAGGCGAAGGCCCTGCACGACGAGCTGGAGGCCATCTATAACCCGCACGTGGATTTCGCACGTGTTTACGCGCTGGCTAATTCCCACGCGCTGCGATTGTTCAAAGAAAATTAAGTTGTATCTGCGGGGAAATTGTAGTAAAATATAGTGAAATTCGAGAATATCCTACTCAGGAGGGAATACCAATGAAAAAACCGATCGTACTTGTGATCATGGACGGCGTTGGACGCGGCGACGGCGGCCCCGGCGACGCAGTCAAGCAGGCCAACACCCCGACGCTCGACAAGCTGATGGCCACCTGCCCCATGACGTGGCTCAAAGCACACGGCACCGCCGTCGGCCTGCCCACGGACGATGATATGGGCAACTCCGAGGTCGGCCACAACGCCCTCGGCTGCGGCCAGATCTACTCGCAGGGCGCAAAGCTCGTGCAGGAGTCCATTGAGACCGGCTCCCTGTACCAGTCCAAGACGTGGGTCGACCTGACGGACAACTGCCTGCAAAACGGCAAGGCGCTGCACTTCATCGGCCTGCTGTCCGACGGCAACGTCCATTCCAATATCTCGCACCTGATCGCGATGCTGAAAAAGGCGCGCAAGATGGGACTCAAAAAGGTCTACTGCCACATCCTGCTCGACGGCCGCGATGTCCCCGCGACAAGTGCGCTGGACTATGTTGATCAGCTGGAGTCCGTTCTGGCGGAGCTGAACGACGCGGAGCATGAATACAAGATCGCCTCCGGCGGCGGCCGCATGGTCATTACCATGGACCGCTACGAGGCCAACTGGCCGATGGTCGAAAAGGGCTGGCGCACGCACGTGCAGGCCGAGGGCCGTCAGTTCGCCTCCGCGCGGGAAGCCATTGAGACGTACCGCGCCGAAAATCCCGGCATGATCGATCAGGATCTGCTGCCGTTCGTCGTTGCGCACGACGGCAAGCCCGTCGCGAAGATTGAAAACTGTGACAGCGTCATCCTCTTCAACTTCCGCGGCGACCGCGCGCAGGAAATTTCCCTGGCCTTCGACCGCAGGGACTTTGACAAGTTTGACCGCGGTGACTATACCGGCGTGAAGTTCGCCGGTATGCTGGAATACGACGGCGATCTCAAGATCCCGATGCACTATCTGGTTGAGCCGCCCGTCATCCGCAACACGCTGACCGAGGTTCTGTGCAAGGCAGGCGTGCACGAGTACGCCGTGTCCGAGACGCAGAAATACGGCCACGTCACCTACTTCTGGAACGGCAACCGCTCCGGCAAGGTCGACGAGAGCCTTGAGGACTATGCCGAGGTCCCGTCCGACGTGATCCCGTTCGAGCAGGCGCCCGCGATGAAGTCCGTGGAAATCACCGATCTTCTGGTCGAGGCCATGGCCTCGCATAAGTACCAGTTCCTGCGCTGCAACTACCCGAACGGCGACATGGTCGGCCACACCGGCGTTCTGAGCGCCGTCATCACCGCCATGGAGGCCGTCGACGCAGGTCTGGCCCGCGTGAAGGAAGCCGCCGACAAGTACGGCTACACCCTGCTCGTCACCGCCGACCACGGCAACGCCGATCAGATGCTCGAAACGAAGAAGGGCAAGACCAGCGTGCGCACCGCGCACTCCCTGAACCCTGTTCCCTTTATCATCTACGATCCCGACAACAAGTATGAGATCAAGGACGGCCATTACGGCCTTGCCAACGTCGCGCCGACCATCGTGACCATGATGGGCCTCGAGACCCCCGACTGCTGGCAGCCGAGCATGATCTGATTTTCGCACTGGCGCGGGAGCCCCGGGCGCTCCCGCGCCAGCTGTAGGGGCCGACATCTCTGTCGGCCAGAAAATGTTACGAATTTGCCGCAGATTTCCGAAAAAGCGCTGCATTCTGCGGGCGGACAGAGTCGTCCGCCCCTACGTTGGAGTGGGCGCACATTTATGGATTTGCCGCGTTTTTTCGATAAACCACTGTCTTCTGCCGGTCAAAGCAGGCCCTCGCCCGCCCAAACCCTTCTCCGGAGGTACCCATGCATAAGAAACTCACGCTGATCCTGATTTTGATTCTGGTGCTGGCGCAGCTGTGCGCCTGCGGCAAGCCGCAGGCAGAACCCTCGCCGGCAGCAGAATCCGAAGCAGCAGCTCCGGCAGAGCTTCCGGAGGAAGAGGCTCCGGACGAACCGGACGAGCCAGTGGGCCGCACGCCGGATCGGGTGCTGACCTCCACAAAGTATACCGCCGAGGTCTATATTGAAACCACCCAGTACGGGCAGTATCAGATCGAGAGCCGGGAATACGCCGTCTCCGACGGCGTCAGCGCGGCCGGTCTTCGCGCCGCGGGCAGGGGCAGCTATATCCGCTTTTTCGACCAGACTGTCACGGAGGCAGGCACGGTCTGGTATTATGACAAGAGCGCCGGAGACTGGCGCTCGCAGGCGCTGGGGGACGGGCTGTATGCCTCGCCGGTCGTCGTCGTGGAGCTGGCCTCCGGACAGACGTATTTTCTTGCGCTGCCGCGCACGTTTGCCCTGCGCGAAAACGGCTCACGGGAGTATTTTCCGGAGCAGGACGGCATTCTGCGCACCACGAAGCTGCGTGACGGCGGCGTCCGCATCACGATGGACGGCTACGGCCTTGCGCCCGACTGCGTAACGGACGCGCTTGTCCTGACGGCTCCGTTCGGGCTGGACTGGAGCGTGGACAACTGCGCAAAGGCGTGGGTCACGTATGTGAAAAACGGCGATTCGCACTGGTGCTTCGACGGCTATTTCCGCAAATCGCCCTCCAATTATATCCCGTCCGGCACGAATTATTATTACTGCTGCGCCGCGTCCTACTGCATCCGCGGCTATCTTGGCCGGATGTCGCGCTGCAAGGAGGCGCCCGCGCTCGTCATCCTCTCGCTCGATACCATGTCGCAGCGGCAGAACCAGTACGGCTATGTGCCCACCACGCCCGGCAGCGAATGGCTCCAGGGCGATTACGGCATCGGGCCGGGCTTTTATGACACCCGGTTCAATACCGACCTGCTTGAGCTTTACATCTCGGCCACCCGCAGGCTCGGCAAGGGGATGTTCGAGGAGACGATGAACCGCTATCTCGCCTTTTTCAGCCAGGTTGCCGACACGAGCCACATCACCACGGAAAACGGCGGCTGGCTGATCCCCGACTACTGGCACCCGGACGAGCTGACCGCCCCACACACCTCGCTCAACCATCAGGCGTCGGAGTGTCTGGCGCTGTACCACGCGGCAGATCTGCTGAACCGGAAGGATCTGCGCGCGCTGGCCGACCGGATGCTACTGGCCATTGTGGACACCGGCTCCGGCTGGGTCATGCCGAACCACAATCTCTATTACAGCATCAAGCCCGACGGCACGTATGTCGAGGGCGATTATCCGTACCTGACGTACAACGATCTGTATGACCTGCGCAAGTATCTGAGCAGCTCAGAGCGGCCGGAGCTTGAGACGCTGACGTATCTGATGGGTGAAAAGCTCCAATGGATGCAGAAAAACGGCGTGACCGGTTATGAAAAAGGCTGAAACCCGTTTTTTTACTTGTACTTTCCCGGCAAATCGGTTAGAATGAATTGAATATCCCAGAAGGAGGAATCTTGATGATCCGTATGAATACAGACGCCGGCCAGATCACGGTCGACAGCGCTGTCTATACCAACATCGCGGGCTTTGCTGCGACCAACTGCTTTGGCGTCAAGGGCATGGCCGTGCGATCCATGACGGACGGTCTGGTCCATCTGCTGCGCAAGGAGGCAATGGGCAAGGGTGTCAAGGTCACGTTCAGCCCCGATAATTCCATATCCATCGACCTGCACATCATGGTCGACAAAAGCGTCAATCTCAGCGCAATCGCGTCCTCCATCATCAGCGAGGTCCGCTATTTCGTCACCAAGTCCACGGGCACCGAGGTGCGTGCCGTGAACGTATTCGTCGACTCCATTTCCGTCGACTGATATCGATTTCAATTCACGCGCGCATACAGGGCGCTCACGGAGGTAAACCATGATCAAAACCATTGACGGCGCGGCGTTCAGCCGGATGATGCTCTCCGCCGCTGCCGAGATCGACCTGAACAAGCAGAAGGTCAACGAGCTGAACGTCTTCCCCGTCCCGGACGGAGACACCGGCACGAATATGAGCATGACGCTCTCTGCCGCCAGCACAGAGCTGCGCAAGGCGGACGGCATTACACTCACCAAGGCCGCCGACAAGACGGCCTCCGCACTCCTGCGCGGCGCAAGAGGCAACTCGGGCGTGATCCTGTCCCTGCTGTTCCGCGGCTTTTCCAAGTCGCTCAAGGGCAAGCTCGAGGCCGACGGCAAGGATTTTGCCGCCGCACTCACTGCGGGCGTGGAGGCCGCGTATAAGGCGGTCATGAAGCCCGCCGAGGGCACGATCCTGACCGTCTCCCGCCTCACGGCAGACGCCGCGCGCGATCTGGCCGTGGAAAACAACGAGATCGAGTATGTGCTGCAGCACTGCCTCGACACGGCGCACGCCGCGCTGGACAACACCGTCAACCAGAATCCGGTTCTCAAAAAGGCCGGCGTCGTCGACGCGGGCGGCATGGGCTTCTGCCTCATTCTGCGCGGGATGCTCGAAAGCCTGCGCGGCAACGACATCGTCTGCGAGGATACCGGCGCGGTAAACGAAGAGGCCGATTTCGGCATTTTCGACTCCGAGGATATCACCTTCGCCTTCGACACGGTCTTCATCGTGCGCAAGCGCGAGGATATCACCTCGCTCGACCCGCTGCGCGAATATCTCGGCAGCATCGGCGACAGTCTTGTCATCGGCGAGGACGACGAGGCGTTCAAGGTCCACGTACATACGAACATTCCGGGCGACGCGCTGAGCGAGGCCCAGAAGTATGGTACGCTGGAGCTTGCGAAGATCGAGAACATGCGCCTGCAGCACGACGATCTGACGGCAGGCCGCAAGGCCCGGTCGACCGACGATCTGGAGGCCGTGGAAAAGGAGCTGGAAAACCAGCCCGCGAAACAGGAAGCTCCGGCGGAGCCTGAAAAGCGCTACGGCAGCGTCGCCGTGTGCGCGGGTGCGGGTCTGGCAGGCGTGTTCCGCGATCTCGGCGTCGACGAGATCATTGAGGGCGGCCAGACCATGAACCCCTCGACGGAGGATATTCTGCACGCGATTGAAAAAACGCCTGCGGAGATCGTCTTCGTCCTGCCCAACAACAAGAACATCATCATGGCTGCGCAGGCGGCGGCGGAACTGGCTTCGCGCGAAGTCGTGGTTATCCCGACCAAGACTGTCCCGCAGGGCATCAGCGCCATGCTCGCGTTCGACGCGTCGATGGAGCCGGAGGAAAACGAAGCGGCCATGACCGACTGCCTCTCCGGCGTTATGACCATGCAGATCACCTATGCCGCGCGCGATTCGGACTTTGACGGCTTCGATATCCACGCGGGCGACTATCTCGGATTGTGCGACGGCGCGCTGGCCGGTACGACGCGCGAGATCACCACGCTTCTCGCCTCTCTTGCGGACAAGGCTGCGGAGGCCGGCAAGGAATTCATCAACATCTTCTATGGCGCGGACATTCAGGAACCCGACGCGGAAGCGGCGCTGGAACTGTTCCGGCAGCACGCCCCCGACGCGGAGGTCAACCTCGTCTCCGGCGGCCAGCCGATCTATTATTACCTCATTTCCGCAGAATAACTTCCCCCACCCATATGTGCATGAACAGCCCCATTCGACCGGAATGGGGCTGTTTTGTCTGGAGGCAGCGTGGTGCAGATTTGCGGGCTGGTCATGTCTCCGACGGCCCCATTTTTTCCGCCTTGCCGGAAAAGATGGGGGAGAAAAGGGGCGCTAAGGTACGCGCCGTCTGTTACGATACACCAAATTTGATAGTAGTTGCCTTTGAATGATTGCGGTAAAAACGCCTTGCATTCGAAATTCGTGCTGCCCCGCAAAAAGTCACGGATCCAGCAAAAAATTTCTGCTTCTCGCCGCTATTGGACGCAGCTGTGTTAGAGGCTTCATCCATTCAGCGGAAAAATCATGTTTTTTCGTTTCTGCTTGCTTTTTCCGACGGAATCCGCTATGATGGGGAAACAGGAACTTCCTGAGACTGATTGTTTCCCGAAACCTGCATATGCTACACGCAGGGAGGATCGCGCTATGACGCTTTCGTCTGAACAATTTCACACACTTTACGACGGAGCAGCACAGCCGGTCATCCTTGTGCGGGACGGCGCCGTCGCGGAGCTGAACTGCCACGCGCAGGAGCTTTTTGCCGTGGGAACGGCGCTCCGCGCCTATTTACCGCAGGACGCGGCACTGCCGGAAATGCTGTACGCACGCCCGGCCGTGCTGCCCGTGATGGCCGGCGGCGTCTGCGTCAGCGCCAATACGCAGCCGCTGGACGATGCGCTGCTGCTGTTCCTGCCGCCGCAGGATACGCGCGACGAACTTGCCGCGTTCTGCCGCGCCGCGCAGTCGATCTCCACGCCGCTGACGACGCTGCTGTCCGTATCCGGAACACTTTTCCCGCTTCTTTCCGAAGCAGAGGATCCGGCTGTGCAGCAGAATCTGGCCGTGCTCAACCGCGCCTGCTATCAGCTGCTGCGGGCATCGGAGAATCTGACCGATCTGAGCTATGTGCAGCACGGGCGGCTGCCGCTGTCGCTGGAAAAGACTGACCTGACCGATTTTCTGGACGGTCTGGCCCAGCGCGCGGACGAGCTGTGCCGGCAAATGGGGCTGGCGTTGGAGGCTGATCTGCCGCAGGCTCCCATTTTCGTCTGGATCGACCGCCGACAGGTGCGCCGTGCGCTGCTGGCGCTGCTGTCCAACGCAGTCAAGTTCTCTGCGCCGGGAGGCACGCTGCATCTGACGCTCACGCGGCACGGCAGGCGCGCCGTGATTCGTCTGTCCGACAGCGGCGAGGGCATGGACGCGGAGATCCTATGCAGCGCGTTCCACCGCTACGCAAGGCCGGAGGTACCGGAGGATTCGCGCTTCGGCGCGGGCTTCAGCCTGCCTGTCGTGCAGGCGATCATGCAGGCGCACGGCGGCTCGATCCTGCTGCAGTCGCAGCGGGGCAGCGGCACGGACGCGCTGCTGACGCTGCCGGCCGGAGAGCCGACAGACCGGACGCTGCTCAAATCGCCGCGTATCTCGGTCGACCGCAGCGGCGGCTTCGTCCCGGAGCTTGTGGAGCTTTCCGACGTTCTCCCGCCGCAGGTATTCGATGTGCGGAACTTCCTGTAAGACAAAAGCGGAACAAACGCACGCAGTCCCTGCGGCACACCGCAAAATCGCCAGAGGGCGCTGACCGTTTACCGGCAGCGCCCTCCTGTTGTATAGAATGCCATGCTTTTCTTTTGCCAATGGCACAGCATAAGCCATTGATTGACATTTTTCGACCGGTCTGGTAAAATAGGTATGGTTCTTTTTGAACCCCAAGGGCGCCAAAACAGCGACGGGCGGTTTTCCCCGGAATCCTCTGTAAAGGGGGTGTTCCGATGCCGATCACTTTGACTTTCCATATCTTTGGATTGACTATTACGATCCGCATTAACGGGCGAAACCGCCACTCGGCCAAGTGACGGTTTCTTAACATAGTTTAAGAATCAGCATTTCACCGGGGACAACCGCTTGTCGAGGCGTCCTTGGTTACTTTTATTATACCAGACACTTTTGATTTGTCAAGCGGGCACAAACGGCGTAGATTGACATTTTTCGACTGGTCTGGTAGAATAGTTAAGGTTCTTTTTGAACCCCAAGGGCGCCAAAACAGCGACGGGCGGTTTTCCCCGGAA
>OGHL01000240.1_pt1 | contig 42189 bp, 30 predicted proteins | sample 1571391 | NCBI WGS metagenome assembly OGHL01 (sample SAMEA2581948, study PRJEB24529) | metagenome | biome: Human gut stool | place: China | collected 2011 | reverse complement strand
ACAAGATGGACATGATGGGTGCCGATTTCTTCAATGTCCTGAAGATGATGGACGAGCGTCTCAAGTGCAACGCCGTTCCCATCCAACTGCCCATCGGAAGCGAAGATACCTTCCGCGGCGTGGTCGATCTCATCAAGATGAAGGCATTCGTCTTCTATGACGAGCTCGGCAAGGATATGCGCGAGGAAGCCATCCCCGCTGATATGGAGGAGCTTGCAAAGCAGTACCGCGACCATATGCTCGAGTCGATCTCCGACGAGGACGACCAGATCATGACGCTGTACCTCGAGGGTGAGGACATCCCCGAAAAGATGATCCGCACCGCGCTTCGCCGGGCGACGATCGGATATAAGATCGTTCCGGTCACCTGCGGCTCGTCCTATAAAAATAAGGGCGTTCAGGAACTGCTGGATGCAATTGTCGAGTATATGCCGTCCCCGCTGGACAAACAAGCAGTTACCGGCATCAACCCGAAGACCGACGAGGAAGAAACGCGCGAGCCCTCTGACGAGGCTCCGTTCGCCGCGCTGGCCTTCAAGATCATGACGGATCCCTATGTTGGCAAGCTGGCGTTCTTCCGTGTGTACTCCGGTTCGCTGGAGGCAGGCAAGACCGTCATGAACACCAACAAAAAGCAGCGCGAGCGTATGGGCAGAATCCTGCTCATGCACGCGAACCACAGAGAAGACCTCCCCGTTGTCTATTCCGGCGATATCGCCGCGGCCGTCGGCCTGAAGAATACCACCACGGGCGATACGCTCTGTGACGAGAAGCACCCCATCGTGCTCGAAAACATGGTTTTCCCCGAGCCCGTTATCCGCGTGGCGATCGAGCCAAAGACCAAGGCCGGGCAGGAAAAGATGGGTATCGCGCTCTCGAAGCTTGCTGAAGAGGACCCGACATTCAAAACCTACACCGATGAAGAGACCGGCCAGACGATCATCGCCGGCATGGGTGAGCTTCATCTGGAAATTATCGTTGACCGCCTGCTCCGGGAGTTCAAGGTCGAGGCAAACGTCGGCGCGCCGCAGGTCGCCTATAAAGAGACCATTCGCAAGAAGGTCAATCAGGAGACGAAATACGCGCGTCAGTCCGGCGGCAAGGGCCAGTACGGCCATGTCAAGATCACCGTCGAACCCAACGAGAGCGGCAAGGGCTTCGAGTTCATCAACGCCACCGTCGGCGGCTCTATCCCGAAGGAATTCATTCCTGCGGTCGAGCAGGGCATTCGCGGCGCGATGGAAGCGGGCGTTCTGGCCGGCTTCCCCGTGGTCGACGTAAAGGTCACGCTGTACGACGGCTCCTATCACGAGGTCGACTCGTCTGAGCTTGCGTTCAAGATCGCCGGTTCCATGGCGTTCAAGGAGGCCTGCCAGAAGGCGGATCCCGTCATTCTCGAACCCATCATGAAGGTCTGTATCATTGTCCCCGACGAGTATATGGGCGACGTCATCGGCGATGTCACCTCCCGGCGCGGCAACATCGCGGGCCTCACACAGCGCAACGGCGCGCAGCAGATCGACTGCTTCGTTCCGCTTTCCGAGATGTTCGGCTATGCGACCAACCTCCGCTCGAGGACGCAGGGCCGCGGCCAGTTCACCATGGAGCCGAGCCACTATGTGGAGCTCTCCAAGAATCTGGCAGACGCCGTTATTTCGAAGCGCAAAGGATATTAAGCGCACCAGATCCCGTTTGCGTTGGAAATTCTTCTTGTCAAATCGGCAAATGTCGTGTATGATGAAGAGGATGCAAAAATAATACCGTAAGTGAATCAACTAAGGAGGATAATCCAAATGGCAAAACAGCATTTTATTAAGGATAAGCCCCATGTCAACGTCGGCACCATCGGCCACATCGACCATGGCAAGACCACGCTGACCGCAGCCATCACCAAGTATCTGGCTTTCTTCGGCGACGCTGAGTACACCGACTATTCTTCCATCGATAAGGCTCCGGAAGAGCGCGAGCGCGGCATCACCATCAACACCGCTCACGTCGAGTACCAGACCAACGACCGCATTGGCCACAACTACAAGACCGGCGAAGACAACGTCGAAATCAAGGGCCGTCATTATGCCCACGTTGACTGCCCGGGCCACGCTGACTACATCAAGAACATGATCACCGGCGCTGCTCAGATGGACGGCGCGATCCTGGTTATCGCTGCTTCCGACGGCCCCATGGCTCAGACCAAGGAGCATCTGCTTCTGGCCCGTCAGGTTAACGTTCCTTCCGTCCTCGTCTTCCTGAACAAGGTCGACCAGGTCGACGACGAAGAGCTGCTCGAGCTCGTCGAGATGGAAGTCCGCGAGACGCTGTCCTTCTACGGCTTCCCGGGCGACGACACCCCCATCATCCGCGGCTCCGCTCTGAACGCTCTGGCTTCCGAGTCCACCGACCCGAAGGCTCCCGAGTATGCTTGCATCGAAGAGCTCATGCAGGCTGTTGACACCTGGATCCCGACCCCGGACCGCAAGGCTGACCAGCCCTTCCTGATGCCGGTTGAGGACGTCTTCACCATCTCCGGCCGTGGCACTGTCGCTACCGGTCGTGTCGAGCGCGGCGTCATCAAGAAGAACGAGCCCGTCGAGATCGTTGGCCTCGCGGACGAGAAGAAGTCCACCGTCGTCACCGACATCGAAATGTTCCACAAGCTCATGGACTACGCTGAGGCTGGCGACAACATCGGCGCTCTGCTCCGCGGCATCGACAAGAAGTCCATCGAAAGAGGCCAGGTCCTGTCCAAGCCCGGCTCCATCCATCCGCACACCAAGTTCGTTGGCCAGGTCTACGTTCTGTCCAAAGACGAAGGCGGCCGTCACACCCCGTTCTTCAACAACTATCGTCCGCAGTTCTACTTCAGAACCACTGACGTTACCGGCATCATCTCCCTGCCCGAAGGCGTTGAGATGTGCATGCCTGGCGATAACATCGACATGAAGGTCGAGCTGATCACCCCGATCGCTATCGAGAAGGGCCTCCGCTTCGCTATCCGTGAAGGCGGCCGTACCGTTGGTTCCGGCGTCGTCATCGAGATCGACGAGTAATTTCGCCAAAACCCCATAAAGCAGCAGCGCCCGGCGTGAGCCGGGCGCTGTTTCTGTATCAGCATCGTCTCCTTCCGACGAAACGCTTCCTGGCGCGTAAAATGAAATCGGAAACTGAGGGACACGTTATTGTTGTCAAGGGAAGCTTGTAAAAGACGATGAAAAAGCGCTGCTTGAACTGAAATAGACGCTTGCGTTGAGCAGCGGTCAGATGGCGTTATTTGAAACCGCTGCGGCTGGAACGCAGGGTGTGCCGTTCAGGCAGCCGGAGCGTCCAGCTCTGGAATCGGACAAAACAAAGGCATACGAACTTGGTTCTTTCAACTGAGTTCGTATGCCTTTTCTGAACTTTATGAAATGAGTAATGTCCTTAAATATGAATGAAAGCTGTAGTATTCCCGGCCTGAGACATCCAACGGACTGCGTTAGTTCTTCTTTTCAAGCGCGCGGCAGAGGACCGGCGCGATCAGGCAGGCCAGCACGCCGCCGATCACGGCTGTGAGAAGCTGCGGCCAGGTAAAAGCCGCTGTGACGGTGCTGAGCTTCGCTGCCGGGATGACAGCCGGGGCCACCAGCCGGACAAGGACGAGATACAGCGCTGCAAACTTTGCTGCGGCAGCCAGCACCATGCTGCCATATGCGGCGGGCAGCTTCTTTTTTTGCAGGAATCTGCCGACAAGCAGGGCAAACAGGACGGCGTAGACGGCGTTGCCCAGCGAAACGCACGGCACCAACGGCAAAAACGCCGGGCCGATACCGAGCAGATACGCGCAGAACGGCGAAATGACCGCGACCGTCACGCCGGACCAGACGCCGCCGATCAGCGCCGCGATGGCCAGCACCAGATTGACGCACGAGCCGGTCACCAGCTGGCCGAGGCTTTTGGTAAGGAACTGAATGGCGATCAGAAGCGCAAGGCAGACCGCCGTCCGCGCGATCCAGACTGTTTTTTTCATAAAAAATCTCCCCAAGCTTGTATTTTGCTGCTATTATAGCAATGTCATTCAAAAAAATACGTTGCAGCTGCAACAAAAAGGAGAGCAAAATGCTGACAGATGAAGAGAAGCGCATTCTGCTGCAAAACAGGCTTTTCGCAGAGCTTCCTGCGGAGCGGCTGGACGGGCTGCTGCAAAAGCTTTCCTCCCGCACGGCCTGCTTTGGAAAAAACAGCGTGATCTGGGGCATGGGCGAGCGGATCGACCATGCGGGGATCGTGCTGTCCGGGCGCGTGGAGGCGTGGCGGTACACGCAGGATGGACAGGAAAGCCTTTCCGCGGTACACGAGGCAGGCGGACTGTTTGGGGATGTTTTGATGTCGGCCCGGACGGTTGGCAGCCCGGTCGAGCTTCGCACGGCAAGGCCGTCTAAGATCCTGTTTCTATCGCTGGACGCACTGCTCCGCTGCTGCGCGGAGGATGGCGGAAGCGACTGCACACGGCTGCTGTCCAATCTGCTGGAGGAGATCTCGGAGAAATACTGGGCATTACAGCGCCATATCCGCCTCCTGTCTATCCCGGACGGGCGGACGAGGCTGGAAGCGTATCTGCGGCAGGAGGCGGGAAAAACCGGCGAGATCGTCTGCGCCGGAATGACGCGCGAGCAGATGGCCCGGTATCTTGGCATGAACCGCAGCGCCCTTTCGCGCCTGCTCGGTACGATGCAGCGGGAAGGCCGCTTAGAGCTTCGCCGGGGAAGCCTCCGACTCCTGAACGATATCGAAACGTGAATGACCGGTCCGCAAAAGCAGAACGAGGCCGGCGGCAGCTCCCGGACGACCGCCGGCACGCAAAGGCAGACAGTCTCTCAAGCGCTCTTTGCACCTGCTGCGGCCGGTGCGCTGATACCATGCGGACAGTTCCGCATAAAAGTGTTCTCTACCTGATTTTTCCGGATAGCGAACTGCCTGCAAATACAGGTCATATTTCCCGGATCGCACGCCGTTCAGCCTTCGGGCGTCGAGATTGTGCCGGAGGTCTGCCAGCTTGACCTTTCTGGCAATCGGATCCTTTGCCAACGCCCTGACATAGTCCATACACGTAAAGTTTTATGTGTTACAATGTACTAGGGTGTATCTGAAAACTCCCAACGCACCCGGACAGCGGATCTTTTCACGCTGCGCTGCACCATTTTTCCTTGAAATACGTCAGTATTCCTGCGAAAAAATGTCTTGCTCAGCGCAAAAATTTCTCGCTGCCGGTCACATTGGGAGTTTTCAGATACACCCTAGCATATTGTAACGTCTAAAAATTTGCAAAAGCAAACAGAGGGGATTTGCAGCAGATACCAGAGCGCTCCGATATTTACGGCGTTCGAATCCCTTCAGGCCTTCGTGCATAAAATGTACCGGTTGCAGTTGACAAGTGTTAATATCTGTGGTATCCTCAAAACATAACATACGTTAGCATTTTGAAGGGAGCACTGTGAAATGGAACATCTCAGACTGTCTGATGGGGAATGGAAGCTGATGAAAACGCTCTGGCAGAGGCCGGGGCAGACGCTGGCGGAGCTGGTCGCGGCATTGGACGCGGATACCGGATGGAGCCGGGCGACGATTTTTATGATGCTCAAGCGGCTGATCGCCAAGGGTGCGGTCACGATGGACGACAGCGGAAAATTTCAGACATACAGCGCGTCTGTCGCCTATGCCGACGTGGAGCCGGAGGAAACGGAGTCGTTTCTATCCAAGGTCTACGGCGGTAGCGTCGGGATGATGGTATCAAACTTAGTTGACCGCGGTGCGCTGTCCGAGCAGGAAATTCAGGAGTTAAAAGCCATTTTGGACGCAGCGGAGAAGGAGCACGCGCAATGAAAAAACAAATTCTCTTCCTGACGCTCTGCATCAGCCTTCTTTTATCAGGCTGTCAGAAAGCGCCGGAGGCTCCGCCCGCGGTGCAGGCGGAGGAAGCGCCGTGGGAAGCCGAATCGCAGGATTCGCAGTCCTCCTATAATGACTCGACGCAGGGGCCTCGTTCACAGGAATTTCGGAAAATCTACGGTGAGGAAGACGATGCGGATTGGTGGAAGACTGCCGCGCAGGAAGAAGCAAAGGACGCTTCGGGCGTTGACCAATATGACGATGCAAAAACATGGAGCTGGGCACCGTATGAAACGCTCTATCGGACGGACGGCAGCTGCATGGGGCTGGTGCGGGAGGCCGATGGTACGCGGCACATCGGTGAAGTTCCAGACACAAAGGTCTGGATTCGGCTGAAGGACGGCACGCTTCTTTCTGACGAGCCGTTTGACGCCTGCATCGACTATATGGGCACGCCGGAGGGTGAGGTCTACTGCATCCGAAACGGCACCGGCTACCGCTATACCGTCAGCGCCGGAGACGGAAGCTTTTACCTCAGCGAAGTGGACGAGCCGAAAACTTTGGAGGAAGACCAGTTCGGCTATCGCCTGCGCGTTACCCGCTGGGACAGCCGTGAACCGTGCTATGGCATTGTGACCGCAGACGGAGCAGAGGTGATCGCACCGGTCTATGAGCGTGTGGAGATCCCATTCCCGGATCGCTTCCTGCTCTATGAAGGCGGCGTATCGCAGGGGCCGGTCATGGGCCGGTGCCGGCTGACGGACGAGAACGGGAGCACGCTTTGTGCGCGCTTCCATTGGATCGATTACAGCGTATTTGACGATGGCTATATCGGCATCGCGGTATGTTACGGTGAACGTGCGGCATATCCGTGCTATGACGAGGACGGCCAGCCGATGCCGGAGGGGTATTGGCTCGTGGATTGGGACGGAAAGCTTTGCAGCGAGCGCTTCGCGAAGCTTTCCTTTGGTGACAGTGATGAGACGCACGCGGCGTCAGAAGACGATGTCCTGCGCGTCCTGCGCGAAGATGGCACAGAAGAACTGCTGCCGGTCGCAGAGCTGCTGCTTCCGTAGCTTAGGGTGTATCTGAAAACTCATGATGTGACCGGCAGCGAGGGATTTTTGCGTTGCGCAAGACATTTTTTCGCAGGAATACTGACGTATTTCAAGGAAAAATGACGCGGCGCACCGCAAAAAGGCCCGCTGTCCGGGTGCGTTGGGAGTTTTCAGATACACCCTAGATGGAAAGACAGGAGGATTTCTTATGCTGAGAGAAGTATTGACCGTTTCAGCGCTGATTCTGGCCGTTCTTCTGGTGCGGGCAATTTTCAAAAACCGCGTGCCGAAGCGGATGGTCTATACGCTCTGGCTGGTGGTGCTGGTGAAGCTGTGTCTGCCGGGGACGCTGGTTTCGCTGCCGGTGCTTCCGGCAGAGGAAGCGGCCGCGCCGGTGCAGCGCGTGGAGCTGCCCGCGCAGCCTCTCCCGGCGCAGCAGCCTGCGCAGGCTGTGACGCAGCCACAGACACCTGTGCAGCAGCCAGTCTCCCCGGCGCAGGGGGCCACGGAAGCGCCCGCAAAGCCGCTGACGGCGACGCAGATCTTTCAGATCGTCTGGGCGGGCGGGAGTGTGCTGCTTGGACTCTGGTTATTTGGTACATGGCTGGTATTTATGGTTCGGCTTCATAAGAGCCGGCGTTTTCTTGGCAGACACGGCAGGACGCGTATTTATATTTCCAGCACGGTCAAATCGCCGTGCCTTGCAGGGCTCATTCCGGCGGTCTATCTGACGGAGGATGTGCTGCAAACGGATTCGACGGAATTGATTTTACGTCATGAACTCACGCATCTGCGGCATCTGGATTTCCTGTGGTCGCTCTGCCGGACGGCGGCGGTGATTGTCTATTGGTGGAACCCGTTTATCTGGCTGGCCGCGATTCTATCCAAGCGCGACGCGGAGCTGGCGTGCGATGAGGCAGTCTCCGCCGGGCTCTCGGACGCGCAGCGCCTTGCCTACGCGCGGGCAATTCTGGCGCAGGCCCCGCGCAAGGCGGCGGCCCTGAGCCTCGCCGGGCCTCCGGTCAGGGAGCGGATTCTGTTCCTGACGAAAAAGCAGCGCACGAGCGTTCTGTGCGTCATTCTGGCGCTGCTGCTGGTCATGTCCGCTGCCGGGTGCTCAATTACGGAGCTGACGCGGCAGAAATCGGGAGAAATCACGCTGCCGAAGGAAACACAGACAGTTCAGGTCGAAACAACGACGAATATCACGCCGCAGGCGGATGCATGGCGGGAAGCAAATCTTCCGACTGAGTACGATCTGCTTGGCTGCTGTGACTTTGTGGACTGGTTCATTTTACTTACCGGCAGCAAAGCCCCCGGCTCGTCTGAGAATACCGGGTATACCGCATTTCAGGCGTTTCTGGTTCAGAAGGACGGCGAAGATTACACACTTGCAGCGTGGAACGACACATCTGAATGGGATTCATCCGTCGGCTTCATGGTACATACGCTTGTCACAAACGACAGAACCGTGATCTATGGATTTACAACGGACACTGTCTTTGGCGTGTGGGATCAGGAGAATCGGCACGACGTTTCGTTTGACGAGATAACTGTGACCTTCCAGGATAGCAGTATCCCCTTGACGCGTTCAATTGACCCCGGAAAGCCGTTTCTCACATTCTCCGAGGGCACGCGAAGCATCGCTGACATCTCTTTTTCCGACGGTGAGCGGACGGCAAACTGGTCAGATGTATCGGGAGACGGACTGAACGAGCCGTCAGAACCGCTTGACTGCGCACCGCTTCTCTCGAAAAAGTCTTCCTGCACGACCTCGCTCCCCACCCCGGCCTCTTCCATGTTCGGCCTGACCGGGCGGGAGGCGGTGCTCTTTGACGCGGCGGTCGCGCAGCGGTACCCGCGCGACGACAATGATATCGTTCTGCCGAGTCTGCGCGAGTATGGTTCGTTTGAGGAGAACGGGAAAACCGTCGTCATATGCGACCTGCATTACGATTTTTACTATGACTACACCGGCCCCGACTGGGAGTGGAACGGGGGCGCGATGAACACATATCTGAGAGCAGAGTTGGAAACACAGGACGGTGCAGAGGTCTGCACGGGTTTTGAAATCTTCCCGGGCGGCAGTCCAAGCGACTGGATTTCCGGAGAATGCGGCCCGCTTGCCATGCAGAACGTGGACGGCGCGTGGGGATTGCCGGAAGCGTCCGGAGACTGGTTTCCAGCAGACATGAATCTGCTCCAGCAGTATTTGGAGGTGATTGCCTCCCTTGCCCCGTCAAGCGGCGAGACTGCGGAGGCTGTTCTTCAGGATGATACGATTTGGTCGCGCGTCCACGAAAAGCTGGACTATGCACACTGGGCGCAGGACATGACGGCGGAATATGAGGATATCGTTCGGAAATTCCAGATCGAGGACAGCAAAATGAGCGACCTGCCGGGCGATGTTTCCCAGTGGCCGCGCTATTATTCCGCGTTTGTTGACTATTTCAGCGCTGCAAACGCCGACCTGCGGTATCTGGACGCAAATACCATCTGGACGAAGGACTTATCGGAAGACCGGCAATCATTGATCGTCACGCTGACGCGGGCGGACGTCATATTGATGCTCTCCTATTCGCTCCAGACCTCGCAGATCACGGAGGTCAGCACGCGCCGGAACGCAGTTCTGCAGAGCGTGACCGGGGATTCCATCATGGCCGAGCATATTACGCTGCTGAATGCCTCTCTCGAAGAGGATCTGCAAACGCTCAAGGCACTGAATATTCCACCGCAGAATTATTATTATGGATATTACCGGGTCGATTCCGGCGAACTTTACACCTATAAAGTCGACCCGAACGCATCCGTCACGATCTACGATATCGAGCAGGAATATGGCGCAGGCGAGGACCGGCTGTATACGTTCAAAACATGGCGGGACTTTGCCGCCGCCGTGCAGGAAAACGAAGGGCTGCTCGTCCAGCCGTATACGCTTACTTTGAAAAACGGCGTTGTGGTCAAAGTCGAGGAAAAATTCTATCATTAAAAACTCTGCCCGCAGACCGTTGAAGCTGCGGGCAGAGCTTTTTATGGAGCGCGTTATGATGCCTGTTCGAACTGGCTGTTGTAGAGGGCGGCGTAGAAGCCGTTTCGCTGCATGAGTGTTTCGTGCGTGCCGCTTTCGATGATGTCGCCGTCCTTCATGACGAGGATGAGGTCGGCGTTTTTGATCGTCGACAGACGGTGGGCGATAACGAAGCTGGTGCGGTTTTCCGTCAGCTTATCCATGGCGCGCTGGATGAGCAGCTCCGTGCGCGTGTCGACAGAGCTGGTCGCCTCGTCGAGGATGAGCATGGGCGCGTTCTGGAGCATGGCGCGGGCGATGGTCAGCAGCTGCTTCTGCCCGGCGGAAATGCTGGTGCTCTCGGACAGGACAGTGTCGAAGCCGTCCGGCAGCGAACGGACGAATTTATCCAGCCCGCAGGCGCGGCAGACGCGATTTAATTGTTCATCGGTCACGTCCGACAGATTGTAGACAAGATTTTCCCGGACTGTGCCCTCAAACAGCCATGTGTCCTGCAGGACCATGCCGAACAGCTTGTGCACGTCCTCGCGGCTGAGCTCAGATGACGGCACACCGTCAATTCTGATGCAGCCGTCGGAGATCTCATAGAACCGCATGAGCAGGTTGACCATGGTCGTCTTGCCAGCGCCGGTCGGGCCGACGATGGCGACCTTCTGGCCGGGGGCGACGTGGGCGGAGAAGTCCTTGATGATGATCTTATCCGGTGAATCCGGGTAGCTGAAGCGGATGTGCTCGAAGTCGACCTCGCCGCGCACGGGGCGGGGCAGCTCCGGTTTTTCCGATTCATCGGGCAGTTCCTCGCTGCCGAGGAAGTCAAAGATGCGGTGCGCGGAGGCGGAGGCTGTCTGCAGGTTCGTCATGCCCTGCGCGATCTGGGTGAGGGGAGAGGTGAACAGGCGCACATACAGGATGAACGAGACGATCACGCCGATATCGATGATGCCCTGGATCGCGAGGATCGAGCCGAGCACGCACACGGCGACATAGGACAGGTTGCCGATGACATTCATGAGCGGCTGCATGACGCCGGACAGGAACTGCGAACGCCAGTTCGCGTCGTAAACAGCGTCGTTCAGCGTGTCAAAGGTCTTGCCGACAGGCTCTGCCGCGCGGGAAATGCGCACGACCTCGTGGCCGGAATACATTTCCTCGACATAGCCGTTCAGTTTGCCGAGGCTTTCCTGCCGGGCGGTAAAGTATTTCTGCGAACGGGACATGATGAGCACGACAAGCAGCAGCCCGACGAGCGTAATGCCCAGCGCGGCAAGCGCCAGCCGCCACTCGGTCACGAACATCATGATGAGGCAGCCGGCAAACTGCGTCGCGGCGGAGATGATCGTCGGCAGGCTGTTGGTCAGTCCCTGCTGGAGCGTGGAGACATCGTTGGTGATGCGGCTGAGAATATCGCCCTGTGCATGAAAGTTGAAGTATTTCTGCGGTACCCGGTTGATCTTTTCGGACAGCTCCGCGCGCATACGGTAGGACATTTTGAGCGTGACGCTCGCCATGATATAGTGCTGGATGAAGCCAAAGAGCGCGCTCAGGCCGTAAATGACGGCAAGCAGTATGCCGACTCTTGCAATGGCTGCAAGATCAATGCCGCCGAGCAGGCCGTCGGACATGATGGTCGCGATCTTACCGACCTGATCCGGGCCGATGATGGTCAGCACGGCGCTGAGCGCCGCCAGCACGAGCGCCAGAATGACGACGCCGAGGCTCTTGCGCATATACGCGCTCAGGTCGTTCAGAGCGCCTTTGGGATCCGTTTTTTCTGTTGGACGCATATTGGGCCTCATTTGGATGCGCCTCCTTTCTTGAGCTCTTCCTCGCTCAGCTGCGACATGGCGATCTCGCGGTAGACCGTGCAGGACGCCATCAGTGCGTCATGCGTGCCGAGTCCGGCAATCTCGCCGCGGTCGAGCACGAGGATCTGATCGGCATTACGGATGGTGCTGATGCGCTGGGCGACGATGATCTTTGTCGTGTCGGGAAGCTCCTTCGCAAGTCCCTCGCGGAGCACTGCGTCGGTCTTATAGTCCAGCGCGGAGAACGAATCGTCGAAAATCAGAATTTCCGGCGTTCTTGCCAGCGCACGCGCGATGGAAAGCCGCTGCTTCTGCCCGCCGGAGACGTTCCGGCCAAGCTGGGCGATGGGATGTGCGGCCTTTTCAGGGTATTTGTCCACGAATTCCGCAGCCTGCGACAGGGAAAGCGCGGCTTGCAGCGACGCGTCCGTCTTCTCGGCTTTGCTCTGGCCGAAGAAGACGTTGTCCTCGACCGTGCCGGAGAACAGAACGGCCTTCTGCGTCACATAGCCGAGCTTGTTGTAAAGCGCGTCGAACGTATACTCGCGCACGTCCAGCCCGTCTACAAGGACAGTGCCAGCCGTCGCGTCGTAAAAGCGCGGAATGAGGGAGGCCAGCGTCGTCTTGCCGCTGCCGGTCGCGCCGATGATGGCCAGCGTCTGGCCCTTTTCTACCTTGAAGCTGATATGCTCCAGCTCATCCGCAGCCGCGCCCGGATAGCGGAAGGAGACATCGCGGAACTCGACCGTGCCGGTCCCGCTGCCCTCTGTCTTCGCGCCGGGGACGACGTGCGGCTTTGTGTCCAGCACCTCGTTGATGCGCTCTGCCGAGACCTGCGCCTGCGGCACGAGCATGAAGATCATCACGAGCATCATAAAGGACATCACAACATAGGTCGCGTAGGTGCTGAACACCAGCACGTTTGTGAACATCGTCAGCCGTGCGGCGGGATCTGTCAGCGCGATCGACTCGACCAGCGCCGCGCCGACCCAGTAGACGGCGAGCGCCAGCCCGTTCATGCCGAAGCCGAGCATCGGCTGGAGCAGGGCGAACAGCCGCTGGTTTTTCAGCTGCAGGTTCATCATCTCGCGGCTGGGGCCGTCGAATTTCCGGTTCTGATAGTCCTCCGCGCCGAAGGCATGGACGACGTTGATGCCGGTCAGATTTTCCCGCGCGACGCGGTTGATCTGGTCGGTCTTTTTCTGCACCTGACGGAATCGGGGCAGGCAGCTGGACATGATCAGCAGCACCACCGCGACGATCACCACGACGAAGCCGCCCGTTACCGCCGAGAGCGTCCAGCTTTTGCCGAGGATCTTGATGATGGCCCAGACGGCCATGATCGGGGCCTTCATGAGCATCTGCAGGCCCATGGCGACGATCATCTGGATCTGGGTAATATCGTTGGTCGTTCTGGTGATGAGGCTGGGGACAGAAAAGGACTGCATTTCCTCGCTGCCCGCGTCCATGACATGGTGGAACAGGTCGGCGCGGACGGAAAAGCTGAAGCCGGAGGCCGTCTTTGCCGCGAGATAGCCGCAGCCGACAGCCAGAACGGCGCTGGCCAGCGTACACAGGAGCATCTCGCCGCCGACGGATAAAATATCCGCTGTGACGCTGCCGGGGGTTTTGATGAGCGTGGTGAGCCGGGTCATGTAATCCGGCAGCTTCAGGTCGAAATAGACCTGCGCCACGACGAGAACTGCGCACAAAAGCGCCATCAGCGCCTCGCGCTTTCGCATACGCTTGAGAAGTTTGATCATGGGGGGTTACATCTCCGTTCCTTTGGGATTTTCCGTGCGGATCCGTTCGATATTGCGCTCAAAGGCGGCCACGCAGCGGCGGAAGTGCGCTAAGTCCTCCGCACCCAGGCCCTCGGTGAGCCGGTCGGCGAACGACTTTTGTAGCCTGCGGCCCTGCTCGATGACGGGCGCTGCCTTTTCGGTCAGCACGAGCGCCGTCTTGCGCCGGTCGCCGGGGACAGGCTGCCGCTGCAGAAAGCCCTCGCCCACAAGCCGGTCAATATGAAACGACACGATCGCGGGCTTCAGTCCGCGCATCCGGCAGATCGCGCCCGCCGTCTCGCAGCCGGGATTATTCGCCAGAAACAGCAGAATATCCGCCGCCGCAGGCGGCAGACCGGTTTCCGCGCACAGCGGCGAAAGCGCGGCGTGATAGGCGTCAGAAAAGCGTGCAGCATTGGCAAACATGGCAGACGCGGTCAGAAGGGGTTCCGGCATGAGTTAAGACCTCCAATATCGAACTGTTCAATATTGAATTAAATCATACACGAAAAATATGAAAAGTCAAGGAACGATTTGTGAACATTCCTTGACTTTTCGAAAGCCGAAAGCAGCATCCAAGGCTCCTCTTCCAAGGGAAGCAATCTGATATGCTGAACACGCCCTGCGAGAAGCCTCGCAGGGCGTGTTGTGCGGTGCGGTTACCGTTCTTCGCGGAAGTACGGGATGCCGAGGGACTGAGGCGGCTGGTCTTCCTTTTTCTTGCGCATGGAGACCATGAGAAGAACGAGGATCGTGACCACGTACGGGAGCATCTTGAACAGCTCCAGCGTGCTTCTGGACAGGCCGGGGATGTAGTTATACGCCCAGTAGAGAACGCCGAACAGATACGAACCCCAGATCGCGCGCAGAGATTTCCACGTTGCGAAGATGACCAGCGCGACGGCCAGCCAGCCGAGGGCTTCGATCGTGCCCTGGTTCTCCCAGGTGCCCTTGATGTAGTTCATGACGTAGTACGTGCCGCCGAGGCCGGAGATACCGGCGCCGATGCAGGTGGCAAGGTACTTGTACTTTGTGACGTTGATACCGGCAGCGTCAGCCGTGGCGGTATTTTCGCCGATGGCGCGCAGGCTCAGGCCCGTGCGGGTCTTCGACAGGAAGAACCAGATCGCAACGGCGAGGATGATCGCCACATAGGTCAAAAAGCCGTAGGAGAACAGGAGCGTGCCCAGACGGAGCTTGCCGGTGAAGCCGTCAAAGAAATTGACGAGGGAAAGCGAGTAGTTGCGGAATGCCTGCGAGGTCACGGCTACGGAGACCTGGCCGACGCCGCCGGCGAGCTTGTTGAGGCTCCCGCCGAAGAAGTTGCCGACGCCGGAGCCGAGGATCGTCAGGGTCAGGCCGGTGACGTTCTGGTTCGTGCGCAGCGTGATGGTCAGGAAGCTGTAGATGAGGCCGCCAAGCGCGGAGGCGAGGAACGACGCGACGAGACACATAATGACGCACAGCGCCGCGCTCGGCTCGATCCCTGCGTTGACGCAGTAGACGTTTTCATACATGAACGTGGACGTCAGACCGGCGATGCCGCCGAAATACATGATACCGGGAACGCCGAGGTTGAGGTTGCCGGATTTCTCCGTGATGATCTCGCCGAGCGCGCCGAACATGATAACCGTGCCGAACACGATGGCAGAGTGCAGAAGGTCAGGAAATTTCAGTAAAAAATCTAACATATTCAGCTCCTCCTTACTTGTGCTTCGCGCCGGTCTTGACCTGATAGTTGATGAAGAACTCGCTGCCGAGGATGAAGAACAGAATGACGCCGGAGATGATCTTCGAGACGTATTCGTTCAGGCCGAAGTCGGAAGCGATCTGCACCGCGCCCTTGTCGAGGAACGACAGCAGCGCCGAGATCAGGATCATGACGAACGGGTTCATTTTCGCGAGCCACGCGACGATGATCGCGGTGAAGCCGCGGCCGCCGGCGGTCGAGGTGGAGAGGGTATGGCTGACGGCGGAGACGGCGAGGAAGCCTGCGAAGCCGCACAGCGCGCCGGACAGGGCCATCGTGCGCACATAGATGCGCGGGACGCGGATACCAGCGTAGCGTGCGGTATTCTCCGAGTCGCCGACGACGGCGATCTCATAGCCGTGCTTGGTGTATTTCAGATAGAGGTACACGAGCGCCGCGAGGACGAGCACGATGATGACCGTCCACATGAAGTCCTTGTTATAGCCGTCGGAGAACATATTGCCGATCCAGCCGACGTACTTGACGTCGCCCTTGGAGTTGATGGTGCCGATGGAGTTCGATCCTGGAGGGTTCTCCCACTTGGAGACGGCGAACGACGTGAGCTGAATGGCGATGTAGTTCATCATCAGCGTGAACAGCGTTTCGTTCGTGTTCCACTTGGCCTTGAAGAAGCCGGGGATGAGGCCCCAGATGCCGCCCGCGACGATGGCGCTGATGGCCATGCACAGGAAAAGCATCACGATGTTCATCTTGCCTGCGAAGTTGATCATCCAGAACGCGGTGGCAATGCCGCCGACGAGCATCTGGCCCTCCGCGCCGACGTTCCAGAAGCGCATCTTGAACGCGGGCGCCAGACCGATGGCGATACAGGTCAGGATCATGCAGTCACGGATGGTGAACCACATACGCTTGCTCGTGCCGAACGCGCCGGAGGCGAGGGAAACATAAACCTTCAGGGGGTTCATCTTGACGATGGCATAGATAATGATGCCGTCGACGATCAGAGCCAGCAGAATGGCGATGGCGCGGATCGACCAGGCCTTGCTGAGGGAAATTGTGTCTCGTTTGGAGATATGCATACTCTATTAACCTCCGATCTTCGTCATCATCAGGCCGACGGCGTCCTTCGTGGTCTTGCGGCCGTCGACGATGCCGGAAACCTTGCCGCCGCACAGAACGAGAATGCGGTCGCACAGCTCCAGCAGAACGTCCAGATCCTCGCCGACATAGATGACACTGACGCCCTTCATCTTCTGCTCGGTCAGCAGATTGTAGATGACGTAGGACGTGTTGATGTCCAGACCGCGCACGGCGTAGGCCGTCATGAGAACAGCCGGGTTCTGCGCGATCTCGCGGCCGACGAGCACCTTCTGCACATTGCCGCCGGAAAGACGGCGGATGGGCGTGCGATTGATATCCGGGGTGACGACCTCAAGATCGTCCACGATCTTCTGCGACAGGTCGCGCGGGAACTTGCGGTCGGTCAGCGGGCCCTTGCCGCGCCGGTAGGTGCGGAGCATGATGTTCTGAATGATGTTCATGCCGCCGACGAGGCCCATGCCGAACCGGTCCTCCGGGACGAAGGACAGCAGCAGGCCCTTGCGGATGATATCGAGCGGGTCCATGCCGTTGAGCAGACATTCGGTTCCGTCCGGCTCGATGTATGTAATTTTGCTGCCGGCCTCCAGCTTCTGCAGGCCGGAAATGGACTCAAGCAGCTCCTTCTGGCCGGAGCCTGCGATGCCCGCGATGCCGAGGATCTCGCCGCCCATGGCGGTGAAGGTCACGTCGTCGAGCATCTTGACGCCTTCCTTGTTCTTGACGGTCAGGTGCTCGACCTTCAGGCGCTCGGTCTGGTTCTCGTTCAGCGGACGGTCAATGTTCAGGGAAACGGCCCGGCCGACCATCATGTCGGTCAGCGACTGCTGGGAAGCGGTGGCAGTGTCAGTATCGCCGATGTACTCGCCCTTGCGCAGAACGGCCACGCGGTCGGAGACGGCAAGCACCTCATGCAGCTTGTGCGTGATGATGATGATCGCCTTGCCGTCCTTTTTCATGTTGCGCATGACGGTGAAGAGCTTTTCCGTCTCCTGCGGGGTCAGAACGGCGGTCGGCTCGTCGAGGATCAGGATATCCGCGCCGCGGTAGAGCACCTTGACGATCTCGACGGTCTGCTTCTGCGAGACGGACATCTCGTAGATCTTCTGGTTCGGGTCAATGTCGAAGCCATAGCGGTCGGCGATCTCGCGGACGGCCTTGGCAACGGCGGTTTTGTCCATCTTGCCCTTGTCGCCGGGCAGGCCCAGAATGATATTCTCGGCAGCCGTAAAGACGTCGACGAGCTTGAAATGCTGGTGGATCATGCCGATGTGCAGATCAAACGCGTCCTTCGGGGAGCGGATCTCCACTTCCTTCCCATCGACGAAGATCTGACCCTCGTCCGGATAGTAGATGCCGGAGAGCATGTTCATAAGCGTGGTCTTGCCGCTGCCGTTTTCGCCCAGCAGGGACAGGATCTCACCCTTATGCAGCTCCAGACTGATCGATTTGTTCGCCACGACCTGTCCGAAGCGCTTGGTGATGTTTCTCAGTTCGATTGCGTTTGCCAAGCAAGTCATCCTTTCTGTCTTGGAATTCGCTCCGCTGTTTTGCAAAACGCCGCTTTCCGGCGGCGGTTTTGGCGAGTTCGCGGAAAGCCTGTTCTTCCAACGTTGAACGGAATTGAAAAAACAGGGAATCTCAGTTAAAAACTAAAGATATTCTATCATTTTGTGAAGAGATTGTAAATACGCTTTCTGCAAAAAATACAAAAAAATATAGCAGGCCTAACAAATTTTTAGTCAGCATGCAAAACTTTTATGCAGTAAAGTGTACGCAGAAAGGCTCCCGTTGCCGCACGCTGTACGACAATGGGAGCCTTTGGGAAAGTTTTGTTCGTTGGTCAGTCTCACGCTTCCAGCCGTGTGCGGATGGCCTTCAAAAATGCCTCGCTCGTGACCGGCGCGGGGCGTTCGCCCTCGACGAGGCCAGCGAGGTCGCCGGTCATGATGCCGGAGCGGATCGTGTCGAGGCTGGCCTGTTCGAGCCTGTCCGCGAAGGCTTCGAGCGCCGGAAGCGTATCCAGCTGGCCACGCTTTTTCAGCGCGCCTGTCCACGCGAAGATCGTCGCCATCGGGTTTGTCGAGGTCTGTTCGCCCTTGAGGTAGCGGTAATAATGCTTCGTGACCGTGCCGTGCGCGGCCTCAAATTCTGTCGTGCCGTCCGGCGCGACGAGCACGGAGGTCATCATGGCAAGCGAGCCGAACGCCGTGGACACCATATCGCTCATCACGTCGCCGTCATAATTCTTGCAGGCCCAGATGAAGCCGCCCTCGCTGCGGATGACGCGGGCGACCGCGTCGTCGATCAGCGTGTAGAAATACCGCAGGCCAAGCGCCTCGAACTGCGTCCTATAGCTCTTCTCGTATTCTTCTTCAAAAATGCGCTTGAACGCGCCGTCATAGACCTTGGCAATGGTATCCTTGGTGGAGAACCAGAGATCCTGCTTCGTATCAATGGCATACTGGAAGCAGGCCCGCGCGAACGAGCGGATGCTGCTTTCCTTATTGTGTTCGCCCTGGAAGACGGCGGGGCCGTCGGTTTTCTGGACGAGAACGGTCTGCTCCCTGCCGGATGCGCCCTTGAACGTCATGGTGCATTCGCCGGGCTCGTCCGTCTCAAGGCTTACGGACTTATACACGTCGCCGTAGGCGTGGCGGGCGATCGTGATCGGCTTTTTCCATGTGCGCACGACCGGCTTGATCGTGTCCAGCAGAATGGGCGCGCGGAAGACCGTGCCGTCCAGAATGGAACGGATGGTGCCGTTCGGGCTTTTCCACATCTCGGTCAGCTGCGGATATTCGACCATCCGCTGCGCGTTCGGCGTGATCGTCGCGCATTTGACGGCAACGCCGTATTTTCTGGTCGCCAGCGCCGCGTCGACCGTGACCTGATCGCGCGTCTCGTTGCGGTGCAGCAGGCCGAGATCGTAATACTCGGTCTTGAGGTCGACAAACGGGCAGATCAGCTCGTCCTTGATCATCCGCCAGAGCACCCGCGTCATTTCGTCGCCGTCCATCTCGACGAGCGGCGTTTTCATCTGAATTTTTTCCATATCGGTCCCTTCTCTCTTATCCGCGCTTGGCGTAGTAATTCATCAGGCAGCCGTCGAGCAGAATGTCCCGCTCGTCCGGTGTCAGGCCCTTTACGTGCAGCAGAAGCTCTGCTTTTTCGCCGGTCTGCCGCAGAACCTCCGCGGGGAAATCCTCACAGCCTTTCTCCAGCCGCTTCCGCACGTCCGGCACGAAGACCAGATCACCCGGCGCATAGTCGAATGGCGTGCCTGCGTCCAGCGTGAACGGCAGCATGCCCCAGTTGATGCAGTTGCTGCGGTAGCGCTTGGTGGCAAATTCATAGCAGATATTTGCAAGCCCGCCCAGAACCTTCTGGCAGGACGCGGCCTGCTCCCGCGCGGAGCCGTCGCCGGGCTTGTTGGCGAACACGCAGGAGCCGAACTGCGTCGTGTTCAGAAGCGCCTCCGCGTCGCCGACGCGCGAGAGCGCGGCGAGAATGTCCGAGGGATTCGAACCCTCCCGCCGTTCGGCTTCTTTTGCGGCAATTTCCTTTGCGCGCGGCACATAATCCGGCACGCGGCGCGAAAGCGTAAACTCCGCCAGCCGCAGCGGATTCGAGCGGTAGGACGACGTTTCGCCCGACGGGATCAGCTCGTCCGTCGTGGTCACGGGGTCATGAATGACGGCGGCAAGTTCCAGAAGAAGATGTCCGCCCAGTTCGTACATTCTGGGCCAGTCGGTGATGTTCGGACCCATGATGAGTTTTGTTTCCGGCTGCGGATGGCCAAAGCCGTTGTAAACACGGCGGGCATAGACCGTCTCGTCAAACTGGTACGGATGGCGCTCCGGGGTATAATCCAGCTCGTCCGCCGGGGTGATGCGGCCGCCGTTTCTGGCTGTTGCCGCAATGGAACGCGCGTCCATGAGGCACACGCCCGCAAACTGCCCTTCGCCGGGCTTTGAGCCCTCGCGGTTCGGGAAATTGCGCGTCGTATGGCGCAGAGACAGGCCGTTGTTGGCCGGCACATCTCCCGCACCGAAGCACGGGCCGCAGAAGCTGGGCTTGATGATTGCACCGGTTTCCAGCAGCGACTCCGTCACGCCCAAGCGCGTCAGGGCGAGGCTGACCGGGACGGATGTGGGATAGACGCTCATGGAGAAATACCCGCTTCCGACCGAGCCGCCGCGCAGGATCTGCGCAGCCTCGTCAATATTATCAAACATACCGCCCGCGCAGCCCGCGATAATGCCCTGATCGGCCCAGACACCGCCGTCGTGAAGCTTGTCCAGCAGATGCACGTTGGCCTTCGGCCAGCGCCTTTTTGCCTCGGCCTCCACACCGGCCAGCAGTTCCTGCGCGTTCGCAAGGAAGTCACGGATGGTGTACGCGTTCGACGGGTGGAACGGCAGCGCGATCATCGGCTCAAGCTGGCTGAGATCCAGCTCGATCATGCGGTCATAATACGCGCCATCCCCCGGCGACAGCTTTTTATACGCTTCGGGGCGGCCGTGAACTTCAAAAAACCGTTTCGTCTCCTCGTCGGTCTCCCAGATGGAGGACAGGCAGGTCGTCTCGGTCGTCATGACGTCGATGCCGTTGCGGAAATCAATGGGCAGCTTCGCAATGCCGGGGCCTGCGAATTCCAGCACGCGGTTCTTGACGAAGCTGCTTGCGAATGTCGCCTTGACCAGTGCGATTGCCGCGTCGTGCGGGCCAACGCCCCGACGGGGCGTTCCCGTCACATAGACCAGCACGACCTCGGGAAGCGGCGCGTCCCACGTGTGCCTCAAAAGCTGCTTGGCAAGCTCCGGCCCGCCCTCGCCGACGGCCATCGTGCCGAGCGCGCCATAGCGCGTGTGCGAGTCAGAGCCTAAAATCATTGACCCGCAGGCAGCCATCTGCTCGCGCGCATAGGAATGAATGACGCTCTGGTTGGCGGGAACGTAAATGCCGCCGTATTTCTTTGCCGCGGACAGGCCGAAGACGTGGTCGTCCTCGTTGATCGTGCCGCCGACGGCGCAGAGGCTGTTGTGGCAGTTCGTCAGCGCGTAGGGGAGTGGGAACTCCGTCATGCCGGAGGCCCGCGCCTGCTGGATGATGCCGACATAGGTGATATCGTGTGAAAGCATGGCGTCGAACCGGATGCGGAGCTGCCGCTCATCGCCGGACTGGTTGTGCGCCTGCAAAATGCGGTAGGCCATGGTGCGTCTGCGGCCCTCGTCCGGGGTGAGCGGCGCCGTCGGCTGCGGCACGCCGCCGCAGAGGAATACGCCGTGATCGGTCAGTTTCATAGTATGTTCTCCCTTCTGTACAGGGTCTTTTTTCTTGGGATATACTTTATCACAGAAATGCGTTTTTGAAAAGTGCTTCTGAAAAAATTCACAAATCCTGCAAATCCAGCAGAAAACTACCTGATATGCAGGATATTTTGCAAGTATGCGCGATTCTTCCGTCATTTTGTGCGAACCGTTCTTGCATTTTCTGCTTCCGTCCGGTATGATGGACAAAACAGACGGGAGGGACAGGCGGATGGCGCAGTATTATATGCTTTACAAGCCGCGCGGACTGCTCACCGCGAAGCGCGACGCGCGGCGGGAGACGGTCATGTCCTGCTTTCCGGAGGCGCTGCGCGAGACGCTGCACCCGGTCGGGCGGCTGGACAGGGATACGGAGGGGCTGCTGCTGTTTACGGACGACGGGATGCTCGACGTGCGCCTGCTCCGGCCCGAGCAGCACGTGGAAAAGGAATACGAGTACCGCGCATTCGGGTTACTTGACGAGACGGCCATGCGGCAGCTGGAGACGGGTGTTTTGCTTTTGGAAGGGCAGCCGCCCTCGCTGCCTGCCCGCGCGCAGCTGCTTGCGCACACGAGCATCGGGGAAAGCGCGCCGTATCTGCCGGAGCGCTTCCGCGAGAAATACCTGAAAAACCCGGCCCGGCCCGTCACGACTGGTAAGCTCTGGATCACAGAGGGCCGCAAGCATCAGGTCAAGCTGATGATCAAAGCCGTAGGCGGCCATGTGTTTTACTTAAAACGCCTTGCCATCGGCCCCGTCCGGCTGGACGAAATGCTCCGCCCAGGCGAATACCGGCCCCTGACAGCGGAGGAACTCGCCGCCCTTATGCCACCGGCGACCAGCGGCGCTTTTTGCATAAGATAGCCACCGGCAGTGCCAGTGGCTATCTTAAAACGCGGGTAATGTTCGAGGATGTGAGACAGTTCAGCGAACCAGACACAAGATGCTGCGGCAAATGGGAGTATTTCCTTGCGTGGGGTTATAGAAGAACAGCTTCACATAGAAGGCCTGCCCCGATGTGCCGGAGAGCCGCAAGGACACATCCTGCTGCTCGTTCTTCTGCAAGCCAACACCGACCTGTGTGCAGGCGAGCATTTTTCCATCTATATCATAGGCGGCCGCAATCAGAATGCCTGAGAGCGCCTGTGTACCGGGGGCCGCAATAACGCAGGTTACGTTAACGCCGTTTCCGGCTGCGGCGGCCTGTGCGCTGCAAAGCGCTGCAGCGTCAGTCTTGGAGGAGAGCAGTGTAACCGTTCGACTGTCGGAGCGGATGCTGTTGCCGAAGCTGTCGGATGCAATAGCGCAAAGTGTGAGCTCCCTGCTTTCGGGCAGCGTGTTCAGGGCTGCTGTCCATACGCCGTCGGTACCCAATGTCATTGGTACGGACAGGTGATTGCCATCCGGGGTTTTGATGGACAGCAGCATACCGGAAATGGTGGCCGTCTGTGTGGTAGCGGCAGTGACGATAAGCTGTTCTTCGTCGATATTTACGGCTGTCGGTACATCAAAGCTGGTAAACGTGACGCCAAAGCCGCTGAGACAGAAGCTGAAGCTGACGGGCTCACGCATCCGGTTCCCAAGCGTATCGGTTACAAGGAAGCTTGCAGTGTGTTCGCCTGCTGTAAGCGGAGCTGCAAATGAATAGGTAAAAACACCGCTGCGGGTATCGTAAAACGAAGAGAGGTTCTCCATGGTCACAAGGGGATGCACCGCATTGCCGTCGAGATAGAAGCTGAAATCGCCGATGCCGCTCATATCGCTGATCACTGCAGTAATGGTGGGCATCAGGGTACCATCGGAGAGCATGAAGCCGTCGACCAGAGGTGCCGCTGTATCTACACCGAGGATATACTCGCCCTGCTGCGTGATCTGGGCAGAGACGGTCCGTGTGGAAGGATCATGTGTGCTTTCGCAGCAGATATATAGATTCCTGTCCGGGTCATAATGGAACAGACGGATATCTGCGCTGGACACCGCGCCCGCTGCGGCAAGCATCCCGGCGGTATATTGCAGCTCGATCGTCAACGGATGCTCTGCAAGAGCCTCATCGCTGACAAGCGTTTTGCGCTCCCGATCGGCGTAGACCGCAATGATATATGGATCACCAACTGTAACCGCAACGCTTGCCGTGTCCGCGTCTGCGTCCGCGTTCATCACGCTCAGCATGGCATAGCTCTGCGCCTGAGTGCTGCTGCTCACCATGGATCTGACCTCCAGATACCAGCCGGAAACAGTTCCCTTCACGCTGGACCATGCGTTTTTAACGCCGCCGACGACGGTGTTGAAGATAGAGGTTATGGTGTCGGACAACTTTTCGGTAATTGCCCGCAATGGCTCCGTCACATACTCGTCCAGAGTGATCGTCTTTTCGCGGACAGTGTCCAGCGTGGCGTTGGCCATGGTTGTTGTGTAAATGGTGCCATGATGCGTGGCGGCTGTGTTTTTGACAAATTCATAGGAGTCTTCGCCGGAAATACCAAGACCGATCTTTGCGTCCAAACCGGCAGCAACACCGATTGGAAACTCAACGTCCATACCTGTTTTGCTCTTATAGGTTTCCGTGACGCTGGCGGGGAGGCTGGATGCGGTGAAGGCGGAAATGACGTCTGAATATTTCATGGCCAGATAATCACCGGCAGCAAATTGTGCAAGCGCAGGATACGCCTGCGCGAGGCTCTTCGCGGCGTCACCCTGATATGTTACAGTGGCAAAAATATCGTTAGAACGGGAGAACCATGCGATTCCGCTTTCGTCGCCGTCGTAGACTTTGTAGCTGAGTGCCTGTAATTCACCCGTACTGTGGTCGGTCGTCGCACTCATTTCGACGCTGTTGGTATGCTTGGCTCCAAAGATGTACGCTTTGCTGTTTATGTTGTCAGTATCGTCGCCGTACTTTATATTTGACAGGATGCCTGCGCCGATTGAGGCTTTTGTGGCTTTTGATATGATTTCCTGATTGTTGTAAAGGTTGAAGTTGTGCGTAAAGGTCCAGATCGAATCGGCATCAAGGCCGAGAACGCCGCCGGAAAACTGCTTGCCGTTCTCGGGGCCGATTTTCAGGGAGACTGCAGACGCACCGGCCTTGATTGTGAGCTTGCCCTCGCTCTTGTATGCATTTGCGCCAAGGTTCAGCGTTTCGAGAAGCTTAGTAACGAATACGGAGCCGTTTGACGGCAGCAGCGCACACTGCATCAGAAAGGTACCGGCCTTCAGCGTCTGTGTCATGCTGAGCGGGTTATAATTGTCTAAGTGCAGTCCAAAGGTTTGCGCGTGGTTTATCTTGGCGGAACTGGCTGCGCCGATCAACGTCAGCTTTACATTGTCCATGACGGATGCGTCGATGCCGGCGTTTGCTTTTATCTGTGCAGCCTCGTCGTATGTGCAGAGCATATCCCGGCTGCGGACGCCGTCTTCATAGGCCTCCATAAATTCTACGCTGGCGGATAGTTCGCCGCTGGCGGCAAGCTTTCCAAGCGTTGCTTCGAAGTCTGAAACAGGAAGCGCCACGCCAACGCCGGCGCTCAGGCCAATCTCCCCGATCCCCTTGAGCGCACCCTTCCAGCGCTGGGAATAGGACAGCTGCTTTACGCGGACGTCAAAGGTCTGCGAAGAGCCGCTATAGCTTGTGTTTGCGTCATAGGGACGGAAGACGACTGTGAAGCTTGTGTCGGCGGCAACCTGCGGCGTCGGAACGGCCAGAATGCCGTTGCCGTCGCTGACTGACTGGGCGATCGTCCGGGAACCGTCGGTGCCGCTCAATGTATAACTGACGCGCACACCCGGCACAGGATTCTGATTTGCGTCTGTGAGCAGATAATAAGAAGTTGCTGTGCCTGCGCCGTTAATGATCAGATCCCCAAAGCTCATGGGCTCAATGGCGGTCGCTTTTACCGGCGGAGTGCCGGTTCTGAATTCCATGTATCCGTTTTCAATGTAATACTGCATCTGCTGCTGGACGGCGTCCCAACCGATTGCATTTGCGGGATAGCAGATAATGGTTTTGTATTCGCCGCCTGTCGTCCAGCAATAGTTGTCAAATTCCGGGGCTTTTGTCCCTGTGAAATAGAATGTGCGGTTCAATAGATCAAGGCTAGTTTCGCAGCGAAAATTTGATGTAAAATCATTAACCGACGCGGGCAGCACGATTGACGTAAGTGCAGTTCCCCAAAACGCATCGGAAGCAACACGTGTAGGCCCTTCAGCAATGGTGATCTTCTCAAGTTTGGAACATTGTTCAAAAGCATGAGAATTAATTCCGATTACACTGGACGGAGTCGTAATAGCGGTAACATTCTCGTTACAGGCAAAGGCGCTGGTTGCGATCCATGTCGTTCCATTTGGCACAGCATAACTGCTCCCAGCTTTTTCTGCGGGGTAACGCAAAAGCTTATTTCCCTCGAAAAGCACGCCGTCAACAGAACGGTATTTCTGATTTTCAGGATCAACGGTAATTGATTGCAGATTTTTGCAGAATAGGAATCCTCTAGAATCAGCACCTTCGAACTCTGCCAAAGTTGACGGCAACATAAGTGAACGGATTCCTGTGCCGTGGAGTGCATCATATCCGATGCTCGTCACATTTGGAAGTTCAATCGATTCGAGCTTTTCTGCATATGCAAAGGCATATTTTCCGAGTTTTGTAACAGTGGATGAGATGGAAACGCTGGCGATATTCGGATAATAATTGCTGGAGTGCCAAGAACCAAAGGCCTGCGATCCAATCGAGGTGATCCCACTGTTAATGATCACGTGTTCAAGTTCTTCCCGGTATGCATTCCAAGGTGGTGCATCCTCAATCCCCATGACCGGGTCTACCTCATAATCCGTCATATCTCCTCTGCCGCTGATGGTAAGCGTTTTTGTCGCGGTATTATAGCTCCATTTCGCGTTCTTGCCGCAGGAGCCGGAGGTGGGGATTGCAGCAAGTGCGCTGACAGGCAGCAGTCCGAACATCAGGCAGACTGCCAGAAAAATACTGATAATTCGTCTGATCATAGTTGCTTTCTCTCTTTCTTTCGATTTGAATATGCAGGAAAAGTGCGTTCATCACGGTGCAGGAAGCACCATGCGCTGCCTTGCAGGGAATACCATTTTTGCAGGTTTATTGTATCATACCTGTGCCGTCATATCAACTGCCCGCTGCGAAGATTCGGACTTTAGGACTGGCGATGCTCCGGCGGCATCGAAGGTTGACCAGCTTTTGCGGTATTTGCTCGGCGTAGCGCCTTCGCGGGAACGGAAGACACTGATAAAATAGCTGGTGTTCTCCATGCCGACGCGGTAGGCGACTTCGGATACCGGCAGGTCGGTCGCGCGCAGCAGTTCCTTGGCGCGGGTCAGGCGCAGGCGGGTCAGATACTCGCCGGGCGACTGGCCGAAATACCGCTGGAAGCTCCGCTGCAGGTGGTATTTGCTGATGTTATAGCGCGCCGAGAGCGTATCGAGCGTGATTTTCTGCGCGTACTGCTCGTGCAGATACTGCCGCACCTTCTGCAAAACTGCGGGCACCGGCTGCGGGCGCTGCTGCGCCGCGCCGTGGATCAGACCGCAGAGGATCGTCGTCATGAGCGCCGACGCGTCCAGATCGCGGCCCAGCCCGCCGCCGTCCTCCCCGGCCAGGGCCAGAAGCGCGCTCATCTGCGCGGACACCGGACTATCGACCGGCAGCGACGCGGCTGCCCGCCCCTGTGTCTGCGACAAAAACGCCTGATAGTACGCATCCGCCGTTGCGCCGTAAAAATGGAACCAGAGGACGTCCCACTGTCCCGCGTCCGGCGCAGTATAATAGTGCTGCGGCGCACGGCAGTCGATCCAGAAAAAGCTCCCGGCGGGAAGCCGGTAGGTTTCGCCGCCATATTCCAATATTCCAGCCCCGGAAAGCGTCAGCTTGATAAGATACGAATCCAGCTCCTTTCGGACGGTATAGTAATTTGCACCAGAAATGAAATGCCCGGCCTCCTGCAAATACAGCAGCTTGTCGCGGGCAAACGCGCCCGCCGAGACGATCTTCCATTCGGACTCCGGCGTCATATCGAGATTGTAGTGCAGCACTTCCATTCGGCAGTCCTCCGCAAAACAGCAAGATATTGATATTTCAAAGCAAGCCTATGATACCACACACAGGCTTGCTTTTCTATAATGAAATGTAGAAACCCATAAAAAACAGGGAGGAAACGAACATGGAACGCTACGCGTGGAAAGCGACGGTTCTTCCGGGAAAGCTGGAAGAATACATCCGCCGCCACAACGAGATCTGGCCGGAGATGAAGGACGTGCTGCATCAGGCCGGGATCCGCAACTATACGATCTGGAATGTCAGCAATGAGCTGTTCGGCTATTATGAGTGCGACAGCGTCGCTGAGGCTGCCCGCGTGCAGGCCGAAAGCCCGGTCGTGGACCGCTGGAACGAGTACATGAAGGACGTTATGCTGATGGAAATGGACCCGGAAACCGGCGCGCAGCCGCTCATGAAACAGGTCTTCTTTTTTAATTGAGGGAGGAACAACTATGAACGCTTATACACTTGCAAAGGAACGCTACGCCGCGCTCGGCGTCGATACCGAAGCCGTGCTGGAAACACTGAAAAACGTGACCGTCTCCGTCCACTGCTGGCAGGGCGACGATGTCGTCGGCTTTGACGCGAAGGAGGCCCTCTCCGGCGGCATCCAGACCACCGGCAACTACCCCGGCAAGGCCACCACGCCCGAACAGCTCATGGCGGACTTCGATGAGGTCCTGCGCCTGACGCCGGGCAAAAAGAAGCTCAATCTGCACGCAAGCTACGCCATTTTCAAAGCCGGTGAGTTTGCTGACCGCGACGCCATTCAGCCGAAGCATTTTTCCCGCTGGGTCGCCTATGCCAAGGAGCGCGGCCTTGGCATCGACTTTAACCCGACGTTCTTCTCTCATTCCATGGTCAAGGACGGACTGACGCTCTCGTCCCCGGACGAGGCGATCCGCAAATTCTGGGTCGAGCACGGCAAGCGCTGCATGGCCATCGCAGAATATTTTGCCGAGGAAACCGGCAAGCCCTGCGTCATCAACTTCTGGATCCCCGACGGCTATAAGGATTACCCGGCGGACCGCCTCTCTCCGCGCCGCCGCTACGCGCAGTCGATGGACGAAATTCTGTCCGTTCCGTATGACAAGACGAAGGTCTTCCCGTGCATCGAGTCCAAGGTCTTCGGCATTGGTCTGGAAGCCTACACCGTCGGCTCGGCGGAGTTCTGCACGAACTATGTCAATACCCGCCGCATTACCCCGCTGATGGACAACGGCCACTATCACCCGACCGAGCTTGTCTCGGACAAGATTAGCTCCATGCTGCTGTTCAACGACCGGCTGGCGCTGCACATCACCCGCCCCATGCGCTGGGACAGCGACCATGTGGTGCTCTTTGACGACGAGACGCGCGAAATGATGAAGGAGATCGTCCGCGCGGACGCGCTGGGCCGCGTGTTCCTCGCGACGGACTATTTTGACGCTTCCATCAACCGCATTTCCGCATGGGTCACGGGTCTGCATTCCGTGCAGAAGGCGCTTCTGTATGCTCTGCTGGAGCCGAAGACGCTGAAGGCGCTGCAGGATGCAAACAACTTCACCGAGCTGATGGTGCGGCAGGAGGAACTCAAGACCATGCCGTTCGGCGCGGTCTGGGAGGAATATCTGCGCCGCGAAACTGTCCCGCAGGATTACTTTGCTGAGATCAAGCGCTACGAGGCCGACGTGCTGAGCAAGCGATAAGAGGGGAACGCTATGTTTTTTGAAGAACACGCAAAGCTGCTTTCCGAGTTTGCCCGCGTCTCCCAGGCTGCGGGCGCACGCGCCGACTATGTGCAGGGCGGCGGCGGAAATACCTCCGTCAAGCTCCCCGGCGGGCTGATGGCGATCAAAGCCTCCGGCTTCTGCCTGTCTGACATCCGCCCTGATAAGGCCTATGCCGTTCTGGACGGGGCTGATCTGCGCAATTTCTATCTCACGACCGAGCCGTCCGAGCTTGCGGACGTCGAAAAAGAGGGCTCCGCCCGCGCCAAGGCCGATATCCGGCATATTGACGGCCTTGCCGACCTGCGGCCGTCCGTCGAAGCGGGCTTTCACTCCATCCTGAAAACCTTCGTGGTGCACACGCACAGCGTCTATGCCAATCTGGCCGCCTGCTCCACCACCTGCCGTCCGATCGCGGCGCAGGCATTTGCCGGGGCAAATTACACCTGGGGCTGGGTGCCCTACACCGATCCCGGTGCGAATCTGACCTTCGCCATCCGCGATGAGCTGCGCCGCGTGGAAGCCGAAACCGGCAAGGCTCCGTCCGTCATCCTCATGCAGAACCACGGCATCATCGTCCATGACGACGACCCGGATACCGCGCTTGCGATTCACACTGACGCAAACGAGCGGCTGGCACGGATGTTCGGCCTGTCCGGTACAAGCTTCCCGAAGATCGCCGTGCGCGAAATGGCCGCAGGCATTTACGCCGCCGATGTGCCGTATCTGGCAGGTCAGTTCCGAACCGGCGGCTATACGCAGGAATTTCTCATGACGCAGCCGCTGTATCCCGACCAGATGGTCTTCCTGACGGATACGTTCTATCTGGATCAGGAAACGCTCGGAGACGGACAGGCCGTCGCCAGCAGCAAAACGGGCGAGCTGCTCATGCAGATGGACGCGAAAAAGGCTCTGACGCTGACCGAAACACTCACGGCAGTCTTCTTCGTCATGGAGCACATCCGCAAGGCGGGTTACGAGCTTTCCACCATGGGCGAAGCCGCGAAGAAGTTCATTGCCAACTGGGAAAGCGAAAAATACCGCAAGTCTCTCGCCGGCAAAAAAGCCTGAACCGACAAAAAAGTCGCCTCCCCTTGCGTAAGGGGAGGCGATATGCGTCCGTCGCTGTTCGTTTGCGGTGTAAAGCTTCAGAGGCTGCGGGCCGGTAGGGGAGACGTCGGGCGCTGTCGCGCCGGTGCGTCAGTCTATTCCCATGAAAGCCCTTCAGTACGGCATTTTTCAAGTGCCTCATCCTGTCCCTGCTGGGCAGCAGCGATATACCAGCGTTTTGCCTGCTCTGCATCGCGCGCGGTGCCGATCCCCGCTTCGTAGAACGTTCCGAGATTATACTGCGCGTCCCAGTCGCCATGCTCTGCGGCGCGCTTTGTCCAATAGAACGCGTTCGCGTCGTCCTGCGGAACGCCCTGCCCCTTCAGATAGAGCCAGCCGACCTGACACTCGGCCAGCGGATAGCCCTGTTCGGCCAATTCCAGATGCCCCTTGAAGCAGGCTTCATATTCTCCGGCTTCCCAGTATCGGTCGATCAGCTCACAGCAGCGGTCGTATTCCGGGCAGGGCTTATAATAATCGATTTCCAACGTTTTATTTCTCCCACCTGTCGATGAGCGCCTGGATCTGCGCGGTAAAGCGGGTCAGATCGCGGTTCGGGCGCTCCCTGCAGCTCTGCGCCACAAGAAGCAGGCGCTGCGCCGCTGCGATGAGCGCGTCGAAGACGCCCTTCTTCCGTGCCGCGCCGCGCTTGGCAATCGGGCGGCCGGCCGGGAACGCGAGGAATTTGCCGGAAAGCAGGTCAAATTCCGCGCCTGAGAACGGCGCGACAGCGACATACCCCTTTTCCTGCAAAAGCGCCTGAAACGCTTCGCAGGCCTCGGTATCGCCGTGGTTGACGAAAATCGTCTCCGGCTTTTTTGCAAATGCCTCGACCCAATTGAAAAGGCCCTTCTGGTCTGCGTGACCGCTTGTGCCGTGCAGGACGGCGATCTCGGCGTTTACGGCGATATCCTCGCCGAACAGCCGGACCTCCTTCACGCCGTCCAGCAATGCCCGTCCCAGCGTGCCCTTGGACTGATAGCCCGCGATAAGAATGATGTTCTCCGCTATCCAGAGGTTGTGCTTCAGGTGGTGCCGGATGCGGCCCGCGTCGCACATACCGCTGGCAGACAGGATGACCTTGGGGCGCGGATCGCTGTTGATCGCCTTTGAGTCCTCTGCCGTGATCGCAAACTGCAGCCCGGGACACCAGATGGGGTTCTGCCCGCTTTTCAGGACGGCCTGCGTTTCCGGGTCAAAGCAGTCGGTATCGCACTGTAAAAAGACGCTGGTGGCCTCCTCGGCCAGCGGGCTGTCAAGGTAGACCGGGAAACCGTCGTGTCCATGCACAAGCTTTTTCTGCTTGATCTCGCGCAGCAGGTACAGAAGCTCCTGTGTCCGGCCCACGGCGAAGGCCGGGATAATGACGCTGCCGCCGCGGTCGAACGCCCGCTGCAGAACCTCTGTCAGCTCCGCGCGCACGTCCTTGGGCTTGTCGTGCAGGCGGTTGCCGTAGGTCGACTCGACAACGAGATAGTCCGTCTCGGCGACGGGCAGGGGATCGTTCAGGATCGGCTGGTCAATGTTGCCGACGTCGCCGGAGAACACAATTTTTTTCTCGGTGCCGTCCTCCCGCAGCCAGAACTCAATGCAGGCCGAGCCCAGCAGATGGCCGATATCGGAAAAGCGCACGCGCAGGCCGTCGGCAATCGTCACGCATTCGCCATACCGGCAGGGACGGAAGCACGCCGCCGCGCCCTTCGCATCGTCAACGGTGTACAGCGGTTCGACCGGCGGCTCGCCCGCACGCTCAGCCTTGCGCGTTTTCCACGCGGCCTCGGATTCCTGAATGTTCGCCGAGTCGCGCAGCATAACGTCGGCCAGACTGCACGTGGCAGGCGTAGCGTAGATTTTTCCCCGGAAGCCGTCCTTATAGAGCTGCGGCAGAAGCCCCGCGTGGTCGATATGCGCATGGGTCAGAAAGACGGCGCTGACGTCCTTCGCCGCGACGGGCAGCGGGATATTCTCGTAAATGTCCACGCCCTGCTCCATGCCCCGGTCGATCAGGTAGTTCTCTCCTGCCAACTCCAGCAGCGTACAGCTCCCCGTGACCTCATGGGCCGCGCCGACGAATGTGATCTTCATAGGCAGATCCCTCCTTTTTATATTCAGTATAGCATAAATCACCGGTTCTGCAATCGCCCGCCGGTACGCGAAAATAATTTTTGCCTTTCCGAAAAAAGTTCTTGACTTTTTGACACACTTCAGCTATAATCAGCCTTGCTGTTTGAGTTGCTGGTATAGCTCAGCCGGTAGAGCAGCTGATTTGTAATCAGCAGGTCGGGGGTTCGAGTCCGTCTACCAGCTCCAATCTTTCCGCAGCGCAGCAAAGTGAATATGGGGGAATTCCCGAGTGGCCAAAGGGGGCAGACTGTAAATCTGTTGTCAGTGACTTCGGTGGTTCGAATCCACCTTCCCCCACCAAAACGCCTGATATTCTCTGAATATCAGGCGTTTTTGCAACTATTTTCGGATTTCTGATTTTGTAGAAAAGTGGTATTTTTCAGGCATCAACCCAGCAGAATTTTTCCTATAAATCTATATACCATTTTAGGGAACGCACTTCGTGAAAACCTGTGAAATCCGGCTTGACCCACACCGCGACCCACACGGCGAAATGTCCAAAGAGCGGCGGAGAGGATATGTATCTCATCCTCTCCGCCGCTCTTTTGTTTTTACATGACCTGTGCCATGAAATTACCCATCTTTTCTGCGGCGCTTTCCTGCATCTGCCGCGTGACGTGGGTGTAGGTGCGAAGGGTAAACCCTGCGTCAAAGTGCCCGAGCATACTGGATACCGTTTTCACGTCTATGCCGTTTTGCAAGGCTAACGTTGCGAATGTGTGACGCAAGTCGTGAAATCTCAGGTGTTCCAGTCCTGCATCTTTCAGAATCTTCTTGTGGATGTTGACTACCGAATCGGGGTGATACATTTCGCCTGTCTTGGGTGACGGGAACATCCAAGGATTGCTGGGGTGTTTCTGGTGTTCTGCGATCAGCAGATCGACGGCATCCTGCGGAATCGAGATTTTGCGGATGGAGTTTTCCGTTTTCGGACGGGTGATGTCCGGTTCGCCTGCATTGTTTCTCCCTGCCTGTTTGCTGACGGAAATCGTCTTATTTTCGATATCCAAGTCCGTCCATTGCAGCGCTACCAGTTCTCCTTTGCGCAGTCCGCTGATGAGTTCCAGATAGAACATGGGCAGGACACCACGCTGCTCAGCAGCCGTCAGGTAGGACTTGATCTGCTCCGGCGGCAGGATCTTCATCTCGTGCTTTGGAATTTTGGGCGGTACACAGTCGTCTGCCGGATTGCGCACGATCAAGCGTTCTTTAACCGCGCGGTCGAGGGCATTGTGCAGCATCGTGTGGATGCCGCGAATCGTCGAGTCGCTGAGTCCGGGTTGCTTGCCTTTCTGCGCTTCGCGGAGCCGACCATGCTCCTGTAGGTCTTTGTAGAGCCATTGCAGATCGCGCCCAGTTAATTTCTTCAGTGGAATATCTCCGAGACGTGGGACAATATGTAGCTCAATGCCGCGCCGGTAATACTCGGCAGTGGAAAATCTCAGATGTGGCTTCGCGTAGAGTTCATACCACGTTTGCAGCCATGTGCCGAGCGTGTACTCGTCTGCGCGTCGTACATCCACGCTTTCTGCTTCTGCAACTGCCTTTGCCAGCTTTTCTTTTACCTCTGCCTGCGTCTTGCCGAGGACGTTCTTTATCAGCCGTTTCCCCGTCTTTTCGTCGTAACCGGCTGTGTATCGCCCTTCCCAGCGTCCATCCTTGCGCTTTCGGATGTTTCCTTCACCATTTGCCCGTTTCTTTGCCATGTTCGTGCCTCCTTCGTTTTGGTAGCACAAACAACTACCACAGAACAGGCACAAAGTCTACTGATTTTTTCGGAAGATCGGAATATTTTTCAGCTGGTTTTTTGTGTGTTGGAAATCCCTATTCTTTGTTTATTGCGGCGCAATTTTTGCACCGATCCGTTTCCATCTTCATCCTTGACTTCTTTGCTGTCTGCTTTATAATGGTATTATGTAAATTGAGTTTTGCTTGGATTTGCAAAAAAAACCGAAAAGCAACCAATACTTGCGTAAAAGCAACCGATTTTTGGTTTACAAAAATCGTGGTATCCCATAAAATCAGGAGAGAAAACCGAGCGCTGCCGGGGAGGCCATTTCCGATCCACCGGAAGTGGAGCCACGGGAACCGGTCATTCTGCAAAAGCGGCGTACACGAACTTGGCTGAAATATGCAGCTACCGTGCTTTGCGGCATGCTGCTGATGCTGGCGCTTCTGCTGATTCTGAAAAAGCCTAACTCGTCTGAAAAATCTGTCGATATAAAGAGGTTCACAGATTTGGAGGTAGATCATGTTGGAGATATTAGGAGGCAAGGCGAAGGCTTTGATTTTACCTGGGACTGACGATAAGGCAAGCCATCCACGTTCAAAGGAGGTTATCTTGAAAAAAACCGGTATACTTCAAAAATGTTTCTGTGCCGCGCTGGCGGCGCTGCTCCTACTCACGTTCTTCGGGTGCAGCAAAAAACCATCGCAAAACGCTGCAATCACGTTACCAGAGCAGGAGACTTCCCATGCGGGGCAGGCGGGCGCGATTTTTGCGCCAAGCACCGAGTTTGTAAGTGCAGATGCGGCAGGCGAGTATAGATACACAAAGCTGCCAATCGAAGGCTACCGTGTTCGTTCCGTTTTTCCAGCAAGCGGAAATTCTGTTTATGTGATTGCTACCCCATGCGATGCAAGCGGTCGGTTTCTGGTTGGAGAAGACGGCGTCATTCCGACGCAGCTCATTCAATACGATCTGCAAACGCAGCAGAAAACAGATTTCTGCTACCAGCCCGCTTTGAATGGTGCGCGGGACATCGCGCTTTCCTCCGCGTCGCTCGCTCCGGACGGAAGTCTCTGGGTTCTGGTTTGCCGTTTTTGGCGGGCGGACGACGGCGAATCGCTTACCACAGATTTTACGGTAGAACGCCTGAACGCAGACGGAACGGTAGCAGAAAAGGTCTTGCTCGATGGCATGAACTTGAACGAAGAACCAGAGTTTCTGATCGGCAGTGACGGCAGTTTTCTTCTTTATACCTTCTCGAACGGGATGCTGTCCAGCTTTGACACAGCTGGTCATCTAACTGCGCAGGAGCCACTCGCGTTGCTCACCGAAAAATTTGCAGCGGACTCTGACGGACAGGTGTGGTTCATCGCAGACGCAGAAGATGGCGCGGCGCTGCAAGCCGTTGGAAGTAAAAAGCAGGTTCCGATTTCCGGTATCTCGAACGGTCTTCCTGTGCTGTGCTATGGCGCAGACGAGTCGGGAGTGCTTTATATGACGGACACCACAGCACTTTACCGCGTACTGCTTCAGACCGGTGCGGCAGAAAAAATCGCAGATCTTGCGAAGCTCAATGTCTACGGAGGACAGCCCTTCAGCCGCACGGCGAACGGCAGCTTTGTCTTTGCGGACCGCTCCTCTGACGTCCCGGCGCTCGCTGCACTTTGCCCCGGTGCGTCCGGTGGAAAGCAGAAATCTGTGCTGACGCTTGCAACGGTCAATCCAAGCGGGCAAACCATCGCGCAGGTACAGGAGTTCAACCGGAGCAATTCTGACTATCAGGTGGAAATTCTGGACTTTTCCGCGCTGCTTGACAGCGGCAGCTACATGGATCTGTTTACCACATGGAATACTGCCATTGCTGCGGGTGATACACCGGATATGATCGATTTCTCAAACCTTCCGTGGCATAGCTTTGCAGACCGGGGGCTGCTTCTTGATCTCAACACGATTTTGCCGCAAGAGGATATTCTGCCGTGGCTATGGAAGTCCGTTTCTTACCATGGTGCTAATTACACCTTCCCCGGATGCTTCACTGTCGAAACCCTCGTTGGAAAGCAGTCAAAGCTCGGAGACCACCAGCACTGGACGGTGCAGGAGTTTCTTAATTTGGCCGACTCGTCTGATATTTCTATATTCTCTGGCATGAGCCGCGAGCTGTTCCTTTTCTATATGGAACAGTATCTTCTCGACGCATTTCTGGATGAAGAAACGAAAACGTGCAGCTTTGACTCGGAAGAATTTCGGTCGCTGCTGGACTATGCCGCCACGCTGGACGAACCGGAGGAGCTGGGGTTTGAAGTAGAAAACTCCATGCTTCTGATCCGACGTGATCTGGCGCTGGCAGAGCCGGTCATCCTGAGCAGCGTCGGGCAGATGCACAGTGCGGAAAGCTATACGGTTGGTGAGCCGCTTGCGTGGGTAGGCTGGCCAGGTCCGAACGGAACGAAAGTCCGTCCGGATGCAGAGATCGCGGTCTTCAAAAATACCGATCACACAGACGGCGCGGCAGCATTTCTGCAATTCCTGCTTTCGGACACCAGCCAGACGGTGCTCGGACGCTTCGCGTTTCCGATGACGGCATCCGCATTTGAAAGTGAAATCGCTGCGGCAATGGAAGCCAGAAACACAAACGACCCCGATCTTGCAACGGAGTTTACGGTAGACGGCACGGTTTACCCGGTCGTTCCGCTGTCCGAAGAAGATGCTGCGCGGTATGAAACGTTCTTTGAGAATATTTCTGCGCAAATCTATTATCCGTGGCAGGCAGCAAACATTCTGGAAGCGGAGTGCGGCGCACTTTGGGCTGGAGAACGAACCGCGGCAGAAACTGCTGCGCAGATTCAAAAGCGCATGGAGCTGTATCTCGCTGAAAACGCAGGATGAACAAAGATGAATCGGGCAGATTTGAGGCATGGCTGGATGAAGAAAACCGCATTGTATCCTTTCACAAAATTCCAAACTGCCGATATTACAGCGCAGAAGAACACGATTTCTGGCAGATGATTGTCAGCCTGATTTTGGCCGGATATCGTGTGCAGTAAAGCGCAGATTTTTTAGAAGGCAGCTTGCAAGTATTTAGGCTTGCAAGCTGCCTTTTGCTGCAACCTCAGAGCCGATTCTGCTGACGCAGAACCTCCGAGAACGAGATTTGTCCGTTTGTCCGCAACACCTCCTGATAGCTCATACCGCGCATTTTCTGGTATGTTGCCGCGTCAATATCCGTATCTGATGCAATGATATGATTGCAAATATTCTGCTCGACCGCCTGCTTGAGCAGCAGCTTGCCGATGCGATCCCCGAACATACTGAGGATGGCTTCGAGCGTTTCTCCGAGGATTTTCGGCAGGAAGTCTCCGGCGTATTCGCTTTGCAGATAGCCACAATAAAACATGATTGCCTTTGCAATAAACTCGTTCTGTGTGCTGCATCCGTCGCTTTTGTAGTGTTCCTGCACCCGCTGCCAAACCGTATCTTCCATCCAGACTGTGTGGCGGCTTCGTTCTTCTGTTTTCATGTTCAAAACCTCCAAAAATCATAATAGCGTCAAAATTGTCCTTGATTTTACTGGCGTTTTGCGGCTTTTGGGCAATAACAGCGTCATTCCACTTTTGACAGCCGCAAAAAAGCGCCATTTTTATCCCCCGAAACTGCCCGCACTGCGGGCAGAAGTGGACGGCCAGACGCAGAAAAGCGTCAGGCCTTTCTCCTGCTTCGCCGCTTGCGGCTTCTCCCTCTGCTGAAATCCGCCCGCAGGCGTCCTTCTTCTGCGTTTGCCATTTCCGCAACGCTCCCGCACGGCGGCGCAACGTCCGGTCTTCGGGCTTCTGGCGGGTACGCGCTCGGCTGCGCTGCGAAAGCCGCACAAACCGCCGCCACGGGCGCGACAGCGTGGAAGTAGCACTTTATCCGGTTTTGTTCTGTGATGCAGAATCGGCTTGCACGGCGATTTCCAGCAGCTCCTGTGCGATTTGTTCGTCTGGGAGGCGGATCAGGTTGTCGTCGGGTTTTTCGTTTGACAGTAGGTTCATGCTGCCGTACCAGACGAGGCAGCGGTCGAGGATCGCGAAGTGCTCACGGCAGGTTTGGGATGGGAAGACTTCGATGCCAAACTGGCGCAAGAAGCCGATTTTCTCAGCGGCCTGATATGTATCCTGTGCGTCGGGTGCAAGCGTGAGAATTTTGATCTGGACGCCTGCTTCCTGACGTTCGCGCAGGAGTTCCGAAAAATATGTGACCTTTTTGCGGCTCAGTGCAGGACTGGAAATCAGAATTTCCCGCTGCGCGGCTTGCAGATCGCGTTCATAGACTGGTGTGTAGGTCTGCGCGTCGAAAATAGTGCCAGTCTTCTCCTCCTGCGCAGCTTGCAGGTTTGCGCAGATCTCGAAGCCGATCTGGCGATAAGCGCGCAGGCGCTTATGGTACATGCGTTCCAGCGTCGGTACGTGCGCGTCGATATAGTCAAAAATGATCACATCCTGTTTGCCGTCGTAGTCGCGGTTCAGACGGCCCGCGTACTGTTCGACATTCCCCTGCCATGAGATCGGCATTGCGAGCAGCAACGTATCGAGGCGCGGCAGATTGAAGCCCTCGCCGATATATTTGCCGATGGCGACCACGATCAACGTGTCTGTTTCCGGCACGGCCAGCAGCGCGTCCCGGACCTGCGCGCGTTCTTTGCTGCTCTTTCCGCCCTGCAGCAGGAAAACGTGGTCTGCACTCCCCTGCAAGCGCTGATACAGCAGCCTTGCATGCTCCTTGTACTTCGTCATAACCAGCGGCGTCCGCCCGTTTTGGACGCAGGTGATCGTATCCGAGAGAATCTGCGCGTTGCGGTCTTCGCTTTCGATCACCAGCTGATTTAATTCTGCCATCGCGGGCGGTTTCTCGGAAAGGTGAACAAACCTTGTAAAACGGGGATAGACATAATGGCCGATGCCCTGCTTCTTCGCACGATCCTTCGCCGTGTACCGGAAGCGGATCGGGCCGAGCTGCAGGAAAATCTTCCGATCCTGCCCGTCGTCGCGCTTCGGTGTCGCGGTCAGGCCGTAAACATACTTCGCCGTAACGGAACGCAGCACGGCAGTATCCGTATCCGCGCCCGCATGGTGGCACTCGTCCATGAGCACCATGCCGTAGCCCTGCACGAGTTCTTCCAGTCGTTCGCTTTTTCCCAGCGACGGGATCATCGCAACGTCAAGAATTCCGGTCAGGATATTCTGACCGCCCTGTAATTTGCCGATCACGCTTTTCCGCCGCTTGACGCGGCCCGCCGGCGTTGTGTAGGTCGGCGGTTCTTCTTCGATCGTCAGGAATTTCTGCAGATCCTCCTGCCAGTTTTTCAGAATTTCAGCGTTATCGACCAGAACCAGCGTATTGACCTGCCGCGTCGCAATCAGATAAGCGCCGACAGCTGTTTTGCCGAAGGCTGTCGCTGCGCTCAAAACACCGATGTCATGCGCCAGCAGGGCGTCTGCTGCGCGCTGCTGCTCTGGGTATAGCTGCCCAGCAAAGGAAACCTCGATCTTCCGGCCCGGTTGCCGTTCGTCTGTGATGTGATATGGAATTGCCGCTTCCTCCAGCAATTCCTTCAGCTTCTCCGCGCAGCCGCGCGGGAGGCAGATAAAATCGCCGTCGTCGTATCCGCAGTACACGATGCGCGGTATTCCAAGCGTTAAAAAGCCCATCGCCAGCTTTTTATGGAATTCCGGGTTTTTGTAGGCGGCAAGTCTGCGGAGCTGGTTTTGAAGCCTTGGCCGGAGATTTGTGCTTTTGATAAAAACGCCGTTGGCGTATACAAGTTCGACCGAGCCCTCCGCGTCCTCCGGACGCAGCGTGAGCTCTGTTTTTCTCCACGGCTTCTCCGGCAGGAAGCTTTTCTGCGTGTTTTCCTCCGCCTCCTGCGGTTCCTCGGCCAGTTGTCCAAGAAGCCCTGCTTCCGGTGTCCATGCCGCGATTTTATCCTCGATTTCCTTTACGCTCAGCTTTCTTGCGCTTTTCAGTGCACCCCATTGATCCGGGTACGCATTCCAGTTTTCGTCGACAAACGCGCTGTTTCCATTCCGCAGCGCCCGGCCCTGCAGCGGCAGCGCAATCAGATTGCCGAGCTTCCCTTCCGGCAGATGCTCCTGCAATGGCAGCATTCGATCATATGCGCGGAAGCTTTTCAGGCTGACCACCTCCGCACCCTTTGTCAGCAGTGCTGTTCCAAACTGCCGTGCCTTCTGTGCGGAAACGGGCTCAGAAAAGAAGATCCAGACATGCGCGCCCTGCCCGGAACGGGAGCGCTCGACCAGTGCGTCGATCTGTTCCAGTTCGCATATTTTGCGGAGCGCGTCGACTTCGTCCCGCCATGAGACCGTTTTTTCGCTGCCCTGAAACGTGCCCTCGTGGTCGTCGAAATCGAACACAAGGAAATAGCAGGTATCGTCCGGGAGCAGCGGATAGATGCCGACGACATCGCTGCTGTCCTCCCGCTCGCCTTTCAGATGGGCGAGCAGAGCGCGGATGTTCAGCGGCTTATAGGACCGGTTCGGGCAGTCCCTGCAGGCAATTTTCTGCCCTGTCGTTTTCGGGCAGAGTTTGTGATCCCAAAAATGCGTACAGGCCGGAAAATAACCCGCTTTTCCGTCCTTTGGGCGGCTGCGGACGCTGTATACATCTTTGCGGCCTCTGAAATAGGTATAGAAAAACGAGACCATCTGCGGTGTGACCTCGTGTTGGAATATACGGCTGCCCTGATCGGCAGCCGCGGATATTTGATTTTCAGCCGTCTCCGGATACGTGATCCCGTGCTTTTTGAGCAGCGCCCGCAGCGCCGCGTTTTCCTGTTCAAGCTGCTCGATCCGGGCTTGCATTGTATCCATGGCCCGCTCCTTCTCTGACAGTGTCAGGCGTTTGCTTTTTGCAGATAAAACTCGCTTTCCGCCACGCGGATAACGAAATCATATTCCAAGCGTGTTGCCTTGGACGGGGTGATATTGTAGCGCTTGAAGACCTTGCGCAGATAGGCGAAATACTCCCTGTCCTCCTGGCTCAGCGGCGAAACCCATCCGCTGGCAGCTCCGGATTCTTCCGCGTGGAGCAATTCAGATCGATTCATACTCATCCCTCCTATATTCAGAAATGAGCGCTTCTGCGGCGCCTTCCCAAAGAACAAGACGGAACGGATCATAGGTCCCGACCTGCCGCGCGCCAAATTCGCGCATATAGTATTCCAATAATTCGCTCGTTTTCGCCTTAAAAATGAGTACGCCGTCAAATCCAGCTTCCTTGGAAATCCGGACGGCATATGCAAACATTGCCTTTGCGATACCGATATATCGCTTGGCCTCGCCTGTCGCATGAAGAAGATTTGCGTTGCTGTGCCGTGCGCTCTCCATGTAGAGAACCTCAACTGCAAGCCCGCGTTCATCCAGTTCATAGGACATCAGACCAAGCAGTTCATAATTGTCTTCTCGATGAAGCGCGACTTTATTGGGAGTTGCCTCGCATATGTTGATTCCCAGTTTGTCTGCCAGTCATGTGTTGCAGCAAAATCCTCTTTTGACGCAGGATCTATTTCCGCAGGAACCTTTTTGCTGGACACAGCATGCAAAACATAGAGAATCAGCATCGTATCACCCATTTTCATGTACTTTCATTGCTAGTATACCACACTCTCTGCACTTACGGAAGATATTTTTTCGATATCGCCTTATACTTCCAACTCAGAGGGTTTATGTTCATCCGACAAATGGATTTCATCTTTGATTACTGCGGCGCAGTTTTTGAGTGGGCTATTTTCCCCTTGACCCACAC